>Ga0209382_10000899_pt1 | contig 48021 bp, 44 predicted proteins | sample SoiMetdeltSBSDD5_FD_187599 | JGI IMG/M metagenome (GOLD analysis project Ga0209382, IMG submission 187599) | Bulk soil microbial communities from a Populus tree surrounding site in Tennessee, USA - Soil MetaG P. deltoides SBSDD5 (SPAdes) (version 2) | ecosystem: Environmental > Terrestrial >...
GGCACCTGGCTCGACGCGAGCGCCGCGCCGGAGCCGCCGCTCGAGCCGCCCGCCGAGCGCTCGAGCGACCAGGGGTTGCCGACCTGGTCGGTGGTGCCGCCGCAGGCGAACTCGTGCGTGTGCAGGTGGCCGAGCAGGACCATCCCCTCCTGCGAGAGGCTCGCCCAGGCGTCGCAGTCCCGGTCGGCCACCTCGTCGAGCACCCGGCTCGAGGCGGTGAGCGGCTTCCCGGCGACGGCGTAGAGGTCCTTGAGGCCGATCGGGATCCCGCAGAGCTCGGGTGCGTCGCCCGCCGCGAGCCGCTCGTCGGCACGGTCGGCCGCGGCGATCGCGTCGTCCTCGTAGACCCGCACCCACGCGTTCACCGAGCCCGGGTCGCCGTCATGGCTGTGTGTGCCGTCGCGCGCACGGATGCGGTCGAGACATGCCTCGGTGAGCTCCCGCGAGGACAGCGCTCGCCGCGCGAGCGCCTCGGCCGCGTCCTCCACGCCGAGATCGGCCGCATCGGTCACGCACGCGATCATTTCACGCGGAGAACTGTGTCTCTCGGGCGAGGCACGACGCGCCGACCGACTACCGAGGGCCGGCGCTCGGGTGCGGGCCGGCGCCGAGAACATGGTCGCCGACGCGATCAACGCTGGATACCGGCGCGGCCCGAGCTCCAGTTGCTACTGGCAAACGGCTACACCCTGCCCGAGAGCGCGTGACCACCTCGCCCGCGGGCTTCGAGGCGCTGCTGTCATTCTGCAAGGCGATCTGAGCGTCATCCGTCCAGCGCGGCCAGAACGGCCTCGGCGAACCGTGCGGGCTGTTCGACCATCGGCCAGTGACCGGCCTCCAGCCAGGTCACGGCGGTGGCGGGTCGCCGGGACACGAGCCGGTCGACCATGGCGGGCACGGCGATGGGGTCCCCTCGGCCCCACACCACGGTGAGCGCTGCCGGGTGGGACTCGATGGCGCCGGTCCAGCGGTGCTCGTGCCGGGCGCGCTCGTCGAGGTAGCGGATCAGCCGGGGCAGCAGCCGCACCCCACCGGCCCGCACGACGAGCTCGCCGCTGGCCCGGAGGTGGCGGGCGGCCCCGGCCGCCGGCGGCGTGGGGGCGCAGAGCGCGGCCAGGGTGGCGGCCAGGGCCACGGCGTCGGGTCCGCCGCCCTCGGGCAGCATCTCGTCGGGCAGCGAACGGAGGAGCTTCTGGCCGTCGGTGAGGTGCGCCATGTCCAGGTAGATCGACCCGTTGGTCAGCACCCGGCGCCGGACCCGCAGCGGCGACTCCCCGGCGATCGTCCGGGCCAGTACCTCGCCGCCGACCGAGTCGCCCATGTCGTGGGTCAGCAGGTCGACCTCGGACAGGCCCCGGTCCCTCGCCACCGCGTCGAGGACGTCGGCCTGCCCGAACAGCGAGTACACCCGGTCGGGCTTGTCCGACAGGCCGTACCCGGGCAGGTCCACCAACACGACCCGGCGCTCGGCCGCCAGCCGCCCGACCACCCGGGCGAAGTCGATCGACGATGTGGGAAAGCCGTGCACGACCAGGAGCGGGGGAGCCCCGCCGGGCCGGTCGGGCGCCACGTCGACCAGGGCCACCTGCTCGCCGGCCACGGCGATCCGCTCGGCTCGCCCGGCCCAGCCCTCGACCTCGTCCATCACCTCGTCGCCCATGCGCACCTCCCGGCCGGCTGGCGCCGGAGCCTACGATCGCCCGCCCACGGCATCGAGCACGGCCAGCCGGCCCGCCTGCTCGGCGGGGACGATCCCAGCCGCCACACACGACCGCACGCGCGGCCAGCACGCCAGCCAACGGCAGGACCGGTAGCCAGAACGTGGCGATGCCGGCCGTTCACGTGACGATCCAGTGGTCGACTGACGGTGGTGTCGGCTGCTTCACGGCAGGCGCACGGCCGTGATCCGGCGGAGCGCCTCGAGCAACCTCTCCTGGAAGTCTTCGTCGAGCGCTGCGGCGTGAGGCGATCGGCGCTGCCGGTGGTACCAGTAGCCACCGCTCACCGTGGCCTCGGGTTCATCGCTGACGGCCAGCCACGTCTGCGTGGCATGGCCGAGCTCGAGATCGTCGGGCGCTGATCGACCGCCCATCCTCGTCGGCACCCACCCAGGATCGACGGCGTTGACGTGCAGGTCGGGCCACCGCCGCGCGAGTGCGACGGCGAGCGTGGCGACGAAGAGCTTGCTGTCGCAATAGGCCTGAACCCCATCCCAGCTCCGTGCCGTCCAGTCGATGTCCCGCAGCGAGCTGTCGCCGGTTCGGTGCATGCCGCTGCTCATGTACACGAGCCGGCCGGGGCGCGCGATCCAGGCGGTCAGCAGGTAGGGGGCCAACACGTTGACCGCCAAGGTCCGAGCGTGGCCTTCGGGCGTGGCGACGCGCCGAGCATCGACATAGATCGCGGCGTTGTGGATCACGGCGTCGATGCCGCCGATGGCGTTCGTCCGGTCCGCCACGTGACGGGTCGCCTCGGCGCTCGAGAGGTCACCCACGACGACCCCCGTCGCTCGGCCGACGAGCTCGGCGACGCTGTCCGCCCGGGCTGAGTTCCGTGCGTGCAGCACCACCTCGTGGCCCTGATCGAGGAGATCTCGGGCCGCCGCCCTGCCCAACCCGGCCGTCGAGCCGGTGATCAGCACGCGCGCCATGCCCTGGCCGTTCTACCCGCCAGCTCAGGGCTCGACGAGCACCTTGAGGCCCGGTCTCAGGGCGCGGCCTCGATCCCGGGGGTCGCCTCCAGCGCTTCGCGCGCCTTGTCACGGTCCTTCACGTAGGCGTCGAAGAAGGCGAGCGCGGTCTCGGCCACCTGCGGCGCTGACGGGCCGTCCCGGTAGACGGCGGAGTGGTCCCCGCCCGGGACTGTCCAGAAGAACCTCGGCGACTCGGCTTCGTCGAAGGCGGCATGGGGCACCGATATCGGGACCGGGTCGGCGTCGCCGTGCATGAACAGGATCGGGGTGCCCTTCAGGTCGTCGCTGTACTCACCGGCCAGGGGGATGGGCTGCAGCGACTCCACCAGCACGGCGTCGGGGTCGTCGACGTGGCAGCAGGTGTTGAAGGCGTCGCCGTAGGCCACGATCGCCCCGGAGGAGTGGCCGGCCAGGGCGAGGTGGTCGACGTCGACCAGGTCCGGCATCTCGTCGTCGATGCTCTTGACGACGACCGGCACGTCCCCCAGCTCGCCCTCGATGTCGTTGACGAACTGGGCGCCGGGCCCACCCTTGATCGTCAGCGGATGGCGGGGCGCGGCCACCACGTAGCCCGCCCGGGCCCAGGTCTGGAACGACAGCGCGTACTGCTCCGGCGCGCCCTGCTGGCCGTGGTTGAACACGATGAGTGGGAACGGCCCGTCGGCGGCGATGCCCTCCGCCACGGGGCCTGCGGCCGGGTCGCCCTCGGCCGGGTACCAGAAGTCGGTGACGATGGTCCGGTTGGGAGCCCCCGGGAACGTCCCGAACGCGGGCGTGGGCCTAGAGTCGTCCACGAATGTCATCGAACGCGTGCCCACCCGGTACGGGCCCGTGGCCTCGACCGCATGGTCCCTGCCACACCCGACCACGCCTCCCAGGACCAGCGCCACCAGAGTGACGCGGCCGAAGGCCGAGCGGAACATGGCCCGCGGGTACCCGCTCCACCGTTGGGGCAGTCGCCGCGGCGGACGGATGTCACGGAGGAAGCGATCGACCCGCTCGGGATCAGGCTCGATCGACGGGCTCGAGGACGCTGTCCCCGTTGAGCACCGTGTCGAGGATCTGGCGGGTGCGGTCGGTCATGCCGAGTCCGTCGGTGCGAGGCCATCTGCGGATCTCGTCGCGGGCGAACTCGCTCCAGCGTTCGACGAGGTGCAGGTAGTCGGCGACGAACGCGGCGACCAGCGCGGCGATGTGTCGACGCTCGGGGAACGGCGCTCGGTCGTCGGTGACGTAGGGGCGGAGCAACCGTTGGATCGCATCGTCGAACAGTTCGCGCGCGTTGTCGGCCGTCTCCGCGAGGCACCGGTCGAGGGTGGCCTTGTCCGTCTGATCGGCGAACAGCAGTCGCAGCAGCGCTTCGAAGTCGAGCTGGGGGCTCCGTGGCGGAGTAGCGAACCAGGCGTGCAGCGCGAGGCGGCCCTCGCCGGAGATCTCGTGTCTGCGGTCGTCGACCCGCTGTTCCGCGAGTACGGCGAGTGGGTTGCGGGCCGCCTCGAGCAGGACTCCGGGATCACGTTCACCGACGCCGACCTCGCGCGCCACCACGATGCGTTCCGTCGCGAGCTCCCACGGCTGCTCCGCTCGCGCGGACGACTGCTCGTGGCCCGCCTCGGCGACGACCCGGTCGGCGTGGGCACACTCAAGCCCGTGGACGGCACGACCGCCGAGATCAAGCGGATGTACGTCCGTCCCGCAGCCCAGGGACTCGGGGTCGGCCGTGCGATACTCACCCGCCTCCTGCAGGACGCGAGGGCCGAGGGCTATGCAACGGTCAGGCTCGAGACCCTTCGGTTCATGACCGCCGCCCAGGCGATGTACCGCGTCTTCGACTTCGTCGAAGTTGCGCGGTTCGACGGGTCCGAGGCCGCCGACACTGGTGCTCGAACCACTCACCATCTTCATGGAGCTCGAGCTCGCGCCGTAACCGGGCAACGACCGCTACCTGGCCAGGTAGCCTGTTCGGCGGTATCCCCCACCGGGGGACCAGCGGGAGTCACCCCCGCAGCAGCGAGGACCGAGGAACATGAGAGGAGCGCCGAATGACGGCGTCTGTTGACGTGCGGGAGCGCCAGCTCGCGATCGTGCTGGTCGACCTCGCCCGGTTCACCCAGGCGGTGGCGGGGCTCGACCTGCGGGGGCTCGCATCGATCGTCGGGGCCTTCTACCTGGCGGCGGACGAGGTGGTCTCCCACCATGGCGGCCAGGTGGCCAAGTTCGTGGGTGACGGCTGCCTCGCCGTCTTCGAACCCGACGAGGTGCTGCGAGCGCTCGATGCGATCGAGGAACTGCGGTCGCGCGTCAAGGCGCTCGGTGCGGAGCACGACCTCGATCTGGACATGGGGGCGAACGTCCACGTCTCGACGGTCGCCGAAGGGGCCTTCGGCCTCGGCGGTGCCTACGAGATCGTCGGAATGGGTGTGATCCACGTGTTCCGCATGGGCGGTGGCGCCGGTACGCGCATCAGCGAACCCGTCTATCGCAGGCTGCCGAGCGCCCGACGCTCTCCCTGGCGCAAACACCAACCGCCGGCCGTCTACGCACGGGAGCACTGATGGGATCGCTGCCGTCAGGGATCGTCGCCTTCCTGCTGACCGACGTCGAGGCGAGCACCCAAGCCTGGAACAGATCGACCGGTGAGGCGGAGGAGGCCCTGATCAGCCTCGACCTCGATCTCACTGCAGCGGTCACGGCCCACGACGGATCGGTGGTGAAGGCACGCGGCGAGGGCGACAGCCATCTCGCAGTGTTCTCCGAGGCGTCCGGAGCGATCACCGCTGTAGCGGCGCTGCAACGCCGCACGGATGCGCGCCTGTCGCTCCGCGCCTGTGTGCTCATCGGTGAGGCGCACCCGCGGGAGGGGGACTACCTCAGCCCGGTGGTGAGCTACGGCGCTCGCGTCCGATCCGTCGCGCACGGCGGCCAGACGGTGGCGACGCGACCTGCGGTCGAGGTGGCGTCCGCTCACCTCCGCGGCGGCCTCTCCTTCCGCACCCTGGGCGCCCATCGGGTCAAGGACGTACCGGCTCCCGTCGAGCTGCTCCAGTTGTGCGGGCCGGGCCTGCGACCCTCGTTCCCTCCACTTCGCACCCGTGCCTTCGCCACCTCGGCGGTGATGGCCGTCGTCGCCGTCGACGAGGTGCGGTCGAGCCGGCGGCGACGACTCCCGGACGTCGAGCTGCTGGCCTGGCAACGCTCGCTGATCCGATCACTGCGCGACCTCTCCGACGCGCACGACGGGCGCCATCTCAAGCTCGTGGGGGACGGCTGCATCGTGGCGTTCGAGGACCCCCGCTCGGCGCGGGCGTTCGCCGACGAGGTGCAGCGACGGGGGAACTTCCGCATCGGAGTCGCAGTCGGTCTCGTCGACCAGGTCGAGGGCGAGCTCACCGGCCGCACTGTCTTCGAGGCGTACTCACTCATGAGGACCGCGGGTGAAGGCGACGTTCGCCGCTGTGCCGTGATGCAGTCGATCTGCGCGGGCGCCGGCCGTCCAGTGCCCTGACCTGCGTTGCAGGCAACCTGCGCAAACTCGCCGAGTAGGCCCTTCACCGGCGATGCTGAGCACTCGCCCAGCATCGCCTGCCTTGCTCGGATAGGTTTGCCGAGCGCTTGGGAGAGGATGCCGAGCGCTCGGTCTTCGATCAGGGGAGGACGCGTGACGATCCGGGTTGTGCAGTGGACGACCGGCAACGTCGGCAAGCAATCGGTACAGGCTGTCGTCGGTCGCCCGGACCTCGAGCTCGTGGGTTGCTACGCGTGGTCGAGCGACAAGGCGGGAAAGGACATCGGCGAGCTGTGCGGCATCGAGCCCCTCGGTGTCACCGCGACCAACGATGTCGACGCGTTGCTCGCACTGGAGCCCGATTGCGTCATCTACAACCCCATGTGGTTCGACGTGGACGAAATGGTGCGCATCCTCGAGGCCGGGGCGAACATGGTCATGACGGCGGCGTTCATCAACGGCAGGTCATATCCCGACAACGGGCGCCAGCGGCTCAGCGACGCCTGCGAGAAGGGTGGCAGCTCGCTCTTCGGGAGCGGGATCAGCCCGGGCTTCATCCAGCAGGTCGCGATCGCGCTGGCGGGCGCGTCGGATCGCATCGATCGGATCGTGATCTCCGAGTCGGCGGACACCACCGCCTACGACTCGCCCGCCACCGAGATCCCCGTCGGGTTCGGTCGCCCCCTGGAGGACCCTGAGCTCCCGGCGATGACGGCGTCGGCGACGGTCGTCTTCAGCGAGGCGGTCGCCCTGGTGGGCGACGCTCTCGGGGTCGAGTTCGACGAGATCGTCTGCGAGGCCGAGTACGCGAGGACGACCAAGGATCTCGACCTCGGCTCCTGGAAGATCGACAAGGACACCGTTGCCGGGGTGACCATCCGGTGGCACGGAAAGGTCGGGGGCCGCAGCGTCGTCGAGGTGGGAGTCCGTTGGCGGAAGGGCGATTCGATCGACCCCGACTGGCCCATCGGCATGGGCTGGGAGATCGAGATCCAGGGCCGACCCACCCTCACGACCAAGATCGACATCCTCCCGCCCCCGTACTTCGAAGCGACCACCACGGAGGAGTTCATGGTGCTCGGTCACATCCTCACCGCGGTGCCCGTCGTGAACGCCATCCCGGCCGTCGTCGCCGCGCCTCCAGGGATCGTGACGTACATCGACATTTCCATGCCGTTGCCGCGCGGCTACGTGCGGCTCTGATCCGGCCGCATGGCCGCTCCTTCCCGCACGTCGACGGGCAGCCGCGGCCAGTGCCCTGACAGGTCGGATCCGCCGCCAGGGAGCTTGTCGGCAGCCCTCACGTGCCAGCATCGTCATGATGACGGATCCGGTGAGTTGGGACGAGCAGTTCGCGTCTCGCTACGACGAGTGGTCGGCGGGCATGACGGAAGACGTGCCGTTCTACGTCGCCCTGGCGGTCGAGACGGAGGGACCGCTCGTCGAGCTCGCCGTCGGCAGCGGTCGGGTGGCGATTCCGGTGGCGCTGGAGACCGGTCGGACGGTGACCGGGATCGACTCCTCGCCGGCGATGCTCGCCCAGGCTCGGGCCGCGGCGGCCGCCGCCGGGGTCACGCTCGATCTGCGCCACGGCGACATGCGGGACCTCGACCTCGCCGAGCCCGCGGGACTCGTCTACTGCCCGTACCGGGCGCTGCTCCACCTCCCGACCTGGGCCGACCGGCGGCGGGTGTTCGAGCGCGTCGCCGACTCGCTGCGCCCCGGGGGCCGGTTCGCCTGGAACGCCTTCGCGTTCGACCATCACGTCGCCGCCCGCCTGGACGGGCACCACCAGGACGAGCCGGTCCCGCACCTGATCCGGTACGACATCGCCGAGAACCGCATCGATCTCCGGCAAGACGATGGCGGGACCAGCTCGTTGTGGTGGGCGACGAAGAACGAGTGGCTCGGGCTGCTCGACGTCGCCGGCCTCGACCTCGAGGCGCTGTACGGCGGCCTCGATCGCAGCCCGCTCACCGACCAGAGCCGCGAGTACGTCTTCGTCGCGGTCCGCACCTAGCGACGCCACCCCGACACCAGTGTCGGGTCTAGGGTGCGGGAGCGCCGAGGGAGGGGAGCGACGATGAGCGAGCTGGAGCAGGTGACGTCGGGGCTGCGGTTTCCGGAGGGGCCCGTGGCGATGCCGGACGGCAGCGTCGTGCTGGTCGAGATGTTCGGGCCGCGGGTCACCCGGGTCCACCCCGACGGCACGCAGGAGACGATCGCCGAGGTGCCGGGCGGCCCCAACGGACTGGCGATCGGGCCCGACGGCGCCGGCTACCTGTGCAACAACGGCGGCTGCTTCACCGAGGTCGCGCTCGGCGACCTGACGCTGCCCGGACCGTTCGACCCGGGTCGGTACATCGGCGGGCGCATCCAGCGGGTCGACCTCGACACCGGCGAGGTCGTCGACCTGTACACCGAGTGCGACGGGGTGCCGCTGCGGGCGCCCAACGACCTCGTGTTCGACGGGCACGGCGGCTTCTGGTTCACCGACCACGGCTATTCCGACCATGCCGCTCGCACCGCGGTGCTCACCGGCCTGTACTACGCGCAGGCCGACGGCTCGGGCATCCGGGAGGTCGTGTTCCCGTCCGCGTCGCCGAACGGCATCGGTCTGTCGCCGGACGGGTCGACCCTGTACTGGGCAGAGACGATGCACGGCCGGGTCATGCGCCGGGCCGTCCTGGCCCCCGGCGAGCTGGGCCCGGCCACCATGGGCGCGGCCGACTGCCTGGCGGGGCTGCCCGGCATGCAGCTGCTCGACTCGCTCGCCGTCGACAGCGCGGGCAACGTCTGCGTCGCCACGCTGGTCAACGGGGGCGTCACGGTGGTGTCGCCGGACGGCGAGATCGTCGACTTCCTCGCCACCGGCGACCTGCTCACGACCAACATCTGCTTCGGCGGGCGCGACCTGACCACGGCGTACGTGACGGCCTCCGGCTTCGGCAAGCTCCTGCGGACCGAGTGGCCCCGGCCGGGCGCCCCGCTCCACCACCTGCCGCCGGCGGCCGGGTAGGTCCGGGCGTCAGCGTCCCGTGAACCGGGCGGGCCGCCGCTCCAGGAAGGCGGCCACACCCTCGCGGTGATCGTCGGAGTGGAAGCACTCCTGCAGGAGCGCCGCGGTCAGGCGGGCGTGATCGCCCGGCGAGCTGGCCATGCCGCTGTAGAGCAGCCGCTTGGTGCGGGCCAGGGCGAAGGGCGACACGTCCAGATAGCGACGCGCCTCGGCCTGCGCCGCCGCGGCCAGCTCACCGGGCTCGACGACCGCGGTGACCAGGCCGAGCCGGTGGGCCTCGGCGGCGTCGATCATCTCGCCCGAGAACAGCAGGCGCGCCGCCGCGGTGGGTCCGACCAGCCGGGGCAGCAGGAACGTGCCCGCCCCGGTGTCGGGCACCAGGCCCCGCCGCACGAACACCCAGCCGAACCGGGCCTGCGTGCTGGCGATGCGCACGTCGCACTGCGTGGCCAGCTCGGCTCCCAGCCCGACGGCGGCGCCGTCGACGGCCGCAACCACCGGCTTGGGGCACGAGACGATCGGCCACGGCCCCGACGCCGGGCCGTTGTCCCCGGCGCCGCGGCCCCGCCCGGACCGCTCGGCCTCCGGCGTGCCGGCGAGGTCCGACAGATCGGTGCCGGCGCAGAACGCCCCGCCCGCGCCCGTGAGGATCACGGCCGCGACCGCGTCGTCGCCCGCCGCCCGCCCCAGGGCGCCGTGGAGGTCCGCCAGGTCGGCGAAGGCCAGGGCGTTGCGCTTGTCGGGGCGGTCGATGGTGATCGTCGCCACCCGGTCGTCGACTTCGTAGCTGATGTGGCTCATGACGTTCCCTCCAGGCCGACGCCCGCCAGCCACAGCGCGGCGGCGGCCACGGCCGGGTCGGATACCTGGCGGGTCAGCTCGACCAGGATGTCCCGCCGGCTCCGGAAGTGCTCGCAGAACGTTCCGTGGCCGAGGCCCGCCCTCTGCACGATGTCGGGCACGCTCGTGCGGTGGTAGCCGTCGCGGGCGAACGCGCAGGCCGCCGCGTCGAGCAGCGCGCGGTGCGTCTCCTCGCCCCGGGCCGTTCGGGGCCGCGCCCGGGCGGGCGCCGCTTCCGGCATCAGGTGCCCCCGGCGGCGGCCTCGACCGCGCCGACCGGGCGGCCGTCCACGATCTGGTCGAGGTACTCGGACAGGCCGGACCCCTCGAGGTCGCCGCAGCGCCAGCGGGTCATGCCCTCGACGATCCGGGTGGTCATGCCCTCCCGCCGATTGCGCAGCGGGATGCTCGACCACACCTCGCCGCCGACGTCGTAGGTCCGGGCGTCCGTCGTGACCGTCGCCCGGAGCGCCGTGTGGTACCAGCGGTCGTCGTAGTCGGAGGTCAGCGCCACGTCCCGGATCGGGACCCAACCGGCGCCGTCCGCCCGGTCGTAGAGGAACCCGTGGGCCCGGCGCCGTCCGCCCTCGTCGCCGGTCACCGTTGTGGCGAAGCCGAGGTCGGGGCCGAGGTTGACGGTGAGCCAGCGGTACCACCAGACGCTCTGCCAGTAGCGGGGGCCCCAGCTGTGGTCGCGCAGGCCGAGCCCATCGTCGATGACGAACTCGTCGTCACCGACGACCACCGAGCCCTGCACGGCCATGTGCTGTTCGAAATGGCCGCGGGCGAAGCCCTTCTCGGGATCGACCTCCAGCGGCGCCTCGCCCTCCTCGGGCTCGGGCTCCCCGCCCCACGGCTCGGCGATGCCGCGGTGGACCTGGTCGATCCGGCACGCGACCCGTGGGTTCTCCGTGAACGCCTTGCGCGGGTTCTCCATCTCGGACGGGTCGTCCAGGACGACCGCCGGGCCGTCGTAGGTGACGCGGTGCTCCTCGAACGGCCGGACGACCTCGAAGCGCAGCCCGCCGGCGTCGTGGGCGTCGTTGTGGGAGATCTTGGGGCGGCCGAACCAGAACGCCACGCGGCCGTCGGGCAGGTACAGGCACGTCGTCATCTCGGCGTAGCCCTCGTTGGCCCGGTTTCCGAGCCGGACCCACCCGCCGAGGCCGCTGCCCCGGTCGCAGAAGTTGTAGTAGGCGCTCTCGTTGAAGTTGGACGCCCCCTCCAGGGGGTGCATGTGGTCGTCCTCGGGCCGCAGGCGCAGTCGCATCGGGTCCCCCTCGTCGTTACGAACCCGACACTAGTGTCGGAATGTCTGGGTCGGCTGGCCCGCCACGATCTGCCCCGGCGGCGTGTCAACCGGACGGGAGGGTTGGGCGTCGATAGGGTGTGATGACGGAGACGGAGCGCCCGCCGAGCGGCACGGGGCTGGAGTCGGTGCACCGGGACGAGTACGCGCCCCTGGTCCGGCTGGCCGCCCTGGTACTCGGCGACGCGGGCTTGGCGGAACAGGTGGTGCAGGACGCCTTCGTGCGGCTGTACGTGCGGTGGGGAGGGATGCGGCGGATCGAGCGCCCGGGCGCCTACCTGCGCAACTCGGTGCTGAACGGCTGCCGCTCGCAACTGCGCCGCCGGCGGGTCAGCGACCGCCACGAGGCCCGCCGTACGGTGCTGGCGACGCCGGCCACGCCCGAGGCCGAGGCGCTGGCCTCCGTCGAGCACGACCGGATCGTGGGCGCGCTGCGCTCGGTGTCCGGCCGCCAGCGCGAGGCGCTCGTCCTCCGCTACTACCTCGACCTCTCGGAAGCCGAGATCGCCGCCGCCATGGGCGTGTCCGCCGGGTCGGTGAAGACCCACCTCCACCGGGGGCTGGCCGCGCTCGCCGAACTGCTGGGAGAGGACGAACGATGACCGGATCCCGTTCCACCCTGGAGGACCGCCTCCACGCCGCGCTCGAGGCCGAGGCGGCCCACGTGCACCTCGCCGACGACGCCGGCGCCGGGCCGATCCGTACCCGCGTCGCCCGGGTCCGCCGGCGCCGGCGGGCCGCCCTGGCCGTGGGGGCGACGCTGGCCGTCGTGGCGGTGGCTGTCGCCGCGCCGCTCCTCACCGGGGACGGTGGCGGCCGGATGACCACCGACAACGACCCCGCCGATGCTCCCGAGACGACGGCCGAGCCGCCGACCACGCCGACGACGCCGTCCACGGCGCCGCCGCCCGCCGGCGAGTCGACGGCCGCCGACGACGCCCTGTGGCCGGACCCGACCGGCACCCTCTTCGACGAGCCCGAGGCGGCCGTGCGGGCGTTCGCCCAGCAGGTGGTGGGGGTGGACGACCCGCCCCTGTCCGACTTCCGTCCCGATCGGCCGGACCGCGGCGAGGTGGACGTGCTCGGCCGCAGCGAGGACGGCGCCACGCGCGACGTCGTGGCGAGCACGGTCACGGTCGAGCGGCTCGACGGCTCGCACTGGTTCGTCGTCGAGGCGACGTCGGCCGACGTCGTGATCGACACGCCTGGGCGCCTGGAGTCCGTGTCCTCGCCGCTGCCGGTCAGCGGCCGGGGCCACGGCTACGAGGGCACGATCGTCGCCTCGCTGCGGGCCCGGTCGGCTCCGGCCGACCGCCTGGCCGAGGCCGCCACGATCGCCGGCGCCGGGACGGAGCTCGAGCCCTACACGGTGGAGCTGACCTTCGCCGGCCCCGGGTCCGGCGTCGGCATCCTGGTGGCCAACGACGACCCGGGAGCCGAGGGCACGGTGCCCAGCTTCTCCGCTCGGGCGGTCCGCTTCGGCGCCCGGGCGGGGGGCACGGGCGGGGACGACTCGTTCGACCACCAGCCACTGTTCCCGTTCGCCAGCGCGGCCGAGGCCGAGGCGTGGCGGACCGGCGGCGGTGGCTCGCAGCCCTGGCACGCAGACGCCGAGGCGACCGCGCTGGCCTTCACGACCGGCTACCTCGGCTTCGATGAGCTCGGTCTGGTCACGTCCCGGGACATCCGGGCCGCCGAGGCATGGGTCGGCGTCGGCTACACGGTGCCCGGCGGGGAGCCGGTCACCGCCTCGGTGATCCACCTGCTGCGGTTCGGCTCGGCGCCCGACGCCCCCTGGGAGGTGGTGGGCACCCGGGACACGACGCTCACGCTGGACACCCCGCGCTACGGCTCGACCGCCTCCTCGCCCCTCACGGTCGGCGGGCACATCACCGGGGTGGACGAGAACCTGCGGGTCCAGGTTCGCCAGCTGTCGTCGGAATCGCCCCTGGGCGAGTTCTGCTGCCTGCCGGCGGGCGGCGAGCAGTCGCCGTGGTCGGCGGCGGTGTCCTACACCGGGGCCACCGACGCGGCGCTCACCGTGGTCGTGTCGACCGGCGGGCACCTCCAGGGCGTCGAGGCCTTCGCCATCACCGGGCTCCGTCGCTGACGGCGCGGGCCGGACGTCGGTCCGGCCAGCGGCGTCAGCGGAGGCGGAGAACGTTGCCGGTGACGAGCCGGGCCTCCTCCGTGCAGAGCCAGCCGACGACCTCGGCGACGTCGGCTGGCTCTGCGACGTGGACGTGGTCCGGGCTGGCCTCGACGAAGCGGCGGACGTCGTCGGTGACCCAGCCGGTGTCGGTGACCGGTGGGTACACCGCGTTGGCGGTCACGCCGAGGTCCGCGAGCTCGATCGACGCCGCCATCGTGTAGTTCTCCAAGGCCGCCTTCGCCGCCCCGTACGACACCTCGCCCGGGAACCCCATCGGCCCGCCCGAGGTCAGCGTGACGATCCTGCCCCACGGCTGCGGGCGGCTGCGGAGCCGGGCGGCCAGCTCGGCGATGAGCTGCGCGCCGGCCCGGGCGTCCACGGCGAACTGGGCGTCGAACGTCGTGGCGCTCACCGGCTCGGTGGTGCGGCCGAACCTGTCCGCGAGGTCGGGGCGGAACGTGTCCTTTCGCCAGCCGCTTGCGTTGTGGACCAGGATCGACACCGGCCCGAGAGCCGCCTCGACCACGTCGAGCAGGCGAGCCGGAGCAGCCGGATCGGCGATGTCCGCCTCCACCGCATGGCAGCGCCGGCCGGCGGCGCGCACGGCCGCGGCGGTGGCGTCGGCGGCCTGCGCCCGCTGGTCCGCGTACGCGGCAGGCCGGCCCGGGTCGGCCTCCGGGTGGTCGAGGCGGAGGAAGGCGACGCCGACGTCGGCGCCGAGGTGGGCGAGCCGGGCCGCGACGGCGGCGCCGATCCCGTGGTTGGCGCCGGTGACGAGGGCGACGCGACCGGTGAGGGGCAGGGCAGGCACGAGCGGACACCTCCGAGGGCCGGTAGTCTGGCGCCCGCGCGGCCGAGGCGCAGCTGGCGTGTCCGGGAAGGGCGAGGCCCACTCGTTCATACGCTCATGGACGACCTCGAGAACCTCCGCAAGCGCGCCAAGCAGCTCGTCCGGCAACACCGCGACCGCAGCCACGTCGTCGCAGCGCGGCTCCGCCGGTCCCTGCCGCGGTTCCGGGGCATGACCGACCGGGCGGTCCTGGACGCCGACTTCGCGCTCCACGACGCGCAGGCGGTCATCGCCGCGGAGCTCGGGTTCGCCTCGTGGGCCGACCTCAAGGAGGCACCACCGATGTCCACCCCGATCGAGGCGACCGAGCTGCGCCTGACGCGAGGTTTGCCGTGCGTCTTCGTCACCGACGTCGAGCGCGCCGTGCGCTTCTACCGCGACACGCTCGGCTTCGACGTCGCCTACACCTACGGCGAGCCGCCCTTCTGGGGCGAGGTCGGCCGTGACGACGTCGCGTTCAACCTGCGCCACACCGACGAGTCGCCGTGGCGGCCGGGCGTGCGCGACGCCGAGCAGCTGCTGTCGGCCTCGATCACGACCACCGACGCGAAGGCGCTGTTCCTGCGCTACCAGGAGGCCGGCGTCGACTTCCAGGAGCGCCTGCGCCGCAAGCCGTGGGACGCGATCGAGTTCGTCGTCCGGGACCCGGACGGCAACCTGATCCTCTTCGGCTCGCCGGCGTAGGCGTCAGCTGCGCTCGACGAGGGCCAGGGCGCGGGTCGGGCTGCCGGAGCCTCGCTCGATCGGGAGAGGGGCGGCGATGACGACCGCGCCCGTCGCCGGGAGCCGGCTCAGGTTGGCCAGCTGCGTCAGGCCGTACTTGCCGTTGCCGAGGAAGAACGCGTGGCAGGGGAACGGGGGGTCGAACGAGTGGGCCCGGCCGGCGTCGGTGCCGACGGTCTCGACGCCGATGCCCAGGATGCTGGACTCCTCCGCCAGCCAGCGGGCGCACTCGACCGACAGGCCGGGCGTGTGGGGGCCGGTGTCGTCGGCGTTCAGGAACCGCTGCTGGTCGGACGCCCGCTCGTCCCAGCCCGTGCGGTACAGGAGCCAGCCGCCGTCGGGCAGCGGGCCGTTGTCGGCCTCCCAGGCGCGGACGTCGTCGACGTCCAGCAGGTAGTCGGGCTCGGCGGCGCACTCGGCCGACTTGTCGATCACGACGGCGGCCGCCACCAGGTGGGCCGGCGGGACCTGCGAGACGTCGAGGCCGTCCTGGCCCGTGATCCAGTGGACCGGGGCGTCGAAGTGGGTGCCCACGTGCTCGCCGGACGAGAAGGCGTTCCAGTACCAGGCCGGCCCGCGGTCGTCGTAGCGGCTGATCTCCTGGAGCGAGAAGCCCGGCGTGTTGGCGAACGGCTCGGGCAGCTGGATGATCGGCGTGGCTTCGGACAGCGGGGCGGTCAGGTCGATCACGTCGACGCGGCCGGATCCGATGGCCGTGAGCAGATCGTGCAGGACACTCATCGGGGACGCTCCTCGGTGGTTGGTGGGGTCCGGTCAGTGAGCCCGGAAAGCCTCGGACAGCCACTCGGCCACGACCGTCGGCTCGACCTTGGCGTCGACGACCATCGGCCGCCGCCGGTCGGCGATCCAGCGCTCGACGGCGGCCAGGTCGTCGACCCGCCGGACCGTGACGCCCTCGGTGCCGGCGGCTCGGCCCAGGGCGGCGATGTCGGTGTCGGGGAAGGTGACGATGTCGAGCGGCTCGCCGGCGGGCCCGAAATGGTGGACCTCGGCGCCGTAGGCCGCGTCGTTGTAGACCACGACCAGCATCGGCAGTCCCAGCCGGCCGACGGTCTCGATCTCGCCCGCGGCCATGAGCGCGCCACCGTCGCCGAGCGCGGCGACGGTCAGCCGGTCGGGCCGGGCGACGGCGGCGCCGATGGCGCTGGCCAGGCCCAGGCCGATCGACTGGAACGCCTGCGTGAAGACGAAGCCCTGGGGGTCGGGCACGTCGATGTACATCGCGGGCCAGCCCATGAAGTGGCCCGAGTCGATCGCCAGCAGGCGCTCCGGCGGCAGGATCCGGTCGAGCTCGATCGACAGCGTGCGCGGGTCGATGCGATCGCCGGAGCCGGCGTCCTCGTAGGGCTGGCGGCGCCAGGCGCCTGCGGCGATCCGGCCCGCGACCTCGGGCGAGCGGTACCCGGTGCCGGCGTGGCCCCGGGCTCGCAGCGTCGTAGCGAGCTCGGCCGCCGTCTCGGCCACGTCCCCCACGATCCCCAGGTCCACGGGGCGGTGGGCGCCGATGGCGTCCACGTCGCAGTCGATCTGGACGACGCGGGCGGCGGGCCCGATCAGCCCGCCGTGCCGCGTCGTCCACATGTTGAGCGAGGCGCCGGCCGCCAGCACGAGGTCGGCGTCGCGCAGCAGCTCGGCGGCGACGGGGCTGGCGAACCCGCCCGAGATCCCGAGGGCATAGGGGTTGCGGGCGAACAGCCCGTTGCCCAGCGCCGACGTGGCGAGCAGCGCCCCGGTCAGGTCCGCCAGGTCCTCCAGCGGCCGGCGGGCGCGGGCGAGGACCGCACCCCGGCCCGCCACGATCGCCGGGCGCCGGGCGTCCGCCAGCAGGTCGGCGGCAGCCGCCACCGCCTCGGGGGCCGGCCGCGTGCGGGTCACCGGTGGTGGCCCGGGGGGCGGGGCCGACGCGACGCTGTCGGCCGTGGCCTGGACGTCGAGCGGCAGCATCAGCGCGACCGCGCGCCGCTCGAGGGCGGCCCGCCGGAACGCCCGGGTCACGTCGGCGAGGGCGGTGGCCGGCGTGTGGACCCGCTCGGGCACGGCCCCGACCGCGGCGGCCATCGCCGCCTGGTCGACCCGGAAGTTCGAGCGGACCGCCGCCGCCGACGTGTCGCCCGCCAGCACGACCAGCGGCGTCCGGCTCTTGGCGGCCTCGGCCAGCCCGGTCAGGGCGTTGGTGAAGCCCGGGCCCTGGTGCACGGTGGCCACCCCCACCTCGCCGGTCACCCGGGCCCAGGCGTCGGCCATCGTGACCGCCGCGGTCTCGTGGCGGGCGGCGACGAACCCGGCGCCGCTCTCCACCAGAGCGCGGGTCACGACGAAGTTGCCGCTGCCCACCACCCCGAAGGCCTGGCGGCACCCCAGCGCCGCGACGGCCCGACCCACCGCGTCGGCGATCGTCACGGCGGCGATGCTATGGCCCGGGACTGGTTGACTGCGCTGCGAACGTTCGGGGGCTTCCCCGTATCTGGTTCCCGCGGTGGCTGATCCAGGGATGTAACGGACCGGCGGACGATCGGAGGTCGTCATGACCTGGTTGGGATGGGAGAGCCTCGGCAGCACGCTGACCAGCGGGCCCGCGGCGTCGTCGTGGGCGCCGCGTCGGCTCGACACGTTCGGACGCGCCGCCGACAACACGCTCCTGCACAAGTGGTTCGACAACGGGTGGTCGGGGTGGGAGAGCCTCGGCGGCATCCTGGCCAGCGAGCCGGCGGCGGTGTCGTGGGACCACGGGCGCATCGACGTCTTCGCGCGCGGCACCGACAGCGCGCTCTGGCACAAGTGGTACGACGGCGACTGGTCCGGCTGGGAGAACCTGGGCGGCGTCCTCATGTCCGCGCCCGCGGTGGCGAGCTGGGCGGCCGGACGCCTGGACGTGTTCGCACGGGGCGCGGACGGCGCGGTGTGGCACAAGTGGTACGACGGCGACTGGTCCGGCTGGGAGAGCCTCGGCGGCACGCTCACGTCCGCACCGGCCGCGGTGTCCTGGAGCGCTGGTCGGATCGACGTGTTCGCCGCCGGCCCCAGCAACGCGCTGGTCCACAAGTGGTACGACGGCGCCTGGTCCGGCTGGGAGAGCCTCGGCGGAGTCCTGGCATCGGCACCGGCCGCGTCCTCGTGGGCGCACGGCCGGCTCGACGTGTTCGCCGCGGGCACCGACGCGGTGATGTGGCACAAGTGGTACGACGGCGCCTGGTCCGGGTGGGAGAGCCTGGGCGGCGTGCTCACCACCGCGCCGGCGGCCGTATCGTGGGGACCGAACCGCATCGACACGTTCGCCGGCGGGATCGACAGTGCGATGTGGCACAAGTGGTGGGCCCCGGTGCCGACGGTGCGGTTGCACGCCAAGGTGCTCACCGCCCCCACCGTGCCGATCACCACCGCGGTGCAGCGGATGCGCGACGTGTACGCCGGTTGCGGCCTCGCCGTCCAGCACGTCTCGACGGAGATCCTCAACCTGCCGGCGCTCAACGACGTCGACGTCGGCCAGTGCCTGCTGGGCCAGACGACGGCCGAGCAGAACCAGCTCTTCGCCCATCGCAACGGCGTGGGGCCCAACGACGTGGTGGTCTACTTCGTGCGATCGACGGTGCCCCCGTTCAACGGGTGCGCGTCGCACCCGCCCGGCCGGCCCGGCGCGGTGGTCGCGCAGGGCGCCACCCAGTGGACGCTCGGCCACGAGATCGGGCACGTGCTCGGCCTCTTCCACGTCAACGACAACAACCGGTTGATGACGGGCAACGGCACGGCGAACATCACGAACCCGCCCCCCGACCTCGTCGCCACCGAGTGCACGACCATGCACAACAGCCCGCTCACGCCGGACATCTGAGGAGGACGACATGCCTGTCACGATGGAAGAGGTCCGGGCCGTGCTCGACCCGGAGGAGCCCGACTACGCCGCCGCGGCGCTGTTGGGCCCCGAGGCGCTGCCCCACCTGCGGGCGCTGGTGGAGTCCGGTGACCCGATGCTGGCGTCCAAGGCGGCCTACGCCGCCGGCGTGATCGACGGCGACGAGGCGGTCGAGGTCCTTCGCGAGGCTGCGCAGAGCGACGAGCCGGCCGTGCGGGTCGCGGCGGCCGCGACGGTCGCCAACCTGGAGGCAGACGCCTCCGCGGAGCTGCTCGAAGGCCTCGTGGCCGACGACGACCCCGGCGTACGCAGGGTCGCCCGCGCCGCGGTCCCCGAGGACGCGCCGGCGTCGCTGCGGGCGCGTCTGGAGGAGCTGCCCGACGAGCCGCCCGAGGGCGGCGACGCGGGGGCCGCGGGCTCCGGCCCGCCCACGATCGGCGGGCTCATGCCGGGCGAGCAGCCGGGCCGGGGGACGATGCCCGGCGAGCGCGGCGGGCTGATGCCCGGCGAGTCGCCCGACGACATGAACGGCTGAACTCACGGCACCGGCTGAGCAGCCCCGGGCTACCGTACGCGGCCGTGTGGGCAACACGGCCATGACGACGTCCATCGTGCGGGGCACGTGCCACCACGACTGCCCGGACTCCTGCGGGTGGGTGGCCACGGTGGAGGACGGCGTCGCGGTGCGGCTGCGGGGCAACCCCGAGCACCCCTTCTCCCGGGGCGAGCTGTGCCCGAAGGTGAACAGGTTCCTCGACCGGGTCTACAGCCCCGACCGGGTCCTCCGCCCCCTCGTGCGGGACGGTGACAAGGGCGACGGCCAGTTCCGGACGGCCACGTGGGACGAGGCGCTGACGCTGGTCGCCGGGCGGCTCCGCGAGGCGGTGGACCGCCATGGCGGCGAGTCGATCCTGGGGTGGTACAGCGCCGGCAACCAGAGCGTGCTGGCGCTGAGTGGGCTTTCCGCCCGGTTCCTCGACCGCATCGGGGCCTCGGTGCAGTCCGGCTCGCTGTGTGGCGCGGTCGCCAGCGCGGGGACGTCGGAGGTGTACGGCGACGGCCGCGGCATGGACCCGATGGACCTCCGCCACAGCCGCTTCGTCGTCCTGTGGGGCACCAACACGAGGATGACGAACCGTCACCTCTGGCCCTTCGTCGAGGAGGCGAGATCCCGCGGGGCCACCGTCGTGGTGGTCGACCCACTGCGCACCATCACGGCGGCGAGCGCCGACTGGTTCGTCCAGCCGCTCCCCGGCACCGACCTGGCCCTGGTGCTCAGCCTCATGCACGTGCTCGTGCGCGACGACCTGATCGACCACGACTACGTCGCCCGCCATACGACCGGCTTCGACGACCTCCGGACCCGGGTCGAGCCGTGGACGCCGGCGCGGGCGGCGCAGGTGTGCGGCCTCGACGCCGGCGACATCGAGCGGCTCGCCCATGCCTATGGGACGACGCGCCCGGCCGCCATCCGCGTCCTCATCGGTGCGGAGCACCGCGAGCGCGGCGGCGCGCTGTTCGAGGCGCTCGCGTCCCTGCCGCTGCTCACCGGCGCCTGGCGGGAGCGCGGCGGGGGCTACGCCCGGTCGGTGGGCGTCTGGTCGGGGTCGGCGGTCGACGAGGCGGCGCTGGGCCCCGTACCGGCCGACGGGTCGTCGGGGCGACGAGGGCGACCCGCCCGGCGGCTCAACATGGTCCGGCTCGGGCAGTCGCTGACCGATCCGGCGCTCGATCCGCCGGTCGACGTGCTGCTGGTCTGGAACGGCAACCCGCTCGTGAGCGTGCCGAACGCCGAGCTCGTGCGGCGCGGCCTGGCGCGGGAGGACCTGTTCTGCGTCGTGCACGAGCAGTTCGTGACCGACACCGCCCGCTACGCGGACGTCGTGCTGCCGGCCACCACGCAACTGGAGCAGCGCGACGTCGTCGCCTCCTGGGGCCATCTCTACCTCGGATGGAACGAGCCGGCGATCGAGCCGCGGGGCGAGGCGGTGTCCAACACCGAGCTGTTCCGGCGGCTGGCGTCCGCCATGGGGTTCACCGACCCCGAGCTCCTCGCCACGGACGACGAGCTCCTCGACGCGGCGCTCCACCGCCTCTCGCCGGCGGCTCGCCGCGAGCTCGTCGCGGACGGGTTCACCCGCCTACCGCTCCCGCAGGACCTGCGCCCCTACGCCGAGGGCGGCTTCGCGACGGCGGACGGCCGCGCTCGACTGCGGGCCCCGGAGTACCGGCCGGCCCGGGAGGCGCCCGGAGGGGACGGGCGGTTCCCGCTCGTGCTGCTCACGGCCAAGTCCCACACGCGGTTCCTGAACACGTCGTACTCGCACCTGCCCAAGCACGGGCCCGCCGAGGGCCGGCCGCGGCTGCAGATCAACGAGGCCGACGCCCGCGCCCGCGGCATCGTCGACGGCGACGAGGTGCGGGTCTGGAACGATCGGGGCCATGTGCGGCTGGCCGCGCAGCTGACCGACGCCGTCCGTGCCGGGGTCGTCTGCATGCCGTTCGGCTGGTGGCGCGACCAGCACCTCTCGGGCACGTCGGCCAACGCGCTCACCAGCGACGCGATCACCGACCTCGGCGGAGGTAGCGCGTTCCACGACACCCTCGTCGATGTCGAGCCCGCGGTGCGCCACGCACCCGCGTGACGCGGTGACTCAGGCGGCGCCGCGCAGCCCGAGGACGCCCGCCAGCTGCGCCATCGAGTCGAGCCAGGCGGGCAGGTCCGTGCGCCACGGCGCGGCGACGACGTGCTGGACGCCGGCCGCCTCGAAGCCCTCGCGCTCGGTCGCGATCTCGTCGGGATCCATGCCCTGGGGGTCCCAGCCCGTGCGGAGCGAGATCGTGAAGGCGTCGGGGTCGGGGTGGTCGGCCCGCAGGCGGGCGATCGGCCCGGCGACCGTCTCGGGCTTGAGCCCGATCAGCTGGAACCCGGCCGCCCGCCGCGCCCGACGGTAGGCGGCCTCGCTGCTGCCGCCGATCCAGACGTCGATCGGGTGGGCGGGCTTGGGCAGCACGCGGATGTCGGAGAAGTCGTAGAACTCGCCGTGGTACGAGCTGGGATCGGTGGTCCAGCAGGCGTCGAGGATGCCGAGGATCTCGTCGGTGCGCTTCCCCCGGGTCCGGAAGTCCTGGCCCAGGGCCGCGAACTCCGCCTCGCTCCAGCCCACGCCGATGCCGAGCCGCAGCCGGCCGCCGCTCAGGGCGTCGAGCGACGACGTCGTGTTCGCGAGCCACAGCGGGTGGTACTGGCTGGCCACGAGGACGCTGGTCCCGAGGCCGACCCGGGTGGTGGCCGCCGCGGCCCAGGCCAGCGTCATCATCGGGTCGAACAGGTGCGGCGACGGATAGCTCTGGTCGGCCGGGTGGATCACGTGGTCGCTGACCCACACGTCGTCGAAGCCGAGATCCTCGGCCCGGCGGGCCGCCTCGGTGATCGCCCCGGCGTTCGCGACGCGGCCGTACTGGGGCAGGTGGATTCCGAATCCCATCGTCACGCCCGTGACCGTAGGCTGCCGGCGCTGACCCGCGCCGCCGGCCGGCCGGACACCTCAGCCGGCGTCGCGGCGTATCACGCCGGGCCCCGGCTGCTCTGGGTGGATGGACGCGTATGTGACCGGGAGGCGTCGGACATGACATCGCACGACCAGGCCGGCGGCCAGCCGATCCCCGCCGGACGGATACAGAGCCTGCGGATCGATCGGGGGGACGCCGAGCTGGCAGCTGCGTACCGGCAGCTGCAGAAAGCGGTCGGCCTCATCGCCGTCCTGCTCGCGCCGGTGCTCGTCGTCGGCAACGCGGTGTGGGGCGACGCCTGGCTCGAGGGTTCGATCAGCTCCTACTACTACACGCCGATGCGGAACGTGTTCGTGGGGAGCCTGTGCGCCCTGGCGGTCTTCTTCCTGTCGTACAACTACCGGCCCCTACCCAACTTCAGGATCGACAACCTGCTCAGCACGGCCGCCAGCGTCGTCGCCGTCGGCGTCGCGCTCCTGCCGACCACCAGCAACGTCGGGACCGCGAGCGGTGGCGAGAAGGCTGTCGGTACCGCCCACCTGATCTGCGCCGGTGCGCTGTTCGTCATCCTGGCCGTGTTCTGCCTTCTCCTCTTCACGAGGACCGACGCCGGTCCTCCCGAGGGGATGAAGCGGGTGCGCAACGTCGTCTATCGGACGTGTGGCTACATCATCGTCGCCGCGATCGTGCTGGTGCTCGTGACGAACCTGATCGTGGACCCGCCCAGCTCGTGGAACGCCCTGTTCTGGTTGGAGACCGTCGCGGTGCTCGCGTTCGGAACGTCGTGGCTGATCAAGAGCGGCTTCCTCGGGATCCTCGCCGACCCTCGAGAACCGGAGGCGTCCGACGAGCGGCGGCCGTCGGACGACGGCGTGCCCGCGTCCGTCAGCCCTTGACCGCGCCCATCGTGAAGCCCGACACGAACCGCTCCAGCAGCAGGTTGAACAGGAGTGCGATCGGCAGCGCGACCAGCAGCGCCGCGGCCTGCAGCTCCTGCCAGTGGAAGACGTCGCCCAGGACGAGCTCGGTCGGGATCCCGACGCTCACCGTCTTCTGCGAGCTCGACGACAGGAACGCGCTGGCGTAGAGGAACTCGTGGGCCGACAGGGTGAAGGAGAACACGATCACCGCCACGATCCCCGGAAACGCCAGCGGCACCGCCACCCGCACGAACGCCGCGAAGCGGCTGTAGCCGTCGACCATCGCCTGCTCCTCGACGTCCCTCGGGATCGACTTGAAGAACCCGAGCAGCAGCCACACCGCCACGGGCACGGTGATCGTCGGGTACAGGACGACCAGCGCCCACCGCGAGTTCTGCAGTCCCATGTTGGCGATCAGCCGGGAGAACGACACGAACAGCAGCGACGGGGGGATGAGGTAGACGAGGAAGATCGTGATGCCGAGCGCGCCGCCCCACCGCAGCGGCAGCCGGGCCAGGCTGTAGGCGGCCGGCAGCGCCAGCAGCAGCGTGATCGCCACGACGCACGCGCCGACCAGCAGCGTGTTGAGCACGAACGTCAGGAAGCCCGTCGACGTGAACAGGAAGTCCAGATGCTCGGTGGTCGGGTCGAGGTTGTAGCGGAACGGGTTCGAGCCGGGTGCGTACAGGTCCTGGTCCCGCTTGAACGTGATGATGCCCTCGACGATGAACGGGAACGCGGCCAGAAGCGACGCGACGATCGCCACGACGTACACCGTGATGCGGGACGCGACGTAGCGCCGCTGCGCCTGCCGACGCTGGCGCTCGATGGGCACGGTCGGCGCGGTGGTTCCCTCGCTTCGCTCGCTCACGTGACCTCCCAGCGCCGGACCGCCCGCAGGATGGCGATGGTCGCGGCCAGCAGCAGCGGCAGCAGGAACACGGCCACGGCCGCGCCCTGGGCCAGGTTGCCGCCGTCGATCCCCTTGACGTACGCCCAGCTGGCCAGCACGTGGGTCTGGTTCACCGGGCCGCCGTTGGTGAGCACCCGGACCAGGCTCATGTCGGTGAACGTGATGATGGCGCCGAACAGCACGGCCACCGCGATCACCGGCAGCGTCAGCGGGATCGTGACCTCCCACAGCCGCCGCCAGAACCCGGCGCCGTCGACGGCCGCGGCGTCCTTGATGTCGTCGGGGATGGCGGTCTGGCCAGCCATGATGATCACGGCGGCCAGCGGCACGAGGCGCCACACCTGCACGCCGATCACCGACGCCTTGGCCAGGCCCGACTTGCCGAGCCACACCATGTGGCGGCCGTCCTCCAGCAGTCCGACCTGCCACAGGATCCAGTCGATCGGGCTCAGCAGAGAGTCGAGCATGAACAGCCAGGCGATGGCGCCGAGCGCGGCCGGCGTCGTCCAGGGCAGCAGGACGAGGAACCGCACCACCCACTTGCCGTGGAAGTCGGCGGTGAGCAGGGTCGCCAGGATGTTGGCCAGCACGACCGTGAGCAGCATCGTGACCCCGGTGAACAGGAACGTGTTCCACAGCGCGCGGCCGAAGACCGGGTCCTCCCAGTTGGACCGGTAGTTCTCGAGCCCCACCCAGTCGTAGCTCGGATCGCCGGCGGTGACGTCGCTGAAGCTGTAGGCGATGGCGACGACGAACGGCACGGCGACGAGCGCCAGGATGTAGACGATCGCCGGCAGCAGCATCAGCCGGGCGAGCACGCCCTCGCGGTCAGCCAGCCGGGCCATCGATGGCTTTCTCGGTCTCGGGGTCGAACCAGCACAGGTCGTCGTCCCGCACCACGAACTCGTGCTTCGTGCCCGTCTCGATCGGCGTGAGCACCGTGGCGGGCAGGCGGACGATCACCGGCGCCTGCTCGCCGAGGCCGGTCGCCACCCCGTGCAGGTGCCGGTCGCCGGACAGGTACTCGATGCGCTGGACGTCGAGGGTCCACCGGCGGTGGCCGTCGAGCGCCGCGCCCAACACTTCGGCCGGCAGCGCCTTCTCCGGCCGGAAGCCGACGATCGTGCCCTCCCGCGGGACCAGGTTCATGGGTGGGGAGCCGAGGAACGTGGCGACGAACGTGTCGGCCGGCCCCTCGTAGACCGCCTGGGGCGGGCCGACCTGGCGGACCTGGCCGTCGAGCATCACGACGATGCGGTCGCCCATGCCCATCGCCTCGACCTGGTCGTGGGTGACGTAGATCGTCGTCGTGCCCACCCGCTCGTGGAAGTCCTTGAGGTCGTCCCGTGCTGTCGCCCGCAGCTTGGCGTCCAGGTTGCTGAGGGGCTCGTCGAGCAGGAACACGCTCGGCTCGCGCACGAGCGCCCGCGCCAGCGCGACTCGCTGGCGCTCGCCCCCGGACAGCTGCCGGGGCCGGCGGTCCAGCAGCGCACTGAGCCCCAGCAGCTCGGCCGCCCACTCTGCCCGCTCCCGGCGCTTGGCGGTGGGCTGCTTCTCGGCCTTGAGCGGGAACTCGATGTTCTGGCGGACGGTCTTGTGCGGGTACAGGGCGTAGCTCTGGAAGACCATGGCGATGCGGCGGGCGCGGGGCGGGAGCCCGTTGACGACCTCGCCGCCGATGCGGACCTCGCCCTCGGTGGGCTGCTCCAGCCCGGCGATCATCCGCAGCAGCGTGGTCTTGCCGCAGCCTGAGGGGCCGAGGAGGACGAGGTACTCGCCCTCCTCGGTGGCCAGGTCGACGTGGTCGACCGCGGGCGTGCGCCCGCCGCCGTAGACCTTGGTGAGCCCGACAGCCTCGACGGTGACAGCCACGGGGGGCGCTCAGGCCGATCCCCCGACCAGCCCCTGCCCCCGCCAGCGCTCGAAGATGCTCTGGATCTGGCTCTCGGCCTCGTCCACCGCGGCCTGCGGGTCGGCCTCGCCCCGCGCGGCCTTGGCCAGCATCGTCGGGATGACGTTGGTGCCGAAGATCTCGCCGATGGCCGGGTTGGTAGGCCCGGGGTGCCCGATGTTGGTCGTCCAGGTGACGACGTCGTCGAACGTCATCAACCCGAGCTTGTCGGGGGGCGTCGAGCCGAACGGGTCCTCGCGGATCCAGGCGTCGAGGTTGGGCACCCGCTCGATGAAGGCGGGGAAGTCGTACAGCTTGGAGTTGTACGTGGCCTGGGCGTAGTTGGCCGTGTAGTGGAGCAGGAACTCCTGGGCCGCGTCCGGGTTGGTGGCGTGGTTGGGGACGATCCAGTTGTAGAGCACGTGTTGGGCGGCCAGCGCGGCGGCCGGCCCCTCCAGCGCGGGCACGAAGAACACGTCCTGGGCCACGGCCGGGTTCTGCTCCTGGGCCGTCCGGTAGGCCGAGATGGAGTTGAGGATGTAGGACAGCGCGCCCGAGGCCATACCCTGGTTGTTGGACGCGGCGTTCCAGGCGAACACCTCGTCGGTCATGGCGCCGTCGAACAGCGACGCCATGTACTCGACGGCCGCCACGGTCTCGTCCGAGTTGATGGCGACGTTCTCCTCCTCGTCCTGCACCGCGCCGCCGAACGACCAGATCAGGGCCAGGCCGGCCATGTTGGAGTCGATCTCCTGGGACATGCCGATGCCCAGCTGGATGCCCTGGCTGCTGCGGATCTCGCTGCCGCCCTCCAGCAGCTCGTCCCAGGTGCTCGGCCCGTCGGGCAGGCCGACCGCCTCCCACAGCGACCGGCGGTAGTTGCCGGGGTCGGGCGCCCAGCCGGGGGCGTAGGCGAAGAACTTCTCGGTGTTGGGGTTGAAGCTGGACCGCCGGCAGACGTCGAGCATGTCGCCGTAGCGGCTCTCAGCCTCGGTGACGACGTCGGTCATGTCGAGCACGCTCGGCTCGAACTGCGGGATCGCCGAGATGTGCTGGATCAGGTCGTGGCCCGACCCGGCGGCGATCTGCGAGGTGATCTGTCCGGGCACCTCGGCGGTGTTGATGTGGTCGACGCTGACGTTGACCCCGACGGCCTGGCCCCAGTCCCGGGCGAAGGCGTTGAACCACTCGTCGTGGCTCGGCACGAAGTGGCTCCACATGAGGATGCGGAGGTCACCCGACAGGGCCGACGCCGGATCCTCCAGGATGGTGGTCTCGGGCGCGCCCACGTCCTCCGGCGCGGCCGTCGTCGGCGTCGCATCCTCCTCGTCGCCGCCGCACGCCGCCAGCCACGGCGGCACCACGGCCGCGGCCGCGACCGCCTGGATGAAGCCTCGTCGGCTGATGTCGAACGATCGGCCGTCGGAACCCATGGTCCCCTCCCCCTGCTCCGGCCCCGCCCTGTCCAGCACCGTACCCAGCTGGCGTTCATGCTCACGTCAGATTGCGGCCATGTACGCACTTCGTAACCGAGTCGAAGCGCGCCCGTGACGGGGCTGGGGTGACCAGCGGGTAATTTCAGCGGCCCTGGTAGTCGGGGTCGCGCTTCTCCATGAAGGCGGTGACGGCCTCGGCGAAGTCCTTGGACCGGAACAGCCCGGTCAGCTCGGACATGACGTGATGGGCGTTGGCGTCGAAGCCGGTGTCGAGGCCCAGTCGCATCGTCCGCTTGGCCGCCCGGACGGCGAGCGGGGCCTGATCGGCCAGCTCCTTGGCCCAGCCCGCCACGGTCTGCTCGAGCTCGGCCTGCGGTACCACCAGGTTGACGAGGCCGAGGCGCTGCATGTCGCCGGCGTCGAGCTTGCGGCCGAGGAACGTGATCTCGCAGGCCTTGTGCCAGCCGACGAGGCGGGGGAGCAGCCAGGTCCCGCCGCTCTCGGGGATCACGCCCCGCCGGATGGGCGGCACGAACGTGGCGCTGTCGGCGGCGACGATCATGTCGCAGCCGAGGGCGAGGTCCATGCCGTAGCCGGCCGCCGGGCCGTTCAGGGCGCACAGCACCGGCGTGTCGAGGCGCCGGAGGACGAACGGCGGCGAGTCGTCCAGCCGGGACCCGCCGACCCCGCCACCACCGCCGCTGCCGATGCCGGTCCCCGCCGCGACGTCCTGGAGGTCGAGGCCCGAGCAGAACCCCCGCCCGGCGCCCGTCAGCACGACGACCCGCACGTCGCGGTCGGCGTCCGACTCGACCAGCATCCGGGACAGGTCGGCCAACATCGGCCCGCTGATGGCGTTGAGCCGGTCGGGCCGGTTGAGCGTGATCGTGGCGACGTGTCCCTCGCGGGACAACAGGACCTCGGACATGGGGGATCCTCTCGGTCGGGTGGGCGCCGACCTCCGTAGGGGACTACGTACCGGCGCGGCGGAGGAGGAGGACGCCCGACGGGGTCCCGCCGCCGGAGGTGACGACCGCGGTGCGGGCAGCCGGGACCTGGCGGTCGCCGGCCTCGTGGCGTAGCTGGGTGACGGCCTCGTACAGGAAGCCGTAGCCGTGTGTGCGGCCCTCGGACAGCTGGCCGCCGTGGGGGTTGACCGGGAGCTCGCCGTCGAGGGCGATGCGGCGGCCGCCGTCGAGCCAGTCCTTCGCCTCACCCAGGCCGCAGAACCCGAGCGCCTCCAGCCACGAGATGGCGTTGAACGTGAACCCGTCGTACAGCAGCGCCAGGTCGACGTCGGCGGGGCGCAGGTCGGTGCGGGTCCACAGGTGGGCCGACTGGCCGAGGACCTGGGGCTCGTGCGTGATCGTGCCCTGGTCCCACGAGATGCGCTCGGTGACCTGCGTGCCGACCGCCTCGATCCGGATCGCGGGGTGGGGCAGGTCCGCCGCCGCGGAGGCGTCCGAGACGACCACCGCGATGGACGCGTCGCACGGGACGTCGCAGTCGTAAAGGCCGAACGGGCTGGTGATCGGCCGGGCCGACAGGTAGTCGTCCATCGTCATCGGGTCGCGGTAGATGGCGGCGGGGTTGCGGGCGGCGTTGGCCCGGCCGTTGAGCGCGATCCAGCCGAGGAGCTCGCGACCCGCGCCGTAGCGGTGGAGGTACTGGTTGGCGTTCATGCCGATCCAGTTGGCCGCCGACATGGCGCCGAAGGGCAGGCGCCACTCCTGCATCGCGCCCGTCAGTCGCCCGCCGGCGCCGGGCCCGGCGGTCGCGGCCAACCCCAGCGTGGCGAACGTCGACTCCCACACCGTGCGGAAGCACAGGACGTGCCGGCACAGGCCGCCCGCCACCGCCAGCATGGCCGCGATCACCGCGCCCCCGGGCCCGGGGAGGTCGCCGCCGCCGTTGATCCAGGTGGGATGGAGCCGGAGCGCCTCCTCGACGGCGGTGACGCCGCCTTCGCTCATCCCCATGCCCGCCGCGCCCGGGTAGGTCGACAGGCCGTCGATGTCGTCGAGCGTCAGGCCGGCGTCGGCCACCGCCGCCTGGCAGGCGTCGACGGCGAGCGACAGCGGGTCCCGCATCAGCCGCCGCCCGATGGCCGACCGGCCGGCCCCGGACAGGACCGCCTTGTGCTCGAAGCGGTCGCCCGACAATGGCCGGCGGGGCACAGGCCGGGCGGGCTCGCCGACGCGGTCGACCGTGTCGGTCTCGCCCGTCGGCTCGAACAGCGGTAGCCACACGTCCTCGTGCTGCTCGAAGGTGACCATCACCTCCATGCCGATGTGGACGTCGTCGGGGTCGCAGCCGACGACGTTGGTGGTGAGGTGGACGGCGGGGTCCTCGGCCAGCGCCACGTTGGCGATGACGTAGGGCGGGTCGAAGCCGGGGAGCCACGGGTGGCGGTTGACCGTGTAGGCAACGACCGTGGCCCGGCCGGACACGACGGTCGGCGCCGACGACCGGCTGCGGCACGCCGGGCAGATCGGGACCGGCGGATGGACCAGCGCCTTGCAGTCCTGGCAGCCCTGGATCCGCAGGTGCCCGTCGGCGCCCGAGGTCCAGAACCAGTCGTTGACGTTGGTGAGCTGGGGGAGGAGCCGCACCATGCTCGGACCGCGGTCAGAACGTGGTGTTGGCCAGGAAGTCCACGGCCGGCGACGCGGCCGGGAACGACCCGGTGATGCCGGCGCTGAAGTAGCCGGCGTCGGTGACCAGCGTGATGCCGGTGATGCCCCGGGCCGCCTCGCTGCACAGGAACACCAGCGGGTACGCCTGCTCGAGCGGGGTGGAGGCCTCGATGCCGACCTCGGCCCGGTAGTCGGCGCCGAAGCCCAGCCACAGCTCCTCGTTGGCCCGGGCCAGCGGCGTGTCGGTCGGGCCGGGGAGGATGGCGTTGATCCGCACGCCCCGCTTCAGGAACGCCGTGGCCTCGCGGGCGACGTAGGCGTTGATGGAGAGCTTGCTCCACATGTAGTCGGCCTTGCCGTTCTCCCGGGCCCATGCGGCGGCGGCGTCGAAGTCACCGATGTCGAGGTACTCGGTGAGGCGCTCGAGGTTGGCCTGCCAGCCGAAGCCGGCGGCCGACGAGATCAGCCCGATGGCCGAGCCGCGGGGCAGCATGTCGCCGTCCACCAGGCGGTCGATCAGGTGGCGGTGCCCGATGAAGTTGATGCGCTCGATGCCCGGCGTGCCGTCGGCCACGCCCGCACACGAGAACAGCGCGTGGACCGGCCCGCCGCACTCCTCGACCGCGGCGTCGATCGAGGCCTTGTCGGAGAGGTCGAGGCGGATCGCCTTGACGCCGGGCAGCGTGACCTCCGCCCGGTCCATGACGACGACCTCGGCGCCGGCGTCCTGGGCCAGCTCGGCGGCCGCCGCGCCCATGCCGGTGGCGCCGCCGACGACCAGGGCCCGCTTGCCCTTGTAACCGAACGCATCGAACAGGCTCATGTCAGTGCTCCCTGTGTGCCGGGGTCGTCACGCGACGACGCCGCGAACCTTGAGGTCGAGGATCGTGTCCATGTCGAGGCCGAGCTGCCCGAGGATGGCGTCGCCATGCTCGTTGAACTCCGGCGCCCGCCGGGGCGCGGCCGGCTGGCCGCCGTACTCGACCGGTGCGGCGGCCAGCCTGAACGGGGTGCCCTCGGCGGTGTGGCACTCCTGGACGTAGCCGTTGGCCACTGTCTGCTGATCCGACGCGGCCTCCAGCGTGTCCTGGACCATGGCCCACTGCCCGGAGAAGTCGGCGAACCGCTCCCGCCACTCGTCGGCGGTGCGACCGGCGATCGCCTCCCGCATCGCGTCGCTGGCGGCGACCACGTTCTCGCGGATCGCGTCGGCGTCCGCGAAGCGCTCGTCGGTCGCCAGCTCGGGCCGCCCGACGACCCGGCAGGCCTCGGGCCAGTACCTGGCCGCCTGGAGGCAGGTGATGGCCAGGAACTTGCCGTCCTTGGTCGTGTAGGTGGCGCTGAGCGGGTTGCCGGTCGGCGAGTGGGGCGGCGGCGGGGCCCACCCCACGTTGTGCTGGAGCGACAGCGCCAGCGCCGCGCCCATCGACCACAGCCCCACGCCGAGCAGCGACACGTCGACGGTCGTGCCCTCGCCGGTGCGCTCGCGGTGGTACAGCGCGCCCATGATCCCGCCGGCGATCGTCATGGCGCCGATGGAGTCGCCGAAGGCCGGCGCCGGCGGGGGCGGCACGTAGTCGTAGTCGGCCTGTTTTACGCCCATGGCGATGCCGGCCCGGCACCAGTAGGCCAGCATGTCGTAGGAGCCGCGGTCGGCCTCGGGCCCCCGCTCGCCCTGCCCCGTGCCCCGGACGTAGATGATGTTCGGGTTGTGCGCCCGGATGTCCTCGACGTCAACCTTCAGCTTGGTGCGCACGCTCGGCATCTTGTTGGTGAGGAACACGTCGCAGGTGGCCGCGAGCCTGTACAGGATGTCGAGGCCCTCGAGCGTGGTGAGGTCGAGGCCCAGGCTCTGCTTGCCGCGGTTGGAGTGCTCCAGCAGCACGTGCACGGTCGTGCCCATGACGGCGAGGCCGCTGGAGGCCAGGCCCCGCATGGCGTCGCCCCGCTCGACGTGCTCGATCTTGACGACCTCGGCGCCCCAGTCGGCGAGGAGCGCCGAGGCGGCCGGGACGAACGTGTGCTCCGCCACCTCGAGGATGCGGACGCCTTCCATCACTGAGGTCATGTCCCCTCCTGGTCTCCCGGGGGAGTATGACCGAGTTGTTAGGCATGGCGCACTCCCGGGATGACATACCTTCTGGTAACTCAGTCATCCGGGTGCCTAGATTGACTGAACTGTTAGAAATCGGTGAAGGGGAGCTCATGGATCTGCAGGGACGATCGGCGCTGGTCACGGGCGGCGCGGGCGGCCTCGGCGCCGCCACGGTCCGCCACCTCGTCGGGGTCGGGGCCTCCGTCGCCGTCTTCGACCGCGACGGCGACCGGGCCGAGACGCTGGCCAAGGAGCTGGGCGACTCGGCCGTGGCGGTCGCCGGCGACGTGACCGACGACGGCGACGTGGCCGCCGCGATCGAGGCGGCGCAGTCGCTCGGGTCGCTGTCGCTCCTCGTGAACGTGGCCGGCGGCGGCGTCGGCGGGGGCCGCACCGTCGGGCGTGACGGCACGCCCCACGACAAGGCCGCGTTCGTCGGCACGATGGAGATGAACGCGGTCGGCACCTTCAACGTGACCCGCCTGGCGGCCGCCGCCATGGCCGCCAACGAGCCCGACGAGCACGGCCAGCGGGGCGTCGTCGTCAACACCGCGTCGATTGCCGGCATCGAGGGCCAGACCGGCCAGCTGGCGTACGCGGCGGCCAAGGCGGCGATCCTCGGCATGACCCTGCCCCTCGCCCGCGACCTCGCCGCGCTGGGCATCCGGGTCTGCGCGATCGCGCCGGGGACGATGGGCACGCCGATCATGCTGAGCGTCCCCGAGGAGCTCAAGGGGAACCTCGTGCGCAACATCGTGTTCCCCAAGCGCATGGGCCGCCCCGAGGAGTTCGCCCTGCTGGTCGAGTCGATCGCCCGCAACCCGTACCTCAACGGCGAGAACATCCGGCTCGACGGCGCCCTGCGCTTTCCGCCGAAGTAGCCGTGCCGACCATCGAGGCCCTCGTGGGGGCGCTGGACCTCGTCCCCACCGGCCCGGACCGCTACCGGGCCGCCAACGTCGAGGCCGGCCACGGCGTGATCTTCGGCGGCCAGCTGCTGGCTCAGGCGATCGTGGCCGCGCTGGCCGGCCACGAGGGCAAGGCGGTCAAGACCGTCCACACCCTGTTCGCCCGCGGCGGCTCGCCCGACACGCCGGTGGACATCGCCGTCGACCGCATGCACGCCGGCCGCTCGTTCGCCAGCTGCACGGTGACGATCGGCCAGGGCGACCGGCTCTGCGCCCGGTCGCTCGTGCTGCTGAGCGCCGACGAGCCCGACTTCGTGCGCCACGCCGACCCCGCGCCGAAGGTGCCGGGGCCCGACGAGGCGACGCCCGGCGGCTCGGGGGCCTGGGAGGTCCGCATCGCGGGCGACGTCGACATCGACGACCCCGAGCTGGTCGGCCCGGCCGACCTCGCCGTGTGGACCCGCTTCGCGGGCGCCCCGGACGATCCGGCGGTCGACCAGGCGCTGCTCGCCTTCGCCACCGACGGCTTCCTCATCGCCACGGCGATGCGCCCCCATCCCGGGGTCGGCCAGGCCCAGGCCCACGTGACGGTGGCGACCGGGGTGGTCAGCCACACGCTCACGTTCCACGAGCCGGCGCCGGCAGGGGAGTGGCTGCTGCTCGCCCACCACAGCCCGTACGCCGGCCGCGGTCGCTCCTACGGCCGGGCGGACGTGTTCCGGGCCGACGGCGCGCTGGTGGCGTCGTTCGTCCAGGACGGGATGATCCGGTCCGCGGGCTGAGCGGGCGCCCACGGGCGCGCTGGGACCGACGTTCTGACCGGCGTGTGGCAGGGGTTCTTCCAGGTTGCAACGCCATTCTCCCTATGTGAATATAGGCTTCACGTGACGGCGGGCACTGGTGTCCGGGAGGGAGGGACGATGGCTGACGCGGTCGTCGTGTCGACAGCACGAACGGCGATCGGGACGGCTGCAGCCATCGAGGCCGGCATGGATCACGCGGCCGGCGTCGCGCGTCGCGCACAACCGTCACTGCGCCTCTTGGCTCGCCGCGGTCACGCCCGCGGCGGCCTCGATCGTGGCGGGCATGGACCGAGTGGTCGTAGCTGGGGGCGTGCCCGCCCCGTGAGCCGCGGGCGTCGGACCACGAGGAGATCAACCAAGTGAGAAGGGACCACCGGTCCAGCACCCTGGAGGGGAAGATGGAGCTGAGAGAAGCCTCACGGCGCGGCGCGGGCTGGCCCCGGCGCTGGCTGGCGATCGCTGCCCTGAGCGGGCTGCTGCTGGCGGCCGCCGCATGCGGCGACGACAGCGACAGCGACGACTCGTCGAGCGCGTCGGGCTCGGAGCCTGCGGACGAGTCGTCGGGCGGGGCCGACCTGCTCGGGCCCGTCGAGGAGGCCTCCGGAGAGCCGGTCAAGATCGGCATGGTCTCCGACGGCGCCACCGACGCGTTCGACAACACCGACGAGATCCGGTCCGCCGAGGCCACGGCCGAGTTCTGGAACACCCACCGCGGTGGCATCGGCGGCCGTCCGATCGAGATCGTGCCGTGCGAGACCGGCGCCGACCCCGCGGGCGCGACGGACTGCGCCAACCAGCTCGTCGAGCAGGACGTCGTGGCCGTGGCGCTCAGCCAGTCCGCGCAGGTCGAGTCGGTGTGGGAGCCGCTGCACGCCGCCGGCGTCCCCACCCTGTTCTTCCAGGTGAACAGCGATGACATGCTGGCCGACACCACGACCAGCTTCGTGATGGTCAACCCGCTGGCGACGCTGTTCGGCCTGCCGGTCTCGGCGGCCGAGAGCGCCGACGCCGACAAGATCGCGTTCGTCAACATCGACGTCCCGGCGGCGCTCACCGCGTTCGAGTCGGGGGCGGCGGACGCCATCCTCGAGAACGCGGGCCTGGAGTACGAGCTCGTGAAGATCCCGGTGGGCACCGCCGACATGACGTCGCAGATGCAGCAGGTCGTCAGCGGCGGCGCGGGCGTCGTCCACATCATCGGCAACGACGCGTTCTGCATCGCCGCCATCAACGGCCTCGCCGCCGTCGGGTACGACGGCGAGATCACGTCGATCTCCCAGTGCATCACCGACGCCACTCGGGAGGGCGTCACCGGCGGGGGCCTCGAGGGGATCTCCATCACCGCCACCCAGGCGGTCGGGGCGGCCGACGATCCGGCCTACCAGCTCTACGAGGCCGTGATGGCCGAGTACGGCCAGGAGGTCGAGGACGTCGACAACGCACTGGCCATGGGCGGCTACACCATCGTGTCGTCGCTGGCGGCTGCCCTCGACGGCATCTCGGGCGACATCACCCCGGCGACGGTCGTCGAGACCATCAAGGCGATGCAGGAGACCGACTACCCCGGCGCCGACGGGATCACGTTCCAATGCGGCGGATCGGCCTTCCCCGAGCAGCCGGCGGTGTGCACGAACCAGTCGCTGCGGGCGGTGCTCGACGCCGACGGCAACCCCGCCAGCTACGAGGCCGTCGACGCCACGGACATCCTTCCCTAGACGAGAGCGTCTGCGGGCCGGCCTCCGGGCCGGCCCGTAGCCTCACCCCCTCCGCCACATCCGAAAGGCCCACCCCGTGGACCACATCGCTTCGCTCATGCTCGGGCTCGGCAACGGCGGGGTGTTCGCCGCGCTCGCGCTGGCTCTGGTCATCACCTACCGCGCCTCGGGCGTGGTCAACTTCGCGACCGGGGCGATCGCCCTGTACGTCGCCTACACCTATGCGGGCCTGCGGCGGGGCGAGCTGCTGGTTCCGATCCCGGGACTCCCCAAGACCGTGGACCTCGGACAGGAGCTGGGGTTGTGGGCGGCCGGCGCTATCGCGCTGGCGCTCGCCGCCGTGCTGGGGGCGCTGCTCTACGTCGTCGTGTTCCGCCCGCTTCGGGACGCGCCGCCGCTGGCCAAGGCGGTGGCGTCGCTCGGGGTGCTCGTGGTCATCCAGGGTGTCCTCGCAATCCGCCAGGGCACCAACCCCGTGACCGTCGCCCCGATCTTCCCGAACGACCGCTGGGAGCTGGGCGAGGTCCTCATCCTGTCCGACCGCTTCTACCTGGCGCTGACCGTCGTCGGCCTGGCCGCCCTGCTGGCCGCCGCGTTCCGCTTCACCCGCTTCGGCCTGCTGACCCGGGCCACGGCCGAGACTCAGACCGGGGCGTACGTCAGCGGCGTGTCCCCCGACCGGATCGCGCTGCTCAACTGGATGATCAGCGCGGTGATCGCGGGCGTCGCCGGCATCCTCATCGCGCCTGTGAGCCCGCTGACGCCCGTGACCTACACGCTTTTCGTCGTCCCGGCCCTGGCCGCGGCCGTCGTGGGCCGGTTCCAGTACCTCCTCCCCGTGGTGGCGGCCGGCATCGCCATCGGCATGCTCCAGTCCGAGGCGCTGCGGCTGGCCGCCGAGTACGACTGGCTGCCCCAGACCGGGCTGGCCGAGCTGGTGCCGCTGATCGTCATCCTGGTCGCCCTCCTGGTCGTCGGCGGCGGCATGCCGGTGCGGGGCGGGCTGGTGCGCCAGCCACTCGGCCGCGCGCCCCGGCCGCGGTCGCTCCTCGTTCCCAGCGCCGTTGGCACCGCCGTCGGCCTGCTCGCCCTCGTGGCCACGTCGGGGACCTGGCGGGCCGCGGTGATCGGGACCTTCATCGCCGCGGTCATCGGGCTGTCGCTCGTCGTCGTGACCGGCTACGCCGGGCAGGTGTCGCTGGCCCAGCTGGCGCTGGCCGGCACCGCCGCGTTCAGCCTGAGCTACTTCACCCAGAGCTGGGACGTCCCCTTCCCGTTCGCCCCGATCCTGGCGGCGCTCGTCGCGACCTGCATCGGCGTGGCCGTCGGCCTGCCCGCGCTGCGGTTGCGCGGCCTCACGCTCGGCGTGGTCACGCTGGCGCTCGCCTACGCCATCGAGGCGGTGTGGTTCCGCAACGCCGACATCGTCCCGAGCTCGGGCGCCCGGGTGACCCAGCCGTCGATGTTCGGCATCGACCTGGGCATCGGGGCCGGCCGCTCGTTCCCCCGAATCGAGTTCGGCCTGGTCTGCCTGGTCACCCTCGTCGTCGTCGCCGTCGGCATCGCCAGCCTGCGGCGGAGCGCGCTCGGGTCTGCGATGCTCGCCGTCCGGGCCAACGAGCGCTCGGCCGCCGCCGCCGGCATCAACGTCGTGCGGGTGAAGGTGCTCGCCTTCGCGCTCGCCTCGTTCATCGCCGGTCTCGGCGGCGCCCTGCTGGCCTACCGCCGCGGCGTGGTCACGTTCGACTCGTTCACCGCCATCGGCGGGCTCGCCCTGCTGTCCACCGCCTACCTGGCCGGCATCACCTCGGTGTGGGGCGGCCTCAACGCCGGCCTGCTGGCCGGCACCGGCATCGTGTTCGTCGCCCTCGACCGCTGGGTGGACCTGGGCCAGTGGTTCACGGTCATCAGCGGCGTCCTGCTGATCGTCACCCTGATCACCAACCCGGAAGGACTGGCGGCCGCGGGCCACGAGATGGCCGACCGGTTCGCGCGGTGGCGAGAACGCCGGCGACCAGCCCCCGAGCCCGGCGACCGCGTGCCGGCGGTGGCGCCGGTCGAGGCGGTCGAGCCGGTGGTCGGCGCCGCGCTGCACATCGACCACCTCACCGTGCGCTACGGGGGCGTCGTCGCCGTCAACGACGTGTCCCTGGGCGCGCACAGCGGCACGATCGTCGGCCTCATCGGGCCCAACGGCGCCGGCAAGACCAGCGTCATCGACGCCGTCACCGGGTTCGCCCCGTCGAGCGGGTCCGTCGACCTGGCCGGGCGGCGCCTCGACGGGCTGCCGCCCCACGCCCGGGTCCGGGCCGGCGTCGGCCGGACCTTCCAGTCGCTCGAGCTCTACGACGACCTCTCGGTCGCCGAGAACGTCAGCGTGGCCGCCCTCGGCGGCCGCCGCACGGACCGGACGTCGGCCGTCGAGCGGGCGCTCGAGGGCGTCGGCATCGCCCACCTGCACGACCGCCCGGCCGGCCAGCTGAGCCAGGGTGAGCGCCAGCTGGTGTCGATCGCCCGCGCCTGCGTCGCCGAGCCCCGGGTGCTGCTGCTCGACGAGCCAGCCGCCGGCCTCGACGGCGAGGAGAGCACGTGGCTCGGGGAGCGGTTGCGCGACATCCGGGACGCGGGCACCGCCATGCTGCTGGTCGACCACGACGTCAACCTGGTGCTGAGCGTGTGCGACCACGTCTACGTCCTCGACTTCGGGGCCGTGATCGCCGAGGGCCCGCCGGAGGCCATCCGCTCCGACCGGGCGGTGGCGGCCGCCTACCTCGGCGTGATGCACGACGCGACGGCGGTGACGGCATGACGGCGTATCCGGTCGACGCGGTGGCTGCGGAGGAGAGCGCCGGCGGTCCCCGCCTCGAGTGCCGGGACCTCGCCGGGGGCCGCGGCTCCACGGTCGTGTTCCGCGACCTCGACCTCGACGTGCAGGCGGGCAGCGTGCTGGCGCTGCTCGGCCCGAACGGGGCCGGCAAGTCGACCCTGCTCCTCACGATCGCCGGGCTCCTGCCGTACAAGGCCGGGCGGGTGGCGGTCGAGGGCGAGGCGCTGCGCACCGGCAATCCGGTGGCGGCCAGCCGGGCCGGCGTCGTGCTGGTCCCCGACAACCGGTCGCTGTTCACGACGCTGAGCGTCGAGGAGAACCTCGAGGTCGCCCGGCGCCGCGGCGGCCCGGCGCCCCGCTCGCTCCTCGACGTGTTCCCGGCGCTGGAGCGGCGCTGGGGCCTGCCGGCCGGAGCGCTGTCCGGCGGCGAGCAGCAGATGCTGGCCATGGCCCGGGCGCTGATCCAGCAGCCCAAGGTGCTGCTCGTCGACGAGATGAGCATGGGACTGGCCCCGCTCGTGGTCGAGACGCTGTTCGACACCGTGCGCCAGATCGCTCGCGACCACGGGGCCGCCGTCGTGCTGGTCGAGCAGCACGTCCAGCTCGCCCTCGGCGTCGCCGACGAGGCGGCCGTGCTCAACCGGGGCCACGTCGTGCTGCGCGGCGCCGCGGCCGACCTGGCCCGGGACAGCACCCGCCTGGAGCGGGCCTACCTCGGCGAGCTGGCGCCGACGCCCTAGGTCGCTTGGGGGGCCGGCGGCCGGGGGGCCAGCGTGATCGACGGCACCGAGAGCGTGGCGCCGTCCTTCAGGAGCGCGTGGACCATCGCCACCATCCGGTCGACGTCCATCAGGTTGCCGATGATGTAGTTGCGCGACAGCCAGGTGGGGACCACCTCGGCGGCGACCTCCATGTCCCAGCCCTCGTTGAACTGGGTGCGGGCGTCGCCCTCGCCGCCGGCGCAGTCGCCGACGATGACGCGGGTGAAGCCGACGTCGGGGTGCTCGGCCCGCCAGGCTTCGACCAGCTTGTCGAGGGCCGCCTTGCTGACCGCGTAGGCGCCGAGCCCCGGCCACGGCGGTGTCTGGGAGGCGCTGACCGACGACAGGTAGATGGCCGCGCCCGCCGACTCGGTCAGGTGGGGGATGGCGGCCGCGGTCACGAGCGCGGCGCCGGTCACGTTGGTCTCGAAGACGCGGCGCCAGGTGTCGGCGTCGGTGTCGACCAGCTTGACGAGCGGGCCGATGCCGGGGGCGTACACGAGGGCGTCGATGCCTCCCAGGCCCTCCGCCGCCTCGGCCACGGCGGCCTTGCACGACCCCTCGTCGGTGACGTCGCACTCGACGACGAGCGTCCCCGGCCCCGCCTCCTTGGCGGCGTCGTCGAGGCGCCCGCGGCGCCGGGCCATGAGCGCCACGTGCGCCCCGCGCTGGGCGAGGCCGACCCCGATGCAGCGCCCGAGACCGCTCGACGCCCCCACAACCACGGTTCGCACGTTCCGTCCCCTCCTTGGAGATGTGACTCGAATGTTAGACCGTGGGGTCAGCGCCCGAACAGGCCCCGCTCGATGACGTGGGCGGCCGCGTCGATCGTCGGCGCCGGGCGCTCCCGGGCCCCGAAGCTGCTGAGCAGCGCCACGAAGACGACCGCCTCGGCGTCCACGTCGCCGAAGCCCCGGGGCCGCAGCGCGTGGGCCATGCGCCGCCGCCCCCAGTCGATGGCGGCGGCGGTGTCGGCCCCCAGCGTGGGGTCGTGGCGGGCGGCGTCGGCCCACACCCGGATCATCGACGCCTCGCCCGCCTGGGTGGCGTTGTAGCGCCGCAGCCAGCGCCGCAGCGCCGCGGTGCGGGCCGCGCCGTCCGGGGCCGCGGCCCGCGGCGTGTCGGCCAGCGCGGTGGACACGGTGCGGATCGCCTGGACCGTGAGCAGGTGGACCAGGCGGTCCTTGCTGTCGAAGTAGCGGTAGAAGGCGCCGTGCGACAGGCCGGCGGCCGCCACCACGTCGTCGATGCGGGTGTCGTAGTACCCCCGGGCCACGAACAGCTCCCGGCCCGCGTCCATGAGGGCGTCGAGGGTGCGGCGGCCGGTCGGGGTCAGGTCCCGGCCGGCCGCGTCGGTCTCCAGCGCGTTCCGCATCACCGGGCTGAACTCCAACGCCGGCGGCCGGGGGCCCGGGTCGTGCACGTTGGCGTCCTGGAGGCCGAACAGCGTGCGGTGCACCACGTCGGCCATCGCATCCGCCATCCGGTCCTCGGGGTAGGCCTCCGGCGCGGCCGCCCGCAGGGTGCGGGCCGTGTCGAACGCGCGGGGCAGGCACTCGAGCAGCAGCCCCACCACCGGGTCGAGCTGGCGGGGCGGCAGCGTGGCGGCCGTCAGCCGGGACACCACCCCGGCCACGTGCCGCTCGCTCGTGCGGGCGCCGCCGCCCGCCACGGCCGCGTCGCTCTCGGCCGCAGTCTGGAACACCGCGAAGACGGCCTCGTAGCGCTCGTAGACCGCGGTGTAGCGGGCCACCCAGGCCCGGATCGACCGCCAGCCGCCGGCGTCGGGCGTCACCAGCCCCAGCGCCTCGGTCGACGCGCTCAGCTGGCGCGCGACCTGGCCGGCGAGGTGGCGGAACACGTCCTCCTTGCCGGAGAAGTACTGGTAGAACGACGCCCGCGAGCAGCCCGCGAGCTCGGTGATGCGGGCCACCCCGCAGCGGTGGTAGCCCTCCTCGCCGAAGAGCCGCAGGGCCGCATCGACGATGCGCTGCTGGGTCCGCTGGCCCCGGGCGCCGACCCGTGGGTTGTCGGAGAAGGGGGCGCGCCGCACCGCCACGTCGGAGGCGCCGTCGCCCTCGGGCGCGGCGTCGAGGTCCCTGCGGGGCGGGGGCATGGGTGGGCTACTGATCCGCCCGCACCTTGTCCTTCAGGGCCGGGACGATGGGCGGCGCGTCCTTCCAATGGGGGATGCCCGAGTCCGGCTCGGCGATGGGGTAGCCGTCCTCGTTCACCTGCGCCCAGTGCGAGTGGTTCAGCTCGTGGAGGGTGAAGCAGGCGTTCAGCGCGTTGTAGAAGCCCATGTTGTCGACGCTCTGGTTGACCGCCTCCTTGATGAGCAGCGCCGACATCGTGGGCAGCTGGGCGATCCGCTGGGCGAAGGCGATCGTGCTCGCCTCCAGCTCGTCGGCCGGGAACACCTTGCTGACCATGCCGAGCGCGTGGGCCTCGTCGGCGGACAGCGTGTCGCCGGTGAGCAGCAGCTCCTTGGCCTTGCGGGGGCCGAACTCCCACGGGTGGGCGAAGTACTCGACGCCGCACATCCCGAGGCGGGTGCCGACCACGTCGGCGAACCGGGTGCCCTCGGCGACCACGATGAGATCGCACGCCCACAGCAGCATCAGCGCGGCCGCGTAGACGTCGCCATGGGCCTGGCCGATCGTGATCTTGCGCAGGTTCCGCCAGCGCCGCGTGTTGTCGAAGAAGTAGTGCCACTCCTGGAGCATCAGGTTCTCGGCGCCCTTGCGGGTGCCGCCGTTGATGGCCCGCGTGGGGTGCTGGTTGGGACCGGGCGTGTACTCCTCGACCGACACCTTGGACCCCATGTCGTGGCCGGACGAGAACATCGGGCCGGCGCCGCCCAGGATGACGACCCGCACGTCGTCGTCGGCCTCGGCCCGGCGGAAGGCGTCGTCGAGCTCGACGAGCATCCCTCGGTTCTGGGCATTGCGCGCCTCGGGCCGGTTGAGCATGATCCGTGCGATCCGCCCCTCGTCGAACGTCTCGTACAGCACGAACTTGTAGTCGGGCATCTGTCCCCTCCGTGGGCGGGCGCCACCGATCCGGCAGTGACCCTACTGTTAGACGAGGTAGGGCGCGCCAGATACCATTGCCGGTCCATGAAGCTGCGACCGGGTCAGAAGCTCCACAGCGCCGTGTGCGACGCGCAGGTGGTCGTCGTCAAGGCCCCCGCCGGCGAGGTGGAGCTCGGCTGCGGGGGCGCACCGCTGCTCGACGACGGGCAGGAGGCCGACGGCGCCGCGACGCTCGACGAATCGCTCGGCGAGGGCCCCCTGCTGGGCAAGCGCTACGCCGACGAGGAGGTCGGGCTCGAGCTGCTGTGCACCCGCGCCGGCAAGGGCGCTCTCACGGTCGACGGGCGGCCGCTGCTGATCAAGGGCGCCAAGCCGCTGCCCTCGTCCGACTGACGCTGCGGGGGCGCGGCGCATGAACCTGCTGCTCCTGCTGGACATGGTCGCCGCCGGGCGCGGCGACGAGGTGGTGGTGCAGTCCGGCGACCACCGACTCACCGCCGCCGAGCTGCTGGCGGCCGCGTGGGCGGGGGCCGAGGCGGCGGCGGGGACGTCCGCCCTGGCGTACGTGGGGACCAACGGCCTCGCCTTGCCGATCGGCCTGTTCGCGGCCGCGGCCGCGGGCGTGCCGTTCGTCCCGCTCAACTACCGGCTGACCGAGGACCAGCTCCACGACCTGCTGGCGCCGCTGGGCGACACCCTGGTCGTCGCCGACGGCGAGGACCAGGCCGCCGCGCTGGCGGCCCGAGGCCACCGGGTGCTCGGCGCGGGCGAGTTCGTTGCCGCGGCCCGTGGGGCGGGCCCGGCGGCGGGCGACGTCCCGGCCGAGGGCGAGGCCCCAGCCGTCCTGCTGTACACCAGCGGCACCACCGCCGCGCCGAAGGCCGCCGTTCTGCGGCACCGGCACCTGACGTCGTACGTGATCGGCACGGTCGAGTTCGGCGGCGCCGGGCCGGACGAGGCCGTGCTGGTGAGCGTACCGCCCTACCACGTGGCCGGCCTGGCCAACCTGCTCAGCAACCTCTACCTCGGCCGGCGGATCGTGTACCTCGCCCAGTTCGACGCGCCCGCGTGGGTCGAGTCCGTGCGGCGGGAGTCGATCACCAACGCCATGGTCGTGCCCACGATGCTGGCCCGCATCTGCGACGTGCTCGACGAGGACGGTGAGGGGCTGCCGTCGCTGCGGGCGCTGTCCTACGGCGGTGCTCGCACCCCGGCCACGGTCCTCCAGCGGGTGATGGCGCTGCTGCCCGACGTCGACCTCACCAACGCCTACGGGCTGACCGAGACCAGCTCGACGATCGCGGTGCTCGGGCCGGAGGACCACCGCGCCGCCCGGGACGGCGACCCGGACGCGTCCGCCCGGCTGTCGTCGGCCGGCCAGGTGCTGCCCACGGTCGAGGTCGAGGTCCGGGACCCGCTGGGCGACGCGCAGCCCGCGGGCGAGCCGGGCGAGATCTGGGTGCGGGGCGAGCAGGTGTCGGGCGAGTACGCCGGCCGCGACGCCTCCCTGGACGACGACGGCTGGTTCCCGACACGGGACCGGGGCTGGGTCGACGCCGAGGGCTACCTGTTCATCGAGGGCCGCAGCGACGACACGATCATCCGGGGCGGCGAGAACATCGCCCCGGCCGAGATCGAGGAGGTGCTGCTCCAGCACCCCGCCATCGCCCAGGTCGCGGTGGTCGGCCTCCCCGACGACGAGTGGGGCCAGCGCATCGCGGCGGTCGTCGTCCTCCGCCCGGACACGGTGCTGGACGCGGACGAGGTCCGCGACTTCGCCCGCACGTCCCTGCGCGGCTCGAAGACGCCCGACGTGGTCACGTTCGCCGACGCCCTCCCGTTCACGGAGACGGGCAAGCTCCTCCGCCGCGTCGTCCAGGCCGACCTGGCGGCGGCCACCTGACACTGGCGTTCGTCCGTGTCGTGACGACACGAACGAGCGCCAGTGCTACCCTCGCGACTCAGTTGTTAGTTTTCGAGGGGGTCGTGATGAACATCGACGAGATGGTTCTGGTCAGCGTCGACGACCACGTCGTCGAGCCGCCGCACCTCTTCGAGGGGCGGCTTCCGGCCCGCTACGTCGACCTGGCGCCGAAGTTCATCACCCGCGAGGACGGCACCAACGCCTGGCTGTACGAGGGCCAGGAGATCGCCAACGTCGCGCTGAACGCCGTGGCCGGCCGGCCGCCGGAGGAATACGGCATGGAGCCGACATCCTTCGCCGAACTGCGGGCCGGCTGCTACGACATCGACGAGCGGGTCATGGACATGAACGCCAACGGCGTGCTCGGCTCGCTGTGCTTCCCGTCCTTCCCGCACTTCTGCGGCCAGCTGTTCGCCCGCACCGAGGACAAGGACGTGGCCCTGGCCATGGTCCGGGCGTACAACGACTGGCACATCGACGAGTGGTGTGGCTCGCATCCGGGCCGCTTCATCCCCTGCTCGCTGCCGGCCATCTGGGACCCGCAGGTCCTGGCCGACGAGGTGCGCCGCACCGCCCGCAAGGGCGCCCACGCGGTCACCTTCTCCGAGAACCCCTCCAAGCTGGGTTGGCCGAGCTTCCACTCGGAGCACTGGAACCCGTTCTGGGAGGCGTGCTCCGACGAGGGGGTCGTCGTGTGCCTGCACATCGGGTCGTCGTCGCAGCTGGTGATCACCGCCCCCGACGCCCCGATCGACTGCCTGATCACGCTCACGCCGATCAACATCGTCCAGGCCTCCGCCGACCTGATCTGGTCGCCCGTCCTGCGGGGCTTCCCCGACCTCAAGATCGCCCTGTCCGAGGGCGGCATCGGCTGGATCCCGTACTTCCTCGAGCGGGTCGACTACAACTACCGCCGCCACCACGCGTGGACCGGACAGGACTTCGGCGACAAGCTGCCGAGCGAGGTCTTCAACGAGCGCATCCTCACGTGCTTCATCGACGACCACTTCGGCGTCGCCAGCCGCGAGTACCTCAACATGGACCACGTGATGTGGGAGTGCGACTACCCGCATTCCGACTCGACCTGGCCGTTCGCCCCCGAGGCGCTGGCGACCCACCTCGACGGCGTCAGCGACCACGACGTGGACCGCATGACCCACCTCAACGCCATGAAGCACTTCAGCTACGACCCGTTCAGCGCGCTGGGCGGGAAGGAGAACTGCACCGTGGGCGCCCTGCGGGCCGCGGCCGCCGGCCACGACGTGTCGATCCGGTCGGTCAACGCCACGAAGGTCGGCCAGCACGCGTCGCGGGCGGTCGACCTGGCGGTCCCGTCGAGCTGACAGCTCGCACGGTGACGCGACGGCGGGCCGGGCCGGGCCGCCGCGTCGGGGCTACGCGGGCGCCGCGGCGCGGGGCAGGACCTTGGAGACGACGAGCTCCAGGCTCTCCCACGCGAGGTCGGGGTCGAGCCCGCCCATCAGCGGGTGGAGCATGAGCGAGCCGGACCGGCGGACCATGGCGGCACACTCGTCCGGGGTCAGCACGAGGTAGTCGCCCCGGGCCCGCAGCGCGTCGGCGTCCGCCGCCGCCTCGTACGGGCCGCGGGCGGCGGAGCTCGTCAGCCACTCGCTGTAGGTGTTCGTGTCGTGCAGGGCGTGGGGGGCGATCTGTGCCCACGCCCGGTCCGGGTCGTCGGCCACGTGGACGAACCGAGGGGCGTCGAGCCCCGGGGCGGGACCGACGTCGCGGCCCAGCGCGGCGCACGCCTCCTGGTATGGCGGCCACAGGGTGGCGTCGACGGGGATGAACCCGAGCCCGAGCCGCGCCGCCCGCCGGGCCGCCGCGGGGGTCGACCCGCCGAGCAGCAGCCCCGGGCCCTCGGGCCGGGAGGGGCGGGGCGTGACCCGGACGGTGCGCCCGCGGTACTCGAACGGCTCGCCCGTCCAGGCCGCCCGCAGGACCTCCAGGCCCTCCTCGAGCAGCTGCGAGCGCTCGTCCATCTCCCGGCCGAACATGGCCAGCTCCTCGGGGCGGTACCCGGCGCCGAGGATGACGTCGATCCGCCCGCCGCTGGCCAGGTCGAGCACCGCCAGGTCCTCGGCCAGGCGGATCGGGTCGTACAGCGGCACGATCAGCGCCGCGATCATCATCCGGATGGTGCGGGTCCGGCCGGCGATCGCCGCCGCCATCACGAGCGGGGAGGGGCAGTAGCCGTCGTCGCTCCCGTGGTGCTCGGACAGCGTGACCATGGCGAAGCCGTGCTCCTCGGCCCAGGCGCACTGGTCGAGCGCGGCCCGGTACAGGGCCTCGGCCGGTGGACCGAAGGCGGGTGCCCGCAGGTCGTAGCGCAGTGAGAGCCACAGGCTCATGGTTGGAACCATCTCCCCGTCGGAAGTGACCGGAACGTTAGACCGCGTGCGTCGCCGTCGTGCGGGTGGTGCCGAGGACCGCGGGTCGGTCGTCCTTGCCGGCGTCGCGGACCTCGACCCGCCCGAGCCCGGCCCGGACCTCGGCGGTGGCCACCGCGGGGCCGGTCCGCACCGGGGCCAGGAAGCGCACGGCCATGGTCGACAGCGTCGCCCCCGGCGTCAGCGACAGGGCGGCCTCCTCGACCGCCAGGGCGATCAGGCCGCCGTTGACGCTGCGGGAGGCGTTGAGGCTCTCCTCCGTGCGGGGCAGCATCGCCACCCCGGGCTCCCGCACCTCGCAGCCCGCCCGCTCGGCGAAGGGGACGCTGAGCCGGCCGGCGGGGAGCCGGACGGTGTCGAGCGAGAAGACCTCCGGCGGCAGCTCCAGCCCCGGGGTCGGGGCCGCCATGAAGGAGGCCGTGCCGATGGCCACGGGCTCGCCGTCCCGGTCGGTGACGTCGACCCCGCACACGACGACCGTGCGGCCGGCCTTGAGGACCCGGGCCAGCGCGTGCACGTCGCCGTCGGACGGCGCCCGGTCGTAGACGTGGACGTCGAGCTCCAGGGTCACCGGTACCCGCGGTGCCAGCACGCCGATGGCGGCCAGGCCGGCCACATGGTCGACCCAGGTTGCCAGGATCGAGGTCCGCAGGCTCGTGGTCCCGGGGACCCACATCTCGGGGACGATCTCGGCCGACCCGTGGACCCCGCCGCCGTCCTCGGTCCGCCGCACCGCGAAGCCGAGGTCGACCAGGACGTGCCGGGTCCGGTCGGTGTCGACGTCCACCTGGCGGTCCTTCCCGGGCTCGGCGTGCAGTGACTGAGACGTTAGTTCACTTCACGCGAGAGCGCCGTTGCCGATGGGCGACAGGACGGTTGCGCTCACCCCCGGGCGTGGGGGGCGGCGAGCACCCGGGGCCCCCGGAGCCGCCCGCCGGGCGCCTGCGGCTCGTCGGTGGTGAACAGCGTGGGCGGCAGCTCGACGATGGCGGTGACGCCCTGGCCGGGGGACCCGTGGAGCCGGACGCGGATGTCGTGGCGGGCGGCGAGGTTGCCGGTCACGTAGTGCCCGAGGTACTTCGACGGGGCCACCGTGAACGACTCGCCGCCGGCCAGGCGCCGGTTGGCCGCCTCGATCTCGTGGGCCGGCATGCCCCGGCCCGCGTCGGCGATGGCGAGGGCGTGGCCGCCGGGCTGCCCGCCCGGGGCCCGGGCGAGGCTGTGCACCCGCACCGCCCGGTCGGCCGGCGAGAACTCCAGAGCGTTCTCGAT
>Ga0209382_10000900_pt1 | contig 47998 bp, 49 predicted proteins | sample SoiMetdeltSBSDD5_FD_187599 | JGI IMG/M metagenome (GOLD analysis project Ga0209382, IMG submission 187599) | Bulk soil microbial communities from a Populus tree surrounding site in Tennessee, USA - Soil MetaG P. deltoides SBSDD5 (SPAdes) (version 2) | ecosystem: Environmental > Terrestrial >...
AGCCCGGATGGACGGCATCGGCGCCCGACACCTCGGCGGCTCGCAACAGCGCCTCGATCGAGAGGTACGACTCCGTCGCGGGGGCCGGTCCGAGTCGGACCGCCGTGTCGGCCTCGCGTACGTGCGGCGCCGATCGGTCCGCGTCGGAGTAAACCGCGACCGTACGCAGTCCGGCCGCTCGCGCCGCCCGGATCACTCGGATCGCGATCTCACCGCGGTTGGCGACCAGCAGGGTCGAGAACGCGCGGCGCAGGTCAGTGGGCTCCGCCATGTCACATCCGCCAGATGCCGTACGACGGCTCGGGGATCGGGGCATTCGCAGCGGCGGCGAGTCCGAGCCCGAGCACCCGCCGGGTGTCCGCCGGGTCGATGAGGCCGTCGTCCCACAGCCGCGCGGTCGAGTAGTAGGGCGAGCCCTGCGTCTCGTACTGATCCCGGATCGGCGCCTTGAACGCCTCTTCGTCCTCGTCCGACCACGACTCGCCCCGGGCCTCGAGCCCATCGCGCCGCACCGTCGCCAGCACCGACGCGGCCTGCTCGCCGCCCATCACCGAGATCCGGGCGTTCGGCCACATCCACAGGAAGCGCGGGTCGTACGCCCGTCCACACATCCCGTAGTTGCCGGCCCCGAAGGAGCCGCCGATGACCACAGTGAACTTCGGAACGACCGAGCACGACACCGCAGTCACGAGCTTCGCGCCGTCCTTGGCGATCCCGCGATTCTCGTACTCCCGACCGACCATGAAACCGGTGATGTTTTGCAGGAACACCAGCGGAATCCCCCGCGCGTTGGCCAGCTCGATGAAGTGCGCCCCCTTCAGCGCCGACTCCGAGAACAAGATGCCGTTGTTCGCGAGCACCGCTACCGGATACCCCCACACCCTCGCGAACCCACAAACCAACGTCTCCCCATACAACGCCTTGAACTCATGCAACCGACTCCCATCGACGATCCGCCGAATCACCTCCCGCACGTCATAAGGCGTCCGAGAGTCAGTCGGCACGATGTCGTAAAGCTCGCTGGGATCCTCCACGGGTTCCTCCGGCGCCGCGGGAGGTGCTGAAAGTGCCGAAGCGGACGGCAACTGTGAGAGCGAGGGATACCCGGCACCGGGCGGGGTCCGCCCGCCAGCAGCACCCCCCACGCGCTCCAAGGTCCCGACAATCGATCGAACAATCGAAAGCGCCTCAGCATCGTCCGCCGCCAGGTGGTCGACCACCCCGGAGGTTCGCGCATGCACGTCACCTCCGCCCAACTCCTCCGCCGTCACGACCTCGCCCGTCGCCGCCTTCACCAACGGCGGCCCCCCGAGGAAGATGGTGCCCTCGTCGCGCACGATCACCGACTCGTCCGACATCGCCGGGACGTACGCACCGCCGGCGGTGCACGAACCCATGACGGCGGCGATCTGCGGGATGCCACGGGCCGACAGGGTGGCCTGGTTGTAGAAGATCCGGCCGAAGTGCACTCGGTCCGGGAACACCTCGTCCTGCATCGGCAGGAACGCGCCACCGGAGTCGACGAGGTAGACGCACGGCAGATGATTGTCGGCGGCGACCTGCTGCGCCCGAAGGTGCTTCTTGACCGTCATCGGGTAGTAGGTGCCGCCCTTGACGGTGGCGTCGTTGGCGACCACGACGCACTCGCGGCCGCTGATCCGGCCGATGCCGGTGACGATGCCGGCGGCAGGTACGGCGTCGTCGTACATCCCGATGGCCGCGAGCGGGCTCAGCTCGAGGAACGGCGACCCGGGGTCGAGCAGCCGGTCGACCCGATCACGGGCCAGCAGCTTTCCACGCGCGATGTGCTTCTCGCGGGCGGCGGGGGAACCGCCCTCGCGGACGCGGGCCAGCCGTTCGCGGAGCTCGTCGACCAGCTCGCGCATCGAAGCCTCCGGGTCTCGGTGTTAACAACCGTTAACCACTCTGCTCTACCATCGGACTCGTGGCAAGTTCGCGACGTGAGCAGATCCTCGCCTCGGCGGCGGAGCTGTTCGCCGAGCGCGGCTTCCACGGCGTGTCCGTCCACGACATCGGCGCGGCCTGCGAAATCTCGGGTCCGGCGCTCTATCGCCACTTCGCCGGCAAGGACGCCATCCTCAGCGAGATGCTGGTCAGCATCAGCGAGGAGCTGCTGGCCGAGGGCCGCCGTCGCGCCGCCGGCGCCGACTCGCCGGAGCTGGCCCTGCGGGCGCTGGTCGACTGGCACATCGAGTTCGCGCTCCGGCATCCGGCGCTGATCGTGGTCCAGGAGCGGGAGTGGTCCAACCTGCCCGCCGACGGTCGGGCTGCGGTGCGTTCGCTGCAGCTGTCCTACGTGGATCTCTGGGTCGACGTCGTACGCCGGCTGCGCCCCGACCTCGATCGGCCCACCGCGCGGGCCGCCGTACAGATCGGCTTCGGGCTACTCAACTCGACACCGCACAGCGCCCGGATCAGCACGGCCGCGATGCGATCGCTGCTGGAGCGGATGGCGCTCGCGGCCCTGCTCGGCCAGCCGCTCGAGGCGGTCGGATGAGCCCGCTAGCGTCGAAGGTGCCTCGCCCCGACCGGGTATCCAACCTGCCGGTTGTCCGCGAGGCGTGCAACACTGACCTAACCGCAAGCGATTGGGCATCAGGTTAACCACTCGAGGCAGGGGAGCACCATGCAGAGCGTCGCCCGCGCCGCACTCGCCGTTGCACTGCTCGTTGCCGCCGCAGCGTGCTCGTCGTCCGGCGACGACGACCAAGCCGATGACAGCTCGTCGCCGCCGTCGGCCGCCGCGGGGGACGCGTCGCCGGACGCACAGGTGTCGGTGATCCAGACCCGTACCAAGGAGAACACCCGCAAGATCGCCCTCCGGATCACAAACCGCGGCGACGCGCCGTTCACGATCGACGCCATCCACCTGGTGTGGCCGGGCATGCCCGAGACGACCTGGACGCACAAGGGCAGCGTCTTCGCCCCGGGTCAGACGATCGACCTGACGTTCCTCTACGGCGACCCGGATTGCTCCGGCTACCCGACCATTCCACAGCAGGCACCAGCGGCGGAGCTGCGATTCGCCGGTGACGACCAGACGGTCACGGAGCAGGTGGACGCCCAAGGCGTGGGCTGGGTGCATAGCCTCTATCGGCACGAGTGCGAAACCGCAGCGCTCCAAGCCGTCGCCAGCATTCGGCTGGTCGGTCCGTGGACCCGCACCGAGGTGGACGGCGAGCCGCAGATGCGCGGCTTCGTCGAGCTCGACCGCGTCGGGGGCAAGGAGCCCGTCACGGTGGATTCGGTGTTCGGCAGCATCCTGGTGCGCATGGCGCCCGTCCACGGCGGCCACCCGGTCGGCATACTCGCCGGCAACGCGTCGAAGCTGCGGATTCCGCTCCTGTTCGGATCCACCAACCGATGTGACGACCACGGCCTGTCCGGTGCGACCCAGAGCTTCCTGCTCAGCATCTTCGCCCGACACGGCAACGCCCCGATCCAACGCGTCATCGTGACCCCGCCCCTGCACGTGCAGAGCGAGATTCTCGACGTCGTCCACGACGCCTGCAAGGGCTAGCCGGCGCTTGTCAGTCCGGCTCGAAGGTCGTGGCGTCCGGCCAGTAGGGCCACTCCTCGAAGTGGCAGCAGCGGCCGTCGGCGGCGAACCGCATGATCCACAGGTCGAGGAACTCCTGCGGCACCGGGTCGCCGTAGTTCACCTCGACGCGGACCACTGCGGTGTCGCCGTCGACCGCAACCAGGTCGTAGGACATCGTGAACGCCTCGTCGGCGCCGGCCCGCTCGGCCTCCCACATCTCGCCGATCGCGGCGAGTCCGACGACCGGCGGGTGATAGGGACCCTGTCGATAGCTGGCGTCGTCGGTGAACAGCGCCGGAAGCGGCTCGACTCCGGAGGTGCGCCAGGCCCGCTCGTACGCGTCGATCCACTCGCCGACCTGCTGCCGATCGGTCACTCCTCAGCGACCTTCGGTGCGACCTGATCGGCGATCAGCTCGAGATGGTCCAGGTCGCTCAGATCGAGCACCTGGAGATAGGCCCGGGTCGCGCCCGCCTCGGCGAACGTGCCGAGCTTGTCGACGACCTCCTGCGGAGTGCCGGCGATGCCGTTCGTCCGCAGTTCGTCGACGTCGTAGCCGATCGCATCGGCGCGACGGCGTACCTCGGCGTCATCGCGGCCGATACCGACGGTCTGCGCGACCGAGAACCGCATCGAGTCCAGCGACCGGCCGATCGCCTCGCAGGCCGCTCGGACCCGGCCGTACGCCTCGCGGGTCGGCTCGAGATTGTGGAACGGCACGTTGAACTCGTCGGCGTAGCGGGCGGCCAGCGCCGGAGTACGACGAGGGCCGACGCCACCCACGATGACCGGCGGCCGCGGCCGCTGCGTCGGCTTCGGGAGCGCCGGTGCGTTCTGCAGCCGGTAGTGCTGACCCTCGTAGGAGAAGGTCTCGTCGTCGGGGGTCTCCCAGAGCCCGGTCAGGATCGCCAGCTGCTCCTCGAGCCGGTCGAAGCGCTCGCGAGTCGAGGGGAACCGGATCCCGTACGCGTCGTGCTCCTGCTGAAACCAGCCCGCGCCGATCCCGAACTCGACACGGCCGCCGCTCATCTGGTCGACCTGGGCCACCGCGATCGCGAGCGGCCCCGGCAGCCGGAAGGTCGCCGCCGTCATCAGAGTCCCGAGCCGGATCCGCGAGGTCTCGCGGGCCAATCCGCCCAACGTCACCCACGCATCGGTCGGTCCGGGCAGACCGTCGACGCCCATCGACAAGAAGTGGTCGGAGCGGAAGAACGCGTCGAAGCCCAGGTCCTCGGTCGCCTTGGCGATCCGGAGCAGCTCGTCGTAACTGGCACCCTGCTGGGGCTCGGTGAAGATCCGCAGCTCCATGGAGCTAGTCGATCCGGGTCGCGATCAGCGCGCCGCTCTCGACCGTACGGCCGACGGTGCACAGCCGGTCGTGGGACTTCTCGATGGCATCGGGCAGGATCGCCCGGGCGACGTCGCCCTCCTTGCCCTCGGGGAAGAGGATCTTGAAGATCACCGCGATGTCGGTCAGATGGTTGCCGATCTCGTCGCGCACCTTGTTCGCATTGACCTCGACCCGGAACGTCTCCGGCTCCGCCCGCCGCGAGGTCAGGATGTCCACGTCGACCGCCGTACACGCGCCGAGCGCCCCGAGGAACAGCTCGGTCGGCGTGAAGTCGGCATCATCGCCGGTGCCTATCGTGACGTGGCCGTCGCGGGCGTTGGTGATGGTGAAACGCCCGTTCGACTTGCGTTCGATGGACACGTTGCGGTGAGCGCGGGTGTGGGCCATGTCGGCCACTCTGCCAGACCGTTCAGTCAGTGTGGACCCGCCCGCAGTCGGTACCACCGTGGTACCATATTGGCATGGCGATGAACCTTCGACTGACAGAGCAAGAGACCAGAGCCCTTCGTCGTAAGGCAAAAGAGGAGGGCCGGTCGATGCAGGAAGTTGCCCGGACAGCGATCGCATCGTACGTGAGCGAACGGCCCCAGCGCCTTCGCTCGGCCATCGACCGCGTACGGACCGAAGACGCTGAGCTGCTCGAGCGGCTGAGCAGGTGACCTCGCCTGGTGACGCGATCGACTACCTCTCGGTCGACGATCTTCTCGAGATCGCCGAGGGAGTTCTCGACGAGGTAGCGGTGCGAGACTTCGGCCTGCTCTCGTCGGCGGCCGCTCGACCACAGACCTCGGTCTTCGGAGCGGATGCCTACCCGAGCTTTCCGGAGAAGGCGGCTGCGCTCATGCACTCGCTGGCTCGGAACCATGCGCTCATCGATGGCAATAAGCGCCTCGCCTGGTCGGCGACCCGAGTCTTCTGCCTACTCAACGGCTGCGATATCAGTTATGAGATCAACGACGCCGAGAAGACAGTATTGGCGATAGCGGCAGGTGAGGTGGAGGTTCCCGAGATCGCCGAGTGCATCTCGAATCAGCTTCGTTAGGCGTCCTTCAGCCAGACTCTCGACGCGGCTGGGCGCGACCCAAGAAGATAAGGCGCGTGGATGCGCCCGATCCCCCCGCGACCCCGACCCAGACGCCGACTCCGACTCCCCGCCCCCGCCCGCTCGATCCGGCACCCGCCGTCCGATGGCTGTCGCCGACCGAGCTCGGCCGCACCGGAGTCAAGGTGCTGCTCGGCTCGCTGTTCGGTCAGTACGTCGACAAGCGCGAGATCCAGCAGGGTCCGAGCTTCGACCAGGGGAAGTACTTCGACCACACCCGCGGCACCGCCGTCGACCAGCCGTACTGGCTGGACTACGTCAGCGACATCGGCGACGGCTTCGACGCGACGTACTCCGTGGCGAGCCTGCTCGCGGGAGACCTCGACAAGCTCGACGGCAGCGACCGCGATGTGCTCCCGCGCGGGTCGATCCTGGTCATGGGTGGCGATGAGGTCTACCCGACCGGCGACGTCCGCAACTACGAGCGACGCACCACCGACGTCTATGCGGCGGCGGCACTGCCCGATGGCGGCGATCCACGACCGGTCGCGTACGCGGTCCCGGGCAACCACGACTGGTACGACGGACTCACGTCGTTCCTGCGGGTGTTCGGGCAGACCCAGGCGATGGGCGGATGGGACAGCCAGCAGCTCCGATCCTACTTCGCCCTCCGGCTGCCGCATCGCTGGTGGCTGTTCGGCCTCGACATCCAGCTCGACACCTACATCGACCGGCCGCAGCTGGAGTACTTCCGCGAGGTCGGGGAGCAGATGGCCGACGGCGACCGGCTGATCCTATGCACCGCGAAGCCGGCGTGGTATCACTTCGATCCCGAGAAGCACGCCGGCATGAACCAGCTGACCCACTTCCTCAAGTACGCACTCGCCGGCCGGGACGTACGCATCCCGCTCATCCTCACCGGCGACGTCCATCACTACGCCCGCTACTCGACCCACATCGACGGCGATCGGCCGCAGACGCTGATCACCTCGGGCCACGGCGGCGCCTATCTGGCGGCGACGGATCCGCTGGCCGAGGAGCTGGATGTGCCGCTGCGCCTCGCCGATCCCAAGGCGTCCCGCCACGACACCCGGTCCTACCGGCTGCGGTCCCGGTGGCCGAGCGCCGAGCGGTCCCGGAAGCTGGCGGGTGGGGTCTGGCGACTCCCGTTCCGCAATCCGGGGCTGCCGTGGCTACTGGCGTTGTTGCAGGCCGGGATCATCTCGGCCGCGATGCGCGATCTGCTCTCGGTGCTCGTCGGACTGATCGCGCTCGTGGTCGTCGCCTGCCTGACGTTCGCCCGGCCGCGACGCACCGAGTCTTGGGCGAGGCGCCTTTGGGGCGTCTCGCTCGCGGTGCCGCAGCTCGCCCTCTCGTTCGGCGTGGCCGAGATCGCTGACGTCCTGACCGACGGCTGGTCGGACGCGGCTGTCGTGGCGACCGTGGCGGTCGCCTCGGTGATCGCGGGCTATCTGTCGGCCGAGGTGCTCGCGCTGTGGCTACTCGTCGTGGGTCGGTTCGGCGTCAACGTCAACGAGTTGTTCGCGGCCCAGTCGATCGAGGACTACAAGGGCTTCCTGCGGCTGCGGATCGATCCGGACGGCAGCCTGACGGTCTATCCGATCGGGATCGAGCGGCGAGTACGCCACTGGCTGCCGGCCGGCAACGGCGGCGGACCCCGCCAGGTCCCAGCGCAGGGCGAGCGGCTCGACCCGATGCTCCTCGAGCCGCCCGTCCAACTGCGCTGACGATCGTCGGCTCAGGAGTGGCCCAGCACGGGGTGCGGCGCGTACGGCTCCTCGAGTCGCGCGATCTCGTCGTCGGTGAGCTCCACCTCGACAGCGGCGACGGCGTCGTCGACGTGGCGGGACTTCGACGCCCCGATGATCGGCGCGGTGACGCCGGGCCGGGACAGCAGCCAGGCCAAGGCGATCTGCGCCATCGGCAGTCCCCGCGCCTCGGCGAGCTCCGCGACCCGGTCGGTGACGACGTAGTCGCTGTCCTCGTACATCCGCTGCGCGAAGGCATCCGATCTTGACCTGGCCGTGGCACCCTCGGCGCTCTCGGACCGGGGCCGGGTCAGCCAGCCACGCGCGAGGGGACTCCACGGGATGACGCCGACGCCTTCGTGCCGGCACAGCGGCAGCATCTCGCGCTCTTCCTCGCGATAGATGAGGTTGTAGTGGTTCTGCATCGACACGAACGGCGTCCAGCCATGCGACCGGGCGGCGTGCTGCATCGAGGCGAACTGCCAGGCGTACATGCTCGATGCACCGATGTAGCGGGCCTTGCCGGCGCGTACGACGTCGTTGAGCGCCTCCATCGTCTCCTCGACCGGCGTCTCGGAGTCGAAGCGATGGATCTGGTAGAGGTCGACGTAGTCGGTCTGGAGTCGGCGCAGCGAGTCGTCGATGCTCGCGAGGATGTGCTTGCGCGACAGGCCGCGCTCGTTGGGCCCGTCGCCCATCGTCGAGAACACCTTGGTCGCAAGGACGTAGTCGTCCCGGTTGGCGAACAGCTTGCCGAGCAGATGACCGGTGATCTCCTCGCTGACGCCGCGCGAGTAGACGTCGGCGGTGTCGTAGAACGTGATGCCGGCGTCGACGGCCTGGCGGACGATCGGCTCGGCAGCGGTTTCGTCGAGGAACCACTCCCGCTGCGCCGGATCCCCGTACGTCATCATCCCGAGACAGATCCGCGAGACCTTGAGGCCGGTCGTACCGAGGCGGATGTATTCCATGCGGGCTCCTTCGGAGTACGGGTGGGCCGTTGTCCAGCCTGCCACGGCCCGATTCGAAGAGTTGGCGCGAGATGCAGGATTCGCCTCGCGCAGAAGCTGGATCTCACGCCAACATTCGGTGCAAGCGGTGTGCTGCCGACATGAGAACGCCGCCCCGCCAGTCGATGGCGGGGCGGCGCGGCTCGGTCAGCTCAGGCGGCCGGCGGCGGGGTGGCCTCTCCGCTGGTCTGGCTGCGACCGGGCAGCTTCTCGCCGCTCTCCTGCGCACCGAGCGCCACGAAGACCGTGGTGACGATGCACAGCAGCATCAGCAGATAGCCCACGAAGCCGGGACCGATGTCGACGAACCGGTCCGCTCCCGCGGGCGCGCCCCCGTCATAGGTGAAGCCGTAGATCAGCACCAACAGCGTGGCGAGTCCCCAGACGCCGGTGGTGATCCAACGGACGGGGAGCGACTCCAACTCGGAGCGCTCCAAGATTGCTGCAACGATGCCGGCGACACCCACCAGCAGGAGCAGTCCGGCCAGCACGCCGAAGCCGTGCCAGAGGTTGACCCCGTCGGATGTATCAAGTCCAGCGGCACCGACCGCGTCCTTGACGTCGTCCTTCAGACTCGCTGTCACCACGCCAGGAATCAGCGCGAAGATGAACGCCAAGATGGCGGCGGCGCCTGCGATCTGGTCGTTCCTCTTGATACTGCCTATATCCACAGGCATTGTGCGGCCTCCTCGACCGACTCGGGTCGGGCGACAGACAGCCGCCCGGCAGACTTCCGCAGGACAGCATGGTGGTTCCGGCACAGGGCCACAACCCCGTTCGGCGCATTGACGGGACCGCCGACCGCGATCGGGTGCGACCCGTCCCATCCAGCGGACTCGCCGACGACAGACGCGACGTCCCGCGGCGTGAGGTGGTGGTCCACCCACGGTCCGCGGGACGTCGCGCTGACGTGATCGATCAGCCCACGAGCTCCGGAACCTCGGTCCGGGTCTCGGCGACCGGCTGGCGCTCGATCCGCGACGGCCACCAGGCCGCTCGGCCCAGGAGGGCCAGGATCGATGGCAGCATCACGACGCGTACGAGGGTCGCGTCGATCAGGATCGCGGCCGCGAGACCGACTCCCATCTGCTTCATCTCGAGCATGCCCAGCGTCGCGAAGATGCCGAACACGGCGACCATCACGGCGGCGGCGCTGGTCACGACGCCGGCCGTCTCGGTCACACCGGCCTGGACCGCCTCGCGTGGCGACATCCCACGGCGGATGTTCTCCCGGACCCGGCTCAAAACGAACACGTGGTAGTCCATCGACAGGCCCACCAGGATCACGAAGACGAACAACGGGATCCAGGTGATGACGAACCCAGCGGACGTGAAGCCCAGCAGGCCCTCGGCCCAGGTGTGCTGGAAGACCAGCGTCAGGACTCCGAACGCAGCGGCCGCCGACAACAGGTTGAGCAGCGTCGTCACCAGGGCGATCACCACACTGCGGAAGGTGATGACCATCATCAGCATGGTCAGCCCGAGCACGAACGCCAGCACCAGCGGCAGGCTGTCGCGCTGGTTCTGCGCGAAGTCCTGCGACTCGGCGACGTCGCCACCGACGGCCTGCTCCTGCGCGTCGACCGGATCGATGTACTGCGGCACCAGGTTGTCGCGCAGCTGATGCAACGCGGCCGTACTGGCGTCGCTGCCCTCCTCTGTCGGGGACACCAGGGTGAGTACGGCAGCAGTGTCGTCCTTCGACACGCGGACGGCAGACCCGTGCGGCAGTACGAAGTCACCGGCGGCCACGCCGGCGTCGGCGAGGTCATGCAGCGCGGCGACCGTGTCGGACATCCGATCCGGCGTCGTTTGGACCGCGACGGTGTAGGACGAACCCTCCGACGGGAAGTGGTCGGTCGTCTTGTTCAGGACCTGGACGGTCGGGATGCTCCTCGGCAGCGTGGTCAGACCGCCGTCGTCGATCTTCATCCCGAGTGCGGGAGCCGCGAGCGCCCCGAGCGCCACGGTCGACACGACGAGCGCACCGGTCGGGTGGCGCATGACCGGCCCGAGGATGCGACGGCTGATGCCGCCCGGACCGATCCGCCGGCTGAGCCGCCACAGCAGCGGCACCCGCGGCCGGTCCACCCAGCGACCGAGCTTAGCCAGCAGCGCCGGCAGCACGGTCACCGAGCCCAGCACCGCCACGGCGACGACCAGGATCGCACCGGTGGCGATGGACGCGAACTCCCCGACGCCGGTGATATAGAGCCCGGCCATCGACACGATGACCGCGAAGCCCGACACCACGATCGAGCGTCCCGACGTCGCAGCGGCGATCTCGACCGCATCGATGGTGCTCCGGCCCTTGCGCCGCTCCTCACGTTCACGCTTCAGATAGAACAGCGAGTAGTCGACACCGACCGCCATGCCCAGCAGCAGCACGACGTTGGCCACACTGCCGCCGTCAGGGACCCAGTACGAGATCGCGGCGTAGATGCCAAGCGCCGCCATCACCGACGAGAACGCCAGCAGCACAGGGATGGCTGCCGCGATCAATGCGGCGAACGCCAGCAGCATGATCCCGAACGCGATCGGGAGGCTCAGCCGCTCCGAGGCGGCCAGGTCGCTGCCGACCTGGTCCCAGATCGCCACATCGAGCGACGCAGTGCCGCCCTGCTCGACGTCGAGATTCGGATGTTCGGCCTGCACCTTGTCGGTGACGTCGAGCAGTGCCTCGACATTGGTGTCGGCCTGGTCCTCATCGGCGGTGGCGAGCTCGATCGGCACCAGCAGCGCCTGACCGTCCTCGGACCACACCGGCTTTCCGACGTTCCCCACCTCGGAGAGATCGGCCATCTGCTGCCGGACCTCGTGACCGGCGGCCTCGGCGGCCGGTCGATCGATCTGGCCGTTCGGACTGGTGATCAGCACGTTCTCGGTGAGCGGGTCTTTCAGTCCGCCGTCGGTGACGATCTTGTCGGCCACGCCGGACTCGCCGACGCGGGAGTCGGCACTGGTCATCTGTTGAGTAGGTACGGCGCTAGCGGTTGCGACCGTGGCGGCCACGAACACCAGCCACAGCAACATGGCACGCCACGGGTGGGTTGCACTCCAGCGCGCCGCCCGCACTGTCATGGATTTCATCGTTCGACCTTTCGGCTCGTTTTTTCCTCCACATCGAGCCTCGGCCTCACGCGTACGAAGAACAGGAGTGCTAGAACCACAACCGAGGTGGGCCTAAGCCCACTGTCCGGACCAACCCCTCGGTCGACAATGGAGCCATGAGAAGTTTCGGATCGGCGCTGGCCTGGCGCGGCGCACTTGCCGGGTACGCCGGCCTTCAAGTCTTGATGTTCGGCGCCTGTGTGGGCCTGTTCGTCCTCACCGTGGTGGGCCTGCCGCTCATCCTCGTGACGGCGGGCATCGCTCTGCTGCTCGTCTCGATCCCGCTGACCCACCAGGTCGCGCGGGCGCACCGGTGGATCGCCGGCCGGGTGCTCGGCGAGCCGATCCCGTCGCCGTACCGTCCGCGCTCCGGCCCGGGCCTGGTCATGCTGCTGCGCGACTGGGCTCGCGACCCCGCGAACTGGCGCGACCTGCTCTGGCTGCTGGTGTCGATGACCGCGGGCTTCGTGCTGTCGATCCTCGCCTTGTCACTCATGCTTGCCTTCTTCTGGTACGCGATCTATCCGTTCCTGTTCTGGGTGACGCCGGCCGGCACCTTCAACGACGACTACGGCTTCATCACCATCGACACCCAGGCCAAGGCGTTCCTGGAGTGGATCCCCGCACTGATCGGTCTCGCGCTGGGCTGGTGGGTGTCGCCCGCGCTGATCAAGGCCCGCTGCCACATGGACCGGGCGCTGCTGAAGCCGACGCGCACCGAGGAGCTCGAGACCCGGGTCGCCACCCTCGAGGAGACCCGCGCCGAGACCGTCGACCACTCCGCGTCCGAGCTACGCCGGATCGAGCGCGATCTGCATGACGGAGCGCAGGCCCGCCTGGTGGCGCTCGGGATGAGCCTGGGCCTGGCCGACGAGCTGATGGCCAACAACCCCGAGGAGGCCAAGCGGCTGCTCGCCGAGGCGCGTACGACCACGACCGCGGCCCTCGGCGACCTGCGCTCGGTCGTACGCGGGATCCACCCGCCGGTGCTCGCCGACCGAGGCCTCGCGGGTGCGGTCCAGGCGCTGGCGCTCGACATGGCGATTCCGGTCGTCGTGTCCGTACGGCTGGAGGGTCGGCCGGAGGCGCCGATCGAGTCCGCGGCGTACTTCGGAGTCGCCGAGTGCCTGGCCAACATCGGCAAGCACAGCGAGGCTCGGCACGCGTGGATCGACCTCGGCTACGAGGACGGCCGGCTTCGGATCGAGGTCGGCGACGACGGTCGCGGCGGGGCCAGGCTCGACGGCGGCACCGGTTTGACCGGCATCGGCCGCCGACTCGCGGCCTTCGACGGCTCGATGACCGTGTCGAGCCCGGAGGGCGGCCCGACCGTGGTGCGGATGGAGCTGCCCTGCGAGCTGACGGCATCGCCCGCGCCGACCAGCGACTGACGTCCTCGTCTCCCTAATCTCGGCGGAAGGCAGCTCCCGTCTCCAGGTATCGTGCAGCGTCACGTACCTGTGCAGACGGGAGCTGCCGTGCGCGTCGTCCTCGCCGAGGATCTTGCCCTGCTCCGCGACGGTCTGACTCGAATCCTCGAGGCACACGACTTCGAGGTCGTCGCGGCGGTCGACAACGCCCCGGGCCTGTCTCGCGAGCTGCAGAAGCCGGACATCGACGTCGCGGTCGTCGACGTCCGGCTGCCGCCGACCTTCACCGACGAGGGTCTGCGGGCCGCGATCGAGGCCCGGGTCGAGCGGCCCAGCCTGCCGATCCTGGTGCTCTCGCAGTACGTCGAGCAGCTCTACGCCCGGGAGCTGCTCGGCAGCGGCGATGGATCGATCGGCTACCTCCTCAAGGACCGGGTCTCCGACGTGGCGCAGTTCGTCGACGCCGTACGCCGGGTCGCCGACGGCGGGACGGTCCTGGACCCCGAGGTCGTGGCGTCGCTGCTGGCCCGGCGGGACCAGGACGAGCCGATGGGCCGGCTCACCGCGCGCGAGCGCGAGGTGCTCGGACTGATGGCCGAAGGCCGGTCCAACGCCGCGATCGCCGGCCGCCTGTTCATCACCGAGAAGGCGGTCAGCAAGCACAGCAACGCCATCTTCACCAAGCTCGATCTGGCGGTCTCGGACGACGACAACCGACGCGTACTGGCGGTTTTGGCCTACCTCGGCGTGTAATCCCCGCGGGGGACGCGTATTTTCTTCCTTCGTGGCTCGCCAATCATCCAAGGTCTTCTTGCATATCGGTGCGATGAAGACCGGTACCAGCTACCTCCAAGAGGTGCTCCGCCAGCACAAGGCCGCGCTGGCGGAGGACGGCGTCCTGTTCCCGGGCGTCAACGGCTGGTCCGACCAGGTCATCGGCACCAAGGACGTGCTCGGACTGCATGTCAGTCCCGAGATCGCCCACCGGGCCGACGGCGCCTGGGATCGACTGCGCGACGAGATGCTCCAGCACGACGGCCGGGCCAGCGTGATGTCGATGGAGTTCATGAGCTTCGCGCGACGCGACCGGGTGAAGAAGGTCGTCGACTCCCTGAAGTCGGCCGAGGTCCACGTCATCCTCACTGTCCGCGATGCCTCGCGGGTCATCCCGGCGCAGTGGCAGGAGTCGACCCAGAACCGCGACGTCGCGTCCTGGCAGGAGTACGCGTCCGCCGTACTCGCCGGTGAGGATCGGGACAATCCGGCCTGGCGGGCGTTTCAGCGGGCGCTCAACATCCCTCGCATCCTCCGATCCTGGTCGGGCTCGGTCCCGTCGGAGCGGATCCACGTCGTGCTGGTGCCGGCGCCCGGCGCGCCACCTGACCTGCTGTGGCAGCGATTCGCGTCAGTGATCGGCGTCGACCCGGAGCGGTTCCCGGCGATGCCCGGCGAGCGCAACGTGTCCCTCGGGTACGCCTCGGCCGACCTGATGCGCCGGATCAACGCCCACCTCACCGACCTGGAGCAGACGACGTACGGCCGTACCGTCAAGCGGCATCTGTGCAAGCGCATCCTGGCCGCCCGACGCGACGAGCCGAAGATGTCGATGAACCGGCAGCTCGGCGAGTTCTCCCTCGACTGGAACCGGACCATGGCCGACGCCATCGCCCGGCACCACTGCCCGGTGATCGGCGAGCTCACCGATCTCGATGTCGAGCCGACCACAGTCGAGACGCTCGAGCCGCCCGACCCGGAGCAGGTGCTCGACGCGGCCGCCGACGCCGTGAACGGCATGCAGCTGCTGATCCAGCAGCGCGCCATCAAAAGCACCCCCGAGATCGAGGCCCGCAAGCCCGTGTCAGCCGATCACTGGGACACCGCGCCGGAGCCGATAGACGCCGCCGTCGACAACCTCGTCGCGCTGGTCCGCGAGGCCATCGAGCTCCGTCGCCGCCGCCAGCAGCCCGGCAAGCGCTGACGCTCGCGGGCCCGCGCCTACGCCGCTCCGGCCCCGGCCGCCGAAGAGTTGGCGTGAAACTGCGGCTCTCGCCAAGAGTTGGCGCGAGATTGCGCCAACACTGTGGCGGGCATAGAACAAGCCCCGGTCGGAGAGCCGTACCGGGGCCTGAGTCACAATCGACTGGTGCGCGAGGGGGGAGTTGAACCCCCACGCCCTCTCGGGCACACGGACCTGAACCGTGCGCGTCTGCCTATTCCGCCACTCGCGCGTGCACTGTCGGGGTGGTCGGAACAGTCCGACCGAAGGCAAAGCCTAACACCCGCGTTGCTCGGCCGAGTGGGCCAGATGCCACCATGCCCGAGCGGCTCGTTTCACCGCAGACCGGACAGGTTGGAACGCGCCCGATACGATCGCAGAGAAGGGAAAGGAGGGTCGGTCATGGGTGTGCTCCACCGCTTCGAACAGCGGCTCGAGCAAGTGGTCACGGGAGCATTCGCCCGTGCCTTCCGCAGTGCTGTGCAGCCGGTCGAAATCGCTGCCGCCCTGCAACGCGAGATCGACAACTCCGTACAGATCCTGTCTCGCGACCGGCTCCTCGCGCCCAACAGCTTCCATGTCGAGCTCTCGGCGGCCGACTTCGATCGACTGGCGCCATATGGCGACACGCTCTCGGCCGAGCTCGCCACCTTGGTTCGTGAACACGTGCAGGAGCAGCGCTACACACTCGCCGGGCGACTGGACATCTCGTTCGGGCGGTCCGAGAGCCTGACGACCGGCCGCTTCCGCGTACGCAGTCGGGCCAATGCCGAAGTGACCCCCATCGCAGGTCAGCGTCAGGGAAGCCAGCCGGCGCCGGTCGTGCTCGAGGTCAACGGGCAGCGCCACCCGCTGCAGCCGCCGGGTGTCGTCGTCGGACGCGGCAATGACGCCGATCTTCGGATCAACGATCCGGGGGTCTCGCGCCGGCATGTGGAGATCCGAGTTGACGTGAGCGGTGGTCAGGTTACGGTGAGCGCCATCGACCTTGGTTCCACCAACGGCACCAGCATGGACGGTCGACGTGTCCAGCAGGCCCAGCTGCACGACGGCTCCGCGATCGTCATCGGAAACACGACCATGATTGTCCGAGACCCCAACACACCGAACCAGAGATCGGGGTGAACGAGTGTCAGAGCTGACGCTGACGCTGATCAAGTTGGGGTTCTTGGCGGTCTTGTGGCTCTTCGTACTTTCCGCGGTGTCGGTCATCCGATCGGACATCTTCGGCACTCGCGTCGACACACCCAAGGTGGCCAAACAGCCGAGGCCGACCAAACAGCCCAAGCCGAAGAAACAACCCCGAGGCGCACCCCGCACACTGACCGTCACCGAGGGACCCAATGCCGGGCAGATCATCCCCCTCGACGGCCAGCCGATTCTCATCGGCCGGGGAGCCGATGCGACCCTCCGACTCGACGACGACTATGTTTCAACGCGCCATGCGCGGATCGCTACCAACGGCGAGCAGTGGTTCGTCGAGGACCTGGGGTCGACCAACGGCACCTACCTCGGCAGCCAACGTGTCGTCGCGCCCACACCCATTGCAGTGGGAACTCCGGTACGCATCGGCAAGACCGTCGTCGAACTCCGGAAGTAGTCCCCGATGACGATCTCGTTGCGCTATGCCGCGCTGTCCGATATCGGGCGAGTGCGCAAGAAGAACCAGGACTCTGGGTACGCCAGCTCGCGTCTGCTCATCCAGGCCGACGGCATGGGCGGCCCGCCGGCCGGTGACGTGGCCTCGGCGATCACCGTCCAGACCATGCGCCGTCTCGACGAGCCGGTCAACGGCGATCTGGTCGAGGCACTGGCCGGTGCGGTGCATCGGGCGAACGACCGGCTCAGCGAGATGGTCGAGTCCGACCCCTCGGTCGAGGGTATGGGCACCACGGTCGACGCCATCCTGACCGACGGGACGCAGGTCGCGCTGGCGCACATCGGCGACTCGCGGGCCTACCTCCTGCGCGACGGCTTGATCAGTCAGCTGACCACCGACCACACGTTCGTCCAGACGCTGGTCGACGAGGGCCGGATCACCCTCGACGAAGCGCGTACGCATCCGCACCGCTCGCTGATGATCCGGGCGCTCGACGGTCGCAACGAGCTCGAGCCCGACATCGTCCACCTGGACGTACGGCCGGGCGACCGGATCATGTTGTGCAGCGACGGGCTGAGCGGCTTCGTCGAAGACGACGTGATCGCCCAGCTCATGGGGTCCGGCACTGTCGACGCCGCCGTCGTCGCGCTGGTCCGCGCTGCGCTCGACGCGGGCAGCAACGACAACGTGACCTGCATCCTGGCCGAGGTCGTCGACGAGGAGTTCACCGCGCATCATCCGCTGATCGTCGGCGCGGCGGCCGAGCAGATGAGTCGGGGCTCCGACACGTCCCGCCATGCGCCGGTCATCGAGGACGGTGACGACGAGTTCCGCGATCCGGAGGAGATGCGCTACGCCCCGTTGGCTCCGCGCCGGTTTCGCTGGGTGCGCCGCCTGATCATTCTGGTCGTGATCCTGGCCGCGGTGGGCATCGGGACGAAGTGGCTCTACGACTGGACCCAGCGGCAGTATTACGTCGGCGAGCACGAGGGCCAGGTCGTCATCTTCAAGGGTCTTGACGGAAGCATCGCCGGTTTCAACCTGTCAGACGTCTACGAGAATCCGGTTCCGCCACTCGACGTCTCGACGCTCAACCAGGTGTGGCGCGACCGGGTCGACGAGGGCATCGAGGCCGACGACCTCGCCGACGCCCGCAAGACCGTCGACGACCTGCGCACCACCGTGACCGAGTCCAACCAACCCGGCCAGACGCCCACCGGGCCGACCCAGTCCGGGCCGACCAGTCCGGGTCAATCACCCTCGGGCAACCAATCTCCGTCCAAGCAGAAGAACCAGGGCGGACGATCATGACCGCGGGCGCTCGGGGCGAGCCATGAGCACGGCGACGCCCGCGAAGCTGATGCCGCGCAAGCGTCGCGGTGCAGAGCTCTTCTTGCTGATCCTGGCGCTGATCGTCGGCGTCGGGGCCTACGTCGCGGTCGGACTCGGCTTCAACGGCGAGGTGCCGTCCGACACGATCACACTGGCCGGCGGCATGGCGGCACTGGCGGTCATCGCGCACATCACGGTCCGCTACTTCGCGCCGTACGCCGATCCGGTGCTGCTGCCGCTGATCGTCTCGCTCAACGGGCTCGGACTCGCGATGATCCACCGGATCGACCTGAGTCTGGAGGCCGAGAACAGCATCTTCGGCCCGTACGCCGGCAACCAGCTGCTGTGGACCCTGATCGGCGTCATCGGGTTCATCGGCGTGCTGGTCATCGTGCGGGACCACCGGCGGCTGCAGGCGTTCACCTACACCTTCGGCCTGGTGGCACTCGGGCTGTTGCTGCTGCCGCTCGTCCCGGGCCTCGGCGCCAACATCAACGGCGCCCGGATCTGGATCCAGCTCGGTCCGATGAGCTTCCAGCCGGGCGAGGTCGCCAAGCTCTGCCTCGTCGTGTTCTTCGCCGGCTACCTCGTCGTCAAGCGCGACGCCCTGGCGCTCGCCGGCCGCCGCGTCCTCGGCGTCGACCTGCCTCGCGGCCGCGACCTCGGACCGATCCTGGTCGCCTGGCTGGTCAGCCTCGGCGTGCTCGTGTTCCAGCGCGACCTCGGATCGTCGTTGCTGTTCTTCGGCTTGTTCCTGGTGCTGCTCTACGTCGCGACCGAGCGACCGGGCTGGCTGGTGGTCGGCGCATCGCTGTTCGCCGCGGGCGCCTACTTCAGCTACCTCACCTTCGGGCACGTCCAGGAGCGGGTCCACGGCTGGACCGACACGTTCGCGATGTACAACAGCGGTCCATACGCCGGCACGTACAAATACGCCCAGGTCGTCGACGGTCTGTTCGGCATGGGCTACGGCGGGTTGATCGGTCGTGGTCTCGGCCAGGGCGACCCGACCGAGACGTCGTACTCCTGGTCCGACTTCATCACCGCCTCGCTGGGTGAGGAGCTCGGTCTCGCCGGGCTGATGGCGATCCTGATGATCTACGCGCTCCTGGTCGAGCGTGGCCTGCGGACCGCATTGGTCTGCCGCGACGCGTTCGGCAAGCTGGTAGCGGTCGGTCTCGCAGTGTCGTTCGCACTGCAGGTGTTCGTGGTGGTCGGTGGAGTCACCCGGCTCATCCCGCTCACCGGACTGACCGCACCATTCTTGTCGTACGGGGGGTCCTCACTCGTGGTCAACTGGGCGATCGTCGCCTTACTCCTGCGGATCAGCGATCAGGCGCGCCGTCCGGTGCCCGAGGTCGTGCCGCTGGCCCAGGATGAAGCGACTCAGGTGGTGAAGCTGCGATGAACCGGCCGATCCGGGTGATGGCGATCGCCTGCCTCGTACTCTTCGTCGCGTTGATGGCCAACATCAACTACGTCCAGTACGTCGACGCCGACGACCTCAACGCGCGGCCCGGCAACAACCGGGTGCTCCACGACGAGTTCTCCCGCGACCGCGGCCCGATCATCGTCGGCCGCCATCAGATCGCGCTGAGCGTCCCGGTCAACGACGAGTTCGACTACCAGCGGACCTACCGGCAGGTGAACCTCTACGCCAACCTGACCGGCTTCTACTCCTACATCAACGGCGCCACCGACCTCGAGAGCAGCCAGAACAGCATCCTGTCCGGCAGCGACCCACGGCTGTTCGTCAACCGGGTCATCGATCTGCTGAGCAGTGAGCAGTCCAAGGGCGGCAGCGTCGAGCTGACCATCAACCCCCAGGCGCAGCGGGCGGCGTACGACGGGCTGCGGAACCTCGCCGAGGGCAGCAAGGGTGCGGTCGTCGCGCTCAACCCGAGCACCGGCGCCATCCAGGCGATGGTCAGCGTGCCCGGCTACAACCCCAACAAGGTGGCCAGCCACGACTTCAACGCCGCGGCCGAGGCCTACCAGAAGCTGATCAAGGATCCGGAGAACCCGCTGCGCGATCGCAGTCGCGAGGAGATCTACCCGCCCGGATCGACCTTCAAGCTCGTCACCGCGGCCGCCGCGCTGGCCAACGGCTACGACGCGGACTCGGCCGTCGACGGCAATGACTCGCTGTCGTTCCCCGGCATCGACTACACGCTGCGCAACGAGATTCCCTGCGGCGGCGGTCAGATCACCATGGCGGCAGCGCTCGCAAACTCCTGCAACGTCGCGTTCGGCGACCTCGGTCTCAAGCTCGGGCCGAAGAAGATCCAGGCCCAGGCCGAGGCGTTCGGCTTCGGCGACAGCAGCTACCTCGACGGGCTGTCGGTCGCGCCCAGCCAGTTCATCGCACCCGGCCAGCCCGATCCCGAGGGGCCGCAGCTCGCCCAGAGCGCCATCGGGCAGTACAACACGGCGGCGACGCCGCTGCAGATGGCGATGGTCGCGGCCGGCATCGCCAACGACGGCGTCGTCATGAAGCCCTACATCGTGTCGGAGGTGCGCTCGCCGGACGCGGAGGTTCTCGACCGTACGACGCCGGACGACCTCTCCGACGCCATGACCAGCGACGATGCCGAGCAGCTCACCCAGATGATGCAGGGCGTCGTCACGTCGGGCACGGCCAGCGGGGTCGCCAACCTGCCCCCGGACACCGCTGCCAAGACCGGCACCGCGCAGCGCGCCGCGTCGCAGAACCCCTACGCGTGGTTCGTCGCCTTCGCGCCGGCCACCGATCCGCAGGTGGCGGTCGCGGTCTTCGTCCAGGACGCCTCCGGGGTCGCCCGCGACGACATCTCGGGCAGCGGGCTGGCCGGTCCGATCGCGGCCGACGTGATGAATGCGGTGCTCAACAGTGGGTGACCGAAGGAGCGAACGGCTCGGCAGGCGAGCCGCTGGCGGCAGCGAGGCGGTGTTCGGGTGATCGGATCCCTCGCCGGCGGTCGCTACACCATCGACCGGCACCTCGCCACAGGCGGCATGGGGACCGTCTACGTCGCCACCGACACGGCGCTGAACCGAACGGTCGCGATCAAGATCCTGAAGGCCGAGTACGCCAGCGACCGGGCCTTCCGTACTCGCTTCGAGACCGAGGCCCAGCACGCGGCGGGGCTGGACCATCCCGGCATCGCGAAGGTCTACGACTTCGGCGAGACCGCCGACGACGACACGCCTCGGCCGTACCTGGTGATGGAGTACGTCGACGGCCAGCCGCTGTCGGTCCTGCTCGCGCCCCGGCGCCCACTCGAGCCGGAGCGGGTCGTCGACCTGATCGCGCAGACCGCGGTCGCGTTGCAGGCCGCCCACGACAAGGGCATCGTGCACCGCGACGTGAAGCCGGCCAACCTTCTGATCACGCCGGACGCCCGGGTCAAGGTCACCGACTTCGGCATCGCCAAGGCCGCCTCCGACGCGCCGATCACCCAGACCGGCACCATCATCGGCACCGCCCACTACCTGCCACCGGAACAGGCCGAGGGTCTGCCGGCCACGCCGCGCAGTGACATCTACGCCCTCGGAGTCGTGCTCTACGAGTGCCTCGCGGGCACCCGTCCGTTCGTCGGCGACAACCCGGTCGGCATCGCGATCGCGCACGTGCGCGAGGCGCCACCGCCGCTGCCCGACACCATCGCGCCCTGGCTCGCGGCGTTGACGTTGCGGATGCTGGCCAAGAACCCCGACGATCGGCCGGCCAGCGCCGGCGAGCTCGCGAGGGAGCTGCGGGCCGGCGGCGCCGGTGTCCCGGACAACGCCCGGACCAGTGTCCTACCGGCGGGGGCTCCGCTTCCCCTGACCGACGACACCGGCGGGACCCAGGTGATGGCTCCGACGCCGTTGTCCGAGACGGACCCCGGCGACGAGCGCCGTCGCAAGATGCTGATCGCCGCGGCCGTGATCGGCGGCCTGATCCTGCTGGCTCTGCTCATCATCGGCGCGGTCGCACTGTTCGGCGGCGGAGATGGGGGAAACTCGCCTGAAGGGCCGGCCCCCACTGCGCCTCGCGACACCGGGCCGAACAACAACAATAACGGCAATCAGGGCAACCACAACGGCAACGGGAACGGCAACCAACCGACCCAGGAGCCGACGACCGAGCCCACGACCGAGCCGACCACGGAACCCACGACCGAGCCGACGACCGAACCCACCACGGAGCCGACGACCGAACCGACCACCGAGCCGACGACCGAACCCACGCCGACCGACGCAACGACGTCCCAACCCACGAAGCGGACGACGGAGCCCACGACCCAACCCACGACGGCGCAGACGACGTCGAGGCGTACCCCCACCAGCTCAGCGGGCACCCCCAATCAGGAAGCCAGCACACCATGACGACGCAGCCTCCAACCGACGGCAGCAGCCCGAGCCGGCTGGGCGAACGGTACGAGCTCGGCGCGTTGATCGGTCGCGGGGGCATGGCCGACGTCCGGGCTGGTCGCGACCTGCGTCTTGGTCGCACCGTGGCGATCAAGCGGCTGCGTACTGACCTCGCCAGCGATCCGACGTTCCAGGCCCGCTTCCGTCGCGAGGCGCAGTCGGCCGCGTCGCTGAATCATCCGTCGATCGTCGCGGTCTATGACACCGCCGAGGAGTCCGACAACGAGGGCCACCTGCTGCCGTACATCGTGATGGAGTACGTCGAGGGCCGGACGCTTCGCGAGGTCCTCCGGGAGGGCCGCAAGATCCTGCCGGAGCGGGCGCTCGAGATCACCGCGGACGTACTGTCAGCGCTGGACTACAGCCACCGGGCCGGGATCGTGCACCGCGACATCAAGCCGGCCAACGTGATGCTCACGCCGAACGGCCAGGTCAAGGTCATGGACTTCGGCATCGCCCGTGCGGTGGCCGACTCGTCGGCGACGATGACCCAGACCGCGGCCGTGCTCGGCACCGCTCAATACCTGTCGCCGGAGCAGGCCCGCGGCGAGCCGGTCGACGCCCGCAGCGACATCTACTCCACCGGCTGCCTGCTCTACGAGCTGCTGACCGGTCGCCCCCCGTTCATCGGCGACAGCCCGGTGTCGGTGGCCTACCAGCACGTACGCGAGACGCCCGAGCGTCCGTCGCTCTACAACCCCGAGGTCACCGACGACGTCGACGCCATCGTCGCCAAGGCACTCACCAAGCGGATCGAGAATCGCTACCAGAGTGCGGCGGAGATGCGGGCCGACATCGAGCGCGCCCTCGCCGGCCAGTCGGTGACGGCCCCGGCCGTGATCGGCGACCCGGGCAACCCCGGACCTCCCGGCGACGACTCCGCGACCGCAGTGGTGCCGGCGCTGTCCGACTACGACGAGGAGCCGCCAGGTCGCCGCAAGTGGCCCTGGATCGTGCTCGGCCTGCTGATCTTGGCCCTGATCGCGGCGTTCTTCATCATCCCGGCGGTCTTCGGCGGTGGTGGCGACGACGGGCCGACCCAGTCGGTGCCGAACGTCGTCGGCGACCGGCTCCCGGACGCGCGGAAGGCGATCGAGCAGGAACAGCTCACGGTCGGCCACATCACCCGCGAGCCGAACGCGACGGTCGGCAAGGGCAAGGTGATCAGTCAGGATCCGGACGCCACCGAGTTCCTCAACAAGGGCGATCCGGTCGACCTGGTGGTCAGCACCGGCCCGAAGATGGTCGCCGTGCCGGACAACCTGATCGGGATGCCGCTCAACCAAGCGAAGCAGGCGCTCGAAGCCGTCGGACTCCAGTGGAATGTCGAACGGGAGCAGAGCAACCAGCCGAAGAACGAGGTGCTGGGCACCGACCCGCAAAGCGGCACGCAGGTCAGGCCCCACTCGACCGTGACCTTGACCGTCGCCGCGCCCTACCCGTTGGTGCCCGACGTCGTCGGAGACAGCGAGGACGAAGCGGTCGACAAGATCAAGGCCGCAGGTTTCGGGTTCAGAACCGTCGAGCAGACGACCGACAAGGCCGACGAGGGCACGGTCATCGACCAGTCGCCGGCCGGCGGCGAGCGGGCACTCCCAGGCTCCACGGTCACGATCTTCATCGCGGTCGCGCCGACCGAGACCACGCCGCCGACGACCGAGACACCGCCGACCACACCGACGGCGCCGACCTCGCCGACCATCTCGCTACCCACCTTCGGCGGCGACCAGGGCGGCGGCTGACCGATCGCTGATCGCTAGTTCAGCGGCTTGGCGTACTCGAGCTGGGGCGTGACGTTGTAGGCCGGGATGTCGAGGCCGGTCGAGTCCTCGACCGACAACCCGAGGTCGTACGCGTTGACGTACTCCTCGTAGATCTGCACGGACTGCGACTCGGCGAGGCTCGCCCGCATCATGTTGATGTCGCCGACCGCCTCGATCCGGTACGGCGGGGAGTACGGCACGCCCTCGAGCACGACGGTGTTGCCGACGCACTTGATCCCGGTCGTCGAGATCAGGCGCTGGCCCTGCAGGCTGATCGCCTTCGCACCGGCGGCCCAGAGTGCGTTGACGAAGGCCTGGATGTCTTGCTGATGGACCACGAGAAGATTCGGATCCACGCCCGGATGCTCGTCGAGGCGCGACTGGGGTGCGTCGTCGAGCGACACGACCAGGCCGGGCCCGCTGACCGGATCCATCCCGGCCGGTCCCTCCAGGCGCTGCGTCTCGTCCAGGGCCTGCTCGACCCCGATGTCGTTGACCTCTGCCCGCAGGTCCGCCACATCCTGCGCCAGCGAGGCCTTGTCGGCGTTGAGGTCGGCGACCTCGTCCGCCCGCTCGGCGACCAGGGTGGCCGGATCGGTCGTCGTACTGCGTAGATCGGTGCCGTCGGCGGTGAAGGCGCTGGCCGCGAAGAGGATGCCGCCGATCGCGGCGACCGCGGGCACAGCCCATCCCCAGCCCCGCGTAAGCTTCATGGCCGACCGCATGCGAGTTACGCTAGCCGAAGTACGCAACACCGATCAGATCAGGAGCACTCGTGCCCGAGTCGCGCTCACGCAAGAAGTCCGACTACACGCCGCCGACCGCCAAGAAGCGCACCGCGGCGAAGATCGGCAACCGCTGGGCCGCGCCGGCGATGCTGGTCTGCTGGCTGGTCGGCCTCGCCTGGGTCTCGGTGTTCTACATCGCAGGCGACAAGATCCCCGTCATGGACGGCCTCGGCAACTGGAACATCATCATCGGCATGGGCCTGATCGCCGCGGGGTTCATCTTCGCCACCAAGTGGGAGTAGAGCACCGAATTACACCCGTGTGATTCTCCACAGGGCTTATCCACACTGTGGATAGGTCTCGTCGCGCCCTGACGTTCGCTCAGTTCAGGGCGTTGGTGCGCGCGACGATCAGCACGATCAGCACCACCCAGATAGCAGCGAACGCCGTTCCCTGGACGAGCACCTGATGTCGTCGCGGCGTGTACGCCAGCAGCGCACCGAGTCCGAGTCCGCACACCAACCCGCCGATGTGGCCCTGCCAACTGATGTCCGGGATGGCGAACGTGATGACCAGGTTCAGCCCGAGCAGCATCAGCAGCGGTGTGATGTCCTGCCCCCGTTTCATCAACACCGCGAAGGACGCGCCGAACAGCCCGAAGATCGCGCCGGACGCGCCGAGGGTCGGCTGGTCGACCGGGCTCAGCCAGTAGACCGCCACCGACGACGCCATCGTGGCCGTCAGATAGAGCCCGATGAACCGGACGTACCCAATCGCCTGCTCGAGCATCGGGCCGAACAGCGCCAATGCGTACATGTTGAACAGGATGTGCAGGATCGAGGCGTGCAGGAACGCCGCCGTCAGCAGCCGCCAGTAGGCACCCTCGGCCACGCCGTCGAGCACGCCGACCCCGAGGAACCCGGTGCGCTCGGAGATCATGACGCCGTAGGCCTCGACCTTGCTCCACCCGCCCGGGACGTCGCTCGGCGTCAACGCCACCGCGAAGTAGGCCAGGACGTTCAGCCCGATGATGGTCCAACTGATGTAGCCCGCCCGGGTCGGCACCAGTGATCCGCCGAGGTTCCGAGGCGCCCGCACCGTCCGGCTGCCCTGCGCGATGCACTCCGGACACTGGAAACCGACCGACGCCGAGTTCATGCAGTCCGGGCAGATCGGCCGGCCGCACCGCTGACAGCTGATCCAGGTCTCGCGATCGGGATGGCGATAGCAATGCGGTACGGCCGGGGCTGAGCCGGGCGGCGGACCGGAGCCGGACGGCGGGTTGGACATCAGCTGCGCTCGATCGTCACCGACTCGATCACGACCGGGTCGCGCGGACGGTCGGAGCCGTCGGTCGGGGTCACGCCGATCTCGTCCACGACGCGGCGGCTGGCCTCGTCGGTGACCTCGCCGAAGATCGTGTGCTTGCGGGTGAGCCACTCGGTCGGCGCGACCGTGATGAAGAACTGCGAGCCGTTGGTGCCCGGACCGGCGTTGGCCATCGCCAGCAGGTACGGCCGGTCGAAGGTCAGGTCGGTGTGGAACTCGTCCTTGAACTGGTAGCCGGGGCCGCCGGTGCCGTCGCCGAGCGGGCAACCGCCCTGCAGCATGAAGCCCTCGATCACGCGGTGGAAGGTGAGACCGTTATAGAACGGCGAGGTCGACGGCTGGTTCGTCCTGGGGTCGGTCCACTGTTTGGTGCCCTCGGCGAGTCCGACGAAGTTCTGGACCGTCGCCGGTGCTTGGTTGGGGAACAGGTCGATCTTGATGTCGCCACGATTGGTCGTCAGCGTCGCGGTCAGCTGCTCGGCCACTACTGGATCCTCCTCGCATATTGCCCCGGCAATACGCCAGGCTCGCCTCGATCCTGCCACGCTCATCGGAGCGGTCCACGACAGGCACCGGTAACCCTGGCGAAACGGACACGACGTACGCGCCGAACAGGGCGATTGTCGATACGGTGTGTCTTAGGAGGTAACGATGAGCAAACGGAAGAAGGAAGCCGAGGCGGCTGCGGCCGAAGCCGAAGGCGCCGAAGAAGAGGCTCCGAAAAAGAAGAAGCACCGCATCCGCAAGCTCGCGATCATCGCGGGTCTCGCCGGCGCGGTGGCTGTAGCGAAGAAGAAACTCGGGGGCGGCTCCCAGCCCGAAGAGCCCTCATCTAGCGACTCTCCGTCATAGCCTCCGTGCGCATGAACTGACGGGTACGCGCGGTGGCCCTGCGTTCGGCATAGAACGTGACGAACGGCAGCAGGCCGCTGACCAGGGTCACCGCCGTGAACCCGATGCTCCATCGCGCCGCCCGGGCCAGCAGGGCGACGCAGATCAAGAACACCATGTAGAGCCAGCCGTGGGCGATCCCGACGTAGGTCGTGATCCACTCGCCGGCGTCATGCGCGCTGGTGCCGGCATCGGTGAGGTACTTCAGCGGCAGCCCGATGCAGACCAGGATGACGAGCAGCGTCCCCACGATGTAGGCCATCACCCGATAGCGAAGCAGCGTCCGACTCACCGGGTCAGGCTACTCGCGTCGCTCGGCTGCTCCTCGGGAGGGCTGCTCTCTCGTTTGGCGATCAGGTCCTCGCAGACGCGCCACCACATGAACACCGCGAACGCGGCGAAGACCCACCACTGCAAGGCGTACGCGAGATTGCGCAGTCCGTCGGTCCACGGCACGTTCGGCGCCGACGGGTCGACCGGAGCCAGTCCGTCGGTCGGCTTCGGCTCCTCTGCGGTACGGATCAGCATCGCGCTGTAGAGGTCGAAGGGCATCACGCCGACGAGCGACGGAATCCGGATGCTGTCGACGATCCGATCGGGTCCGGGGAGCGAATCGGCGCCGGGCTCCTCGCCAGGCTGCAACGCTCCCGTCACGGTCACCGGCGTCGTGGGTACCGGCGGCGCCGATGCCTTTGGAGTCCAGCCCCGGACGACAAGGATCGCCGAACCGTTGTCGAGCAGCAGCGGGCTCACGACCCAGTAGCCGCTGCGGCCCTGGCGACTGCGATCGGAGACCAGGAACTGCTGCGCGTCCGGCGCGTACTGTCCCTCGGCGGTGACCGGTGCGCCGAGGAACTCGTTGGTGAGCCCCGCGTCGGGTCCGAGCGCAGTCGTGAGTGGCACCGGCGTCGCCGACGCGAGCGCATCCTGCTGGTCGGCCTGCTCCGACTCGTACACGCCGAGCTGCCAGAGTCCGAGAACGACGCACACGGCGATCGCGAGCAGCGCGAACAGGTGCACTGCCAGCAGATGCGGCCGCAGCAGGGCCCGTGCGTCGTTCACCCCTGCATTTTGCCTCTGACGCCTGCATCGCCGACGGTCAGGGAGGCTTGTCAGCCCGTACTTCCCCCTGGGGCAACGTGGGCTGACAACTTGGTGCGGGCTGATCGGCAAGAGTAGATTGTTGACAATCATGACCGGCTTCTTCCCCGAGTCGGCAATCACCGACCTCACCGAGAGCGATCCCGACGCCCCGGAGTTCGCGCGGTACGCCGGGTTGCATGTCCTCGCGGCGACGCCGAACGTCACGTACGCGAGTCAGGGCTACGGGTCCTTGCTGGCCGACGACATCGTCGCGGACCGGTCGCCGCTGCCGTACCTCGACGGCCGACTCGCGGTCCCCGAGGCGCCGGGCATCGGCGTCGAGCTCGACGTGGACCGGGTGGCCCGGGCGGCGGAACGCTACGAGCGGGAGGCCGAGGCGTATGCGTTCCACGATCCGAGGGCGATGGCGGCGACCCCCGTACTCCCCAAGTTCTGACCGAGTTGTCAGGCGCCACTCGGCCCATCGCACGACTAGCGCCTGACAACTTGTCGGGTCGTGGACCTACGGTGACGGCATGACCGAGTCGCTGCGGATCGAGCCGTACGAGATCCACGTCGGCGACGACGTGCTCGACGACCTCCGGGATCGAATCCGTCGCACTCGCTGGCCACCCGAGACGCCGGCCAAGCCGTGGCAGCAGGGCACCGACCTGACCTACCTGCGCGAGGTGCTGGCCTATTGGGCCGACGGCTTCGACTGGCGAGCGCGGGAGCGGGAGCTCAATCGCCATGCGCACTTCCGGGCCGAGATCGATGGCGTCCAGGTCCATTTCGTCCACGAGCGGGCCCGCGGCGGCGGCATCCCGCTGATCCTCACGCACGGCTGGCCCAGCTCGTTCGCCGAGTTGCTGTCCGTGGCCCCGTTGCTGACCGACCCGGCGGCCCACGGCATCGACGGCCCGGCCTTCGACGTGGTGATCCCGTCCCTGCCCGGCTACGGCTTCTCCGAGCGGCCCGACCGCACCGGCGTCACGACCCGCGCCACCGCGGCGACCTGGCACCGGCTCATGGAAGGGCTCGGTTACGACCGCTTCGGCGCGCAGGGCGGCGACTTCGGTGCGGCCGTATCGACCTACCTCGCGCTCAACCGACCGGAGTCGGTGATCGGGCTGCATTTGACCAACATCGACAACGCGCCGTACACCGGGCCGGGCTCGCGACCCCTGTCGGAGGCGGAGACCGCGTACCTCGCGCAATACCAGCACTGGCGGGACACCGACCGCGGCTACGGCGCGATCCAGTCGACCCGGCCGCAGACCCTCTCGTACGGGCTCAACGACTCGCCGGCGGGCCTCGCCGGCTGGATCCTCGAGAAGTGGAGGGCGTGGGGCGACACCGGCGGCGACATCGAGGGCAGCTTCGATCGCGACCTCCTGCTGACCATCGTCACGATCTACTGGGCGACGCAGACGATCGGGCCGTCGATGCGCGACTACGTCGACAACCGATGGTTCCTGGAGCCGCTCGGCTCGGACGACATCGTGACCGTGCCGACCGGGATCGCGCTCTTCGCGAACCAGTACCTAGACGATGGGTCGCCGCCACGGGAGTGGGTCGAGCGGCTCTACAACGTCGTGCGCTGGACGCCGATGTCGGTTGGCGGCCACTTCGCAGCCGCCGAGCAGCCGGGGCTCGTGGCACGCGACATCGCGGCCTTCTTCGCCCACCTCTGAGTTGTCAGGCGCTACTCGGGTCGGAGCCCGACTGGTGCCTGACAACTCCTAGGCGGTGGGCCAGCCGGGGATCGGGTACGGCCGGACGAACTCGACGACCTCGCCCTTGATCCGGGCCAGGGTGTCTTCGTCCTCGCGCTTCGCGGCCTCGACCGCCTCGGCCATCCAGGCCGCGATCTGCGGCATGTGGTCCTCGGTGAGACCGCGGGTTGTGACCGACGGAGTGCCGAGCCGCATGCCGGACGGGTCGAAGGGCTTGCGCGTGTCGTAGGGCACCGTGTTGTAGTTGAGCTCGATGCCGGCCCGGTCGAGTGCCTGCGCGGCCGGCTTGCCGCCGATGTCCTTGTTGGTCAGGTCGACCAGGATCAGATGGTTGTCGGTGCCGCCGGAGACCAGATCGAACCCCTGCTCGGTCAGCGCGGTCGCGAGCGCCTTGGCATTGGTCACGATCTGCTGCGCGTACGCCTGGAACTCCTGCGTCGCGGCCTCCCGCAGCGCCACGGCGATGGCGGCCGTCGTGTGGTTGTGCGGACCGCCCTGCAGACCGGGGAACACCGCCCGGTCGAGCGCCTTGGCGTGCTCGGCGTCCGACATCAGCATCGCGCCCCGCGGTCCGCGCAGCGTCTTATGCGTCGTCGTCGAGATGACCTCCGCATGACCGACCGGCGACGGGTGCGCGCCGCCCGCGATGAGACCGGCGATGTGCGCGATGTCAGCGACCAGGATCGCGTCGACGTCCCTCGCGATCTTGGCGAACTGCTCGAACTCGATGGTGCGCGGAATCGCGGTGCCACCGCAGAAGATCAGCTTCGGGCGCTCCTTCTCGGCGAGCTCACGTACCTCGTCGAAGTCGATCCGACCCGTGTCCCGCCGCACGCCGTACTGCACGGAGTTGAACCACTTACCGGTCGCCGACACGCTCCAGCCGTGGGTGAGGTGCCCGCCCATCGGCAGCGACATGCCCATCATCGTGTCGCCCGGCTCGAGGAACGCCAGGTAGATCGCGAGGTTGGCCGGCGAGCCGGAGTACGGCTGCACGTTGGCGTGGTCGACGCCGAACAGCGACTTCGCCCGCTCGATCGCCAGCTCCTCGACCTGGTCGATAATCTGCTGGCCCTCGTAGTAGCGGCGCCGGGCATAGCCCTCGGAGTACTTGTTGGTCAGCAGCGTCCCGGTGGCCTCGAGGACGGCCTGGGACACGTAGTTCTCGCTCGGAATCAGCCGAATCGACTCGCTTTGTCGGCGCCCTTCGGCATCGACGAGGCGGGCGATCTCGGGATCGGCGTCGGCGAGGTGGGCGGTCAGCGCGGCGAGAGACTCCGTCATGCGCTCAGGCTAACCGTCCCGACCCGCTGGCTGGAAAGGTTGTCAGCCGCTATTTGCCCCCTGGGGCAAGTGGGGGCTGACAACTGCCGGGTTAGTGGCCACGTTCGATCCAGACCGGCAGGTCGGGGCGCTCACTGCCGATCGTCGTCGTGTCGCCGTGGCCGGTGTGGACGACGGTCTCGGTCGGCAGCGTCAGCAGCTTGTAACGGATCGAGTCGACGATCGTGTAGAAGTCGGAGTACGACCGGCCGGTCGCACCCGGACCGCCGGCGAACAGGGTGTCGCCGGTGAACACGGCATTGAGCTGCGGCGCGAACAGGCACACCGACCCGGGCGAGTGGCCCGGAGTGTGCAGGACCTGCAGCACGACGTCCTCGATCTCGAACCGGCCGCCATCGACGACGTCGTGATCGGGCGGGACCGAGTGCTCGGCATCCCAGAGCATCCGGTCGCCGGGGTGCAGCCAGATCGGGGCGCCGGTGGCCTCGCGCAGCTCGACCGCCGCGTTGATGTGGTCGTTGTGCCCGTGCGTACACACGATCGCCGCGACCTGTCGGCCGCCGACGCCGTCGAGGATCGCCTCAGCGTTGTGTGCCGCGTCGATCACGATGACGCCGGTGTCGTCGCCGACCAGCCAGACGTTGTTGTCCACCGTCCAGGATCCGCCGTCGAGCCGGAACTCGCCCGACGTGACGACCCGGTCGATCCGTACGCCGCCGGTCACCACACCACCACCGAACGGAGCACCTCGCCCTGCTGCATCCGGTCGAAGGCCGCCTCGACACCCTCGATGCCGATCGTCTCGGACACGAACGCGTCCAGGTCGAGCCGGCCCTGCCGGTAGAGGTCGATCAGCATCGGGAAGTCGCGACTCGGCAGGCAGTCGCCATACCAGGACGACTTGAGCGCGCCGCCCCGGCCGAAGAAGTCGAGCAGCGGCATCTCGATCCGCATGTCCGGCGTGGGTACGCCGACCAGCACGACCGTGCCGGCCAGGTCCCGGGCGTAGAACGCCTGCTTCCAGGTCTCGGGCCGGCCCACCGCGTCGATGACCACGTCGGCGCCGAAGCCGTCGGTCAAGTCCTGCACCGCCGTCACGACGTCGTCGACCTGACTCGCGTCGATCGCGTGCGTGGCGCCGAGGCTTCGGGCCCAGTCCAGCTTCTTCGCGTCGAGGTCGACCGCGATGATCCGGCGAGCGCCGGCCAGCCGCGCACCCGCGACGGACGCACACCCGACGCCACCACAGCCGATCACCGCGACTGTGTCGCCGCGGCCGACGTTGCCGGTGTTGATGGCGGCGCCGAAGCCGGCCATCACCCCACAGCCGAGCAGCCCGGCCGTCGCCGCCGGCGCCTCGGGATCGACCTTGGTGCACTGCCCGGCGGCGATCAGCGTCTTGCCGGCGAAGGCGCCGATGCCGAGCGCCGGCGAGAGCGGCGTGCCGTCGGCGAGGGTCATCTGCTGCTTGGCGTTGTGGGTGTCGAAGCAGTACCACGGGCGGCCACGAACGCAGGCTCGGCAGCGACCGCACACGGCCCGCCAGTTCAGGATCACGAAGTCACCCGGAGCGACCTCGTCGACGCCGTCCCCGACCGCCTCGACGGTTCCGGCCGCCTCGTGCCCGAGCAGGAACGGGAAGTCGTCGTTGATCCCGCCCTCCCGGTAGTGCAGGTCGGTGTGGCACACCCCGCAGGCTTCGACACGTACGAGTGCCTCACCCGGACCCGGATCGGGGACGACGATCTCCTCGAGCGTGACGGGAGCGCCCTTCTCGCGGGCGATGACTCCTTGCACGGTCTGTGGCATGGATCCTCCTCGATCACAGCGTCCTGCAACGTGCGGCTGGAACCCCCACCTTGCAGGACGCTAGCGGTCCGGCGACCACTGGGGCCGATCGACCGGCCGTAGAGTCGCGTCATGACGCCGAGCTCCATCCGGATCGCCGACCCGACGCCCACTGACCTGGACGCGGTGCTCGACCTCCAACGGCGATCGTTCGGCCCCCTGCCAGAGGTCTGGCAGGACTGGTGGCGGCGGCGTTGCGAGTCCGCGATGGAGGAGCGCCGGCTGATCGGGGTCTTCGACGGATCCCGGCTGATCGCCCAGGCGCTGCTGCGGGAGTTCCGCCAGTTCTGGGGCGGACGCGAGCTCCCGATGGCCGGGATCGCAGCCGTCGGCGTCGCGCCGGAGGACCGCGGCCGCGGCGTCGCGTCGCTCCTGATGGGCGGAGCTGTCCGCCGAGCGGCTGAGCTGGGTGACGTCGTCTCGGCGCTCTATCCGGCGGCCGTCACGCTCTATCGCCGCCAGGGCTGGGAGTTCGCCGGTGCCCAGCATCGGGTGCATATCGACCCGGCGCGGTTGCGCTTTCCCGGGTCAGGACCGGTGCCCGTCCGGCGCGCCACCGCAGACGATGTCGACGCGATGATCGAGCACGTACGCCAGCATTGGGCCGCGGTCGGAGCGAGTGGACCGAAGGTACTCGACGCGGTGACTCTCGAGCCGTACCTCTCAGACCCGGGCACCTTCTGCTATCTCGCCGACGGCGGTCTGCTGATCTACCGCTGGAAGGACGGCGACCTGGCCGTCGACCACCTCACCGCCCGTGACCAGGCGACGCTGCAGACGTTCTGGTCGATCGTCGGCTCCGGCTCGTCGGTCGCGGAGTCGGTCCGGGCCAACCTGGGTCCGCGAGACCCGTTGCACCTGCTGCTCGGCGACGGAGCGTCGGGTGACACCCACGTCGAGCGCTGGATGCTTCGGCTGATCGACGCACCGGCGGCGATCGCTCGGCGCGGCTACCCACCCTCGGCTCAGGTCGACCTGCCGCTGACCGTGGCCGATCCGCTTGCGCCCGCCTGCGATGGCAGCTGGCGGCTCCGGGTCAACGACGGCGCCGGCACGCTCGAGCGTACGAGCGGCGCCGACGACGACCTCCGCCTCGGCCCGAACGGACTCGCCGCGATGTACGCCGGCACGCCCCTCGTCACGCTCCGCGCCACCGGCCTCGCGACCGGCGGCCGTCCCGAGGACGATCGGCGACTCGACGAGGCCTTCGCGGCCGACCCGTACCTGCTCGAATACTTCTGAGCCGCCAGTCGCGGACGGATCTTGAGGGATTCGGGTAGCCATGGCTACCGCAATCGCTCAAGATTCGTCGTCGGCCGCAGCAGGAAGCGTGATTCGCAGCTGGGCTCCGCCAAGGGGCGAGTCCGTGATCGCGACCCGGCCGCCATGCGCCGCCACCACCTCGGCCACGATCGCGAGACCGAGCCCACTGCCGCCGTTGTCGCGAGTCCGGGCCGCATCGAGACGCACGAAGCGCTCGAACACCCGACTCCGATCGTCCGCCGCGATCCCGGGCCCGTCGTCGTCGACGCAGATCTCGATCCCGCCGGACGTACGCGACGTCGACATCGCCACGGTCGTACGCGCATGCCGAGCGGCGTTGTCCCCGGCGTTGCGGAGCACCCGACCCAGCATGCGGACGTCGCCACGTACTCGACTGGCGTGGATGCCCGACCCGTCGACGGTCAACCCGGTCGTCGCCCGCAGCCGCCGGACCTCGTCGAGCACCAGGTCGTCCACGTCGACGGCGTCGTGCTCCAGCCGCAGCGCGTGCTCGTCGACCCGAGCGAGCAGCAGCAGATCCTCGACGAGGGTCTGCATCCGGATCGCGTCGTCGTGCACCGGCGTCGCGACATCGCCGATCGTGACCCGATCAGGGTGCGCCAGGGCCACCTCGGCATGCTGCCGGATGGCCGCGACCGGCGACCGGAGCTCGTGCGACGCATTCGAGACGAACTCCCGCTGCCGCCGCGCCGCCCGCTCCTCCCGGGCGAGCACCGGCCCGACCAGACCCCAGGTCGTCGCCGCCACCACGATCAACAGCAGCGGGATGCCGACGAGCAGCACGCGTACGACGGCCCACGTCGCCTCGGAGACGTCGTCGAGGGAGCGACCGATGAGCACCGTCTGTGCCTGGCCACCGCCCTCGATGCTTCCGGCGGCGACGAAGTACGGACCCGATCCGAGTGGTGTGTCGGTCTGAACCGAGTCGCCGGGCTCGAGTTGGGCGACCGCTGGATCGCCTGTCACGTTGGGGCTTGACGCGATCACGGTTCCGTCGGCGGCCAGCACCTGCACCAACATGTCCTCGGGATCACCCACCGGCAAGGGATCCCGCTCGCCGTCCGCCCAGGCGACCGCGACGTCGTGAGCGCGGAGCCTGGCGTCGTCTCGGACCTGCTCGGTCAGGGTGTGCCGCAGCGTCACGAGCAACGCGACGCTGACCAGGATGACGGAGACCCCTACCACCGCGACGGCGATCCCGGTCGTACGCCAGCGAACCTGCCGCAGCCTGGTCGGATCCTGGCGATCAGCCGCCATCGCGGGCCAACCGATATCCCGCTCCCCGGAGCGTCTCGATGGCGGCCCGGCCGAACGGCCGGTCCACCTTGTTGCGCAGATGCCGGACGTAGACCTCGACGATGTTCGGATCCCCGTCGAAATCGAAGTCCCACACGTGAGCCAGCAGATCGCGCTTCGACATCACGTCTCCCGCCCGGCGCAGCAGGCACTCGAGCACCGCGAACTCACGAGCCGTCAGATCCAGCTCGGTGTCACCGCGCCAGACCCGACGAGCCGCCGGATCCATCCGCAGGTCGCCGGCCGTGAGCACCGCCGGTCGCTCCGAGCTGCCCCGCCGGAACAACGCCCGAAGCCGGGCCAGCAGCACTGCGTACGAGAACGGCTTGGTCAGGTAGTCGTCCGCGCCGCGATCCAGCGACGTGACTTGGTCGCGATCGTCGTCTCGCGCGGTCAGCATCAGGATCGGCGTCCAGTCGTCGGCCGCCCGGAGCTGTTCGCAGATCTGATTGCCGTCGACGCCGGGCAGCATGATGTCCAGAATGATCGCGTCGTAGGCGTTCTCCTGGGCGAACCACAGCCCGTCGGTGCCGGTGAGCGCCACGTCGACGGCGAACCCCTCCGCCTCGAGACCGGCCCGCAGCCCGTCCGCGAGCCGTCGCTCGTCCTCCACGACCAGTAAGCGCACCGCTCCACCTCTCGATGCGCCGGGCCCCTGCCGACGCATCGACAACCTAGCTACCAGTCAAGCACTGAAGCTGCGCTGAACCCGCGGCCGACGGTGCCCTGCCGGATCAGGGCGTTCGGCCCTAGAGGGGGAGCGGTCGGGTTGGCGACGATGCCGACGTACGCAGCCGTCGCATCGGGCGCGGCAACTCGACGAAGCGGGATACCCATGACAAGACTGGCCGCCTGGATGGCGATCGGCGTACTCGCGCTGGCAGCGTGCGGCGGCGGCGGTGACGAGGCCTCGCAGTCCGAGGAGTCCAATTGGGCGAACGAGGTCTGCCAGGGGGCCGATCAGGTGACCACGAGCATCAGCGGTCTCACCGACGCCCTCCAGATCAACCCGAATAGCAGCTCAAGTGCTCTGGAGCAGGCGCAGACCGAGATGACCGACCGCGTCAACACGGTTCAGCAGAGCATCTCGGACCTGACCGGCACGATCACAAACCTCCCCGACAACACCAGCGACGCGGTCACGAGTGCCGAGGACCAACTGTCCAACGACGCGAGCCAGCTGAACGACAGCGTCAGCGACCTCACCGGCGCGGTGACCAAGGCGGCCGATGCCACGAACGCCCAGGCCTTCACCGCCGCACTGGCCGAGGCGACGTCCTCGCTCGCGTCCACCAAGGACGCACTCACCAGCCTCACGAACAGCATCGGAAGCTTCCTCGACTCGAGCCAGGAGTCGCTCAAGAACGCCTTCAACGACGCACCGGCTTGCCAAGGGTGAGCCAGGACGCGACGCCGAGGCGTCATCACCGGCTCCGCTCCCGACGCGTCGACCTGCACTCGCGGCGGTGGCGCCGCAAACACCTGTCCATGCTGTCGCGGGTACGGCCCGGCCACGAGCGCATGTTGTGGGCGCCGCACCGCGCGTCCTGGTGGATCTCCGTCCTGTTCGCGATCGGGTCGTTGTGCTTCGTCGTCGCGCCGTGGCGGATCTATCTCGATGCGGTGGGCGGCCGGGCGGTCGGTGCCACCTTCTTCGTCGGATCGATCTTCTTCACATCGGCCGCCCTGCTGCAGTGGCTCGAGTCGGTCAACACCGACTACGAGTCGCATGAGGCGTCCGGTGGGTCGTTCCGAGCGTTCGTCTGGCGACCGCGCGGCATCGACTGGTGGAGCAGCGGCATCCAGCTGATCGGCACCCTGTTCTTCAACATCACGACGTTCCGCGGCATGACCGTCACGGTCGACTCCGGCTCGTACAACCACCTGGTCTGGCAGCCCGACGCGCTCGGCTCGACCTGCTTCCTCATCTCGGGCTATCTCGCGTACGTCGAGGTCACCGGGCGACTGCTGGACCGGCCGCCCCGCACCGTCGAGGGCTCCATCGTGGGCATCAACCTGCTCGGGTGCATCTTCTTCGGGATCTCGGCGATCACCGGCTTTGTGCTCCCCAAGACGGGCATCGAGGTGAACGTGGCGCTGACCAACACGACGACGTCGATCGGCGCGGTGTGCTTCCTGATCGGCGCGCTGCTGCTGCTCCCCGAGGGCGTCAAGGGAGCGGACCAGGCCGACGAAGCGGAGGCGACCGCGTAGGTGTCAGGCGCCGGGGCTGTCGTCCATCACCGTCGATCCGACCGGGTTGCGGACGTCGGCCTCGCGTACCCATCGGGCGGCCTCGTCGGACGCGGAGTAGGCCGGCAGCACCTTGAGCCATGGACCGTCGGCCCGCTGCTCTGGCTCGACGACGAGGCCGGCGGCCCACACCGCCTGTCCGTAGTGATCGCGGCCGGCCCGGAACTCCACGCGTACGTCGTCCATCCCGCGACGTTAGCACAGGTGTTCGAACCCGACTCGGCGTACACGCGGAGCGTTTGCGGCCCCACTTCACTCGAAATGGGGGATACCGAGCGAGCGCCGAGCCGCGAAGATGAGAGCGTGAGGAGAGCGGCTCGAGGGGTGGCTGGCGATGGCTGACGCGCCAGAAGGCCGCCGAAGGGGTGCGAAGCTGCCAGCCGAGGCGACCGGCGGCAGACCTGGCCAGGGCTCGGTCCTCCTCAAGGTACTGAGTGGGGCGCTGTCCGGCGCCCTGATCGTGCTGCTGTTCCTGGCGATCGTTCCGAAGCTGACTGAGTTCGGCAGCGTCGGCGACTCGCTCCGGTCGATGAGCCTGCTCACGCTGGCCTACCTCTTCCTGGTGGCGATCGCGATCCGGATCGTCCTCGCCGCGTCGTACTCCGTCCTCACGCCGGAGCTGCCACTCGGCCGGTCGCTGATCGCCCGCGAGGCCTCATCGGCGGTCAGCAACATCATTCCGGGACCGTCGGGGACGGCCGCCCAGTACGCGATCCTCCGCTCGTGGGGCGTGAGCCTCGAGCACTTCGCACGGGCGACACTCGCCGTCAGTGTGTCGACCGACGCCCTCATCTTCATCGGTCCGGGCGGCTTCTTCGTGATCTGGACCCTGGTCGGTCAGCCCGGGCCGACCGGCGGCGCGCACGTGTGGGCCGTGGGGCTGATCGCCGTCATCCTCGCGGCGGTGACCATGCTCGTGGTCGGCGCCATCGCCAGCAGCGTCCGACTCGCGAGGTGGCTCGGCAAGGCCGGCCAAGCCTGTGTGAACCCGTTCCGGAGACTGTTCGGAAAGGATCGGATCACCAGCTGGCCGGACGCCTGCGCCGACCTGCGGGCCGACCTGTTGGACACGCTGCGGCACGACGGGATCAAGCTGCTGGCGACCGTCATCAGTGGCTACCTACTCAACGGGCTGCTGCTCGTCGCGTGCCTCTACGCCTGCGGGATCAGCAAGTCCCAGATGCCAGTCACGCTGGGCCTGATGCTCTATGCCATCGGCCGGATCGCGACCATCGTGCAGATCACGCCCGGCGGCGTCGGGATCACCGAGATCGCGTACACCGCGGTCTTCTCCGCCGTCCTGAGCGACTCGTCACAGCCCGCGATCGTCGCCGGAGTGCTCGTCTATCGAGCACTGACGTACGCGCTGCCGATCGTCACCGGCGCGTTCGCGTACGTGATCTGGCGAGTGATGCGGCGCCACGAGATTCACGAGGAGAAGCTGGCGGCCGAGGCAGCCGACTGAGACGCCTCAGCGGGAGTCGCGCTTGGCCTGCCGCCTGGCTCCGACCGCCCGAGTCGACGCGTCTTTCTTGAGGCCGCCGGTCGTCTTCTTCGCCCCACGCGGCCGTGACGCCGGCTTCGTCGCCGAGGCGGCCCGCTTCTTGGCCCGGCTCGGGCCGGAGCTGCCCGACCGGGCTGCGGCCAGTCGCGACGCCTTTAGCTCGGCCGCCGATTGCGAGGCACGGACTCCGACCTGCCGGCTGACCGACGCCAGCGCGGTCTCGAACACCTCGGCCTTGCCCCGATCCCGGTGGTTCTTCGGATAGCTGAACCCGCGGCCACCACGCTTCACGACCGCACCGCTCGCCTTTCGGCGGTAGACACTCACGTACTTCGAGCGGGCCCGCCGGATCCGCGCGTGGAGCGCCAACAGCTCTTCCTCGTCGAGGTCGGCCATCGCATCCCGCGAGGTCTCGGCGATCAATCTGCGCTCGGCCACCGTCATGGAGTTGAGCAACGCCTGGTTCATGGAATCCCTCCCCGCACTGCCCTTCGACCCATCCTGCCTCACTCGCTCCGACTCGGCGACCGATCGGGCCGACGGGGATCGACTTCCGCGGGCGGATCCCGCTCAGAGGCCGGCCGAGCCGTCGATGGCCTCGCGGATCAGGTCGGCGTGCCCGTTGTGGCGCGCGTACTCCTCCACGAGGTGCTGCCACATCCACCGCGCCGAGATGGTTTGCTCCCGGAACGTGAACGTGTCGTCCAGCTTCGTGTTCTCCAACGCGGCGTCGACCGCCCGGCACTCGGCCAGATAGATCGCGTAGTCCTGCTCTGCACTCGCCGGGCCGGCCTCCTCGAAGTCAGCGGACGGCCGATCGGAGCGGTAGTACAGGTCGGGGATCTGCTCACCACGAAAGGTCTGTCTGACCCACCCGCGCTCGGTGTCGCTCATGTGGCGCACCAGACCGAGCAGGGAGATGCTCGACGACGCCACGGCTCGCTCGGCCAGCCGCTGGGCATCCAGCCCCGCACACTTGCGCAGCAGGGTGGCCCGGTGCCATTCGAGCCAGTCGCGGAGCATGTCCTGCTCGGGTTCGTTGCGGCGCGCCGGATAGTCCTCCGAACGCTCGACATCGGGTGCAATCCAGGTCACCGCGGCAGGCTATGCCTGGTTTATCCGGTACGCCAGCGAGTTTCGAACTCGTATCGGTCAGTGGAGCGTGGGCCGGTAGGTGAGCTCCTGGGTACGACCGTCGAGCGTGCGGCTCTCGACCAGCTCCAGGTCGAAGTCGGCCGCGCCCTGGAAGATCGGGTCTTCGCCGGTCTGACCGCTGACGACGGGGAAGATGCTCACCCGCACGCGGTCGACCAGTCCGGCGGCCATCAGCGCCCGGTTCATCGACAAGCTGCCGTGGGAGAGCAACGGCACCTCGGACTCCTCCTTGAGCCGGGCGACGACATCGACGGCGTCGCCGCTCGCGATGGTCGCGTCCGGCCAGTCGAGCGGTGCTTCGAGTGTGTTCGAGACGACCGTCGTCGGCAGGTTTCGCATCAGGGTGTTCGCCTCGTCCAGCTCCTCGATCTCCCCAAGCAGCTGCAGGAACTGCCGAAACGTGTTGGCCCCGAGGACCATCCGCTGCTCGGCGCCGTACAGGGCGAGACGACGGTCGAGAAACTCTGGACCCTGCTTGCCCCAGAAGCCGCCCCAGTCCGCGCCGGGGACGAAGGAGCCGTAGCCGTCGAGCGTGGCAACGACGTCGAATGTGTAGGTGGCGGTCATGTCGATCTCCTCAAGAGTGGTCCGGGCCGGCCCTCGATGGGGCGGCCTCTCACCCCTGCTACGAACGCCTCCGGCCGATCCGACACCGGCGACCGGATTCATCTCGAGGAGTTTGGTGCGCCGCGGCCGGCACTGCGGCCGCGCGACGATGTGGAGGGAGGCGGACCGGGCCGATCGAGGGCGTTGTCAATCGCCCTGCCTGACGTTTGCGCAGGTCAGGCCCGATTCGTGGAGCGAACCGGACTCGAACCGGCGACCGCCTGCTTGCAAAGCAGATGGCGTTCAACGCTGTGCTGACCAGCGGATTGAGCGTGAAACGGCCGAGCGCAAGTCGAATATTATGTGCTCACTGATCACACCGCATTCAGGACGTCGCCCCTTCGCACCTTAAGCGTCGTCGCCGTTTTGCTGAACTCGGCATTCCTGATGTCGAGCCGACTTCGAGTCCATGTCAACCGAGCGTAGCCAGCGTGCCTGCGAGCGCTGATCACCCGTCAGGGGGCGTGCCGAGAAGCTCGGTGTCGAAGAAGGCGACGACGCGTTGTTCGTACTCCCGCGGGTGGGCGGCGTAGCCGCCGATGTGGCCGCTTTCTGGGACCTCCCAGATCTGCTTCGGCTCGTCGGCCGCCGCGTAGTAGTCGTCGGTCAGCTCGACCTCGCCAGGCTGCCCGTCGGCGCCGTAGATGAGGAAGACCGCCTGGGGGCTGATCTGGGCCACGAGGTCCTTCAGGTTCGGCGGAGGGACCTGATTCGCGAATACTGCCATCCCCGCGGTGAGAATCGCCGAGGAGGGGACCATCGTCCGCTTCGACCAGTCGGAGTAGTTCAGATCCTCGCGCACCGAGCGTCCGCTGCCGCCCTCGGACACGATGGCGGCGAGCCGGTCCGACTCGGCCGCGGCCTGGATGAGGATCTCGCCACCGACCGAGAATCCGATTCCGCCGATCCGGTCGGGATCGACCTCGGGCCGTTCGCTGAGGAAGTCGACGGCGGCGTGGACGTCAGTGGAAGCGTTCCAGCCGAGCATGTTGGGATCGCCTTCGCTCTCGCCCTCTCCACGTCGAACAAGGAGGAGCACGCCGTAGCCGTGATCAACGAGCATTCTGGCCTCGTCGTCCTGTGTGTTGGAGAGGCCGGGGACCACGATGACGGCGGCCCCGTTGCGGGAGGGCACGTACCAACCTTGAAGGGTGAGTCCGTCACTGGTCGTGTACTCGACGTCCTCGTACGGTGCGCCGAGCTCAGGCGCTGGGACGTCTGTCGCGGCGACGTGGGTCATCACGTAGGGCGCGTAGAGGGGAAGGACCGCGACGTACGCGACGAAGAAGATGGCCAGGCCGAGAAGCGACCGCCGGGTGTAGCGCCACCAGCGCCGGTCGTCGGTTCGGCGACTGCGCCACAGAACGATCAGGGCGCATCCGATCAGCGCCAGCCCGGAGGCGATCGCGAGCACGCCCGTGTAGTCGTCGCCGCCGCCGTCCCCCTTGCTGAAGTAGTACGCCGACTCCACACCGACGACAATCCCGAAGATCCCAAGCAGCCCGGCGACGGCCGCGCGGATACCGGGTCGCCAGCGGAGGTAGCCGACTCCGAGCAGAGCGATCAGTGCCAACGGCACCAGCCCGCTCACCAGGTGGTCGGCCGCCGATGTGCCCGGCTGCGGCTGCAGAAAGTTGTCGTCGACGATGTGGAACGCGATCAGACCGAGCGCGATGCCGACCAGCCAGCGCTCGCCCCGGCCGGCGGTCGCGACCCGCGTTGGCGTCGTCGCGTTAGGTGCGTCCGTGGTGACGGCGTTCATGTCGCCTCTCTGCTACTTTCCGGCGCTGAATCGTGATTCACGGCGGCCCACGCCTCGGCAAGCCGATCGGGGTCGAAGGCGGACTTGGTGATGTAGCCCGCCGCGCCGCAGCTGATGTAATCCACCTCGGCTTCGTCGTAGGTCGAGACCAGCAACACGACGGGTGGTCGATCGGCGGCTCGCAGCCGCCGAGTCGCCTCGATCCCGTCGATTCCGGGCAGGTTGACGTCCATCAGTACGAGATCGGGCTGGACCGCCTCGGCCGCCGCCAGCGAGTCCACGCCCGAGGGCGCCGTACCCACGACCACGAAGCCGTCGGTCTCCGCGACCACGTCCGTCATCGCCCGACGGAAGATCTTCTCGTCGTCCACGACGAGCACACGCACCACGTTCACGTGACACCTCCACGTCGACCATCCGCAATGCGCCGGGCGAACCGTGAGGGTGCTAGCCGCACGTCCGGTGCGGTTGGCCGTCCGTCGCGACGGATCTCACTCGGTCGGGATGCTGATAGCGACGACCGTTCGGCCGTCCTCGCGGGTCCACTGCGCCGATCCGCCGAGCGACTCGAGACGATCCCGCCACGCGGTCGAGGTCGCCACATCGGTCGCGGTGCCTCCGATCACCAGCGACAGGCGGCTGGCCTGAATGCCCAGTCGTACGTCGATCGGCGGCAGCAGCCGGCGCAGCGCCTCGACCAGGCTGAAGTACGCCGTCGTCTCGATCAACCGATCGAACCTCCTCGTCGCGACGGACTCGTCGACGACCAGCGCTCCGGCATGGCCGGCCTGACCCAGATGGGCCGCCAGGGCCGCGGCCAGCCCGGATCGCGCCAGTTGCTGCGACACGAAGCCGCGGCTGATCTCACGCAGGCTCTCCAGCGCCTTGACCGAGTCATCGAGGGCTTTGGTGAGTGCCGGCTCGACGCCGGGCTCGCAGACATCCTCGGCCAACCGGCGCAGCCGCTCCGGTATCGGCTCGAGGTAGGGCGCCACTCCGGCTCGAATGGCGTGCGCCAAACGGTCGCGCTCCTCGTCCAGCGCCGCGATGATCCGGGCCCGCGACTCCGCCAGCGCGGCGGTCCGCCGATCAAGCAGCGCGACCCGCCCGGCCAACTGGGCCGCCAGCCGGTTGTTGCGAAACGCCAGGGCCGCCTGATCAGCCAGGTCGGCCAGCAGGTCCCGATCACTCGCGCGCAGCGACCGGCCCGGCGGCATCACCACGTAGATGTTGCCCAGCCGCTCTTCTCGATCCACGACGTTGATCCGGACCGCCTCGGGGCCGATCGAGGACCCCGTCGCCGCGGCCGGCCACTGGGCCCAGCGATCGGCACCGTCCGGCACCGTCAGCCGGACGATGACCCGATGCGCATGGACCGCCGTGCCGGTCGCCTCGGCGACAGTCGGCAGCAGCGACTCCGGGTCCGGACTCCCGCCGAGGCGGCGGCTGAAGTCGGCCAGCGCCTCGTACGGTGCGGCCCGGGATCCGTACGCGATCCGGTCGGCCAGGCGTACGACCCGGCGGCGAAGCGGCTGGAAGGCCAGCGCCACCACGATCATCGCCGTCACGGACGGCCACACCCCACCAGCGCCGGAGCCCACCAGCGCTCCCACAGCCACCACGACAGCCACATAGCCAACCGCGGCGAACGCCGTGCCGACCGCGAGTACGACGGCGCGGTTGATGATCATGTCGATGTCGTAGAGCCGGTAGCGCAGCACCGCGATCGCGATGCAGACCGGCAGCAGATCGTAGGCCACGAACAACGGGATCGCGGCCAGCCAGGTCTGCTCGCCGCCATTGAACTGCTGAACGAGGATCAACCAGGCGAGCCCGACGGCGATCCCGGCCACCGCCAAGACGATCAGCCGCAACTGCCGGCGTTCGATCCCACGGGCCCGACGCACCCGGATGCCCATCGCGGCGACGGCGGCGGACAGCGAGGCGATGATCAGCAGGATGCCAACTGCCAACAGGGTCCCAGCGATCGTCGAGGTGTCGCCCCGGCTATCCGTCAGGTTGAACTCGAGCGGCGAGAAGGTGAGCAGTCCCGCCGCGTATAACCCGATGCCCAGGATTGCGGCGGCGACCGCGTACCGCCAGCGGCGCGAGAGCAACCATCCGTTTGGCGCGATCAGGAAGACGACGCCGAACAACCCGAGCGCGACCTGACCCCCGAGCATGACCGAGACCCATCCGGCGACATGGCCGAGGCTCGCAGCACCTGGACCGTCCGAGTCGAGGACCCAGATGCTGTACGTCTCGGCCACCAGCGACACGGCGCTGAAGACGCCGATCAGGCTCAGTAGCCACCCGATCGGATGCCGCGGATAGCGCGTCACGATGACCGCGCCCATCGTGGCGGCGCCGACCGTGGCGAGCGGTGCGAACGGCCAGCCGTGCTCGGCGATCGCCGCTTCCGAGAAAAGCGACTGACGAGCCGCCGTGATGACGGTGTCCATGACCGCGAGGATCAGGGTGACCAGGGCGAGTGGCCACGCAAGCCGGGCAGCCATCTCAGTTCACCACCGCAGCCGGCTGCCGGACCGGGACTTGGATCCCCAGTCTCGGTGCGATCAGGCAGATCGATGAAAGCCACCGAGCTGGACAGGACGAGCAATCCAGCATGGCGATCACGTCCTCCCATCGGACGCATGGCGCGAGGGCGGCCATGTCCGGAGTCTGTGCAGCTTTTGGGCGCGGCGTCGAGGGTCTTCCGACCCCCATGGTGGGTACGGCTACCACCCGTCGGCCGGTGAGCTAGCCGCCACAGGTGTGCGTGCAGCCCCATGGGATCGGACCACCAGATCGTCGTTAGCTGTAGGCGGCTCGCCCGCAGGACCAGCCGCTCACAGGCAAGGAGTTTCCATGAGCACGATCGTTACGCCCCGTCCCCCGACCACCACCGCGGCGGCCCGTGCTGAGGGCGTCAGCAAGCAGTACGGCGAGGGCGACGCGGCCGTGATGGCGCTCGACGACGTCAGCGTCGGGATCAACTCCGGCGAGTTCACCGCCATCATGGGCCCGTCCGGATCGGGCAAGTCCACCCTGCTGCACGTCCTCGCCGGGCTCGACCGGCCGACGTCCGGCACGATCCACGTCGGCGACGTCGAAATCACCCGGCTCAACGACAAGCAGCTGACGCTGTTGCGCCGCGACCAGATCGGGTTCATCTTCCAGGCGTTCAACCTGCTGCCCACGCTCACCGCGGCGGAGAACATCCGGCTGCCGACGAAGATCGCCGGTCGCAAGATGGACGACCTCTGGTTCCAGACCGTGGTCGACAAGGTCGGCCTGACCGAACGGCTGTCGCACCGTCCGACCGAGTTGTCCGGCGGCCAGCAGCAGCGGGTGGCGGCCGCCCGGGCCCTGGCGACCAGGCCGGCGATCGTCTTCGCCGACGAACCGACCGGCGCCCTCGACTCGCATGCGGGCACTGAGTTGCTCGGGTTCCTGCGCCATGCTGTCGACGACCTCGACCAGACGGTCGTCATGGTGACGCACGACCCTAAGGCGGCCTGCTACGCCGATCGGGTGCTGTTCCTGTCCGACGGTCACATCGTCGACGAGATGCGGGATCCGCGAGACGACGACGTGTTCGACTACCTGAAGCATCTGGGGGACTGACCATGTGGACCGCAACAGTGCGCAGCATGTTCGCGCACAAGCTGCGCCTTGTGCTCACCACCTTGTCCATCGCCCTGGGCATCGCCTTCCTCTCGGGGACCTTCATCCTTGGCGACACGACGAGCAAGGCCTTCGACGAGGTGTTCACCCAGGTGTCGTCCGGCACCGACGCCGTCGTACGGGAGAAGGCCGCCTACACCCAGTCGGAGGGGGCAGGAACCAGTCGGGCACCCATCGACGCAACCGCTCTCGCGCAGGTCCGCACCGTCGACGGCGTAGCCGACGCCGAAGGCATGTCAAGCGGATACGCACTGCTGACCGACAACGACGGCGAAGCGGTGGAACCCGCCGGCGGCGCCCCGACGGTGGGCTACAGTATGCCCCTCGACGAGAGCCTGCGCGGCGAGGTTCGGATCCTCGACGGCGCGGCACCGACCGGCCCGCGCGAGGTCGCGATCGACGCCACCTCGGCGGAGGACAACGACATCGCGGTCGGCTCGACGATCAAGGTGCTGTTCAACGGGCCGACCCGCGAGTTCACCGTCGTCGGTACGGTCGGCTACGGCGACGAGAAGAACCTCGGCGGAAGCACCTCGGCGTACTTCGACCCGGCCACCGCTCAACAGGTCGTGGGCACCCCGGGCTTCTTCGACCAGATCGACGTCAAGGCCGCCGCCGGAGTCAGCGACGCCGAGCTGGCCAACCGGCTCGACGCCGCCTCGCCGCCCGGCGCCGAAGCGGTCACCGGACAAACGGTTGCCGACGAGGCCACGGACTCCGTGGCAGAGGATCTCAAGTTCCTGAACATCCTGCTCGGCACCTTCGCCGGCGTCGCCCTGTTCGTGGGTTCGTTCATCATCTGGAACACCTTTACCATGACCGTGACCCAGCGATCCCGTGAGATCGCGCTGACGCGGGCCGTCGGCGCAACCAGATGGCAGGTGCTACGCAGCCTGCTGGCCGAGGCGTTGCTGCTCGGAGTAATCGCGTCGGCCATCGGGATCGCCCTCGGCGTGCTTGTGGCCCAGGGCCTGACCACCCTGATGGGCATCCTGAATTTCAGCATGCCAACCACGTCTCTGCAGATCCTGCCGCGGACCATCTGGGTGTGCCTGCTGGTCGGGATCGTGGTCACCGTGGTAGCCGCACTCGTGCCGGCTCGCCGGGCCACGAAGGTGCTGCCTGTCGAGGCGCTGCGGGAAGCGGTCCCGGGCACCTACCGGCCGTCGGTTCGACGGGCGGCCTTCGGGCTGGCGTTCCTCGGCCTCGGTGTCGCCGGGCTCCTGATGGGACTGTACGGCGGCGCACCGT
>Ga0209382_10000901_pt1 | contig 47986 bp, 39 predicted proteins | sample SoiMetdeltSBSDD5_FD_187599 | JGI IMG/M metagenome (GOLD analysis project Ga0209382, IMG submission 187599) | Bulk soil microbial communities from a Populus tree surrounding site in Tennessee, USA - Soil MetaG P. deltoides SBSDD5 (SPAdes) (version 2) | ecosystem: Environmental > Terrestrial >...
GGCGGTCGAGTACGTCGTCCGGAACCAGGGCAACGCCTCGGCGGCCGGCTTCATCTCAACGATCGAACTGCCGGAACATGTCTCGTTCGCTGAGATCAACTCCGTCCTTCCGTGCGAGCAGACGGATGCGCGACACGCCGAGTGCAACTGGCCGCTGCCGACGGTACCGGCGGACGAGGACACGCCCGGCGGCGAGGAGACCTCGGCGTGGCTCGTCGTCGCCTTCATCCAGGTCGACGACGGGGTCACCGCTCCGGCGACGCTGCCCGACGGCGCGATCACGGTTGCGCCCGTCGCCAGCATCGACGCCCCGGCTCGGCGGAGCGCCGCTCCGGGACCACTGCTCGCAACCCCGATGACCGAGGACGAGATCGACGTCGACCCGACCGACAACTCCGACGCGTTCGCGGTGCTCGTCTCGAACGAGACGAGCGGTGGCGGCGGTAGCCTGCCGATCACCGGTGTACAGGCCGGTCTCATCGGTGGTGCCGGTCTCGCCGCGGTCGTGACCGGTGGCGTCCTGTTCGTGGTCGCCCGTCGGCGTCGCGTGGTGATGGTCAGCCCGACCGAGTGACCTGAGTCGGTCTCGACTGCGAGGGCTGCGACCCGGATCCGGGTCGCAGCCCTCAGACTGCGACTACATGTCCTTCATCGCGTCTTTCATTACCTTGTCGATGTCCTTGGAGTCGACGCCCAGTTCCTCCGCGGTGGCCTTCTCGGCCCGCGTGACGGCCTGCTCGATCGCTTCCTCGACCTTGCTCTCGCCGACGACCACCAGGCCGGCCTGACCGGGTTCGATCAGGTCGCCGAGTTCCTTGACGCGGGAGCGCGACATGCCCTTGGCGAGGTGCCCGCTGACACCGCCGACGACTCCGCCGACCGCGGCCGTGACGAGGATGGACGGAGGAAATATCGCGCCGACCGCGGCACCCGCGGCGATCCCCCACCATGCGCCGTGCCGGGTCGCGGTTTCGTCCTTCTTCTCGTGGACCTTGCCTTTGGCGTCCTTCGTAACGACGGCCGCGTCGTAGGATCCGACCAGCCCGCTGCCGTGTAGTTCCTTGATCGCCTCATAGTCGGCCCGAGCGGCCATCTCGTCTGGATACGTGGCTACGTAAATGAACGTGTCATTGGCCATGACGTCCTCCTCGGTTTCGGTCGCTGGCCGCCCTCCATCATCACGCGCGGCGTTCACGGCGGGGCTCGGATCGGAAAACCGGTGATGGGACATGGAGAGGGATACCGTTCTCCCGGGCCGACAACAGGACGATTCCGGCCGCCAGGAGGGTGGCGTCGCGCGGCGCACATCCGTTAGCGTGCGGCGGTTGTCCGGAGTCGTTCAGGGGAGACATGAAGGTCCGCACCATCACCACACTGGCGGCTGTCGTGGCGCTTGCCGCCGTGCCCGTACCGGCCCGTGCCGAACCTAGCGACAACGCCGACCTGTCGGTCGTCGCGATCAGCACGAACGTCGCGGCCAACGAGGCGGACGCCAAGCGGGCTCCGTTCCGGTTCCAGATCACCAATCACGGGCCGGATACCGCCGATGCCGTCGTCATCGAGGTCGACTTCGGCAAGCTCGATACGACGAAGGTGGGCTACCTGGCGCCGTGCGACGGCAACGGGCCGAAGGTGAGCTGCGCGATGGAGTCCTTCCCCGGCGGGACGGGCGTGGAGTTCACGTTTCCCATCTACGCGCGCGGCGCGACAGGAGCGGCCGGGTCTGTCACGGTGAGCGCCCGGTCGACCAGCACGGACCCGCGTAAGGGCAACAACGCCGTCGCGGTTCCGGTCCAGATCGGCGCGAAGCGCTACGACCTGGTCGCGGTCGCCAGCGACGTGTACGCCGACGACACCGAACCGCCCATCGAAACCTGGCCCGTGCCCGCCGGCAGCGAGGCGACGCTCGACTGGTTCGTGGTCGATACCGCCGACCGGGCGCGCAAGGGGCTGGTCTACACGATCCAGCTACCGGAGCGGGTCAGCTTTGCCCAGCGGCAAGACGGCTGCGAGTACAGCGCGGACAACCGCACGATGACGTGTACCGACCCGACCGCGGTGCTGCAGCCCCACCTCGGCAACGCCTACCACATAGGCGGTACGCGGATCGTGGTCGCCGCGGACGCCAAGGGCCCGGTGCTCGCCGGGGGCACGGTCCAGGCGTACGCCCGCGAGGAGTCCTCGGCCGGTCCCGCGAACCCGAACGTCAAGGATCTCAGCGAAGGACAGCGCAGTCGGGTCGCCGAGGTCGACCTCGAGGAGCCGGTGGCCCGGTACGGCGTGCATGTCGGTCCGGCCGCACCGGAGAACGGGCTGCTGGCCGCGCTGCGCATCGGCCGGCTGTCGTCGGGGCAGTCGATCGCCTTGATCGGTACCGTCGGATTGGTTGTCCTCGGAGCCGGAGTCTTCCTGTTCGTGGTCTCGCGCCGGCGCCGCGTGGTCCTGGTGGCCCCCGACGACCGGGCACAATGAGGCGTGGCCCGCGCTCACCTGGACAAGCAACCGCACGAGATCGCCGAGATGTTCGATGGCGTCGCGGAGCGGTACGACCGGACGAACACCCTGCTGTCCTTCGGGCGGGACGCTGCCTGGCGCCGCGCCACGACAAAGGCACTCGACCTGAGCGAAGGCGAGCGCGTGCTCGACCTCGGCGCCGGTACCGGAGTGTCCACTGTGGAGCTTGCGAAGACCGGGGCGACGGCGGTCGGCGCCGACCTCTCCCTCGGCATGCTCCGCGCCGGGCACCACAAACGACCCGAGGCGGTCCTGCTCGCCGGTGACGCGCTGGCGCTGCCGTTCGCCGGCGGTACGTTCGACGCCGTCACGATCTCCTTCGCGCTGCGCAACGTCGTCGATCCCGAGGCCGCGCTGCGGGAGATGGCCCGGGTGACCCGTCCCGGTGGCCGCCTCGTCGTGTGCGAGTTCAGCCACCCGACCTGGGCGCCGTTCCGGACGGTGTACCTGTCGTACCTGATGCGCGCGCTGCCGGCGGTGGCCCGGCGGGTAGCCAGCAACCCGGATGCGTACGTCTACCTGGCCGAGTCGATCCGGGCCTGGCCGGACCAGGCGGCCCTCGCGCGCCGGATCGCCGACGCCGGCTGGGAACAGGTGAGCTGGCGCAACCTCACCGGCGGCGTCGTTGCCCTGCACAGAGCTATCCGATCCGCGTAATTTGCCGCTCTTGCCGGTATCGCTCCCCTATCCTCCTCGTGAGGGGGAACCATGGCTGAGCGGTTCGCAGCGGTCGATCTCGATCGTGCGGTAGCCGAGTGCGCCACGCGCTATCTCGGTACGTGCGAAGGCAGCAGGAACGGCGAAGGGCCCGCGACCCAGGAGCTGGCGGACCAGTTGCGCTCGCTCGTAGCGCGCAACCCGCAACTGGCCCGCAGCATCGTCGAGCAACTCGCGCGCAGCATCGACACCGCGCTCGGTGGCGCGTACACCGGCCACCTCGACCAGCTGTACGGGGTCGCGATCAGTGCCCTGCACCTCGACGAGGTACCGGCGATGGGCTTCCCGCTGGGCGGCGGGTACGGCAGCCCGCCCGTCAGGGTGTCGGAGCTGGAGGCGCACGCCCGGGCGGGCACGATGGAGGCATGGCAAAGCTGATCTATACCGGCCTCCAGTCGCTCGACGGTTACGTGGCGGACCCCAGCGGCGACTTCACCTGGGCCGCACCCGACGAAGAGGTGCACGCGTTCGTCAACGACCTGTCCCGTCAGGTCGGCACCCACCTTCTCGGGCGGCGGATGTACGAGGTGCTGCGCGTCTGGGACGACATGGGCTCCGACGAGCCGGTGATCCGGGACTTCGCGGAGATCTGGCGGTCCACGGACAAGGTCGTGTACTCCACGTCGCTCGATGAGGTCTCGACCGCGCGGACGCGGCTGGAGCGCACCTTCGACCCGGAAGCCGTACGGCAGTGGAAGGCGGAATCCGAGCGGGATCTGTCGGTGGGCGGCCCACACCTCGCGGCGCAGGCCGTGGACGCCGGGTTGGTGGACGAGTACCACCTGTTCCTGTCGCCCGTCATCGTGGGCGGCGGCAACGCGTACCTCCCCGGTGGGGTGCGACGGGACCTCGAACTGCTCGACGAGCGTCGATTCGGCAACGGTGTCGTGCACCTGCGTTATGGCGCCAGGTAAGCCGAAACGGTCGGTTAGGGTCACCTAAGTCGACAGGGGTCACCACAGCGGTTCTAGACTGCTGGCCGGACCGCTTGTGAAGACTTTCACGAGCGTTAAGGGTGCGGGGAGGTGGCCCGTGACGCAGATCCAGCAAGACGCCGACGTCATCGTCGTCGGGGCCGGACCGGGCGGCTCGGCCGCCGCGTACCACCTGGCGCAGCAAGGCGCTCGCGTGCTGCTGCTGGAGAAGGCCGAGTTCCCGCGCGAGAAAGTGTGCGGGGACGGCCTGACGCCGCGCGCGGTCAAGCAACTGGTCCGGATGGGCGTCGACCTCGACGGCCCGGGCTGGTTGCGGAACAAGGGTCTGCGCATCATCGGCGGCGGCATCCGCATGGAGCTGGACTGGCCGGACCTGGCTACCTATCCCAACTACGGGCTCACGAGGACGAGGCTCGACTTCGACGACCTGCTCGCCAAGCAGGCGGTCAAGGCCGGGGCCGAGTTGCGGACGAGCCACACGGTGACCGGGCCGGTGCTCGACGACTCCACGGGCCGGGTCGCCGGCGTCGAAGCGGAGGTCGGGCCGGAGAAGAAGCCGGAGACGTTCCGGGCGCCGCTGATCCTGGCCGCCGACGGGGTGTCCGGGCGGTTTCCCATCACGCTCGGCCTGAACAAGCGCGAGGACCGGCCGATCGGCGTCGCGGTCCGGCAGTACTACCGGTCACCCGCGCGGCACGACGACGAGTACCTCGAGTCGTGGCTCGAGCTGCGTACCCGCGACGGTGGCGACGCGATGCTGCCGGGGTACGGCTGGATCTTCGGTATGGGCGACGGGCGGGTGAATGTCGGCCTCGGCGTGCTGAACTCCTCGGTTGCCTTCGGCAAGACGAACTACAAGAAGATGCTCCTCGACTGGCTGGCCGGTACCCCCGACGACTGGGGGATGAACGACCCGGCCAATGCCGACGGCCCGATCCTGGGCGCCGCGCTGCCGATGGGCTTCAACCGGGTACCGCACTACACCCGCGGGGTAATGCTCGTCGGTGACTGCGGTGGCATGGTCAACCCCTTCAACGGCGAAGGGATCGCGTACGCGATGGAGTCCGGCGAACTGGCCGCCGACATCGCGATGCAGGCGCTCGCACGGCCGGCCGGTCCCGAGCGCGAACGTGCACTACTGCACTACCCGGCCGAGTTGAAGACCCGCTACGGCGGGTACTACCGGCTCGGCGGGGTGTTCGTGAAGCTCATCGGGAAGCCCCGTTTGATCAAAGCGGCTACCCAGCACGGTCTACCGCACCCGACGCTCATGCGGTTCGTCTTCAAGCTGCTGGCGAACCTCACCGACCCGCGGGGTGGAGATGCGATGGACCGGATCATCAATGCGCTGACCAGGGTGGCTCCCGCGGTCTAATAGGGTGAACCCGTAGAAATCGCTGAGAGGAGAACATGTCGCTCTCGCCGTACGTCCCGATCGTGGCGCTGTTCGGTGTCGCCGCGCTGTTCGCGCTGTTCTCCGTGGCGATCGCGCCCATCGTCGGCCCGCGCCGGTTCAACCGGGCCAAGCTCGAAGCGTACGAGTGCGGCATCGAGCCGACGCCCCAGCCGGTGGGTGGAGGCCGGTTCCCGGTCAAGTTCTACCTGACCGCGATGCTCTTCATCATCTTCGACATCGAGATCATCTTCCTGTACCCGTGGGCCGTGTCGTTCAACATGCTCGGTCTGTTTGGGTTCGTCGAGATGGTTCTCTTCATCGGCACGGTCTTCATCGCGTACGCCTATGTCTGGCGACGCGGGGGCCTGAACTGGGACTGAGGGTCATGGGTATCGAGGAGAAGGTCCCGACCGGCATCCTGCTAACCACCGTCGAGAAGCTGGTGAACTGGTCGCGGAAGTCGAGCTTCTGGCCGGCCACGTTCGGCCTCGCGTGCTGCGCCATCGAGATGATGGCGACCGGCGCCGCGCGGTACGACCTCGGCCGCTGGGGCATGGAGGTGTTCCGGGCCTCGCCCCGGCAGGCGGACCTGATGATCGTCGCCGGTCGGGTGAGCCAGAAGATGGCCCCGGTGCTGCGGCAGATCTACGACCAGATGCCCGACCCCAAGTGGGTGCTGTCGATGGGCGTATGCGCCAGCAGCGGCGGCATGTTCAACAACTACGCGATCGTGCAGGGCGTCGACCACGTCGTGCCGGTCGACATGTACCTGCCCGGGTGTCCGCCGCGACCAGAGATGCTGATCGATGCGATACTCAAGCTGCGCGAGAAGATCATGGCGGAGCCGCTCGGCGACCGGCGCCGCAAGATGATCGCCGCGCAGGAGGAGAAGCATGGCAAGCCGGTCGTCGCGCCGGGGTCGATGCCGTCGAGCTACGTGTACGACAAGGCGCGCCGGGCCGAGTGGGAGCAGGCGGTCCGGGAAGGGCGCGAGGAGCAGCTGCGAATCGAGAACTGGATGCGCCGCAATGACTGACTCACCCGTACCCACTCCACCGATCGGCGCCACCTCCGGCGCGCCGGCCGAGTTCCCACCGGCCAGCCCGGCCGGGCGCGGCATGTTCGGCATCGCGGGCAGTGGGGACACCTCCGGCTTCGGCGGCTTGGTCCGGCGGAGGCCCGCGGCGGTGGACACCCCGCGGCCGTACGGCGAATGGTTCGACGAGGTCGTCGACGCGCTGGAGGAGGCGTACCCCGGGTTCGACGACGCGATCGAGCGGGTCGTGGTGGACCGCGGCGAGCTGACCCTCCACATCAGACCCGAGCGGATCGCCGAGGTCTGCCAGATTCTGCGGGACGACGAGGCATTGCGCTTCGAATTCTGCTCGTCAGTGTCCGGTGTGGACTATCTCGGCGAGCCGGACGGGCGCCGGCTGCACGCCGTCTACCACCTCGTGTCGCTGACCTATCGCCGGCGGATCCGGCTCGAGGCGGCGGTGACCGCGGAGAAGCCGCACGTGCCGAGTGTCACGTCGGTCTACCCGACCGCGGACTGGCAGGAGCGCGAGGCGTACGACATGTTCGGCATCATCTTCGACGGCCACCCGAACCTGACCCGGATCCTCATGCCGGACGACTGGGAGGGGTTCCCGCAGCGCAAGGACTACCCGCTCGGGGGCGTACCGGTCGAGTACAAGGGCGCCGAGATACCACCGCCGGATCAGCGGAGGTCCTACCAATGACGAGTTATGCCGAAGCCCGGGAGACGACCGAAGGCCGCGTGTTCACGGTCACGGGCGGCGACTGGGACACCGTCGTCAGTGGACACGACCCGCTGTCCGAGGAACGGATCGTGGTCAACCTCGGCCCGCAGCACCCGTCGACGCACGGCGTACTCCGGCTGATCCTCGAGCTCGAGGGCGAGACGGTCACCGAGGTGCGGACCGTCGTCGGGTACCTGCATACCGGCATCGAGAAGAACCTCGAGTACCGCAACTGGACGCAGGGCACGACGTTCGTCACGCGCATGGACTACCTCGCGCCGATGTTCAACGAGGCCGGGTACTGCCTCGCGGTCGAGAAGTTGCTCGGTATCTCCGACGAGGTGCCGAAGCGGGCCAACACGATCCGCGTACTGATGATGGAGCTGAACCGGATCTCCTCGCACCTGGTCTGGCTGGCCACGACCGGCCTGGAACTCGGCGCGCTGTCGATGATGCTGTACGGCTTCCGCGAGCGGGAGTTCATCCTCGACATCTTCGAGCTGACGTCCGGACTACGGATGAACCACGCGTACATCCGGCCGGGCGGCGTCTCGCAGGATCTGCCCGACGAGGCGGTGAAACGGATCCGCGAGTTCCTCGGCTTCATGCCCAAGCGGCTGAAGGAGTACGAGAACCTGCTCTCCGGCCAGCCGATCTGGCAGCAGCGCACGAAGGGCGTGGCGGTACTGGACGTGACCGGTTGCCTGGCGCTCGGCGTCACCGGCCCGGTGCTGCGGTCCGCCGGACTGCCATGGGACCTGCGCAAGACGATGCCGTACTGCGGCTACGAGACGTACGAGTTCGACGTGCCGACGCGGACCGAGGGCGACGTGTACGCGCGGTACCAGGTGCGCCTGGATGAGATGCGGGAATCCCTGAAGATCGTCGAGCAGGCGCTCGACCGGCTCGAGCCCGGCCCGGTGATGGTGGCTAACCGGAAGATCGCCTGGCCGGCGCAGCTGGCTATCGGTACCGACGGCCTCGGCAACTCGCTCGAGCACATCGCGAAGATCATGGGTCAGTCCATGGAGGCGCTGATCCACCACTTCAAGCTCGTCACCGAGGGCTTCCGGGTACCGCCCGGCCAGGTGTACGTGGCGATCGAGGCGCCACGGGGCGAGTTGGGCGTGCACGCGGTCAGCGACGGGGGGACCCGGCCGTACCGCGTGCACTACCGCGAGCCGAGCTTCGTGAACCTGCAGGCGATCCCGGCGATCGCGGAGGGCGGTCTGCTCGCCGACGTCATCGCCGGCGGTGCGTCGCTGGACCCGGTGATGGGTGGGTGTGACAGGTAATGGCGTTGGGTGAGTCCACAGTGGAACGCGCGCGCGAGATCATCGCGCGCTACCCGCAGGGGAAGGAGCGCTCGGCGCTGCTCCCGCTGCTGCACCTCGTGCAGGCCGAGGAGGGGTACATCACCACGGCCGGCGTCGAGTTCTGCGCCGACCAGCTCGGCCTGACCAAGGCGCAGGTCGGTGCGGTGGCGACGTTCTACACGATGTACAAGCGCCGGCCGGCCGGTGACTGGCTGGTCAGCGTCTGCACGAACACGATGTGCAACGTCCTCGGTGGACAGCAGGTATACGACCGGCTGTCCGAGTACCTGGGTGTCGGGCACGAGGAGACGACCGCTGACGGCACGATCACCCTGGAGCACGCCGAGTGCCTGGCGGCGTGCGACTACGGCCCGGTGCTGACGGTCAACTACGAGTTCTTCGACTTCGTCACGCCCGACGCCGCGGAGTCCATTGTGGACGGTCTGCGGAACGGTGCGCTCCCGAGGCCCAGCCGGGGGGCCCGGCTGTGCGCGTTGCGGGAGATGTCGATGCAGTTGGCCGGCCTGGTGGAGGGACGCGAGGCCGGCGTCGAGGACGGTGCCGCGGGCGAGTCCACGTTGCGCGGCAACCGGCTGGCCGAGGAGTACGGGATCAGCGTGCCGGGCTACAACCCTGATACGCCCATCCCCAGTGGAAAGGCGACGTGATGACCGAGCCGCTTGCGCGAGGTCCAGTGTTATGTCATGACGGCGCCGACCGAAGGGAGGCGCGGTCATGACCGCTCCTTCCAAGGAGGTCCTGGCCAAGCTCACGCCGGTACTGACCAAGCGATGGCTGTCGCCGGACGCCTGGCGACTGTCGGTCTACGAGCAGCTGGACGGGTACGCGGCGCTGCGCAAGGCGCTGAAGGCGCACCAGGACGACCTCATCGCGCTCATCAAGGACTCCGGCCTGCGCGGACGAGGGGGAGCCGGCTTCCCCACCGGGCTCAAGTGGGGCTTCATTCCGCAGAACGACGGCAAGCCGCACTACCTCGTGGTCAACGCCGACGAAGGGGAGCCCGGTACCTGCAAGGACCTGCCGCTGATGATGCACGACCCGCACTCGTTGCTCGAGGGCATCGTGATCGCGGCGTACGCCATCCGCGCCCACCACGCCTTCGTCTACGTACGCGGTGAGGCGGTCCACGCGGCCCGCCGGCTGCGCAACGCGGTGGCCGAGGCGTACGAGGCCGGCTACCTCGGCAAGGACATCCTGGGCACCGGCTTCGACCTCGACGTGGTCATCCACTGTGGAGCGGGTGCGTACATCTGTGGCGAGGAGACCGCGCTGCTGGACTCGCTGGAGGGGTTCCGCGGCCAACCCCGGCTGCGCCCGCCGTTCCCGGCCACGCACGGGCTCTACGCCTGCCCGACGGTCGTCAACAACGTGGGCACGATCGCGAGTGTGCCGTACATCGTGCTCGGCGGCGCCGCTTGGTGGAAGAGCATGGGCACCGAGAAGTCCAGCGGCCCGATGATCTACTCGCTGTCCGGCCGGGTCGCGAACCCGGGCCAGTACGAGTGCTCGATGGGCATCACCCTGCGCGAGCTGATCGAGCTGGCGGGCGGCATGCTGCCCGGTCACCAGCTGAAGTTCTGGACGCCCGGTGGCTCGTCGACCCCGTTGCTGACCGCCGACCATCTCGACGTGCCGCTGGACTTCGAGTCGGTAGCGGCGGCCGGGTCGATCCTCGGTACGACCGCGACGCAGATCTTCTCCGACCAGGACTGCCCGGTGTACGCGACGTGGCGGTGGCTCGAGTTCTACCACCACGAGTCCTGCGGGAAATGTACGCCGTGCCGCGAGGGCAACTACTGGATGAAGGGGATCTACCGGCGGATCCTGTCCGGCGCCGGTACCCACGAGGACCTCGACACGTTGCGGGACACCTGTGACAACATCCTCGGCCGTTCGTTCTGCGGGCTCGGCGACGGCGCAACGAGCCCCGTGACGTCGTCGCTGCAGTTCTTCGAGGAGGACTACCTCGACTACATCGAGGGCCGCACGGCTCCGGTGTTCACCGGCCGCGAACTCGTAGGGGCGCACTAGATGGACAACACCGTCACGCTCACGATCGACGGGATCGAGGTCACCGCCCCGAAGGGTGCGCTGCTGATCCGCGTCTGCGAGCAGATGGGCATCGAGATCCCGCGGTTCTGCGACCACCCACTGCTCGAACCGGCCGGCGCCTGCCGCCAGTGCCTGGTCGAGGTGGAGGGGCAGCGCAAGCCGGTGGCCTCGTGCACGCAGGCCGTCATGGACGGCATGGTGGTCAAGACGCAGCTCACGTCCCCGGTCGCCAAGAAGGCGCAGGAGGGCATCATGGAGCTGCTCCTGGTCAACCACCCGCTCGACTGTCCCATGTGCGACAAGGGCGGCGAGTGTCCACTGCAGAACCAGGCGATGTCGACCGGCCGGGCCGACACGCGTTTCCACGAGCAGAAGCGGCTCTACCCCAAGCCCATCAACGTCTCCACCCAGGTGCTGCTGGACCGCGAGCGGTGTGTCCTGTGCCAGCGCTGTACTCGGTTCTCCGAGGAGATCGCCGGTGACCCGTTCATCGACCTGATGGACCGCTCCTCGGCCGAGCAGATCAACATCTACCGCGACGAGACCGGGGATTCCGAGCCGTTCAACTCGTACTTCTCTGGGAACACCGTGCAGATCTGTCCGGTCGGTGCGCTGACCGGTGCGCAGTACCGGTTCCGCGCCCGCCCGTTCGACCTCGTGTCCACGCCCAGCGCGTGCGAGCACTGCGCGGCCGGCTGCGCGCAGCGGACCGACTGGCGGCGGAGCAAGGTACTGCGCCGGCTAGCCGGTGACGACCCCGCGGTCAACGAGGAGTGGAACTGCGACAAGGGGCGTTGGGCGTTCCAGTACGCCACCGCGTTCGACCGCATCACCACGCCGATGGTGCGCGACGCGAAGACCGGTGAACTGCGCGAAGCGTCGTGGTCGGAGGCGCTGCGGACCGCCGCCGATGGCCTGCGCCGCGCGCGGGACGGAGCGTACGGCGTCGGTGTGCTCACCGGCGGTCGGTTGACCGTCGAGGACGCGTACGCGTACTCCAAGTTCGCCCGGGTCGCCCTGCACACCAACGACGTCGACTTCCGGGCCAGACCACTGTCGGGCGAGGAAGCGGACTTCCTGGCGTCCACAGTGGCCGGTGAGACCGGGGTCACCTACCGGTCGATCGACGAGGCGGCGCACGTCGTACTCGTCGCGCTGGAGCCCGAGGAGGAGTGCCCGATCCTGTTCCTGCGGCTGCGCAAGGCGTACCGCAAGAAGGGTCTGCGGGTGACCGCGGTGGCCCCGTTCGCGACCCGCGGGCTGGACAAGATCGGCGCGATGGTGCTGCCGACGGTGCCCGGCGACGAGCCGGCCCGCCTGGCCGGCGTGGGCGGGATCGACGACCGTACCGTCATCCTCGTCGGCGAGCGGCTCGCCACCGTCCACGGTGGACTGTCGGCGGCGGCCGACCTCGCCGCGCGTACCGGTGCCAAGCTGGCCTGGGTCCCGCGGCGTGCCGGGGATCGCGGCGCGGTCGACGCCGGATGCCTGCCGAACCTGTTGCCCGGCGGCCGTCCGGTCGCCGAGGCGGCCGCGCGCGCGGAGCTGGCCGGTATCTGGTCCCTCGAGGCCGGCGTGCTGCCCAGCAAGGTCGGTCGCGACACCGACGGGATCCTGTCGGCGGCGGCCCGAGGTCAGCTCGGCGCGCTGGTCGTGGCCGGCGTCGACCCGGCCGACGTTGCGGACCCGGCGCTGGCCGAAGAGGCGCTGGACCGAGTGGACTTCCTGGTGAGCCTGGAGATCCGGCGCAGTGCCGTGGCCCGCCGGGCGGACGTCGTGTTCCCGGTCGCGCCGACGGTGGAGAAGGCGGGCACGTTCCTCGACTGGGAGGGCCGCCTGCGCGGCTTCGACGTCGTACTGCCGACAACGGCGATGACCGACGGGCGCGTGCTCGACGCGCTCGCGGCGGAGCTGGGGGTGACCCTCGGCGTGGGCGACGTCGCCGCCGCGCGCCGCGAGCTCGACGCGCTGCCCGCGAGCCGGTCCGCGCGGCCCGCGGCGCCCGTGGTCGAGCCCGGTTCGGCGCAGCAGCCGGGTGACGGCGAGGCGGTGCTGGCGACCTGGCATCACCTCATCGATCTCGGCGCCCTGCAGGACGGTGACGAGTACCTGGCCGGCACGGCACGTCCGGCCATGGCACGGCTGAGCAAGGACTCAGCCGCCGCGCTGGGCATCGCCGACGGCGCACCGGTCACCGTGAGCACCGCACGCGGCGCGGTGACGTTGCCCGCGCAGATCACCGAGATGCCGGACGGCGTCGTCTGGCTGCCGACCAACTCAACGGGCTCGACCGTACGGCGCACGCTCGGCGTGACCGAGGGCGCGTTGGTGAAGATTTCGGGGGGAACAGGGTGAGCGCGAGGAGCGAGCTTGCGAGCCCCGCAGTCGCGAACGAAAGGTGGGCACTGTGATCCTGGCGCAGGACCCGACCCTGGCCGACTTCGGCCGCGACCCATGGTGGCTGGTCCTCATCAAGGTGGTGGTGGCCTTCATCTTCGGCGTCGTGATGACACTGCTGGGTGTCTGGTTCGAACGGCGGGTCGTGGCGCGGATGCAGGTGCGGCCGGGACCGAACAAGGTGGGTCCGTTCGGTCTACTGCAGACACTCGCCGACGGTCTGAAGATGGCCTTCAAGGAAGACATCATGCCGAAGGCCGCCGACAAGGTGGTGTACTTCTTCGCGCCCACGATCTCGGCGATCTGTGCCCTCACCGCGTTGTCGGTGATTCCGTTCGGCCCGATGGTGAGTATCTTCGGCCACCGGACGCCGTTGCAGGTGACCGACGTGTCAGTGGCGGTACTGGTCATCCTCGCCTGCTCGTCCCTTGGCATCTACGGGATCGTCCTCGGCGGCTGGGCATCCGGGTCGACGTACCCGCTCCTCGGCGGGCTGCGATCGTCGGCGCAGATGATCTCGTACGAGGTCGCGATGGGACTGTCCATTGTGGCCGTCTTCATGACCGCCGCCACGATGTCGACGTCGCAGATCGTCTCGGCTCAGGCCGACGGCCAGTCGGTGTCGATCGGCTCGTTCGACTTCACCGCCCCGGGCTGGTACGCGATCCTGCTGCTGCCCAGCTTCGTCATCTACTTCATCTCCGCCGTCGGGGAGACCAACCGGGCCCCGTTCGACCTGCCGGAGGCGGAGTCCGAACTCGTCGCGGGCTACATGACGGAGTATTCGTCGCTGAAGTTCGCGCTGTTCATGCTGTCCGAGTACATCAATATGGTGACGGTCTCGGCGGTGGCCACCACGCTGTTCCTCGGCGGTTGGCGGGCGCCATGGCCCATCTCGCTGTGGGCGGGCGCGAACTCCGGCTGGTGGCCGCTGCTCTGGTTCATGGTGAAGGTCGTCCTGTTCATGTTCGTCTTCGTCTGGCTCCGCGGTACGCTGCCCCGGCTGCGCTACGACCAGTTCATGCACCTGGGCTGGAAGGTGCTGCTGCCGGTGAACCTGGTGTGGATCCTGGCCCTCGCCGGCATCAAGGTGATGCAGGGGTCCGATCTGAAGAGTCGGGACCGGATGTACATCGTCCTCGGTGCGATCGTGGTCATCGCGCTGATCGCGCTGCTCTGGCCGGCCCGCAAGCCGCAAGCGCCCGCCGAGCCGTCCGAGCGCGAGGCCGGCAGCTTCCCGATACCGCCGATGGATCTGGTGGTACCGCCCAGCCCGCGCGCCAAGCGCCTGACCGCCGAGCGTGAACCCGTCGCGGCGGCGACCGAGAAGGAGGTGTGACGTGGGCGCGATCCTGGACTCCGTCAAGGGATTCGGGGTGACCTTCTCGCACATGTTCAAGAAGGTCGTGACGACCGACTATCCCAACCGCCCGGATCCACTCGCCCCGCGCTACCACGGGCGGCACATCCTCAACCGGCACCCGGACGGGCTGGAGAAGTGCATCGGCTGCGAGCTGTGCGCATGGGCCTGCCCGGCCGACGCCATCTACGTCGAGGGTGCGAACAACACCGAGGAGGAGCGCTACTCGCCCGGTGAACGGTACGCGTCCGTGTACCAGATCAACTATGCCCGCTGTATCTTCTGTGGACTGTGCATCGAGGCGTGCCCGACGCGGTCGTTGACGATGAGCAACGAGTACGAACTCGCGCGTGACTCGCGCCGGGATCTCATCTTCACCAAGGAGCAACTGCTCGCCCCGCTGCTGCCGGGCATGGAGAAGCCACCGCACCCGATGCGGCTCGGGGACACCGACAGGGACTACTACGTCGGTGCGCTGACGAATCCGGGTACGTCGGCCGGAGCGGAGAAAGCAACGTGAACACTCTGGCCGCCGCCGGTGTCGGTACCGGTGAGCAGGTGACGTTCTTCATCCTCGCCCCGCTGGCGGTGCTCGGCGGGCTCGGCATGGTGTGGGCCCGCAACGCGGTGCACTCCGCGCTGTGGCTGGTGTTGACGATGCTCTGCCTCGGTGTGTTCTACGTGCTGCAGGCCGGGCCGTTCATCGGCATGGTGCAGATCATCGTCTACACCGGCGCCATCATGATGCTGTTCCTGTTCGTGCTGATGCTGGTGGGCCGCGACGCCTCGGACTCCATCATCGAGACGCTTCGCGGCCAGCGGGTCGCCGCGACCCTGCTCGGTATCGGCTTCGCCGGCCTGGTCGGCTTCGGCGTGTACCGGGCACTGGCGGACGTCGAGCCGGCCGGCCTGACGGTGGCCAATGCCGAGCACGGCGGCAACGTGCAGGGCATCGCGAGCGTCATCTTCACCCGGTACGTCTTCGCGTTCGAAGTCACCAGCGCCCTGCTCATCACCGCGGCGGTCGGGGCGATGCTCCTCGCGCACATCGAGAAGCGGCGCGGCGAACGGACGACCCAACCGGAGCTGATGCGGGCCCGGTTCGCCCCCGGCAGCTACCCGGCGCCCAAGGCAGGCCCGGGTGTGTTCGCCACCTCCGACTCGGTTGCCACGCCGGCGGTGCTGCCCGACGGTACGCCGGCCGACCGCAGCATCTCGAAGATCCTGCCGGTACGCGAGCTGACGTCGGCCGAGCAGGCTCCAAAGGGGACAGACAAATGACGATGCAGTGGTACATCGTGCTGTCGGCCGTGCTGTTCACGATCGGGGCCGTCGGCGTTCTCGTCCGGCGCAACGCGATCGTCCTGTTCATGTGCATCGAGCTGATGCTCAACGCGGCCAACCTGGCGCTGGTGACGTTCAGCCGCATCAACGGCAATCTCGACGGCCAGGTCATGGCGTTCTTCGTGATGGTCGTCGCCGCGGCCGAGGTCGTGGTCGGCCTGGCCATCATCATGTTGATCTTCCGGACTCGGCGCTCGGCGAGCGTCGACGACGCGAACCTCCTGAAGTACTAGAGGGGCACCCGTGGTGGAGTACTTGCCCGCGACGGGCCTGCTGTCGAGCATGTGGCTGATCGTCGCGATTCCGTTGGCGAGCGCGGCCATTCTGCTGCTGACGGGCCGGCTCGCGGACCGGTGGGGACACTGGCTCGGTTGTCTGTCCGTCGGTGTCGCGTTCGCGCTCGGGCTGGCGTATTTCTTCGAGCTGGACAACCTGCCGGCGGACAACCGTACGGCCGAACTGAGCCTGTGGACCTTCCTCGACGTCGGCCGGTTGAACATCGACTTCGGGATGCTGTTCGACCCGCTGTCCGCGGTGTTCGTCCTGCTGATCACCGGCGTGGGCTTCCTCATCCACGTGTACGCCGTCGGCTACATGGCCGGCGACCCGGGGCGGCGCAAGTTCTTCGGGTACTTCAACCTGTTCATCGCCGCCATGCTGATGCTGGTCCTCGGCAACAACTACGTGATGCTCTACCTCGGCTGGGAGGGCGTGGGCCTCGCCTCGTACCTGCTGATCGCCTTCTGGTTCACCCGCCCTTCCGCGGCGACCGCCGGCAAGAAGGCGTTCATCATGAACCGGGTCGGCGACGCCGGGCTCGTAGTGGCCATCTTCCTGATGTTCGCCACGCTGGGCACGACGAGTTTCGAAGGTGTCTTCAACGGCGTGCTGGGCGGGGCGCTCGGGGCCACCACGGTCCTCGTGATGGGGCTGCTGCTGTTGCTCGGCGCGACCGGCAAGTCCGGCCAGTTCCCGCTGCAGGCGTGGTTGCCCGACGCGATGGAGGGTCCGACCCCGGTCTCCGCCCTCATCCACGCGGCGACGATGGTGACCGCCGGCGTGTACCTGATCGCCCGGTCCAACCCCGTCTTCAGCGCCAACCTCACGCTGCAGACCGTGGTGTGTGCGGTCGGCGCGCTGACGTTGCTGATCGGTTGCGTCATCGGCTGCGCCAAGGACGACATCAAGCGGGTACTCGCCTGGTCGACCGTCAGCCAGATCGGGTACATGTTCCTGGGCGTGGGCCTCGGCGGGGCGGCGTACGCGCTGGCCATCATCCACCTGCTGGCGCACGGGTTCTTCAAGGCGACGCTGTTCCTCGGGGCGGGCTCGGTCATGCACGGGATGCACGACCAGGTCGACATCCGGCGGTTCGGCAACCTGTGGCGGTACATGCGCATCACCTGGATCACGTTCGGCGTGGGCTGGCTCGCCATCATCGGCATACCGCCGCTGTCCGGCTTCTTCTCGAAGGAGCCCATCATCGCCGAGGCGTTCAACCGTCCAGGATGGACAGGCTGGCTCTTCGGTACCGCCGCATTGCTCGGCGCGGCCATCACGGCGTTCTACATGACCCGGCTGTTCGTGCTGACGTTCCACGGACCGAAGCGGTGGACCGATGACATCGAGGAGCCGCACGAATCGCCACCGATCATGACGGTACCGCTGGTGCTGCTCGCGATCGGGTCGGCGTTGGCCGGTGGGCTGATGGCCACGCCGGTGCAGGAGTGGCTGGTACCGGTCTTCGGCGAGCACCCCGAGGAGACCGTGCACATCTCGCACGTGCTGGTGACAGTACTGTCCATTGTGGTCACTGTGCTCGGCGCCGGGTTCGCCTGGATGCTGTTCCGCAACGGTACGGCCCTCGAGCCGCAGCCGGCGGGTCCGGTCGTCACCGCGGCCCGCAAGAACCTCTACGCCGACGCGTTCAACGAGGTGGTGTTCGAGAAGCCCGGTCGCTGGCTCACCCGGGCACTCGTCTTCGTCGACAGCAAGGGCGTCGACGGTCTCGTCAACGGGCTGGCCGCCAGCGTCGGCGGCGGTTCGGGCCGGTTGCGGCGGCTGCAGACCGGGTTCGTCCGGTCGTACGCCATGTCCATGCTCACGGGCGCCCTGCTGGTCGTGGCGGCCTTCCTCGCGGTGGTGGTGGGTCTGGTATGAAGGGCTTCCCGTTCCTGTCCGTCATGACGCTGGCGCCGATCGTGGGCGCGCTCGTCGTGGCGTTCCTCCCCAAGCGTCGGCCGAACATGGCGAAGTGGGTCGCGCTGTTCTGGTCGCTGGGTGTGCTGGCGCTCGCCGTCGGGATGTGGCTGACGTTCACAGTGGACGGTGAGCGTTTCCAGTTCCGCGAGTCGTACCAGTGGATCGAGACCTGGGGGGCCAGGTTCACGTTCGAGGTCGACGGCATCGCACTCGTGATGCTCGTGCTGATCGCGGTACTCATCCCGATCGTCATGCTCGCGAGCTGGCACGACGCCGAGCAGGGCAAGCGGTCGGTACCGGCGTACTTCGCGCTCCTACTGTTCCTGGAGAGCACGATGATCGGCGTCTTCTCGGCCGCCGACGTGTTCCTGTTCTACGTGTTCTTCGAGATCATGCTGGTGCCGATGTACTTCCTCATCGGCTCGTACGGTGGCCACCAGCGCCAGTACGCCGCGGTGAAGTTCTTCCTCTACTCGCTCGTCGGCGGGCTGTTCATGCTCGCCGCGATCATCGGCCTGTGGGTGGTCGGCGGCCAGACGTTCGATTGGCAGCAGCTGACCCAGTCCGACATCGCGATCGGTACCCAGCGGTGGCTGTTCCTCGGCTTCTTCCTCGCGTTCGCCATCAAGGCGCCGTTCTTCCCGTTCCACACCTGGCTGCCCGATGCCGGTTCGGCCGCTCCGGCCGGGGCCGCGGCGCTGCTCGTCGGCGTGCTCGACAAGGTGGGCACGTTCGGGATCCTGCGGTACTGCCTGCCGTTGTTCCCGGAGGCGTCGCGCTGGTTCGCCCCGTGGGCCCTGGCGCTCGCGCTGATCGGCATCATCTACGCGGCCCTGCTCGCGGTCGGCCAGAACGACCTCAAGCGGTTGGTGTCGTACTCGTCGATTGCCCACTTCGGCTTCATCGGCGTCGGCATCTTCGCGTTCACCACGCAGGCCGGTACCGGCGCGGTGATGTACATGCTCAGCCACGGCCTGGCTACCGGCCTGCTGTTCCTGGCGGTCGGCATGCTCGCGGCGCGCCGTGGCAGCGCGCTGATCAGTGACTTCGGCGGAGCGGGCAAGCTCGTACCGCTGCTCGCCGGGGTGCTGCTGATAGCCGGTCTGGCCACGCTGTCGCTGCCCGGCACGGCGCCGTTCGTGGCCGAGTTCCTCGTGCTGCTCGGCACGTTCTCGGTGAACCAGACGGTAGCCGTGATCGCCACCGTCGGCATCGTGCTCGCCGCGGCGTACGTGCTGTGGATGGTGCAGCGGTCGACCCACGGTACGTTGAACCCGGCTCTGTCTACAGTGGATGGAATGAAGCGCGACCTGAACCTGCGGGAGACCGTTGTCGTCGCCCCGCTGATCGCGTTGCTGCTGGTGCTGGGCTTCTACCCGAAGCCGGTCATCGACGTCGTCAACCCGGCCGTCCGGGACACGTTGCAACAGGTCGGTGTGACCGACCCGCCGCCGAGCGCGGCTAAGGAGGCCGGCGAATGAACCTCGCCCAGGAGACGTTGAAGCTGCCGCCGATCGACTATTCGGCTCTCGCGCCGATGTTGATTCTCTTCGGCGCGGCCTGTGTCGGCGTACTCGCGGAGGCATTCGTCCCGCGCCGCTTGCGGTACCCGGTGCAGTTGGTGCTCGGGCTCGCGGCCCTGATGGCCGCGTTGGTGATGGTGGTCCAGGCGGCCGGCTCGCGCACCCTCACGGCGGGCGGCGCGATCGCGGTGGACGGACCGACGCTGTTCCTGCAGGGCACGATCGCCGTGCTGGCCATCGTGGCGTTGCTGATGGTGGGCGAGCGGCAGCTCGAGTCGGGCGGATCGTTCGTGGCTCAGGCCGCGGTCACGGTCGGCTCTCCGGCGGACCGCCAGCAGGCGTCCGCGGAGCCGGGTGGCACCGAGGTCTTCCCGCTCGCGCTGTTCGCGGTCGCGGGCATGATGCTGTTCGTCTCGGCGAACGACCTGCTGACGATGTTCGTGGCGCTGGAGGTCTTCTCGCTGCCGCTGTACCTGATGTGCGGGCTCGCGCGGCGGCGCCGGCTGATCTCGCAGGAGGCCGCGCTGAAGTACTTCCTGCTCGGCGCGTTCGCCTCGGCGTTCTTCCTGTTCGGGATCGCGATGGTGTACGGGTACGCGGGTCGCGTCGACTTCACCGCCATCAACGAGTCCGTGTTGGTTTCGCCGACCAGCCGGGTGCTGCTGTTCGCCGGGTTCGCGATGATCGCGATCGGGCTGCTCTTCAAGGCCGCCGCGGTGCCGTTCCACGTGTGGACGCCGGACGTGTACCAAGGTGCGCCCACCGCGATCACCGCGTTCATGGCCGCGTGCACGAAGGTGGCCGCGTTCGGAGCGCTGCTGCGGGTGCTCTACGTCGGCTTCCCGCGGATGCAGTGGGAGTTCCGCGGCATCCTCGGCGTGATCGCGGTCCTGACGATGGTTGTCGGGGCGGTCCTCGCGGTCACCCAGACCGACATCAAGCGGCTGCTGGCGTACTCGTCGATCGCCAACGCGGGCTACCTGCTCGTGGGCGTCCTCGGCAGCAACCGGGCGGGCGTGTCGAGCACGATGTTCTACCTGCTGGCGTACGGCTTCACCGTGGTCGCCGCGTTCGCGGTCGTCTCGCTCGTACGCGACCCGGACGGCGAGGCGACCCACCTGTCCCGGTGGGCGGGGCTCGGCCGGCGCTCGCCGCTCTACGCTGGGGTGTTCACGTTCTTCATGCTCGCGTTCGCCGGTATCCCGCTGACGAGCGGGTTCACCTCCAAGTTCGCGGTGTTCTCCGCGGCCTGGGAGGGCGGGCAGGCGTGGTTGGTCGTGGCCGGCGTCGTGGCCAGCATGGTGCTCGCGTTCCCGTACCTGCGCGTGGTCGTGCTGATGTGGCTGTCCGAGCCGGGTGAGGCGACGCCGACGGTGTCGATCCCGGGCGCGTTGACCGCGGCGACATTGATGATCGGCGTGGTGGTTACGCTGCTGCTCGGCGTCGCACCGCAGCCGGTCCTGGACCTCACCGACCGCGCTTCGGAGTTCATCCGCTGACGGGGGTAGCTATCGTGGTTGCTGTGACGGTACCGCGGCTGGGCGTTGGTCCCGGTAGTGCGTTGACCACGCTCGGCGTGGCGTTACCGGATCCGGAGCTGGAGGCGTCGGTCGCCGGGACGCTCGCGGTCATCGAAGAGGCACTGCGCGCGAGCATCGCCAGCGCCGACCCGTTCATCACCGAGGCGGCGAGCCACCTCATGGAGGCCGGTGGCAAGAGGTTCCGGCCGTTGCTCGTATCGCTGGGCGCGCACTTCGGCAACCCGTCCGCACCCGAGGTCGTGTCGGCCGCGTGCGTTGTCGAGCTGACCCACCTCGCGACGCTGTACCACGACGACGTCATGGACGAGGCACCCGTCCGCCGGGGCGCGCCGTCGGCCAACTCCCGCTGGACGAACTCGGTCGCGATCCTGGTCGGCGACTACCTGTTCGCCCGGGCCGCCGACATCGCCGCGAGCCTGGGCCCGGAGGCGGTACACATCCAGGCGAACACGTTCTCCCGGCTCGTCCACGGGCAGATCGCGGAGACCATCGGCCCGCGGGCCGGGGAGGATCCGATCGCCCACTACCTGAAGGTCATCTCGGCGAAGACCGGTTCGTTGATCGCTACCTGCGGGCGGTTCGGCGGGATGTTCGGCGGCGCGCCGGACTCGGTAATCGACGCGATCGCCGCGTACGGCGACACGATCGGCGTCGCCTTCCAACTCTCCGACGACCTGCTCGACATCGCGTCCGAGTCCACCCAGTCGGGCAAGACGCCCGGGACGGACCTGCGGGAGGGCGTACCGACGCTGCCCGTGTTGTACGCCCTCGCCTCCGACGAGTCCGACTCGGCCTCGGTGCGGCTGCGCGAGATCCTGTCCGCGGGCCAGGTCAGCGACGACGCGTTGCACGCCGAGGCGTTGACGCTGCTCCGCGAGTCGGCGGCGTTGAAGCGGGCCCGGGAGACCGTCCGCAGTTACGCCGAGGAGGCGCGTGCTCGCCTCGCCCCGCTGCCCGCCGTGCCCGCCCGAGCGGCGCTGGAGTCGCTCTGCGACGTGATCGCCGACCGCACCAGCTAGTCTGCGTCGATCTAGGGCGAATGGCGGGACCTATCGGACGAATCAACCCCCATTCGCCCTAGATCGACGGATGAGGGTGGCGCGGGCGACCAGCATGCCGGCGGCGGCGAGCAGCATCGCGATCGACGCGGTGAGCCAGGCGACCGGGTAACCGCGGGTGGCGGCTACCGCGCCGAACAGCAGCGGACCGAGGCAGGCACCCGTGTAGATCCCGGTCTGCGTGATCGACGTAGCGGCCGCCGGCGCCTGCGGATGCAGTCGTACGACCGAGTAGTTCAGCAGTCCCGGCCATGACCAGCCGAGCCCGAAGCCGAGCGCCACCCCGATCGCCAGGGCCGCCAGGCCCGGCTGGGTGAGCAGCGCGAGCCCGACCGCGCCGAGCACGAGCGAACCGGCTACCACCGCGATGTGCCCGCCGGTCCGCCGGTCGGCGAACCAGCCGCTCACCAGCCGCACGGTCAGGTTGATCGCGCCGCCGGCGCTCAGGGCGAGCCCGGCCGGACCCGGGGCGAGCCCGCCCGCCACCGCCGCGTCCACCAGGAACGCGCCGAGCGCGTTCGCCCCGCCGGCCGCCAGCGTCGCGGCCACCCCGATCACCACCAGCGCCGCGGTCGGTCGCCCTTCGCGCGCCGCCGCGGGCCGCTTGCCTGCCCGCTCATCCGGGGGTACGAGCAACAGCGCCACCAACGCCAGCCCGGCGGCCAGGGCGAACGCCCAGCGCCAACCGAGGTTCAGGGCGATCAACGGTACCGAGATGCCGGCCAGCAACGTCGACAGTGGGATCGCGGACTGCTTGATGCCGAAGGACAACCCCTGCCGGCCGGGCGGTACCCGGTTGGCGACGGCCGCGTTGGAGGCGAGCTGGCCGAGGGCGTTCGCGGTACCGGCGATCGCGAGAAAGGCGACGAGAGCCGCCAACGTGCGGGCGAACAGCGCGATCGCGAAGAGCCCGGTGGCGGAGATGGAGATGGCGGCCATGGCCGTGCGCTTCACACCGAAGCGTTCGACGAGCGCACCGGCCGGTACCGAGGACAGCGCGCTCACCCCGAAGCACACGCTGACCGCGAGACCGAGCCCGGCCGGGTCGAAGTGCAGCTCGTCGGCGATCTGGACGGCGAGCCCGCCCACGAGGAACCCGGGTACGACGCACACGACGGTCGTCGTCGTCGCGCCGAGGACGGCCGCCATCCAATGCCGGCCGGCCTGGGGGGCGCCGGGTTCGACAAGTGTCTCGGACATCTACTGCGACGGTAGATCATCGTCAGGAAAGACGAGGACGATACCAACGGCCCGTGTTCCTGAAGACGCAGATTTCATATGGTGTAAGTTCCACCTCGCCGCCCCGGCCGGAGGTACTCATGCGCGACCCCCTCGCGGAGCCCTCGGATCTGATCCGGAGCGTGTCGCGCGCACTACGGGTCCTCGAAGCGGTGGGCCGATCACCGCGCGGGTTGACGGTCAAACAGATCGCCAGGCGTTGCGAGCTGACCGTCGCGACCACGTACCACCTCGTCCGCACGTTGGCGTACGAGGGCTACGTGATCAGGCGCGAGGACGGGACGTACGTGGTCGGCCTGGAGATCGCCGATCGGTTTCGTGAGCTGGTCACAGCGTTTCGCGGCCCGATCGGGGTCGGCGAATGTATGCGCCAATTCGCGGCGGATACGGGCTACAGCCACTATCTCGGGCGATTCATTGGCAACCGGGTCGCGGTCACGGCGGTCGCCGAGGGACCGAAGTCGCCCTATATCGAGGAGCTGGTACCTGGCTTCGACGAGGCGGCCCACGCCACCGCGCTCGGCAAGGGGCTGCTGGCCACGCTCTCGGGGGAGCAGCGGGCACGGTTCCTCCGCGATGCGGGCATGCGGCCGTACACCACCGCGACCCTGACCACGCCGGAAGCGTTCGACGCGGATTTGGCGGCTGGCGAAAAACGGGGCATGCAACTCGAGATCGGCCAGTACCGGCCCGGCCTCGCCTGCGCCTCCGTGCTCGTGGCCGGGGACCGGGACGCCGAGCGGCGCGTGGTGCTGGCCTGCGCGATGCCCGCGGCCGAGCTGATGACCTCCGCCCGGGTCGTGCGGACCAAGCTGCTGATCGCCGCCCGGTCCATCGCCGACCTGCTCGACAACGGCGAGCTGCCCGGGCCGGTGGCGCTGTAGTCCTCCGGCCCGGGAGAGCGCTACTAGGTGCCGATCACGCCGCCGTCGAGCTTGCGGATCACGACGGTCGCGGCACGTGGGCGGCCCTCGGGGTCGAAGTCGGGCCAGTTGCTGACGAGCCGTGGGTTCGCCGGTGTCGGGGTACCGAATGCCGCCGAGGCCTCGCCCGGGTGCTGAACGTTGATGAACATCGTCCGCTGGTCCGGGGTCATGGTGAGCCCGGTGATCTCGCAACCGCGGGGACCGACCAGGAACCGGCGTACCTCGCCCGTGTCGGGGTCGGCCGCCAGCAGCTGGTTGTTGCCGATCCGGTCGTAGCCGCGGTCGGCCCGGTTCATCACCGAGTTGGAGATGTCCGTCTCGATCCACAGCCGGCCGTCGTTGTCGAACGAGAGCCCGTCCGGGGAACCGAAGATGCTGGCCTCGTCGAGCTCCACCGTCGGGTCGTAGAACGGGTCGCCGGCGAGCAGGAAGATGTCCCACTCGAACGTCAGGGACGTGTTGTCGCCGTGCTTCTCCCGCCAGCGCACGATGTGGCCGTACAGGTTGGGATCGCGGGGGAGCAGCTGGGTGGGCCCGGACGTGCCGTTCGTGAGGGACACGTACACGTCGTGGGTGTCGGGGTGGACGCTGATCCACTCTGGACGGTCGAGCTTCGTCGCGCCCAGCGCGTCCGCGGCCCGCCGGGTACGGATCAGCACGTCCGCCTGGTCCAGGAAGCCGTTGGCCGAGGTCAGTGGGCCCTGACCGAAGACGAGCGGCAGCCAGCTGCCGGTACCGTCGTCGTCGAACTTCGCGACGTAGAGCGTGCCGTGGTCCAACGGGCTGCGGCGCAGTGCCCGAAGGACGCGCCAGGGTGCGCTGCCCACGAACTTGTACAGGTAGTCGCCGTCCTGGTCGTCGCCCGTGTACACGACGACCCGCCCGCGGGACTCGGTGACCGTCGCGCCCTCGTGCTTGATGCGGCCCAACGCGGTGCGCTTGACCGGCGCGGCGTCGGGGTCCAGCGGGTCGATCTCGACGACCCAGCCGAACCGGTTGGCCTCGTTCGGGTTGACGGCGATGTCGAATCTCGGGTCGAACGCGTGCCAGAAGTTGGCGAACCCGATGGCGTCTAGCCCGTACCGGGCCTGTTCGGGGGTACGCACCCAGGTGGTGTCCAGGGTGCCGAAGTACCCGTTGAAGTTCTCCTCGCAGGCCAGGTACGTGCCCCAGGGGGTGTGGCCGTACGAGCAGTTGTTGACCGTACCCAGGGGTGGGTTGTTCGACCGCAGAGCCGGGTTGTCGACGGACACCGGGCCGGAGAACCGGACCGGGGTGTTGGGCGTGACGCGCCGGGCGTACCGCGAGCGGACGACCCGCCACTCGCCGCCGATCAGCTTGATCTCCACGATGCTCACGCCGTGCGCCGCCTGGGCCTTGGCGACCTTCTCGGCGGTGAGCGGGGTGAACCCGTCGGTGAACAGGAGCGTGTTGTCCGTGTACTCGTGGTTGGTCACGAGCAGGCCGTGCCGGTTGGCGTCCCGCCCGTGGCCCAACGGGAAGTAGCAGTTGGCATCGTGGTGCATGCCGACCTGCTGCTCCTGCTCGGCAGCCGGGTTCGAGGCGTCCTTCCGCCATGCCGGACCGTCGGGCTGGATCGGCGTACCCCAAGGAATCAGCACGCTGGTGACGTAGCCCTCGGGGACGACGAGGGTGTCGGCGTTGCCGGCCGCGACCGGGGTGAAACCGAGCAGTGGACGGTGCCGCCCGCCGGCGGTCGCCGGCTCGGCCCGCCCGAGCGGGCCGCCGGCCGCGGCGAGAAAGCCCGCGGCGGCGACGACGGTACCCGCCCGGACAGCACCCCGCCGGGACATCCGGGTGTTCAGGACGTCCCTGAAGTGACGGTTGTCCGACGGGTTCGAGCTGACATCATCCGGATCGGCCGGCGGATGGTGGACCTCGGGATCGGTTGACATAGACAAACCTTTCGTGGCGCGCGGCTGTGACGCGCGGAGATTAGGTCCGGTGGATTGCTCTCGTCTCGGCTGCCTGGTTAACCGCCGGTGAACATCTTCGCGCGCTGGGTCGCCGTGCGGTCGCCAGAAACCTACCGTTCGTTCTAGATCGACGGGCATCGCAGTGATTATTTCCAATACACAGATGGCGTGACGTTGTCGATCAGTGCGTTTGGCCGGACTGAGCTGCGGGGATATTGGCGCCGCTTCCGTCTCGCCGGAAGCACGAACGGTCCGGTTTTTCGCGTGCACACGGGGGATGCGACGGCCGCGAGCCTGGAGACCCCTGGGTGCATGACCTGTCAGGTCGGCATGGGGGTATCGCGTGGCTCCTCATTGGCTCCGCTCTCGTTCGTTCATGTCCAACGCGCGCCGCATCGTGGCGGCCGCTACCGTTCTCGTCCTCGGGTTCGCCTTGGTCTCGTCCACCGCACCGGCCGGTCGCGGGGAATCCGGAGGCGGCACCGATGCTGCGCCGCGGGTCGGCGAGCTGCAGGAGCGTCGCACGGCCGCGTCGGCGACCCGCCGCAACCGGGACGGGTCGATGACGACCACGGTCTACGCCGAGCCCGTGCACTACCGGGCGGCGGACGGCTCCTGGCAGCCGATCGACGCCACGCTGCACGCTACGAACCAGGGTGGGTACGCGTGGCGCAGCGGCGCAAACGCGTACGAGGTGCTGTTCAAGCCCACGGCGGGGACCGGGTTCGCGCAGTTCCGGCTGGGCGGGCGGACGCTGCGACTGGACGCCGAGGGAGCGCGGGACGGTGGGACCGCGACAGTGGACGGTTCGCAGATCACGTATCCGGCCGCGTACCCGCGCACGGATCTGCGCTACCAGGTGGGTGCGACTGGTGTACGCAAGGTGCTCGACCTGGCCGGTCCGGAGTCGCCGGCGAGCTACTCGTTCCGCCTGTCCGCGGTAGACGGCAAGCGACCGCTGTCGGCCCAGCGGCGGCCGGACGGCTCGTACGTCGTCAGCACCGACCCGGCGTTCGTCCTGGCCGCCCCGGCGGTCTGGGAGGCCGACGACACCGCGCTGGCGGCAGAGGCGAAGCCGGCGCTGCGGGTGGAGCAGAGCGGTCGGGATCTGGTCGCGACGCTGAGCCTGGACCAGGCGTGGCTACACGCGCCCGGACGGCGGTTCCCGGTGCACCTGGACCCGAGCATCACCATCGAGCCGGACGTCCGGCACGCCACGTACAAAACGGTGTCCGGGACCACGCCGGTCTCGCTGACAGACATCTACGTCGGCTCGGATGCGACATCGACGTACCGGGCGGCGCTGCAGTTCGATCTGGGCGCGATGCCGACCGGCGCGGTGGTCAGCTCGGCGCAGTTCGGCCTCTACTACACCGGGCCGTGCCTGTTCGCTGGTCCGCCGAGCAAGCCGTGCAGCAACGACCACCTGATGGACGTGCACCGGCTGACGTCGGCGTGGACCGAGTCGAGCACGTTCAACCAGTTGACTTTCGACAGCACCGCGGCGGGGTCGTACACGCTGGTCTCCGGGGCGTCGGCCGGGTACATGACGTGGCCGGTGACCTCGCTCGTGTCGGCCTGGGTCAACGGGACCCAGGCCAATTTCGGCCTGCTGGTCAAGCGCCGCACGGAGAGCCTGGGTAGCAACGGGCCCAAGTCCACGCTCGTCGACTCACCGGGATTCCGCCCGAAGCTCGACGTGACCTACACCCAGACCGGCCCGTACCTGCGGCCGCCGGCCACCCTGCACGCGAACGGCGCGGAGCTGTCGTGGACCCCGTCGGCGACCGGAAGCTCCTCGGGCGGCTACGAGGTGCACCGCAGCGCGACGCCGAGCTTCACCCCGGACCCGACCACCCTTATCGCCGCGATCGGCGACCGCTCTGTGACGGCGTACCGGGATGTCACCGCGGCCGCCGGGCAGGCGTTCACCTACCGGATCAAGGACGTGTCCGACGGTACCGTCTCGGTCGCCCGCACGGTCACGTTGCCGGCGGCCGGACTGGCGACCAAGGTGCTGCAGCCGGGGCCGGCCGACGGCCGGATGACCGAGCTGCAGGAGAGCACGTTCGCCTCGTTCGCCAACTTCGGCGGCGCGATCGTCTCGAAGGTCGGCAGCCGCGAGGCCGGCGACTTCACGGACACCTACCGGACCGCGCTGGCGTTCGACCTGCGCGACATCCCACCGAGCGCCACGATCAGCTCGGCCACGGTGGCGCTGTGGCGCCGGTACGGCGCCGGCCCCGGGATGACCGTCGCCGCGCACCGGATCACCCGGCCGTGGCGGGAAGGCACCCGGATCGACAACCTCGCCGAGGCGGACGGCGCGAACTGGTTCTCGTCCGATGCCGGCCAGAACTGGACCACTGTCGGTGGGGACTTCGACCCGACAGCCGTAGCCAGCGTGACGATTCCCAACGCCAACTCCGGCTGGGACACCTTCCCGGTGACCGCTCTCGTGCAGTCCTGGGTCAGCGGCACCGCGCCCAACCACGGTCTGCTGTTCAAGGGCAACGACTTCGCCAGCGCGGCGTACGCCACGTACGCCAGCGACGACTACACCGGCTCACCCAACCTGCGACCGATGTTGACAGTGTCCTATCAGGACGGTTCGGCCGCGGTCGGTCCGCAGGTGTCGCTGGCGGCACCCGGTCCGGGTGCCGTGGTCGGCGGCTCGGTACCGCTGTCCGCCACGGCCGGTGACGATCGCCGGGTCGAGCAGGTGGAGTTCTTCGTCAACGGCTCCCCGGTCGGCGTGGACAACACCGCGCCCTTCGCCGTCACCTGGAACTCGGTACCCGGCGGCAACGGGGTGAGGTCGGTGACGCTGCGGGCCACCGACGACGCCGGCAACGTGACGTCGACCGCCGCGGCGCCGGTCTCGATCACGGTGGACAACACGGCGCTACCGTCTGGCGGGTTGACCTCGCCAGTCGCTGGCGCGACCGTCGGTGGCGACGTCACGGTGAGCGCGACGGCCACGGACGACGTGGGCGTGGCCAGCGTCGCGTTCCTGGTCGACGGGGTCCGGGTCAGCGATCCGGACACCACCGCGCCGTACTCGGTGACCTGGAAGACGCTGGACCCGTTGGCTCTGGCCCTGGCCGCCAACGGTAGCCACGACATATCCGCGGTGGTCACCGACACGTCCGGTCAGCAGACCACGACGGCGGTCCGGACCGTGACCGTGAACAACATGGGCGCCAGCCCGTACAAGGTCGGCTTCGCCCTCAACGACCCGGCGACCACAGTGGACGATGTCTTCCCGTCGGTCGTCGCGGAGAACACCAACCCCGGCGTACCGGTGCAGGATCCGTACGCCGGCACGGTCCGGCCCGACGGCACCAACGGCGGCAGCCTGAACCGCGCCCTGGCCGACGCTCCCCAGGACAACGGCGGCACGTCGCCGCCGACCTGCCCGGCGAACGCCTACTGCCCGAGCGTGACCGTCACCAACAACAGCGGCGTCACCTGGACGGGCAGCACCGCGCAGGTGTGGTACCGGTGGTACGCGGTCAACGGCGCCATCATGTTCGAGGGCAAGTCCGGCACGGCGTTCCCGGCGACGTTCGCCAACGGCGCCAGCCAGGCGTTCCCGCTGACGATCTACCCGCCGGCATTGCCAGCCGGTGTGCAGCAGGGCACGTACCGGCTGCGCATCGACGTGCGAGACCCGGCGACCAACACGTGGTTCGCCGCGAAGGGCAACGCGGCGGTCGACAACCCGATCATCGTGGCGAAGAACCTGTCCACGAAGCTGGGGCTGGAGAAATTCCACCAGTACGAGGCCGAGGCGCTGGGCGCCGGCATGACCAGCCTGACCAACGTGGCCAACGGTGACATGCTGCTGCGCTGGACCCCGTTCATGGCGCCCGGCCGCGGCCTGGCCACCATGGTCGATCTGACCTACAACTCGCTCGAGGACCACTCGAAGAGCCCGATCGGGGCCAACTTCTCGCTGTCCATGAGCGGACTGGCCCGCATCGGCGAGCCGATCGACATCCATCCCAACAAGGCCGACGAGATCTCCGGCCAGTCCAACAAGTGGGTCGAGTTCACCGATGGCGACGGCACGGTGCACCGGTTCACCGGCGTCACCGGCGGCGACGGCATCACCCGGTGGACCGAGCCGCCGGGCGTGAACCTGTACCTGCGGAGCCTGCCGGCGGGCGACCCGAAGGGCCGCTGGGCCTTCACGCGTCCGGACAAGGTGACGTTCTACTTCGACGTCGACGGTTTCCCGACGATGGTCGAGGACCGTAACGGCAACCGGATCACGTACACCCTGGAGAACACCCCACCGGGCGAGGACCCCGGCGGTCCCAAGAAGCGGATCACCGCGGTCACCGACGCTGGCGGGCGCGCGTTCCTCATCGACTACTGGTCGAAAGACGAGGCCAAGAAGGCCCACGTCCGCGGCAAGATCCAAACAATTACCGATCACTCCGGCAGCAGGCTCGACTTCGACTACTACGACGACGGCAACCTGCTGCGGATCACGCAGCGCGGCGGCACCAACGCCAACGGCACCTTCCTGCCGGACCGGTCGTTCGTGTTCACGTACATGACGTCCAACGGTGCGAACCCGGCGATCCCCAACCCGGCCGACCGGGTCAACCCCGAGCCGAAGACGTCCAACCAGTCCACGCTGATCTACAGCGTGCGCGATCCGCGCGGCACGGAGACGACGTACTCCTATTACCTGCCGCCGGACGGGCAGCAGCTGCGGTGGAAGCTGAAGTCCCGCACGAACCGGGCGGCCCAGACCACGAACTTCAGCTACGACCTGACCAACCGGATCACCACGGTGACCGCACCGCTTTCGCGGGTCACGAAGTTCACGTACGACCTGACCGGCAAGGTCACCCGGATCGTCAACCCGCTGTTGCAGGCCACCGATGTCGAGTGGTCGGCCGACTTCAAGGTGACGAAGGTGACCGAGCCGACCACTAGGTTCTCCACCTTCACGTACAACGCCAACGGCTACCTGACCAGCCGCACGAACCAGGCCGGGGAGAAGACCGACCTGACGTACCTGGATCAGCCGGTGGACGCCAACGACACCGGCAACCACCTGAGCCTGCTGGCCACCGTGACCCGGCCGAAGGGCGTGGTGACCACCACCGATCCCAACGACTTCATCTGGCGGTACACGTACGACAGTGCCGGCAACATCGATACCGTGACCGACCCGACCGGGGCCGTCACCAACTACGACGTCAACCTCGCGGGCTCGGCCAACCCCGGCACGATCTCCGCGATCCGCGACGCCAACGGCAACCCACCCACAACGTTCCCGGCGTACGACCCCTCGGGCCAGCCGACCCAGATCGTGGACTCGCTCGGCCTGGTCACCCGGATCGGGTACGACGTCGACGGGATGGTCCGGTGGATCCAGGACCCGAACCATGCCGCCGCCACGGGCTCCGACGAGCGGGCGTACAAGATGTTCTTCGACTACGACTCGTTCCACCGGATGGGTCGGCAGAGTGCGCCGAAGTCGACCAGCACCGATCGGGGGAACCTGCTCTGGTCCGGTGCGACGTTCGACGCCAACGACAACGTCGTGCGCGCGATGGGGCCGCACTTCGGTCCGATCTCCGGGGATCCAGAGAACGGACCGGTCGTCAGCACGACCTTCGACACCATGGACCGCTCGGTGCTGGTGACCAACCCGGATACCAGTGTCGACCCGGCCGGGGAGCGGACCAGCTCCACGTACGACGCCGCGGGACGGCCCATCAAGCTGACCCGACCCAAGGGCGTCATGTCGTCCACTGTGGACGACCACACGCTCGTGTACACGTACGACGCGCTGGACCGGCTACTGCGCACCACTCAGTACGGCGCGAGCACCGCGCCCGCCGACACTCGCAACACCCATGCGTGCTATGACGTCGCCGGCGACATCCGGTCGGTCACGTCACCGCGGGCCGGCCTGGCGTCGGTGACCTGCCCGGGTAACGGACCGGCCACCGCGGCGTTCACTGCGACGTACACCTACGACAACGCCCACCGGCTCGTCAACCGCCGCGACCCGCTCAACCACGAGACCCGCATCGGTTACGACCTCAACAGCAACCCGATCAACCAAGAGGTGGACATCGCGACCGGCCGCGCCACGCGGACCGAGGTCGAGTACGACATGCGGGACGCTCCGGTGCTGACGCGGCAGCGGCTCGACGGAGCGACCTCCCGCAACGTGACGACACGTTTCGTGTACGACGCGAACGGCAACCGGACGCGAGTCATCTCCCCGCGTGCCTCGGATGCCGGCGGCGCCGGCCCGTACGTCCACTACGTGACCGAGCTGGCGTACGACGCGCTCAACCGGCTGACCCGGACCACCCTGCCGTTCAACGCGCAGGACGGCACCGAGCGGCAATACATCCACAACTCCTACGACGCCAACGGCAACGTGCTGTGGACCAGCCTGCCGGTCACGTCGTCCAGCGCCGCGGCCGTCGGCGATACGGCCCGCACGGTCATGACGCACTTCGACCCGGGCTGGATCCGTACCTCGGATGAACCGACCACACCGAAGGTCCACTTCGACTACACGGCGTTGGGCCAGCAGGCCGAGCGCATCCCGGAGCTCGCCAGCGCGCCCGGTCAGCTCGACAACAGCCAACGCATGACATGGGAGTACTTCGTCGACGGCATGCTGTCGGTCCGCAGCGACCAGGGCGGACAGAAGAGCACCTACGAGTACGACGCGCACAACCTGATCACCGAGGCCACCGACGCCGATGGTGTCACCAACCCCAACGAGAAGGCGATCGATCTACAGGCCAGCTACACCGGCTTCGACGAGACGGCCAAGAGCCGGTTCCGGCGGCAGGGTGAGACGGTCTGGACATTCTCCGACTACACCTACGACGCCAACGGCAACACGACCATTCGCCGGGAGAACGGTCAGGAGAACGATGCCGGCACGCAGACCAAGGCACCGCGCCGGCACGAGCTGACGTACGACGCGTCGGACTGGCTCGCCACCCAGCTCGACCTGGGCATCGACTCCGCGTGCAAGGACGACCAGCGCACCGTCAACACGTTCTGGAGCACGGGCTGGGAGAAACAGCGGGACAGCTACCGGGCCGGTACCGGGTGCAGCTCCGATCCGACCACCTGGCCGAAGAAGCAGACCACGACCTGGACCCAGTTCGACAACGGGCTGCTCCGCCTGATGGAGACCCGCAACGGAGCCGGCACGCTCACCGAGTCACACGACGTCGGGTACGTGGACTCCGCCGGCATCTTCGTCAACGGCAACCGCACCAAGGACCGTTACGTGCTCCAGCGGGGCGAAGGCAGCACGGCAACCACCTGCCTCGCGAGTGCACCGTGCGACGCCGTCTGGCAGTACGACGCGCGGGACCGGCTGCTCAGCCACCAGCAACGGGCCGGCGTCACCAACACCTACGCGCTGGACCAACCGGCCCAGCTCCTCGCTGACCTGACCGTCCGTGCCGGCAACGTCACCACGGAGACCAAGGGTGGGGTCACCACGACCCGCAAGTACCAAGCCAACCAACTCAAGGAGCAGACCACCGGCAGTACCACGCTGAAGTACTGGTACGACCCGCTGGGCAACCTGGACTGCGTGACGCAGGCGGCGGGCTCGGCGGCCAACTGCTCGCCGCAGGAAGGCAGCGCCTCCAGCAACCTCGTCACCGACTACGCGTACGACTACCTCAGCCGCCTGACTGGCACCCGCCAGTTCGCCGGCGGCGCGAACAGCACCGACACGGCCGACTACACCTACGACGCGCTCGATCGCACGGTGACCGAGGTCGAGAACCACACCGGTACCGACAAGGACCGCTCCACCGCCTTTACCCACCAGGGCCTCACCAACCTGGTCACCGAGGAGAAGCAGACCGGCGGGACCAGCCCGAAGACCAAGACGTTCTCGTACGACGCGTACGGCCACCGGATCGGGATGACCGATACGAACAACATCACCGGTGCGGTGGACACGTACACGTACGGGCAGGACGTACACGGGTCGGTCTCCCAGCTGATCACCGATGCCGGGACGGTGAAGGCGTCGTACGGATACGACGCCTACGGCGCCGCCGACGCGCCGGCCACCGATCCTCAGGCGTTGACCCGCGGCGACCAGGACAACCAGGCGCCAATCAACCCGTACCGCTATTCCGGCAAGCGGATCGACTCCGGCCAGGCCACCTCGGCGACCTCAACGGCCGGCTACGACATGGGTGTCCGCCGGTACGGCCCGGACATCGGCCGGTTCCTCCAGCAGGACATCTTCGCCGGTGCCCTGGCCGACCTCGGTCTCGCGCTCGACCCGCTCACCCAGAACCGGTATGCGCTGGCCGGCGGCAATCCGATCAGCTTCGTCGAGGTCGACGGGCACCGGGTGATCGCCGACGGCGGTGGCGGCTCTGCGGATTGCGCCAACGTCAGCTGCGAAGCGGGCTATGTACCCACGCTGGTGAGACCACCAACCTGGGTTCCAGGCACGCAGCCGCGGCCGTTCATCCCGCGGCCGCCGATCGCCCCGCCGGCACCACCGGCTATCCCCAAGTGGACCAGAGGGCTGGGGCTTGCGGGCGCGCTACTGATGGTGCTTTCGCTGAGCGGCGACACCGCTCCGGATCCGCGCTATGTCACCGACACCGAGATCACCGACAGGGAACGCGGATGCGCGGGCCGGACGAACTCGCTGTCCCAGATCGAGTACCTGCCGGTAGACAAGCACGACCGGGCGCGGGGTGCCTTCGCCTGCCTGGCTCCCGGCCCTGCCAGCTCGACGATCGACGAGCGGCGGTCGAACCTGCCCAGCCGCTATCCGCCCGGGCACATCGTGGGCACTACCGAGGTCGGCCATCTCGTCGCCCGCCAGTTCGGCGGCGACGTCGAGCCGCACAATCTCGTCGCGATGTACAAGCCGACCAACGACGCCATGCAAGGGGTGGAGAACATCGTGAGGGGCCGCCTGAACCGCGGCGAACGGGTCTTCTACGCGGCGATCCCGCGGTACTCCGAGACCAGCTCGCCGGACTTCGATCCGAATGCGGCCCGGCCGTACCAGATCGACATATTCATCAATAGCGAAAGCGGTTTCATCTATATACCAGTGCCTAATCTTCCGTAACAGTGCGCAACGGGCCTGCCCGCCGGAGTCGGTAGGATTCGGCGGGCAGGGCCGTGAGAGGAGGTCGGTCGGCTATGGAGAACCCCTTGGGGTGTGTCGAGCGCCTGGCCGAGCTCATCGGCTCGGTCCAGCGGGTGACCGAGGAATACGACTGGCCGGCGGTCGAGGGCTCGTTGGGCGGCCTGTCGCTGCCAAGGGACTACAAGGCGTTCGTGGAGACGTTTCCGCCTCACTGGATCCGCGAGCGGATCCGCGTCACCCGCCCTGGTGATGTCGACCACCCGAAGACCGACTACCTGGGGTTCTACGCGCAGCACCTGGAGGAGCTGCGGCACAAGGGGTGCCCGTACCCCGTCTTCCCGGAGCCGGCCGGAGTGCTGCCGTGGGGTCGGGGTGCGAACCGCGAGCTCTACTTCTGGCGTACCGACGGCGACGACCCGGACGCGTGGACAGTCGTCTGGTGTGACGCCGATGGACAGGAGTGGCGGACCTTCCCAGGCACGATGTGCGAGTTCCTCAGCGCCGTCGTCACGGGGGAGGTGGAGGTACCCGCGCCTCCGCCGGAAGTCCCCGCGCTCCGCCCGGCGCGGTGGGGCGAGAAGATGCCGGAGAACGAGTTCGAGGAGCTGGCCCGCGTCCTCGGTACGGCGTATCCGCGGCCGGCCAAGCCCGACTGGGCGGCCTTCGAGGACGAAGTCGGCTTGGTGTTCCCCGCGGACTACCGCGAGTTCATCGACCGGTACGGCGTGGGCGTCTTCTGCGACATCCGTATCGCCGGGCCGGACCCGTGCCCGGAGTTCGACCTGCGTTTCCTGCTGCGCCAGCAGATCGAGCAGGCGCAGTCGTCACCACGAGCGCGGCTGGCATTCGGCAACGCGAACCGCGCCATCTTCGCGTGGGGCGAAACCCTCGGCGGCTGGCTCTGCGGTTGGGGCGCTACCGGCCCGGACTCCGCGACCTGGGGTACCGTCACCGTCACGCCGACCTTCGTGCCCGCGTTCACCGACGAGCTCTCGTTCAGCACCTTTCTCCTGCACTACAGCGGTCACCGCGATCAGCTCAACGTCTTCTTCGCCCGTGAGCCGTGGCCCGGTGGACCTACGTTCCAGCCGCACGGGCACGAGTAGGGTGAACCGCCCCGCAGGTGCGTGCGTGAGTGAGGTTGTACCAAGCACGGTGTATCTGGGGAGGCACTGGCAAACGACGTGACGGACGACGAGGCCGAACTGCTCAGGGCGCTACACGCCGAACATGGCGATGCGCTTTATGCGCATGCGGTGCGGTTGTGCGGCGGCGATCGGCAACGGGCCGAGGACCTCGTACAGGAGACGCTGCTACGCGCGTGGCGGCATCCAGAGGCGCTCGACCCCGATCGCGGTTCGGTTCGCGCCTGGCTGTTCACGACCGCCCGGCACCTCGCGATCGACGCGTGGCGCCGCCGGTCGGTACGGGTCAACGAGGTCGTCACCGATGCGTTGCCGGAGCCGGCCGCCGAGGACGAGACGGACCGCGCCGTCGAGGCGTGGACGGTCGCCGAAGCGCTGGCTCGGCTCACCCCCGCCCACCGGGAAGTGCTCCTCGAGTGCTTCTACCGGGGACGGTCGGTAGCGGAGGCCGCCGTGCGGCTCGGGGTACCACCGGGCACGGTCAAGTCCCGTACGCATTACGCGTTGCGGTCGTTGCGGCTGGCGCTGGAGGAGTTGGGGGTGACGCGATGAGGTGCGAATACGCGACCGACGACGGCGCGTACGTCCTCGGCGCCCTGGCTCCGGCCGAGCGGGCCGATTTCCAGCGCCACCTGGCGGACTGCCCGGACTGCCGGGACGCCGTCGCCGAACTGGCCGTCCTACCGGGATTGCTGGGCCGGCTGGACGCGGCCACCGCCGAGCAGATCGCCCAGGCCGCCAACGGCAGCGAGGTACCGGGGCTACCCCGGCTGATCGCGGCCGCACAGGAGGACCGCCGGCGTGGCCGGATGCGTGGGCGGTGGCGGCTCGGCCTCGCCGCCGGAGTGGTGGCGCTCGCCTTCGTCGGCGGCGTGGTGGTCGAGAGCGATCTGCCGACCTCACCGGCGAACAACGTGGCGATGGTCCCGATGGCGGCGGTCGACGACCACAGCCCGGTGACCGCCGAGGTCGGGTTCATCCCGGACGCCGGCGGGACGCGGATTTCGCTGCACTGCGCGTACCTGACCAGCGAGAACTACCACAAGCCGTGGACGTTCCGGCTGTTCGTGGTCGCCACCGACGGCGTCTCCGAGCAGGTCACCTCATGGCATGCGGCACCCGGCGAAGAGCTGCAGATCGACACCACGACCCAGTACACGGTGACCGAGCTGGCCAGAGTCGAGCTACGCCTCGGCGACGGCACCCTGCTGCTGGAACACAGCATGCCGTAGGAGCGCTGCGTGGCGGAGGGCGTCCCAGGTGAAGATGGCCAGGGCGAGCCAGACGAGCGCGAAGCCGGCGAGCCGGGCCGGCGGCATCGGTTCGTGGTAGAGGAAGACGCCGACGGCCAGTTGCAGGATCGGTGCGACGTACTGCAGGATGCCCAGGCCCGTCATCGGGATGCGGTTGGCCGCGCCGGCGAAGAACAGCAACGGGATCGCGGTAAGGACACCGCCGATCAGGACGAGCGTGGTGTGGCCGGGGCTGACGTCGCCGACCGTACCGCCGCCGTGCGCCTGCAACACCGCCAGATAGGCGAGCGCGGGCACGGCCAGCGCCGCCGACTCGACGAACAGGCCGTCGGTGGGCGGCAGCCCGAGGCGTTTCTTGATGAGGCTGTACGTCGCGAACGTCACGGCCAGAATCAGCGCGATGTACGGCAACCGTCCATAGTCGACAGTCAGCACGCCGACGGCCACCGCACCGACGCCGAGCGCTACCCATTGGGCGCGGCGCAGCCGCTCGCCGAACAGGACGACGCCGAACAGTACGGAGATCAGCGGGTTGATGAAGTACCCGAGCGACGTCTCCACTACCCGGTCGGTGTTGACGCCGTAGATGTACGTGCCCCAGTTGACCGCGATCAATACCGCCGCGAGCAGGACGCCGCCGAGCCGGCGCGGTTCCCGGATCAGTGCGCCTATCGAGCGCCAGCGCCGCATCGCGAACAGCAGCACGGCCACGAACACTGCGGACCAGACGACCCGGTGCGCCAGGATCTCCACCGCGCCAGAGGGCTGCAGGTGCTTGAAGTAGATGGGAAAGAACCCCCACGACACGTACGCGGCGAGGCCGTACAGGTATCCGCGACGGTCATCCATGTCGACCACGGTAAGGGGTTGTTACTCCGGCGAGTCCTTGCCGTGAGCGAGGTCACGGGGTCAGGCGCAGCTCCATCCATTTCTCCGGCTCCACGAGTGGCGTGAAGCCGAGCTTGGCGTACATCCCGTGGGCGTCGGTGGTCGCCAGGACGATCCGGCGCGGTCCCCAGGACCGGGCCAGCGCGCACGCCGTACCGACCAGCCAGGTGCCGAGCCCGCTGCCGCGCTCCTTCGGGTCGAGGTAGACGTCGCACAGCCAGACGAAGGTCGCCCGGTCGGTCACCAGCCGGGCGAAGCCCACCTGGGCGCCACGCGGCGCGTACAGGCCCAGGTTGACCGAGCCGGCCAGCGACCGCTCGACGACCTCGCGCGGGCGGCCGAGCGCCCAGTACGCATCCTCGGACAGCCAACCGTGGACGAGGTCCACGTCGAGCCGCTCCGGATCGTCGTCTATCTCGTACCCGTCGTCCCGCCTCTCGCGCATGCTTTCCTTCCGTCGAGGAGGACGGTCAGTCCTTGCCGTCCGGGACCACCAGGTTGAGCACGAAGCTGATGACGCCGACGAGCAGCGCGCCGAGTATGGCGGACGGCCAGAAGTTCGCCACGTGGAACGGCAGGTCGAACTGGCCGGCGATCCAGCTGGTGAGCAGGAAGAGCAGGGCGTTCACCACGATCGCCACGAGCCCGAGGGTCAACACGTAGAACATGCAGCCGATCGTCTTGATGATCGGCCGGAGGATGGCGTTGACCAGCCCGAAGATGATCGCGACGGCGAAGACCGTCCCCACCTTCGCGGGAACCGAGTCGCCGCCGAGCGTGATGCCGCTGATGATGAGAGTAGATATCCAGAGCGCCAAGGCGCTGATGCACAGCCGGATGACAATGCCCATGCGCGCGATCGTGCCACCCGCCGACAACGGCGATCAAGAGCGAGTCGGAGCCTGGACAAATCGTGGATCGGCCGGTTGCTGCTGGATGAGCTGCCGCTCGAGCGCGGTGGGGGACAGCAGCGCCCAGCGGACGGTCCGCCGGCTGACCACGCCGACCATCTCGCCGGCGATCCGGGTGAGCCATTCGCCCGCGGTACCGAGGCCCAGCGCCGCGGACGCGATCGCGGCCGGTTCGGGAGGCATCGGGGCGAGGATCGCGAGATCCGCGCGGCTGAGCAACTCCTGGTCCGGTGGGATCAGCTCTTCGCGGACCACCAGTACGGTCCGCCAGGCGGCCACCGGAATCGGTACCTCGCCCGCGACCGGGCCGACGTCCACCACGACGAGCTGCGGCCGCAGCGGGGCGCCGGGCATGGCGAGCGTGGATGACGGGCGGCCCGGCGGGCCGAGGTCGACCACGGCGCCCGGCGCGCTGACCCCGCGGACGAACGGCTCCCACGCGTACGGCCGGGCGCTCTGCACGACGACCTGCGCGCCCAGCGCGAGCGCCCGCATGGCGACCAGTTGGGCCGAGGCCAGGCTGCCCGCGAGCATCGCCCTGGTCGGCTCGTACCGGAACAGCCGCGCCGACACCGGTTCCCCGTGCCGGTTGACGCCGAGCACCAGGCCGGAGCCGGAGACCGGCAGCGCCATCGTGTCGAGCCCGCTCGCGGTCACCGAGTGTCCACTGTAGACGAGACCGGTGGCCGCCGAGTGCCCGCCCACCGGCATGGTCGCGGCCAGCCCGGCCATGTGCTCGCCGTCGAGCCGTTGCGCGCCGGCACCGTGCGCCGACAGCAGCCGCCGCAGGGCCTGCGCCGCGAACGTCAGCGACGCCGGACTCGGGGCCGCCATGCGTACCGCCAGGTCCACCGCCACCTCGTCGTGGCCGGGTACGCGCGGCCCGATGGTCACCGCGACCGTGGTCGCGGACGCCGGCAGCGCCAGCAGCCTCGGTACCAGCTGCGCGCCGGTCGCTTCGTCGAGCTGCGGCCAGCGGCGCAGGCGGAACGTCGCCTGCAGCAGACCACCCAGGTGCACGCCGTGCCAGGCTTCGTGGACCGGTTGCGCGCCGTCGTAATGAGCAAGATCCGCGAGTACCGCGAGAGCCGGGCCATCGGCCAGCAGCCGTACACCCACCGTCTTCAACCGGCGGCGGGCGCGCCTGACCGCGCTGTCGAGCGTCTTGCGCAGGTCGGCCTCGGTCCAGCCCTCGCTACGCAACACCTGGATCGCCAGCACGGTCCGTTGCTGCCCGAGCATGCGGCCCTCGGTGAGCTGCCGGTACGACGTCGCCGCGCTGCTCCCACCCGCCGCCAGTGCGGGCGCCGGTACGCCGGAGACCAGCAGCCGGACCCGGAGCGCCGGCCCTTCCGCCTCGGCAGCGGGCAGCAGGCCGGCCGGAGCCGACAGGACGGTGGCCGTCTCGGCGACCATGGCCGCCGGGTCACCGAGCTCGAGCAGGGCGGTCAGCCCGTAACCGTCCTCGATGACGGCCGCGGCCTCGCCCGCCACCTGTGCCGGTACCACCTTCGCACCGGGCACGACCGTGTCGAGCAGGGCGGCCGGGCCGGCGCCGGGCGGCAGTGTGTGCCGGCGGCCGGCGTACCGGCTCACGAGGCCCAACCACTGGTAGAGCCAGCGCCGGCGCAACCGGAGCCAGGACGCGCCGAGCAGCACCACAGCCCCGAGGACGGCGCCACCGATCGCGAGTGCGCCGTTTCCGGCGGCGGCCAGCAGCCCGGCCACGGCGATCTGGGTGGCGACGATCTGACCACTGTGGACACCGGCGAAGGCGCCAGGACGCCGTCGAGCCCGAGGAGTCACCGCGACAGCTGTCACGTCGGCCTATGGTAGGCGCCGGACGTGTCCATCGGGGAGGACGTATGCCGTCACGCCAGGATCACATGCATTCGTACCAATTCATGGTCCAGCGGCTCGTAGCGGCGATCGTCTTGCGTGACACCGATCCGGTCCACCCGCCGTTCCGCCGGCTCGTGGCCGCGGCGTCGGCCGGTGTGCTGCTCGCGACGCTGGCGCTCGCCGCGACGGCCGGCTACGGACTGCTCGTCCGCGACGACGACAGCTGGCGGGCCGGTGACGCGCTGATCGTCGCGAAGGAGTCCAGCGCCCGGTACGTGTACCGGGACGGCCTGCTGCACCCCGTGCTCAACTACACGTCCGCGCTGCTGATCCTCGGCATCGGCCGGCCTCGGACGGTGTACGTGCCGGCGCGTTCGCTCGCGGCGGTACCGCGCGGGAGTCCGCTGGGCATCCCGGGCGCACCCGACGCGCTCGCCGAGCCCGAACGGCTGGTCGGCCTGCCGTGGACCCTGTGCGGGTCGGCGCTTCATCTCGGTGGAGGGGGCGCCGGCGGGCGGGCGTTGGGAGACTTGGGCCTGCTCGTCCGCGATCCGGCCGGGACCAGCTACCTGATCTGGCGCAACCGCAGGCATCCGATCCGGGAGCCGGCAGTCGTACTCGCCGCGCTGGGCTGGGGCAGAGCGCCACACGTGCGGGTCCCGACGCCGGTGCTCGACGCGTTGCCGGTCGGCGACGACCTGGCCCGGATCCCGATCGAGGGGCGGGGTCGGCCGTCGGGGTTGGCCGGGCTGCGGGTTGGCGATGTGGTTGTCGTGGAGAGCCAGGGCGGGGCGCGGCAATACGCGGTCGCCCTCGCCGGTGGCCTCGCTCCGGTCACCCAGATGCAGGCCGACCTCCTGCTGGCCGAGCGCGGTACCCGGCTGCGCCGGCTGGATCCGGGCTCCTACACGACCGCGCCGAAGCTGGACGACCTCGTCCCCGGCGGACCGGTACCGCCGCCGGAGGAGACGCCCGAGCTGGTGCGGCCGGCCGGCGAGCTGTGCGTCGACGTGGCGGACGGCACGGTTGGGGTACGCGTCGATGTCCCGGTCGACGGTGTCGACGGCGTTGTCGTGCCGCCCGGCCGTGGTGCCGTCGTCGACGCGGGCGGCACGCTCAGCGTCGTCACGGATCTCGGGATGCGGTACGCGGTACCGAGCCGCGAGGTCCTCGCGATGCTCGGCTACGGCGACGTGACCCCGCTGCGGTTGCCCGCGGCCGTCGTGGCGCTGTTGCCCGCCGGCCCGGCTCTCGATCCCGACGTTATCCACAGGTTTGCCAACAGGGCTACCGGCTAGCCGCCGCGATCGATAGCGTCGGCGGACGTCAGGTCATTGAAGAAACGGGGGTTTCGATGGACCACGCGCAGGCACACGTCGCCGTGCTGGAACGCACGGCCGGCAGGTTCGACGGGGTCAACCGGTCGCTGGAGGCGATGCTGCGGCGGCTGATGGCCGAGCTGGACGCGCTCGAGCAGCAGTGGCGCGGCGCGGGCGGGCGGACGTTCGACCAGGTACGCCGCGACTGGGCCGCGGACCAGGCCCGGCTGCACCGCGCGCTGGACGAGACGGCGACCGCCATCCGCTCCTCGGGCCGCGGGTACGCCTCGTCGGACGCCGACGCGGCCAGCCGGGCGAGGTCGGTCCGGCGCGGCCTGACGCTGCCGTTGTAGAGCCGGCCGTGAGCTTCGGGCGCCTGGACCTTCGGTCGGCGCAGGTCAAGACCAACGGAGTCAACCAATGAGAGACGAACCCCTCCTGGTCAACTTCACCGCGATGTCGACGGCCAGCGCGAACATCGCCGCCGCGATCAGGACGCTGCACGACCAGCTCGCCGAGCTGGAACAGAGCGCCGCCCCGCTCGTGTCGACGTGGGAGGGCTCGGCGCGATCGGCGTACGACCAGCGTCAGGCGCAATGGCGCGCCGCGGCGGCGGAGCTGACTGCCACGCTGACCGACATCAAGCGGGCGCTCGATGACTCCGCGGCCGACTACGCGTACACCGAGAGACGCAACAGCCACCTGTTCGAATGAGTCCGAATAGCCCCCTCGGTCAGCGTTCGGGGGCGAGCCGATGCCTTGGCTGGACCGTTGTAGGTTGTACGCGATGCGTGCATCGGTTGCTCACGGTAAGGAGGTGGCCGTGAACGAGTGGGAGCCGGCCACCGAGGCAGAAGTCGCGATGCGGGACGCCCTGCGGGCGGGCGACCAGGAGCTCTATTTCCGCATTCTCGCCCGCAGCGAGCTGCTGTTGCCGGTGTCCACCGACGCGCTGGCCGGCCGCTCGCCGGTGGGCTGGGGCACCTGGACGACCGGTTCCCGTACGCACGTGCTGGCGTTCACATCGACCGAGGCGATGCAGGTCTGCCTGTCCGAGCACGCTGGCTCGGCCCGCCGTGTGGCGTACCACGAGCTGGCCGCGCACTGGCCGAACCTGGAGTGGTGGCTGGCCGTCGATCCGGGGCTGCCGATCGAGGGGTACCTGCCCGCGTGGTTCGTGTCCCAGCTGGCCCGTGGCGACATCCGGCTGCCCGGCCGCACGCTCGGTGCCCGGGCCCGCGTCGAGCGGGTGGAGAGCTTCCAGCGTGCGCGAGCGGTGGCCTCGGTACCCGGCCGGACGCCGGCCCAGACCATCCGCGCGACCGCCCCCGTCTCGCCGGCCAAGGCTCCGGCGGCCCCGGAGCCGGCTCCCGAGCCCGTGGTGATCGAACCCGAGCCGGTGGTGGTAGAGCCCGCGCCGGCGGAGGCCGGCGCCAGCATCACAGCCGCCAGCGTCACAGCCGGCAGCGTCACAGCCGGCAGCGGTCTGGCGGCGGCGTTGGCGGGGCGGAGTGCGGCGGCGGCGGCCCGGGCGACGTTGCGCGAGACACCCGCGGTCGCCGAGGAGCAGCCCGCGGCGCCGGAGGAGCCGGCCTTCGTACCGGCCAACGAGACCGAGGCGAGCCTGCTGGCCGCGGCGGACGAGGGGAACACCGACAGCTTCCTGTCCACGCTGTTGCTGGCCAAGGTGCTACTGCCGCTGCCGTCGAGCGGGCACGTGGACGGCCGGCCGGGCGATTCGAGCTTCGTGTGGCGTACCGAGACGATCGAGGACCACCCGTACGTGGTGGTGTTCACGTCCGAGGAGCGCCTCGTGGAGCACCTCGGTGAGGCCCGCCAGACCGTGGGCGTCAGGTTCGCTCAGTTGATCCGGCACTGGCCGGACGAGCACTGGTCGTTCGCGGTCAACCCCGGTACGCCGGTCGGGGCCAAGCTGCCCGGTAACCAGATCGTGGCGCTGGCCAACTGGGCGGCCGAGGTCGGGCTGGGAGAGGAACCGGCCGAGGAGGCGCCTGGTCCCTCGATCGGCGAGCCCGTCGAGGAAACCGAACCGCCGCCGTCGCCGGTGGCCGGATCGGCTACCGCCTCGTCGAGCGCGGGCCTGACGATGATGCAGAAGCCGCTCCCGCCCGGCCAGGTGAGCTACTACCTGGAACGCGGGTACGACCGGGTGTCGGGTTTCGTGCAACGGGCGAACGAGCTGGCGCACCTGCGCACTCCGGCCGAGCTGCACGCCGCAGTGGGCCTGGACTACGCCGGATCGCCGTTCGACCGCAACGCCGACGAGCTGTACGTCCTGCGGTGGGCGGCGCACCGACCGAGCCTGTACCGGATCCCGTACGGCGGCCCGCACGAAGCCGCAATGCAGGCCATGCAGGGCTGGGTCATCGAACGGGCGCCGTTCCGGGGCAACGGGTTCGCGCCCAGCGAGACCGGTGACGTCATCGCGGAGTTCAAAGTGGACAGTGCACGGCTGCCGCACGGCGCGCAGCTGTGGCGGGTCCGCGCGGACGGTACCGAGACCCTGATCGCGTTGCTCGACGCCGACGGACCGACGTGGCGGCGCGTGGACGGCACGCAGTGATCCGCGACGGGTTCATCGCGCGCTGGACCGGGCAGGAGTACGAGGCCAGCCCGGACGGTGACGATGTGCGCCTGTACCGGCCCGATCCCGCGGACGGCTTCGAGGAGATCCGCCCCGGGCGGTACCGGCGCATCGTCCCGGCGAGCGACGTCGAGGACCTGGTGTACGTGCGAACGACCTGCACCTGGCGGGGAGAGCCGTTCATCGTGCTCGGCGAGCACGGGGATTGGCTGCGCGTGGAGTACGCCGGCGGCAAGGCCCCGGTGGCCGCGCTGCTGAACCTCGAGGAGTTCGACTTCGGCGTGTACCAGGGCTGGGCCCCCGCCAACGAGGTCATAGACCTACGGGAGCAACGGGTCTAGCTACCGAGGCGCACCGCACGGGCGTGCAGGTAGCGCTGTTGCGGCAGGCTGGTTGCCCGGTGCGCGGCCGCCAGGTACGCCTCGTGGGCCGCGGTCGGGTCGCCGGCCATCTCCAGCAGGTGCGCGCGGACCGCGTACAGCCGGTGGTCCTCGGCGATCCGGTCGTCGGTGGCGAGCTTGCCAACCAGGTCGAGGCCGGCCGGGGCGCCGTGGACCATCGCCACCGCGACGGCGTGGTTCAGCGCTACCACGGGGTTGTCGGACATCCGCAGCAGCACCTCGTACAGCGCCAGGATCTGCGGCCAGTCGGTCTCCTCCGCGGTCGGTGCCTCGTCGTGCAGGGCGGCGATCGCCGCCTGCAGCTGGTACGGACCGGTAGCTCCGCGCGGCAGCGCCTCGGAGACGAGGGCCACGCCTTCGGCGATCTGGTCGGCGTTCCACAGCCCGCGGTCCTGCTCGGCCATCGGAACCAGCGCGCCGTCCGGCCCGGTACGCGCCGCCCGCCGCGCGTCGGTCAGCAGCATGAGCGCGAGCAGCCCGGTCACCTCGCCGTCGTCGGGCAGCAGTCGGTGGACGAGCCGGGTCAGCCGGATCGCCTCGGCCGACAGCTCCCGGCGTTGCAGGTGCGGGCCGGACGTGGCGGCGTACCCCTCGTTGAAGATCAGGTAGAGCACGTGCAGGACGGCGGCCAGCCGGTCGGCGCGCTCGGCGGCCGGCGGCATACCGAACGGGATGCCGCTCTCCTTGATGCGCTGCTTGGCCCGGCTGATCCGGCGCGTCATGGTGGCCTCGGGTACGAGGAACGCGCGGGCGACCTCGGCCGTGCTCAGGCCACCGACCGCGCGCAGCGTGAGCGCGATCTGCGAGGCCGGCGACAGCGCGGGATGGCAGCACATGAACAGCAGGACGAGCGTGTCGTCCGTGGCTGGAACCAGTTCCTGGTCGGGCAGCACCCAGCGGGCGACGGTGTCCTCCCGGCGCTGCCGGGCCTGCTCACTGCGCAGCAGGTCGGTCAGCCGGCGCGAGGCGACCGTGATCAGCCAGCCGCGCGGATTGTCCGGTACGCCCTCGGCCGGCCATTGCAGGGCACCGGCCAGCAGCGCCTCCTGTACCGCGTCCTCCGCGGTGTCGAAGTGGCCGTACCGACGTACCACCGCGCCGAGGACCTGCGGCGCGAGCTGGCGCAGCAGGTCCCCGACACCGTCCTCGTTCACACCCCGAGGTCCTCGATGCCGTCGATGACGGGCCGGATGTCCACGTATTCCCCGGGCGCGTCAGGGTTGATCAGGCCGGCGGCGATCTCGGTTGCGCGGTCGTAGCTCTCGCACTCGACGATCGTGTAGCCGGCCAGGACCTCCTGGGTCTCCGGGTACGGCCCGTCGGTCACCACCGGAACCCGGTTCTCCAACTGGATCCGCCGGGCATGCACGGGCGCGCTCAGCCCCCGGGCGTCCACGAACTCCCCGGAATCGATGAGCTTCTGGTGGTACGACCCCATGTACGCGTGCATCTTCGCGACGTCCTCCGCCGACATGGGCGGCTTGTCCGTGGGCTTGCCGGACAGCACGTCGTAGTCCTGCTGCGAGCCGTACAACATGATCATGTATTTCATGACCTCTCCTCTCTGCTAACGGAGACGTCGAAGTCAGCGAGCGGATCAGGACTTGGCCCAGCGGAGAATTTCGCCGGTGACCAGGTCGGGGACCTCCCGGTGAGGGAAATGGCCGATATCGTCGAGCATGTGCCATTCGTACCCGGCTACGACGTACCGGCCGGAGCCGAGAGCGGTGCGCGGCAGGATCGCGGGGTCGACGGCGCCATGCAGCTGCAGCGTCGGCGTGATGATCGGCTTCTGCAGCAGCTTGACGAAGCGGTAGCCGTGCAGCCGCAGCACCGAGCGGAACGCCCACCGGTACGCCTCCAGCGCGCAGAACGACACCTGCGGGATCAGGAACGCCTCGCGGCATTTCGCGGCGTACTCGGCGAACGCAGGTGACCGCACCCACGCCGATCCACCCCAGCGCACGAGGAACTCCTCGATCGGCGCCGCGCCGTCCCGGGTCAGCACATGCTCGTACCGCGGGATCTGGAACTTCAGCATCGGGGCCGCCGCGGCGAGCTGTCCGCGTGGGTCGGCGAACACCGCCGCCCGGGCCCGCAGCGGGTGCGCGGCCGCGATCACCACGAGCCGGCGGACCAGCCGGGGGTGAAAGGCCGCGGTCGTCCAGGCGAGCATGCCGCCGTACCCGGTACCCACCAGCGTCGCCGACCGCTCGCCGAGGGCCCGGATCAGGCCCAC
>Ga0209382_10000902_pt1 | contig 47980 bp, 42 predicted proteins | sample SoiMetdeltSBSDD5_FD_187599 | JGI IMG/M metagenome (GOLD analysis project Ga0209382, IMG submission 187599) | Bulk soil microbial communities from a Populus tree surrounding site in Tennessee, USA - Soil MetaG P. deltoides SBSDD5 (SPAdes) (version 2) | ecosystem: Environmental > Terrestrial >...
CTCGCGACGCCCATGAGCTCTACGCGAAGTTCGGGTTTACCCCGCTCAAGAGGCCCGAGTTCTTCATGGAGCTGCACAATCCGGCTGTCTACGTCAGATGCTGATGCCCACCTTTCCGAAGTGGCTTTGCGTTTGATAGTGCGCAAACGCCGTGGCGATCTCGTCCAACGGAAAGCTTCGATCCAGCACTGGCTGCAGCCGATTCACGTGGATCGCGCGAATCATGTCTTCCTGATCGGCGCGGCTGCCGATCGAGATGCCGCTCACGCGTAGCTGGTTGGAAAACAACGCGGGAATGTTTACTTCGGCCATGATGCCCGACAGCAGACCGATCACCGCGATGTGTCCTCCGAGCCGGCACGCCGCCATGGACTGCCCAAAGGTCGCAGGACCGCCGACTTCGATGACGTGATCGACGCCGCGACCGTCGGTGAGCGCCTTCGCTCGCTCTCCCCAGTTCGGCGTGCTCCTGTAATTGATCAGGTCATCTGCGCCCAGCCGATCGAGCTGCTCCAGCTTCTCCTCGGCTGAAGACGTGGCGATTACTCTGGCACCGGCGGCCTTGGCAAATTGCAGTGCAAAGATCGATACCGCTCCGCTCCCCATGACCAGCACCGTGTCGCCTGGCTTGACCTGCCCCTTGACGACCAGTCCTCGCCACGCTGTGACTCCTGCGCAGGGGAGCGTCGCCGCCTGTGCATGGCTATAGCCCGGTGGGGCGGCGGTAAACGCATGCGCCGGCATGCACGCGTATTCGCGCGCGTAGCCATCCACGGTTTCACCCGGGATTTCACGCCGCGTCGCAGCCGTCATGTCGCCCGAGAGCCAATAAGGCCAGAACGTACTGACGACAGCATCGCCCACGCGCAGATCCGTAACACCTTCACCGCAGGCGACCACTTCGCCGGCACCATCCGTCAGCGGAACGCGGCCATCCGTCGTGGGAATAATGCCCCGCACGACGAAATCGTCGTGCGGGTTGAGAGAGGCCGCGCGCAGCCGCACCAGCACCTCGCCTGCCTGGGGCTTCGGCGGATCGGCTTCGAGCACGTGAAGATTGGCCACGCTCGCCGGCGATTTCAGACGTACCACTCTCATCGGGACCGGTCTCCTCAGGCGATGTCGTAGATCAGACTCACTCGTCCAGCCTTCAGCTCCTGCACGCTTCGCAGCTCGAGCCGACGACGCTGTTTCGCGGTGGCGAAGAGCGCCTGGCCCGCACCGACGATCAGCGGATGAACGTGGAGCCGCAGCTCATCGACCAGGCCCGCATCGATGAGGGTCTCGAGCGTTCCGGCACCGCCGACCAGGTAGATGTCCTTGCCGGATTGCGCTTTGAGGGCCGCGACGTCCTCTACACCTCGCAGGAAAGTAGTTTTCGGCCAATTTGCCGACTTCAGTGAACCCGAAAGCACGTAGTGGGGCGTCGCTTTGGCGAAGCGGGCCCACTGCAGCTCGGCTTGCGTCGGCAAGCGGTTGGTCATCGGCAACGGTTTGCCCGGCTCGTTCTGAATCGCGCCCCAGTATTGCTCGTAGCCGACATACATCTTCGCTCCAAGCAGGCAGGCATCGACGTGTGGTATCAGGTCGTAGTTGTCCGACCAGGATTCCACCCAATCTGCATAGCCTTCGGCACCGGTAATCTTCCCGTCGACCGAAGTCTGCATTCCAGCGATTAGCTTACGCATGATCCGGGCTCCTTTTGGTGTCCTCTGCAGCCATGACGGCCGGGTCGAGAGTATTTCTACAATCCGCTCCCGGAAGGTTCGTCCGCCATCGAACCGTCGCGGAACCAAAGCAGGGCCGGCTCACTTGGAAAGATATGAACGAGTTCGAAATCATCTACGAAAAATGGCATGAATATGCCAAGGGCCGGGACGTCGCGTCTCTGATCGATCTGTATGCCGACGACGCTGTCTTCGAAAGCCCGCTGGTGCCCGCTGTCCTGGACCGGGATTCGGGTGTTCTTCGGGGACGCTCGGAGATTGCTCGCTTTTTGGAGGAAGGTACCAAACGAAGGCCCAACGAGCTGGTTCGTTGGTATCGAACAGGTAAGTACTACATCAATGGCGACACTCTCATCTGGGAATACCCGAGGCAGACCCCCGAAGGCGAGCAGATCGACATTCTCGAGGTCATGCAGATTGCTGACTGCAGGATTACGAATCACCGAATCTACTGGGGTTGGTTCGGCTGCAACCGCCTTATCGCCTCTGCTCTGAAGAACGCTGCTCCTGGCTCTCATACACGGCGTTGACCGCGTCCATGATCTCGCTTTGATGCTCCTTCACCAGGCGGCCGCATTCGTTCTTACGGTCGGTGTAGTAGGTCAGGTACGCATCGCTCCCTCCCGCTTTCATTACCTTCTGCGCCCTCTGTGCTTCGCTTGCCGAAGCGTCCACGAATTCCTTCCGCAGACTGCGTTGACTGAGTGACTCGGCGATCTGCAGGTAGAACAGGATTTGCTTGTCCAGCGCTTGCAGCGCGTCGTCGTCGGGCCTGTCCGCAGCTTCCGCCAGATATCGGTGATAGACGTGCGCACCCGCACAGTCCAGAAAAGGCTCGAACGCCAATTTGGGCTCAGCCGCGATCGTCGCGAAGCTCGTCGATGCCAGGACGGCGGCCGTAGTGAAGCGACGAATGAGGATACGCATCGTGTCTACACCGCGGGCGTGCAATCCTGCAGCCGCGCGTACTCGATCTCTCGAGCTTGCGGGTTGCCGGGCGCGAATACCTGCCCGGTCGCGCTGTAGCCTTCCTTGAGGTACGAGACGTTGAATTCGTAGTGCTCGCCGCGATGCGGCGTCACCATCATTTCGATCACGGCAGTACCGCTCGTGCCGAGCATTGCATCGTGCGAGAACACGTAGGCGAGCAGCACCTTCTGCTCGAGCGGCAAGCCAAGCTGGACAGTCTCCTGGTCAAGCTCGAGCGTTCCCAGGTATTGCGAGCCGCAGCGAGCGTCGACCGTGTACAGATCGAGTGCGACGCCGAAGCGTGACAGCAGCCCGGTCCTGTTTGACTGGACGTGCACGAGCGCGTTCTTTTCCATCGCGTTGGGATACGTTTTGAGACCGGAGCAGCCGCCAAGGCTCAGCGCCATCAGCAAAGTCGCGCAGATTTCGCGCACGTTTACCAGACGCGAGCAGCTGTTAGCCGCCGAGGTTCGGGCAACTCGAGCTCGTGCCCTGGACCCAGCTGCGTATGGCATCGTCGATGTCCTGTGCCTTCCCGATCTTGCCGCGGTAGATCGTGACCTTCGTCGTCCGCGCATCGACCGGCGCCGCCTCCGCGACCAGGATGTACATGCCGCCTTCGGGCACCTTTTGAACCAGAACATGCTCACCGAAGTCGATCTGCACCGCCAGCTCCGTCTTGTTGTCGGAAGCGGCCAGCGTTGGTTTGTAAACGGCGTGCGACGTCTCGCGCATCGCCATGTTGCCCTGGAAGACGGTGCCCGACGAAGTGGTTGCAACGGCCAGGCATTCCTGCGACTTCTTGCGCAACGTCTCGACGACCTGCTGGTACGGTCGCGCGGCGTCGAAGCTCTGGACCGTCGCGAAGGAGCTGTGGCTGACCTGTTCGCGAAATTCGCTCGGGCTCATGGGCTGGCCCAACGACCCGCAGCCGCACAAAGCTGCGCAGAGAGTGAGTCCAGGCACCATTTTCCGTTTCATCGGTCATCCCTAAGCAGGTGATGGAGGGCGAGCCTAGCAGCGGTGCGCGCCGCGCATGTGATCCGGGCATATGAATGTGTGAACCAGTTCATGCTTGGTTGTCCGATCCGGCGGTCGGTGCTGCCAATCGTGCTCTTGTGTGCGTTGAGGATTCCGACGTTTGGTAAACAATCCACCATCTGCCATGCGACACGACGCTCCTTGCCACCTTTGCTGGGTGCCCACGTGGAACTCGAACCACCCAGGGGCCGGGATGGAGCACGTCATTGTCGCGGCAGGGACGGCCGACAGCTCTCTGCTTGCGATCGACGAGGACGGTGAACCGTTCCGCTTGACCTACCAGTTGCGTTGGGACGATCGCGGTCTGCTTCGCCGAGCCGATCTGCAGGCGCGCAAGGGATCAAACGTTCGATCCTTGTCAATGAGCGTGGATGACGCCGGCCGCTGGCTGGGCGAGCACGGCGAGCACCTGAATCATCTCGACGGCTGCGCTGACATCGACATCTGGCCTACGCCTTTGACGAACAGCTTCCCCATATGGCGCGGCCAGCTGCAGATCGGGGAGCGTCGAGAGTTTCGCATGGCGTGGGTGTCAGCTCCCGATCTCACGGTGGCAGCCAAAGCGCAGGCGTATACCCGGCTGGAGGATCGCCTCTATCTTTTCGAGAGCCTGGACGGAAGCGGCTTCACGGCCAGGTTGCCCGTCGACGAAGACGAGTTCGTCATCGACTATCCGGGGCTGTTCAGTCGCGTCCGCTTGCGAGAATCGTCGGTTTAGGCGCTCAACGCGCCCGCGTCGGCTCCGAAGGGACGACCTCCCACTTACCGTGCGTGGCACGCACGAGGACGAACGGCTTGCGGGACTCACGGTCCGCGGTTCGAGAGATCGTGCCCATCACACCCGGCATCGATTGCAGATGCGCCAGCGCATCCCGCAGCCGCTGACGATCGGACGCGACAGTTTGCGGGCTGGGCGTAATGTGGCTCTGCTCAATGGCATTCTTGAGCGTGTAAAGGATCTCCCACGCCGCCATGCTATGCAGATCTGCAGTGCCTCCGGCCGCAGCTACGGCGTCAGCTTCCTTGCGTGTTTCTGCAGTGGTAGCGATGAAGCTGGTCGGGATGAGCAATCCTTCCGCATCCGGACCGCACAGCTGCAGCGTCTCAGGTGTCGATGCGCTGGTCAGGCCGACGAGCAGCTTGGGACGCACCTGACCCACAGCGAGCTGCTTCAAGAGTCCGCAGGTCGTCTGAGCGTGAGCTGAAATGACGAGGATGTCGGCATTGGCCGCCCTGATCTTCTGCACCTGGGAAGCGAACGACACGTCGTTGATGGACCACCCGGTGCTGCCCAGCACCTGCAATCCGCTCGCCGCAGCCTCCTTGGAAATGATGTTCTCCCAAGTGGAGTGAGAGTGCGCAAAGTCCGACTCCTCACCTCCATAGACCGTCTGAAGCTGCGGATGATGTGCGCGGACCCACTGCCAGAGCGACGTGTACATGTCGGTTTCGTTCGGTGCGTTGCGGAACGCCCACTCGGAGATACGAGCCAGATTCGCTTTCGTCGCGCCATCGGTGAATACGGGAATCTGAAATCCAGGGTCGTCACCGTCCCCTGCCTTGTGTTGCAGCTTTCCGTAGAGCGGCTCCGCAACCGAAGAACAACTCGGGCCGATGACCGCGATCGCAGATGACGCCGCCGCGTCGCGCAGGAGTGCAATTGCATCTTCGGGTTTGCAGTGGTCGTCGGCATAGGTGATTTCGAAGTGGCCCACGGACCCATCGCCAAGGCGGACTCCGCCGGCCTCGTCGATGCGACGCGCCGCTGCCTGCAAAGCAGCGCGGCTGTTTATTCCGAAGGATTTGACCGGACCGGTCAGTGCGCCAAAGGCGCTGACCTTGATGGCGACGCTCTGCGGTTGTCCGTTGCTCGCTTGAGCGAGCATCGTCGCGCAGCCCAGCAGTGCGGCCGAAAGAATCTTTCGCATCGACTTCGTCTCCTTTGCACGGCAGTCAGGCAGATCAAGCAGACAAGATAGCGTTGCGTGAAGCGGGATGTTTCACGCAGCGGTGAACCATCGTGGCAACGATCGCATATCATCCGCTGCACGATGTTCGGCAAATTTCCCATCTCTGAGGTCGCAGCGCTCTTGGCCGATCCCGCTCGCGTGGCGATGCTGACGAGCTTGCTCGATGGCGAGTCGCGCCCCGCGGGAGAACTGGCGCGCATGGCCAATGTGTCGGCGCAGGCTGCGAGTGCGCATCTCGGGAAGCTGACTGCCGCGCAAATGCTCGTCAAGGCGAGACTGGGGCGACATCACTACTACCGGCTGGCGAAGCCTGAAGTCGGTTTGGCGCTCGAAGCGCTGGCTGTCGTCAAATCACCTGTGAAGCATTCCATGGTGACGCAGAGTGCTGAAGTCCAGGCGCTGCGCTTCGCGCGCACCTGTTACGACCATCTCGCCGGTCGCTGCGCCGTCCAGATTGCAGAGGCCCTGATGCGCAAACAGCTGATGAATCTGCGGACAACCGAGTTTCATTTCACGCGCAAGGGGCAGACATTTCTGCAGTCGTTAGGAATTGATCCTCTGGCGCTGCACGCAAGCAGGCGCACGTTCGCCAGAGCGTGCATCGACTGGACTGAACGCAGATACCACGTCGCCGGATCGGTTGGTGCGGCGTTGCTCACTGTTTTCCGCGCTAATGACTGGATAGTACGCAGGCGAGAGACTCGCGCTGTACGGCTGACGAGCAGTGGGCGTAAAGAACTCGGCAAATTGCTGGACGTACGGTTCGACTAACCGGCGAGCTTTCGCCGTCATCATCAAGGATCGTCGAATGGCCAGGGGAACTGGGCGTGTCGAGCTCGGCTGCAGCTTCTGCGGCAAGCGCCAACCGGCTGTCAGATTGGTCGCAGGGCCATTGGTTACGATCTGTTCTGAATGCGTCGCACGCTGTGCGGATACGGCAGGTGAAGATGCGGGCGAGGCTGCGTGCAGCTTCTGCGGGACATCGGGGACAACTCTCGTGCAACCGCCGTCCAGGCTCGGGACGCAGGCGCTGATCTGCAGCGGGTGTCTGGCGATCTGCAAGGACGTTGTCGCGCAGATTCAGCCATAGTTCATGACATCGTCATCATGATGGCCTACGGACAGGAGGGGCCATGGACAGATGCATGCGCTACACGCGTGTCCCGACGGAGAATCGGTCTGGGTTGCTCGCGCTCTTGTTCCTCACAGGCGTGACCATTCTCTGCAGCCCTGCGCATGCGAAGGAAGCCGCACTTCCGCCTGACGACAGCGAGTACATCATCTTCATCGTCGATACGTCGGGCAGCATGTTCAATCATGTCTGGCCGATCGTGCTCAGGAAGGTCGGCGAAACACTGGACCTCTACCCGAAGGTGACGGGCTTCCAGGTGATGAATGACGAAGGCGCCTACATGTTCACCGGCGATCGCGGCAAGTGGCTGCCCGACACGCCCGCGCAGCGGCAAACGGTGATCGAACGACTACGCACCTGGAACGCGTTCTCGAATTCCAGCCCGATCGAGGGTATCGTCGAAGCCATTCGTACCTATCACGACCAGGACAAGAAGATCAGTCTGTACGTGTTCGGTGACGAGTTCACCGGTCCCTCGATCGACTCGGTCGTGAAGGGCGTGGACATCATCAACCGCGGAGATGAAGCCGGAGAGCGTCGTGTGCGTATTCATGCTATCGGGTTTCCGCTACGCCCCGATGCTCCGCAGGAAACCAGCATCCGGTTCGCGACGCTGATGCGCACACTCTGTGAACGCAACGGCGGCACTTTCGTCAGTCTCGACGAGGCCCAGTGAAGTGGTGGAACTGGCACGACAGCTACCCACCTGGAGCCGCTACGCCTTGAGAATATCGGCGAGAATCTCGTCCACGAAGATCGCGGGCTCTTCCCAGGGGTGATTCGGCCGCAGCCCCACATCGATGACCCGCCGCACCAGTTCGAGATCCAGCGGTACGCAGAATTCGAGGCGCGTCGTCGGCACGCGTGACACTTTGCCGACCTCGCCGTGCGAAGGGTTCGCGCCCGCGATCGGCTGATACTGCTCTGTCCCGCCGCCGATCCACCAGGCTGAGCAATCGTACCTGCCGTAGCGCAGGGGAACGACCGAGCAGACGCCGGCCAGCACTCGGTCCACCGCATCCTGCGGGAGATAGGTCGCGATTCGATAGACATTCTGCAAGGCCATGGTGAGCTCCGGTTGGTTCGAGCAGCCAGCCGGCATGTTCGCATCTGCGTTGCGGGCTACGCTGCAAAATTCGCCAAGCCTTCTGCGTCACGGTGGGCTAGCTTGTAGCTCCCGGCCATGGAAGTCGCAATGCGAGTCGTGATTGCGGATGGCGAGCCTCTGTCGCGCTCCATCCGAGTATTGCTCCTGGCCTTCTGATTCTGGATCCACTCAGCTTTCCTGCCTGGAATCCGATCGGGAGGTCCACTGGACGGCGCGTTGTAGACTGGTACCCGATCTTGGTGTCTCAACAGTTGGGCGGCTAAAAAGTGAGCGCACGCGCACGCGCCGGCTCCGGATCCTTCACCTGATACAAATGATGCGAAACGGAACCCCGGCTACTGACCCAGACTCGTACGTGACAGCGCTTAGCGGGTGGCAACGCGCACGCGTTGAAGAATTGCGTGCAGCCGTATGCTCCACGTCAGGCCTGCAAGAGGTAGTGAAGTGGGGACACCTCGTGTACCTCTCGAACGGCCCGGTCCTGCTCATCCGTGCGGAGGAACATCGCGTTCTGTTCGGCTTTTGGCGAGGGCAACGCTTGCGCGCCATCGAGGAACGTCTCAAGCCAGGTGGAAAGTACGAAATGGCCACGTTGGAACTGCGCGAAGGAGCGACCATCAGTCCGTCAGTGGCGCGCCGCCTGACCAAGGAAGCAATAGCGCTGAACAAGACCCTCGGCGATCCGACGCAGAGCGCTAAGCCGAACAAAGCGTTGAAGCGGCGAGGCGCGAAACGCGGGCGTCTTTCTTCTAAGTAAAGTACATCGTTGTATGCAGGGCTGTATGTAGGGTCTGCGTGTAGTCCGGGTACCACTATTGGGATAGTGAGCGCTTCGGATCCAGCAGAGTGAGGAGGTGCTGCGCGGCAGCGGGTGCGTGTTCCTTCGCTCCGCTGATGAAGAATACGAAAACGTCGCGCACGCCTTCCTTGCGACCGACCTGCTCGACGCGCGGCAGGCCACTCGCGTCTTCGCCTGATGCCCATTGTCCAGCCCGGGTCGCCCACGTTGCGAGTGCCGTCCTGGCGTATCCCGTCGGCTCACTCGAGACGGTACGCATCAGTCGTGCGTAGATGAAGTCGGTCGTAGCGTCCGCGAAGCTTGGATGCTCGTCCGTATCCGCAAACACCGTGGCCACCCGATGCTTGCGTGCGATCTGCAGATACTCCGGTGTCATGAAGCTTTCGTGCCTGACCTCAAAGGCGTGACGCAGGGGGATTCCCGCCACTTCCCCGGGCAGCATGCCAAGGAAGCCGTCGACTTCCGCAGCGTCGAACAGCTTGGTCGGCGCCAATTGCCAAAGAAGAGGTCCGAGCTTTGCCTGTAATTGCGACAGGCCGCTGTTGATGAAACGAGGCAGGCTTTCAGCCGCGGTGCGCAAGTCGCGACGGTTGACGAGAAAGCGGGGTGCCTTGACCGAGAACACAAAATCATCGGGTGTTTCGTCGCGCCACTTCGCGAATACCGCCGGCGATTGCAATCGATAGAACGTGCCGTTGATCTCGATCGCGGTAACTTGCCGGCTGGCGTAGTGCAGTTCCTGATTCTTCGAAACGTGCTTCGGGTAAAACGTCGTGCGCCATGGCTCGTAGTTCCAGCCGCCCATGCCGGCGCGAATGCGGCCTGCCACCGTCGATTGACTCATTGTTCGTTCCGCGCCGACGCGGCGGCCATGATTGCATCCACATTGTCTTGCGCCAGGAATTCGGCCGGCGATACGGTGCCTGCATTCATTCGCGCGAACCCGTCCATCGCCTGCTGATTCCCGCGCATCGCTCGGAAAAGTTGCCGCATTGCCGGAGTCGGTGGCTGCAGTGTTGCGAACTGGCACGTAAATTCGTACATCGACAGGACGCTCGAGTCTCTCGCTCGTTGATAGTGCGCCAGCGCGTCCTCGTACGAGGATGTGCCGGCAAATGATCGATCCAGTGCGAGCGCGCAAGCTTCGGCGTCGCGGAAGGCATCGCGGATGCCCTGTGCCGTGATGGGATCTCTGATGTAACCGGCATCGCCGACCAGTGTCCAGCCCGGACCATAGGGTTTGCGGAAATAGTTCGGCGTCGGCACGCCGAACAGGCGCCCCTCGCGCTTTCCGGCACGGAAGCGTTCGGCGAATTCCGGCGCGAGCTCGATCACCTTGAGAACGTTCGCTTCGAGATCGCGCTTGTTGACGTCGAACTCGCGGTATGGCCAGGCCACGATCACGATGGTCAGGCCATCATGGGTCGGCGCCACTGCCAGGCCTCGATTCCTCAGCATGTAGGTTTCGTATCGGCCGTCCATCGGCAGGCCACTGCAGTACATGTAGTAGGGAGCAAGCAGGGCCGGCCGCTCGTGGTACTTCTGCGCAAGAACGGCGTCGGCGACGATGGAATTCCTCCCATCTGCGCCGACGACGACGGCGGCTCGCTCGGTGACGCTCGTACCTTGCTTCGAGCGCCCCTTGATCCCGACGACTCGTGCGCCTTCGATCAGGATTTCCTCGACGACGAAGCCTTCGCGAATCTCGGCGCCGGCAGCGGTCGCGGCATCGAGGAGCAACTTGTCGAGAATGATCCGCCTTGGACAGTACGCTATGGGCTCATCTGCCGTCCCCGGCGTACCGGCGAGCGTGAACGTTCCGAAGTCGAATCCATACGTAGCGATCGGCGGGCATCCGGTGGCAGCCAGAGCGTCGGCCAATCCCCATCTCCTCAGAGCGGAAACGGCGAGGGGATGCACCACGTGAGTTGAGATCGTATCGCTCGGAAACGTCGCCCGGTCGACCAGCAGGACGCGATAACCCCGTCGCGCGAGCAGCATCGCCGTCGGCGAACCGGCACAACGCGAGCCGACGACGATCACGTCGTATGTATTGCTCAAAGGCGTTCCGGCAGCCATAGGCGGCATCATAGTCGCTAGTGCCTGACATGCGGCATCGCACATTCAGCTGCCGTCGGCTCGAGTTGCGAATCGTCACGGCCGAGAGCACCCTCAACGACTCCTCCGAATGGAGGTGCTCGCGTGGCCGAGGACCTGGTTGACCTCGGAAAGCGACGTCGCGACGCTATCCGCGCCGCCGCCGATCGCGCAGGAAATATCTCTGGATAGCGGCCGCGATTCCGTTGCTGATATCGTCGTGACGCGCGAACAGGCCGAGCAATGGATCGCGCTTACGATCGATGCAATGGCGTTCGATAACGAGCCGGTGCGCATGGCAGCAGCACACATTCACCGTCGCTCGAAATACAGGAGCCCCGCAAACACCGCCGCGCTGACCAGTTCGCCGGAATGCCGCTGCGGGTGAGATGAATGCCCGCGTCGCGACAGAAGATTGAAATGATAGATGCGATTGCTGGGAGGAGGGATATCGCATGAAGACTCCAATGCATTTCCGGCCCGTGAGATGGTCGCTGTGCTCCGCAGCCGTGCTGACTGCAGTCGGCTGCACGATGCTGACTCCAGAGTGGCATCCGCGACGCGCATCAGCATCAGACTGCCCCGCATACTCGACGCATTATTGTGTGATTGACAACTACGGCAAGCAGTGCGGATGCGCCCAATTGAGACCGTAGAGGCAGCGACCGGCGCTAGGCTTCAGGCTCGCAGGCAAGGTGATTGAACACGAACTGCGTGAACCCGTTCTGTGCCTCCGCGACGAAGCGGCTCTGCACGCGGAAGGCTTCCTGCTCACGCTTGTCGGAATCCACGCAGCTCCTCAGCTCGAACCGCCCGCTGCGGTGCTGCAAGTAGTGAACGAACTCGTGGACGGCGACGTGATCCTTGGCGGAATCGGTCAAGTCCTTCCTGAGGAAGATGACGTCTGCGTCTTCATAGAGCCCGAAAATCGGACAAGGAATGTGATCCTTGCACACCCGATGGCTGAACCAACCTTCCGATTCCCACCGCACCTCAGGCAGCTCGTCGGGGAACGGATACCCGGACAGTTGAGAGGCCCAGGTCATCACGTAGAGAATCCAGTCGTTCATACAGTCTCGACGGGTATCTGGATTGGATTGGCGGTTGGAATTGCAAATGAAGCACAGGGGAAGCTCGGTTTCAACTCATGAATGTGCGCACGTCCCCGGCGAGCTGCGCTGCATGCGTCAGCGGCAGGCCATGCGCGCCAGCGTAGACTTTGAGCTGCGCATTTGTCACGAGCTTCGCAGTCTTCGCGCCGGTGATCGCCAGTGGGGCGGATACATCATGGTCGCCGTGGATGACGAGCGAAGGCAGCGAGAGTTTTTGCAGCTCGGTGCGGAAATCCGTAGTCGTCATCGCACGATTGCATTCGAGAGCGGCATGCAGCGAGGCCTGCAGCATCAGGTTGATGCCCCATTCCATGAGCGCTTCCGACGTGTCCGGCTGAAAGAACGGCCGCGAATTCTCGCGCAGCCAGCGGGGGAAATCTTTCTTCCAGGCGCCGCGGAGCCCCTCGAATATGGCTGGATCGATGCCGTCGGGGTTGTCGGGTGCTTTGCTGATGAAGGGCAGCGTTGCGCCCACGAGGACCAGCCGCGCGATCCGCGTTGCTCCATGGCGCGTGAGATACCGCACTGCCTCGCCACCGGCCATCGAGTGCGCCACCAGCGTGACCTGCTTCAGATCCAGCGTGTTCAGGACCGCGGCGAGGTCGTCGGCGAGCGTGTCATAGTCGTAGCCGCGACCAGGATCGGTCGACCGGCCGTGTCCGCGTCGATCGAACGCCACGCATCGAAAGTCACTGTCCGCGATCTGCGCCATGACGTAGGACCAGAAGTCCGACGGCAGGCACCAGCCGGCGAGGAACACGGCGGCCCGGCCAGTGCCCCAATCGCGGCAGAACAGCTGGCAACCGTCGGCAACTGCAACGAAGGGCGGCACCGCAGAGTTCTTGCCGCCGCTGCCGGTTGCGGCGCTCACGTTCGCAGCACTTAGCAGGGAGGCACCTGTCAATGCAGCGGTAGCTTTCAGCACGTCGCGCCGGTCCATCATCGTTCCCCCAATTGATCGGTGATGCAATTTTCCGGTCCGTAGGTACGACTGTCGATTACCTGCGAGGTCAACACTCGAACCGCCGGGGTTGCACGCGCGCAGTCGCACTCGTAGATTGCCTGCCTCGGGGTGATCATCGAGTTCGCCGAGCAATGCAGCGACCAATGGGAAGTGAGCACAGCGCCGCTGCGCGGCCCGGATCGTTCGGCACAATGCTTGCGACATATCGGCACCGCAGCGGTTTCACTCAGTTGGAGTTGTCGCTGCGTGCGGGCATTTCGATCCGTCACCTCAGTTTTCTCGAGCGCGCACACGCGCGCCCCAGCGCGGCCATGATCGGCCGGCTCGCGAGCTCGTTGCATCTCGGTTTTCATGATGAGGACGAGCTCATGACTGCGGCCGGGTTTGCCACGCGCTGGAATGCGGGCGCGAGCCTCGGGGCGCACATCTTCGATACTGCTCTGTACATGAATGCGGCGACGAACCCGCGCCAGCTGATCGAAGCGTCGCGGGCACCGCTGGCCCGCCTCGGAGTCGCGCACTTTTTTTGTGGCACGCTGACACCGACGCGACCCATCAGCTCGCTCATCGACTTCGATCCAGAGGGTGTTTTTCCGGTGGCGTGGCTGCAGCGCTATCGCGAGCAGCGCTACCGTGTCCACGATCCGCTGGTGCGCGAGGCGTTGCGCGCCAGCTCTGCCTACTTCTGGGCTGACGTTGCGTCACGCGATGCAGGCCTGAGCAAGCGGGAGCGTCACGTCATCGATGAGGCGGGCGACTTCGGCATTACTGGCGGCTTCGTCGTCACGCTGCGCCGAGCCGACGGCTCGATCCGTGCGGTGTCGATGATGGGCCGCGACATCGATGCTCGGGACGGTGCCGTGCGCGTCGCGCTGCGCACCATCGGTACATGCCTGCTCGATACTCAGGAACGGCTGGCCGCAACGGTGCGGCCGGCAACGCTCACGCCGGAGGCGCTCGAGTGCCTCCGCTGGACGCTCGATAACCAGTCGCCGCAGCAAATTGCGCAGAAGCTGGGCCTGGGGATCCGCGCCATCCGTGGCCACCTCAGAACCGCCTGTACCGAACTCGGCGTGCGTGATCGGCGTCAAGCCGCCGCGCGCGCGGTAGCTCTGCATCTCATTCGGTCCGCATGAGTACCCGGGCGACGTTTCGTCACGGTCTGAATACTCTGCGTGTCGTGCGGCTTCAGGCAACCGCCTGTGCGGTTGCGCACGAAAGCGACCCGCTCGAGTCTCGTGGAAGCGAGGCCGATAACTGGCTCTGCCGCGGCCACCTTTCAGAACAGGTTGCCGAAGCTGTGGAAGCTGACGCTGAAGGTCAGCGAGTATGCGCGCCCGGTCGGATCGGTGAACCGTTCGTCGTAACCCGTGGCCAAGCCTCCGAGCTTGTTCGTGAGCGGCGGATCCTCATCGAAGACGTTCTTGATCAGCGCGGTGACTCGCCACGTGTCGCCGGGCTTGTACGAGAGCGCCAGGTTCCACACTGAGTAGTGATCGACCTCGTTGTAGAACGGATAGCTGTGGTCGCGGCCGAGACCGTTGTTGAAGTCGACGTAGCCGCCGAGGTGCCGGTTCTGGAGCTGCGCACCCCACGACGCCTGATCCCAGGCCAGCGTCGCGTAATGCGAGTAGCGGATGACCGGTGAGCCGTCGACGTACACGCCGAGCTTGCTGATGAACACATCTCCCGGGAAGCGCTGGAATTCATACTCATTGACGTAGGTGCCGCGATAGTCGAGCGACAGCGTGCCCGGGCCGATGTCGTGCGACCAGTTCAGCGTGAAGTCGACGCCGGAGGTCTTGATCTTCCCGATGTTCTCGGAGAATTGATTGATGTAGGCAATGGGATTCCCTGGTGCCCCGGCCAAGCACCCTGTTGCAACGAAGAACTCCGGCGGCGCCTCGTTACAGCGCACGATGGAGCTGCCGAACCGATCGAGGTCAGCGAAGATCGCGGTCGGCGCCAGCACGCCGAGCGTCTTGTCGACTTCGTACTCCCAGTAGTCGAGCCCCACGGCCAAACGATCCATCACGTGCCAGTCGAGTCCGGCCGCGTACGCCTCGGACTCGACCGGCTCGAGATGTGGATTGGCGCCGAGCAGGCCGTTGAACTGGTTGTTGCAGTCACGCAGGGCGATACCGCCGAGGGCTGTATTCACTACGCCGCCCGGGCACAGGATCGGATCATTTTGCTTCGGCGTGTTGCCGCCGATCTGTTGCGGCCGGAACAGCTCGAACAAGGTCGGCGCGCGAAAGCCCGTGTTGTAGGAGCCGTGCAGATTCAGCACATCGTCGATCGCTTCCCAGGTGAGCAGGATTTTCGGGTTCACGGTGCCGCCGAAATCGTCATAGTGGTCGTAGCGCACCGACACATCGGCCTCGAGTCGCTGCACGATCGGAACGATCACCTCGGCAGTGGCCGAGTAACGATCGCGGTCCGCCTTCACGTCCTGGGCGGTCGCCGAGAATCCGGTGATCGTCGCCGGGACCACGAGCAGGCCCGGGTTGTTTCTGAATTCCGCCTCCTCGGTGCCGTACTCCAAAGCGAGCGCGGACGCGACGGTCCCCGCAGGCAGATCGAACAGCTTGCGGCCCAACTGCAGCCCGCCCATCGTCAGCGTGCCCTCCGCCGTCTGCATCGTGTCGTGGATCTGGATGTCGCGCAGATATTGCGTGCCCGCCGCAGATTGCTCGCCGAACGGATTGAGGAAGGGCGCACCGTTCGCGCCGGCGATTCCGTCCGCCAATCCCTGCGTCGAAACGATGCCGTTGAGCGAATTGATGTCGACCGTGGATGTCGAGTGCAACGCGTACAGCTGATAGTTCCAACCCGCCACGTCGCCTTCGAGCTCGGCCAGGATCCGATCGGTGTCGTTGATCGTCTCAGTCTCGCGCAGCCCCATGGCGTTCAGCCGCACGTCGAGCCGTGCTGGCCGCGTCATATCGAGCCCCGGCACCGCCGGAGTCAAGCCGTTGCCGGGGTAGTACGGACTCGCCGGCGCGATCGACAGGGTCGCGATGGGCTGCGCGGTGATCGTCGAATCGATTTCGGACCGGGCCCAGAAATACTCGAGCGAAGCCTCGTGCTCGCCGAATCGCCCGGTGAGCTTCGCCAGCGCCGAGAGCTGCTTCTCCGGATTCTGGATGTCAGGATCTTGTGCCAGATCGTAGCGGCAGAGAGAGCCGACGCGAATCGACTTCGGCGGCGCGCAATCCGGGAAGAAGGGATTGGCCACCAGCGCGGGCGTCGGCGGTGTATTCGTTTGCGTGACGGTGGCCGGGAAGGTCTGCGCGCCGGTGCGGTCGACGTTGTGTTCGGGAATGTAATAAGTGTCCGCAAACTCGCGATCGAGCATGCGGACTCTATTCCGCTCGCGCCACGTGCCGCCCACATAGAAGTTCCAGCCGTCCGCGGCGAGCGAGCCGAAGCCCAGCGTTGCCGAGCCGCTGTACGACTCGCCGCCCACATCCTCGGGCTGCAGCGTGTTGGCGGACAGCTCCAGGCCCTGCATCTCATTGCGTGTGATGAAGTTGATCACGCCGGCGATCGCATCCGAACCGTAGATCGACGAGGCGCCGTCGGACAACACGTCCACCTGGCTCACCAGCGCCGTCGGCACCGTGTTCAGATCGACCGCTTTGTTCAGATAAGGGTTGTTGACGATGCGCCGTCCACCGAACAGCACCAGCGTGCTCTCCGAGCCAAGCGAGCGCAGGCTTGCATACGACGCCATGCCTGTGCCGGCGCCTGGGAACGTATTGCTGACCTCGAGCGGCTGGTTCTGCGACACTGCGTTGAGGATCTCGGACGCGTTGGTCGCGCCGCGCAGCGCGATCTCATCCATGGAAATGGCGGTCACCAGCTGCGAGCTCTGCTCCTGCCGCGGGATCAATGAGCCGGTGACGACGACCTCTTCGAGCGCGCCGCTCTCGGGCGCCTCCTGGCCGACGGCCATGCTCACGGGCGTAGCTGCGAGCAATGCGCCGGCAACGGCGCCGGAAAATTTTGCGGTCTGATTCTGCAGTGCCACCGATGTGGAACGACGCATAGAGTCCCCCGAATAGGTCTTGTGGAATGGTGCGACATCCATGCTCGCCAGTTGAGATATGAGATTGTCGATCGCTATGAATCGCTGGAGCGCGTCCCGCATGGGCGCGATCGCAGCCTCCCTATCCGCAATATCGATGTTGACTGTTCATCACGGCGCTTCCCCCATACGGCGCTCGTGATTCTTTTCGCGCGAGATGCTGGGGGATCGCGCCGGCAGACGAGTCTCCAGCTTCAAGACGGAGATACTCCGCACGCGCGGGAGCAGTCATGAGCGAATTGTCAGCAACAGACCGCCCGTTGCACCAAACGATCGCCGACTTCATCGTCCGGGCCCGTTTCGAGGACCTGCCGGCGGCCGTGGTCGAGAAGGCGAAAGCGCAGATCGTCTATCAGCTCGGCCTGGCCTTGCAGGGTCACTACAACTACGAGATCGAGCAGCTGCGCGCCGCGCTCGGTCCGCTTGACCAGCGCAATCCGAACACACCAGCCGGTGCAACGATGATCGGCGAGCGCAGTCTCCTCGCGCCTGCTGACGCGGCGTTCGCCAACGCGGTGATGATGCGTGCGTTATTTCTCGACGACCTGCTGTTCCCCGGGATGACGCACGCTGGCGTCGTCACACTGCCGGCCGCACTTGCGATCGGAGAAATGCAGCGTGCGAGCGGCCGCGATGTGCTGCTCGCAACTGTCCTGGGCTATGAGGTGCTCGGCAAGCTCTCGGCGGCCGCCTTCGGATGGAGCTCGCCGCAGCCGCGCCGCCCTACGATGATCTATGGCGCCTATGGCGCAGTGGTCGCGGGCGGAAAGCTGCTGCGGCTGGACGCGCAGCAAATGGCTCACGCGCTCGGCTTCGCGGCCAACCTGTGCATGGGTATTCCGGAAGGCGGCCAGACCGATCACTACTACGGCTTCTTCTCGCGCAACGGGATCTTTGCCGCACAGCTCGCTCGCGTCGGCGGCATTGCATTCAGCGCGATCACGTTGGAAAGCCCCATCGGCCTCTACGCGTCCTTCTTCGGCAAGGTTCCTGCGGAGCTGCCGCAGATCGTCGCCAGGTTGGGCACCGATTGGGAGATTCTGCGAACCGAATACAAGCATCACCACAGCGCGGGCCAGAACAGCATTCCGATCGAGCTGCTGCTCAACCTGATGCGTACCTACCGACTGCAACCCAGCGACGTGACAGGTGTGCGCGTCGCACTGTCGCATGAGCACGCTGCGCGCACCGAAAACTTCACGCGCGGTCCTTTCAAGACACCGCGGGAAGCGTACTCATCGCTGCCTTACGCACTCGCACGAGCGCTGCTGCAAGGCGAAGTGGTCGCTGCACAGTACACGGAAGACCAGGTCCAGGATCCGCGGACGCTCGCTGTGGCACGGGAAGTGGAGATCAATTTCGAGGACCGTCCGCGGCGCTACTACCGCGTCGAGCTCGCGACGAGAGCCGGCAAGAGCCATTCGGCGGTGCTCGATCGTTATGACTGGCCGTTTCCGCGCTCCGCCTGGCGAGCATGGCTGGAGCAAGGAGGCATGCACTTGCTCGGCGAGCAGAACGTACGCGACCTCGAGCGGCAGGTGACGGATCTGGAGCATGTCGCCGATGTCAGTCAGCTCATGGCGGCGCTGCGACCGAGCGCTCCAGTAGCGCCGACTACTCCAACAAGTAACGCAAGGCTCGTTCGATGAAACGCCGTACTGTTCTGAAGCTCCTTGGAGCGCCGACTGCCGCCGCGCTGCTCGGGACAGGCGCCTGGCCTGGAGCCCTCGCTGCACCTGACTCGTTCCGGGCAGCGGCACCACGCGCGCGCGGCGGTCCGCCGACGCTGACCGAGGCCATCGCGACATTCGTCAACCGTGCGCGCTTCGAGGACTTGCCGGCCGAGGTGGTGCAGAAGACGAAGGAGCTGCTGGTGTTCTCGCTCGCGTACGGGCTCGAAGGCGTACACGGAACAAGAGGCCGCCAGCTCGATGCGATCGCGCCGCTCCTCAACCAACCCCGCAGCGGCGGAGCTGCTGTCATCGGTCGACGCTATCGGCTGTCTGTCAGCGATGCCGCGTTTGCCAATTCCAGCGCAATCCGCGGCGACGAGGGCTTTGACGATGTGCTGTTTCCGGCCCAAGTCCACACCAGCCCCCTCGTCATCTCGCCGGCGCTTACGTTGGCGGAAGCGCACGGTCTTTCCGGGCGCCAGATGATCATGGCCATCGTGCTGGGGTACGAAGTCGTCGGCAAGCTCGGTCGCGCTGGCGACGGATGGAAGGCACCGATGCCGCGCCGCCCGACGACGATCTACGGCGCATACGGGCCCGTCACAGCGGCCGGGCGATTGCTGAAATTGAGCAACAGCCAGTTGGCCAATGCTTACGGCTATGCCGCCAACATCGGCATCGGCGTTCCCGAAGGCAGTTTCGTGGACCACTTTTACAGCTTCATCGCCGGCAATGGCGTGCTCGCCGCACAGCTCGCGGCGGCCGGCGGCGCCCCATATGCACGAACGACGCTCGAAGGTGAGCATGGCCTGTATCGATCGTACTTCGGCGAAGTACCGCAAGCGTTGCCGTCGCTCATTGCGTCGTTGGGCTCTGACTGGGAGATTCTCAATGCGGAGCCGAACACGTTTTACACGACCGGGCATCTCACGGTCGCCATCTCGATATTCAGGAAGCTCTTGCGGGAACATGCGCTGACGAGCGATCGCATCGAGCGCATCGAGGCCGTGCTGCCGTACGCGCACTATGCCGAGGAGCGCCTCAAGGCATTGGCCAGCCAGGGCCCGTTTGCCCGCGTGATGTATGTGAGCGCATCGCTCCCGTTCGCGTTCGCGCTCATCGCGCTGTTCGATCAGACGAACGTCGATCCGAAGACCTGGTTTGAGCAGCACAGCAGCAGTCCGGACTCGATCAACGATCCGACGGTGCTGAGCATGGCGAAGCGCGTCTTCGTGAAGTTCGTGGAGAATCGCGGCAACTTACGCTATGCGCGCGTCGAGGTGACTACCAAGGACGGCCGGAGATTTCTCGAGGAAGCCCACAAGCTTGACACTTCGATCCCGCGCAGCGACTGGAAGACCTTGCTGGCGCGCGGATCGAGCGTCGTCAGCCAGACGCAGCTCGATGTGCTGGAGCGCTCGATCGCGGACCTGGAAAACGTGCCAGACGCTTCCGTGCTGATGACGGCGGCGACGCCGCGCTGAGCGAGACATGGTCGCTTGCTCGATACCCCTGCGGTAGAGCTCGCAGGGTGAGCGTCGCTCAGGACGCCGCAGCCCTCTTCCTGGGCGCCTCGTACTCTGCTTTGCCGTAGCTCAGCGTTCGATCGCCAACCTTCAACGGATCGATGCCCGACCGGCGCAACCACCTGAATACCGGCGGAACATCCTCCGCGATGGAGCGCACGATGAGGTCGAGGAACACCGGACCGGGATGCGCAAACGCCTCATCCAGCGCTTGTTCCAGCTCTTGCGCGCTCTGCGCCCGGATAGCGTGCAGGCCGAAACCGCGCGCGATGGCCACGTAGTCCTGATGCTTGAAGTCGACCGATAGTCCCTCGGTAAAGCCGTTCGCGAGCTGGATCGCCTTGATCCAGGCGAACGAGGAGTTGTTGAAATGCATGAGGATCGCAGGGATCCCGAGCCGCACCACCGTCTCGAGCTCGCCCGCCGACATGCCGAAGGAACCGTCGCCGAACAGACCAATCGGGCGCGTCTGCGGACAGGCGTACCAGCCGCCTACCACCGCCGGCAGCGCATAACCCAGCCCGCCGATGCCACGCTGCATGATGAGACGCGACTTGGAGTCATTGAATCGCAAGTGACGGCAGAGGTAGGGCGTCGGCGTGCCGGGGTCGGAGTACAGCAGGTGATCCTGCCCGAGGCGGCGATTGAGCGCATCGATCACGACTTGCGGCGCGAGCGGCACCGAGGAGCGCCACTTGTCCAGTTCGCGCTGAGCGTGCTCCCAGAACAAAGCCCGCCAGGCGCTCAGCGTCGGGAGCCAATCCGCGTCCATCGCCGACTTCGCCACCGGCAGCGCGTTTAGAGCCTCGAACAGCAAGCGCGCATCGGAGACGATGCTCAGCGCGTTGTCGGTGTTGTTGCCGAGTATGGTGGGATCGACGTCGACCTGCACCAGCTTGCGGTTCCGATCGGTCGCAGGGAACGTCCAGCCGATGCTGACGACGGACCCGTTCCGACAACCGACATATACCAGCAGATCAGATTCCTCGAGCGCGCGATTGGCGTGCGGATGAAAGCCGTTGTCGCCGACCACGCCGATGGACAAATCATGCCGGTCGGCAATGGCACTCTGTCCCGTGATGGTGGTGACGACAGGAACGCCGTAGCGCTCGGCGAACGTGGTCAGTGCGCTGCCCGCGCCCGAGCGATTCACGCCGCCACCCGCGATGATCAGCGGCCGGCGCGCAGCGGCGATTGCGGCAGCGAGACGTTGTACATCCGCTGGGTCTGCGTGTGGGCAGAAGGCCGGGAACGACTTGCATGCGGCTTCGGCATGCAGCGATACCGATGTCGGCTCCACCTCGTCGTGCATGATGTCTTCCGGAACTGCGATATGCACGGCGCCCGGGCGCCCCGAGGTCGCGATCCGAAACGCACGGCGCACCGTCTCGGGAATCTTGCGCGCGGCTTTGACCAGGATCGATTCCTTGGTAATCGACTTGTACAACGTGGTGCAATCGAGCTCGGCGATGAAGCCGCGGCCCTCGACCAGCTGCGGATTGTCGAGGGTGATCACGATGATCGGCACCGACGACGCGTGCGCTTCGGCGACGGCCGCCAGGGCATACGCCGTACCGGCGCCGCCCGGCACTTCCACGACACCCGGGCGATTCGCAGCGCGGGCGTACGCGTCGGCCATGTAGCCGGCGCTGCGCTCATCACGGGCGAGGACGTGCCGCAGCGACTGCTCACGCAGTGCCGAGTAGAAGACGACACTCATGTCCCCAGGCACGCCAAACAGGCATTCGACATCGTAAGCACGCAGCATGCGTGCAAGTAGCGAGGCGCCATTCATGAATCGAAGCTCCTGAGAGACAGCTGTGAGTGAACGATACCGAATCAACGCTCCGGCCAAGTACGCCTGTCAAATGTCATCCTGTCGAACGCGCGTTCGCACCGCGCACGCCGCTCGCCGGCTCGCGGAACTTCCACGGCAGGATTCCATGACGATTCGCATCCTTGTAGCCGAGAGCATCTTCGGCGATCAGAACCCGTTGGACATTCGGCGCGCCTTCACCCACGTTCAGCATGTTGATGTAGGCGCTCAGCGTCCCGATGCGATATTCCGTGGCAAGCGCGTAACCGCCGAAGATCTCGCTCGTGCGTTGTGCCGCGTGCTGCGCGGCGAGCGAGGCAAAATATTTGGCATGCGAAACTGCGCGGGTCGCCGGCAAGCCGCGGTCCATCAGTCCCGCCGCGTGACGCACCATGAGCCGGGCTGCGCTGACGTTCACCGCCATGTCGGCGATGTCGCGTTGAATCATCTGATAGAGGCCGAGCGCGCTGCCGCCCACGACGCGCTCGCGCGCATAGGCTGTGGCGGACTCGAAACACGCCTGCGCTAGCCCGGTCAAACGCGCCGACACGGTGAGCCGGCCGTAGTCGAGCGCGTTCATCGCGATCTTGAAGCCCGCGCCTTCCTGCCCCAGACGGTTCTCGATGGGTACGGCGAAGTCATCCAGGAAGACCGCGCACGTCCGCAGGCTCTGCGACAGCCCATGGAGCTCGAGCGGATCGGCGCGAAATCCCGCCACGGCGCGCGGCTCGACGATGAACGCGGTGATGCCGCGATGACCGGCGGCCGGGTCCGTCTTCGCGAACAAGAGACCGGCATCGCATTCGTTGGCGAAGGTGATCCACATCTTCGAGCCGTTGAGGAGATAGCGATCGCCGCGCCGCACCGCCACAGTCTTCATCGCGCCGGCCGCATCGGACCCGCCGCCGCTTTCGGACAGCGCGAACATGCCGATCTTGCGCCCGCCGATCAGGTCCGCCACGAAACGCTCCACTTGGATTTCGCTGCCCCAGTTCAGGATCGTGAACGGACAGGTCATCGCCTGCAGGTTCATGCAGTACCCGAACTCGGGACGCAGGCGCGAGATCTCCTCCGCGATCACCGCGACCGCGGTGAAACCCAGCTCCGAGCCGCCGAGCCGCTCCGGAAAGGCCGAGCCGAAGAATCCCGCGTCCCCCATGGCTCGCACGATCTCGCGCGGGAACCGGCCCTGCGCCTCGAACTGCGCCATGGCCGGCTCGACTTGCGTGCCGATGAAGCGGCGCACACTGTCCTGTACCGCATCGAGCTCCGCGTCGGTGGCCGCGAAGCCGGGTTGCGTCGGAGCGGAAGTGTTCATGGCGCTATTTCATACAGTGGAATGATATTTCACAAAACAATGCCAGCTTTGCCGGCAGCCGTCCAGCAGCTCAGCTGCCGAGGGCCGTCGACATCCGCCGGGCAATCGCCAGCAGCGGCTCGGCGTAGCGCTTCTCGATCTCGCGCAGGGTCAGCGCCTCGGCCACGACGATGACGTTCAAGCTCGCCACGACCTCCCCGCCCCAGAAAATGGGTGCAGCCAGGGCACGAATCGTCGGTTCGTTCTCCTGGTCGCTGGTCGCATAGCCGCGCTTGCGCACTTCCGCCAGCAGGCGCTCGAAGCGCTTCGGATCGCGCGGCTCACCGGTCAGCTGTTTCAGATTGGCGAGCGCCTCCCCGCGCTGCTCGCTGGCGATGAACGCGAGGTAGGCGCGGCCGAGCGCGGTTTTGCTCGCGCTCACCCGCGAGCCGACGGCGCGGTTGATGCTGAGGACGCCCGGCCGACGGCTGGTCGCGAGTATCACCATGGCGTCGCGGTCGAACGTGCCCAGGTCGGACGGCCAGGGAATCGAGGTTTGAAACTTCGTGAGCAGCGGACCCACGGCGGTGACGATGTGGCGCGCCTCGTCGAAGCCCTTGGCGAGCGACAGGACTCGCGCCGTGAGCTGATAGCGCGGCCCATCGCCCCCCGACTGCACGTAACCGGCGTGCGCAAGCGTCTCCAGTATCCGGACCAGTGTCGCCTTGGGAATAGCGCATGCCGAGTGCAACTCGCCCACGGACTGCGCGCCGCGCGCAGCCAGGGCTTCAATGACTTGCAAACCCCGCAGCAGCGCGGTGACCGGTTCGTAGCTCGGCATCGATCGTCGATCCCCCGACGGGAGCTGATCGCCTTCCCATTTGCGGGAGACGGTTGCAGCGATGATAGGACAGCCCCTGCAGCGAGTCACCGCCTGCGAGTCAATTTCATTCAATGAAATGACATTTCAATGGTTATTGAAAGTTCCGGCGGAGTGCGCAACAGTTCCCGATTCGCGGGTGTGCGCCGGAGTTGCGGAGGGCATCGTGAGAACAGGCGGGCAGATACTGGTCGATCAACTGCTGATCAATGGGGTGGACCGCGCTTTCTGCGTACCTGGCGAAAGCTATCTGGGGGTCCTGGACGCGCTCCACGAAGCCGCGGCTCGCCTCACCCTCGTGACGACGCGCAACGAGATCGGTGCAGTCAACATGGCCGAGGCCCATGCCAAGCTCACGGGCAAACCCGGAATCTGCTTCGTGACGCGCGGGCCCGGCGCGAGTCACGCGATGGTGGGCGTGCACACCGCCAAGCAGGACTCTTCGCCACTCATCCTGTTCGTCGGCCTCATTGCCCGCAACTGCACCGAACGCGAAGCGCTGCAGGAAATCGACCTCAAGGCGATGTTCGGCCACACGGCGAAGTGGGTGGCGGAGATCAACGATCCGCGGCGCATCCCGGAGTTCGTCAGCCGTGCCTTTCATACGGTGCAAGCCGGACGCCCGGGCCCGGTCGTGCTCGGGCTGCCGGAGGACATGTGCGTCGAATCCTGTGAGGTCGCCGACGCCGGGCCTGCAAGCCTGGTGCAGCCGGCGCCGACAGCCGCGGCAATCGACAAGCTGGCCTCTCTGCTATCCGCCGCGCAGCGGCCGCTCGTCATACTGGGCGGCGGCGGCTGGACCGCCCGCGCGGTCGATGACATGCGCGCCTTCATCGATGCGAACCGACTCCCCGTCGCCGTCTCCTTCCGCTGCAAAGATCTGTTCGACAATCGCCATCGCTGCTACATCGGTGACTGCAGCCTCGGACTCGATCCGGCGCTTGCGCAGCGCATTACGACATCGGATCTGCTCCTCGTCGTTGGTACGCGCCTGGGCGAGGCGTCGACTGCAGGGTATACGTTGGTCGTTCCGCCGACGCCCGTGCAACCACTCGTTCACGTGCATGCCGATGCCGAGGAGCTCGGCCGCGTCTATCAAGGGCGCCTGCTGATCAACGCCGGCATGGAGGAGTTCGCGACCGCCGCACGCGAGCACGTGCGACTCGACTTCTCGCGCTGGTCGGACTGGACCGAAGCGGCGCGCCGTGACTACGAAGCGACACTGCGGGTCGACCCCCTTCCCGGCAAGCTCGATCTGGGCCGCGCCGTGCGCTGGCTCAGCGAAACCCTGCCGCGCGATACCATCGTCGTATCGGATGGCGGCAACTTCGCCACCTTCCTGAATCGCTACTACGAATGCTCGGGCTTCAGGACTTTCCTCGGGCCCACGAACGGCGCCATGGGCTACTGCGTTCCCGCTGCTGTCGCCGCAAAGCTCGCGCAGCCGCAGCGGCTTGTGGTCGGCTTCGCTGGTGACGGCGGCTTCATGATGACGAGTCAGGAGCTCGCCACCGCTGTGCAATACGAGACGCCGGTCGTCTACCTCGTGTTCAACAACGGGCTCTATGGAACCATCCGCATGTACCAGGAAAAGGAATACCCCGGCCGCTATCCCGGCACGATACTGCGCAACCCGGACTTCGCGGCGTATGCGCGAGCCTTCGGTGCTCACGGCGAGACTGTCGAGGATTTCGAGCAGTTCAAATCCGCGTTCGAGCGCGCCCGCGCGAGCGGCAAGCCGGCGGTACTCGACCTCAAGTGGGATCCGGAAGGCATCACCACCCGCGCCACTCTGACGAGTTTGCGCACGGCTGCGCTCGCGCAGAGGGCACGAGAATGAGTGACGTGCATGGTCTCTATATCGGTGGCGACTGGCGGTTGACGGCGGCGGCAAATCGCAACCTCAACCCTTCGGATGTCTCTGAGGTGGTCGGGCTCTACGCTTGCGGGGAGGCAGCAGATGTCGCGGCCGCAGTCGAGGCAGCGCGCTCAGCGCAGCCGCTGTGGATGGCTGGGGGTCTCGAGGCGAGATTCGCGATGCTCGATGCCATCGGCCAGGAGATCATTGCCCGTAAGGAAGACCTCGGTCGGCTGCTCGCGCGCGAGGAGGGCAAGACGCTGGCGGAAGGCGTCGGCGAGGCACAGCGTGCCGGCAGCATCTTTCGTTATTTCGCTGGCGAAGCGCTGCGCGTGCGCGGCGATTGCATACCCTCGATTCGCAGCGGCGTGGACATCGAAGTCACTCGCGAACCGGTCGGCGTCGTCGGGCTGATCACGCCCTGGAATTTTCCACTCGCCATCCCCGCATGGAAGATCGCTCCGGCGCTCGCGTTCGGCAATGCCGTCGTGTTCAAGCCTGCCGAGCTGGTACCTGCCGCGGCCTGGGCACTGACCGACATCATCGCGCGCTCGGGCATCCCCAAAGGACTCTTCAATCTCGTGATGGGCAGCGGTTCGCGCGTGGGTGCGGCGATCCTCGACCATCCGGGCATCGATGCCATCAGCTTCACCGGCTCGGTCGAGGTCGGGCGGACGGTGGCGGTCCACGGCGCGCAACGCTTCGCCAAGGTTCAATGCGAGCTGGGCGGCAAGAATCCGCTAATTGTGCTGGACGACGCCGACATCGAGATCGCAGTCGAAGTCGCCGTCAACGGCGCATTCTTCTCGACTGGACAGCGCTGCACGGCAACCTCACGCATCATCGTGACCGACGGCATCTACGCGCGGTTCATGGACGCGCTGCTCGCGCGCACGCAGGCCCTCAAAGTCGGTCATGCGCTCGATGCAACCACCCACATCGGGCCGGTGGTCGATGAGCGGCAGCTCGCGCAGGATCTCGAATACATCGACATCGGCCGGCGCGAAGGCGCCCGCCTCCTCTGCGGCGGCATACGCGTGCAACGCGAGCACAGGGGCCATTACTTCGCGCCCGCGATCTTCGCGGACGTCGAGCCGCAGATGCGCATCGCGCGCGAAGAGATCTTCGGACCGGTGGCGGCCGTGATCAGAGTGAAAGGCTACGAAGAGGCGCTGGAGATCGCGAACGCGACGGACTTCGGTCTTTCCTCCGGCATCTGCACGACTTCGCTCAAATGGGCCGCCGATTTCAAGCGGCGCAGCCAGGCGGGGCTCACGATGGTCAATCTGCCGACCGCGGGCGTCGACTATCACGCGGCGCTCAGCGGCAAGAAGCGTTCCGGGTACGGTGCTCCCGAACAGGGCCGTTATGCCGCCGAGTTCTACATGAACTGGAAGAGCGCTTATACGCGCGCCAGCTGATCCGCGCATTCGAGCTGCGCGAGCACTTCAGCCGTGTGCTCGCCGAGACGCGGCGCCGGCCGGCGAATCGAGCCCGGCGTACGCGCGAAGCGCACCGGGATGCCGAGCGTCCGCAGCTGCCCTTCTGAAGGGTGTTCGACCATGCGGATCGCGTTCACCGCACGGACGTGCGCATCCTCGAGCAACGCGTCGAGCGAGTTGACCGGCATGGCCGGAATATCGGCGGCGCGCAAGACCTCGAGCCAGGCGCTGGTCGAGCGTGTCGGCGTGATCTCGCTGACCAGTGCGTACAGCTCCCCGATGCAGCGGCTTCGCTCCAGCGGATCGTTGACGCGTGGATCGTCGAGCATGTCCGCGCGGCCGGCGAGCTCGAAGAAACGTCGCCACTGTGCCGTCGTATACGGCAGCAGACCGATATGGCCGTCGGCCGTGCCGTACGGCTTGCGAAACGGCGCGAGCACGCGTGCGTAGCCCGCGCCGCCGAGCGCCGGCTCGAAGGTCCTGCCGGCCAGGTGCTCCGGGAACAGAAAGCTGATCATCGTCTCGAACATCGGCACTTCGATCGCCTGGCCGCGACCGCTGCGCTCGCGTTCGAACAAAGCCATCGATATCGCATAGACCGCCGTCAGGCCCACGGTCTTGTCCGCGAGCACCGTATTCACATACTCCGGGTCGCGACTGCCCGACTGCAGGAAGGCCATGCCGCAGGCAGCCTGAATGATGTCGTCGTAGGCAGGCAACGCGCCGTACGGTCCTCTATCGGAAAACCCGTAGGCCGCGCAGTAAATGAGCCGCGGATAACGCTGCGCGAGCTCTTCATAGGCGAGGCCGAGCCGGCGCATCGCCTGCGGCCGCATCGAATGCACCAGTACATCGGCCCATGCGAGCAGGCCGCGCACGCGCCGTGAATCGAGCTCGTCCTTGAGGTCGAGCACGACGCTGCGCTTGTTGCGATTCAGGTTGAGGAAGATCGCGCCCATGCCGGGACCGCGCGCGGGCGCAACGTGCCGCATGACATCACCCTCCACGGACTCGACCTTGATGACGTCCGCCCCCATGTCGCCCAGGATCTGAGTGGCGAGCGGGCCCAGGATGACCGAGGTCAGATCGAGCACGCGCACGCCGGCCAACGGTCCACTCACTCGCAGACTCCTCTCGCCCTGTGGTGCGCGGACTATTGCGGATCAGGGGGATTTTGGCAATGATATTGAAATATCATTTCATTGTATGAAATAGATCACGTGAGCACGATCCCCGCGGAATGCCGCCTGGCCGTCGATATCGGCGGCACCTTCACCGACATCGTGCTCGAGACGCGCGGCCGCCGCGACACGTTGAAGATACTCACGACGCCCCGCTCTCCCGAACAGGCCGTGCTCGCAGGCGCCACCGAGATCCTCGCGCACGCCGGGCTCGCTCCCGCGCACCTGTCGCTGTTCATACACGGCACGACGCTCGCGACCAACGCCATCATCGAGCGCAAAGGCGCGCGCACGGCGCTGCTCGCCACGGCAGGGTTTCGCGACGTGCTCGAGATTGCGGACGAGGGCCGCTACAACCAGTTCGACATCTTCCTGGAGCGCCACGAACCGCTCGTGCCGCGGTCACTGCGCCTCGGCGTTCCCGAGCGCATCGATGCGAAGGGCAATGTGGTCCAGGCGTTGGACGAGACCGCGGTCGGGAACGCCGTGCAGAAGTTGCGGGCGGCGGGCGTCGAATCCGTTGCCATCTGTTTCATGCATTCCTATGCCAATCCGCGCCATGAGCAGCGGGTGCGCGACATCCTGCTGGCCGGCTGGCCCGGCCTGCCCATCACCTTGTCGAGCGAAGTGTGCCCGGAGATCCGCGAGTACGAGCGCACTTCCACGAGCGTCGCCAACGCGTACGTGCAGCCGCTGATGGCAGGCTATCTCGGACGCCTGCGCACAGAGCTGACTGCACGCGGCTTCACGTGTCCGTTCTATCTCATGACCTCCGGCGGGGGGCTCACGACGCTCGAGACGGCGCGGCGCTTTCCGATACGGCTGGTCGAGAGCGGCCCGGCAGGCGGCGCCATCCTGGCGAGCACGATTGCGGCGGAGATGAACGAGCAGCGCGTGGTGTCGTTCGACATGGGCGGAACGACGGCCAAGATTTGCCTGATCGAGCACACGCGCCCGCACACCGCGCGCTCCTTCGAGGTCGACCGGCGCGACCGCTTCATGAAAGGCAGCGGCTTGCCGCTGCGTATCCCGGTAATCGAGATGGTCGAGATCGGCGCCGGCGGCGGCTCGATCGCGCGTCTCGATGCCATGCGCCGGGTATGCGTCGGCCCGGACAGCGCGGGTTCGGAGCCGGGACCGGCGTGCTACGGCCGCGGCGGAACAGCACCCACCGTCACCGATTCCGACCTCGTGCTCGGTCGTATCGATCCGCACACATTCGCCGGCGGACGCCTGCTGCTCGATCGCGGCAGCGCCGAGCGCGCGCTGGCAAAGCGGATCGGCGCGGAGCTCGCGCTGTCGAACGAGCTGGCGGCGTTCGCAGTCGTGGAAACGGTCGATGAGACCATGACGAACGCAGCGCGAGTTCACGCGGTGGAGCGCGGTAAGGCGATTGCCGACCATACGTTGATCGCCTTCGGCGGCGCCGCGCCGCTGCACGTCGCGCGCCTCGCGCAGAAGTTGGGCATTTCACGCGCCATCGTACCGGTCAACGCCGGAGTCGGTTCGGCAGTGGGATTCCTGCGAGCGCCTATATCCTTCGAGGTCGTGCGCAGCCGCCCCATGGTGCTCGCGGCGTTCGACCCGGCGGCTGCAACCGCGCTGTTCGACGAGATGCGCGCGGAAGCCCTTGCTGTCGTCGGGCAAGCCGGTAGCGGGCTGTTGGAGAGTCGTGCAGCTTTCATGCGCTATGTCGGCCAAGGCCATGAGATCGCAGTGCCGCTCTCCGGCCTGGAGCTGGGACCGGCCAGCACCGCCCGGATTCGCCAACGGTTCGAAGCGGAATACGCCACGCTATTCGCGCGCACTATTCCGCATGCCGATGTCGAGATCCTCACCTGGACGCTGTCGCTTGCCACACGCACAGCGCTGCCCGAGCCGATTGCGCTGCCCACGACGTTCACTCGCGCTCGCCCCGGCGGGCAACGCGAAATCTTCGACTCGGAAAGCGGACGGCGCGAGACGGTACCGGTATACGAGCGGGCTGCCCTTGCGGCCGGCAGCAAGCTGTCGGGCCCCGCAGTCATCACCGAGCACGAGACCACCACTTTCGTCACTGCACCGTTCGACGCGACCATCGCGCCGGGCGGCGCAATCGTTCTAACCCGTCGTCCGTGAAGAGCACCTCGCCATGAGCCACGCCCAACGACTCTCCGAGCTCAATCGGCAGATCATGTGGCACCGTTTGATCGCGGTCGTCGAAGAGCAGGCGCAAAGCCTCATCCGTACCGCATTCAGCCCCATCGTGCGCGAATGCGGTGACGTATCCGCGGGCGTGTTCGACATACAGGGCCGCATGCTCGCTCAGGCAGTGACCGGAACGCCAGGCCACATCAACTCGATGGCCGCATCGGTCAAGCACTTCATTCGCCATTTTCCGATCGAGACCATGCGGCCGGGCGATGTCTACGTGATGAACGACCCGTGGCTGGGCACCGGGCACCTGAACGACTTCGTGGTCACCACGCCGGTCTTCCATCGCGACCGGTTGCTCGCCATCTTCTCGTGCACCAGCCATCTCACGGATATCGGCGGGCTCGGGTTCGGCCCCGACGGCACCGACGTCTACATGGAAGGCTTGTCGGTTCCCTTTCTCAGGCTCTTCGACCAGGGACGGCTCAACGAGACCCTGATCGCCATCCTCAAGCAGAACTCGCGCCTGCCCGTGGACGCAGAAGGCGATGTGTATTCCCTTGCGAACTGCAACGAGATCGGCGGCCGGCGGCTCATCGAGATGATGGACGAGTTCCACGTCGACACGCTCGACAGTCTCGCGGAACACATCCTTGCGGCTTCGCAAGCCGCCGTGCTGGAGCGCATCCGTGCCCTGCCACGCGGCACATTCCACTATTCGATGATGGTCGATGGCTATGAGGAGCCGATCCGGCTCGCGGCGGCCCTCACCATCGGTGCGCAGAGCATCGAAGTCGATTTCACCGGCACCTCGCCGGCCAGCCGGCGCGGCATCAACGTGCCATTGATCTATACGACGGCGTACACCGTGTTCGGACTCACGTGCGCCATCGCTCCGGAAATTCCGAGCAATGCGGGGTCACTCGCGCCGTTCCGCGTGACCGCGCCGGAAGGCACGATACTCAATGCGCTGCGGCCCGCGCCTGTATCGGCACGGCACGTCATCGGGCAAATGATGCCGGACGTGGTGTTCGGGTGTCTGAGTCACGTCCTGCCCGAGCGCGTTCCGGTGGAAGGCACCTCCTGTCTGTGGAACATGATGTTTCGCGGCAGAGGCGCCGATCCGTTTTCGATCACGGTGGTTACGAACGGCGGTACCGGCGCACGCCCGAACAAGGATGGCCTGTCCGCCACGGCTTATCCGAGTGGAGTCAAAGGCAGCCCGATCGAGACGGTGGAAGCGGCGACGCCACTGTTGTTCTGGAAGAAGGAATTGCGCGCCGGCTCCGGCGGCAACGGTCGCTTTCGGGGCGGCAACGGCCTCGAGATGGAGATCGAGAATCGCTCGAACGATCCCGTGGAGTTGCTGGCCGCCTTCGATCGCCTCCATTACCCCGCGCGCGGCCGCAACGGCGGCGGGAACGGCGCACGCGGCGAGATCTATCTGAAGGATTCGGCCCGCGCGCTCGCCGGCAAGGGTTTGCAGGAAGTTCCGCCCGGGACGCGTCTGGTGGTGCGAACCCCGGGAGGCGGCGGAATCGGGTCCCCGAGCGAGCGCCCGGACGCATTGAAGGCGCGTGATGCAGCCCATGACGTGTTGCAAGCGGGAGATGCGCGATGACACGGCTCAACGGCAAAGTCGCCGTCGTGACCGGCGCAGCTCAGGGGATCGGGCTTGCATGTGTGCAGCGGCTACTGCGCGAGGGTGCCAAAGTCGCCGTCGCCGATCGGCAGCCCTGGTCCGGCAGCATCGCCTCCACTGTGCTGAACGCAGGCCCGGGCGAATTCCACTACGCGCAGGTCGACGTCACGCAGCGCTCGCAGGTTGCAGCATTCGTCGCGGCAACCTGCCACAAATTCGGCGGCATCGACATCCTGGTCGCCAACGCCGGAATCGCCACCCAGACGCCCTTTCTCGATCTCACCGACGAAGCGTTCGAGTGCGGCCTGAGGACCAATCTCTTCTCGATGTTCCTGTGCGGCCAGCTCGTGGCGCGACAGATGGTTGCGCAGGGCCGCGGCGGCGCCATCGTGAACATGTCCTCGGTCAATTCGGTGCTGGGTCTAGTGGGCTATGCGCCGTATTGCGTGTCGAAGGGCGGGATCGCTCAACTGACGCGGGTCATGTCGCTCGAGCTCGCGCCGCACGGCATACGCGTCAACGCAGTCGGTCCAGGCACGATTGTCACAGAGCTCACCAGGAAAACTGTTCTCGGAAATGACCAGGCCCGGCGCATGATTCTGTCGCGCACACCGCTCGGCCGTTTGGGCGAGCCTGGCGATGTCGCACCGATCGTCGCGTTTCTGGCAAGCGATGACGCGGCTTACGTGACGGGCGAAACCGTCTATGCCGACGGCGGGCGCCTGGCGCTCGGCTATACGGTGCCGGTCGCCGAACTGGACAGCTAACTGCCGGCGCTCAGCGGAGCGACCATGCGGCGCAAGCACGCCATGATGCTGGGCGCAACCAATCGGCTGCCCCGCGTCGGCAGGGTCAGGATGCCACGGCTCTCCAGCGTGTAGCCGCCGGCCGGCGTTTCCACGTCGATACGATGAATGGGCATGCTGATGGTCGGATCGATCACCATCTCGACTTCGATCGCGGTGTCCAGGCCGCTCGCCACCTGCAGCGCTATGCCGACATTGAAATGCCGCGGAAACGTCCTGGCTGCTTCGACCGCGTTGCCGCGAAAAGCGACGACCGGCTCTTTGAGCGGCTGACTGAGATCGATGCCGAGACTTTTGATGTGCTCATCATGCGACATGAGCGCGACGGCGAACCGCGAGCGCATGCGCAGCGAGGTGATCCCCGCCTCAGCTGCCGTCCGGATGGAATCCAATCCTGGCATGGCGCCGGAGGCGATGATCAAGCGTCCGCGCCCGGTTGCTGCGGATTGCTCGAGCAGATCCCAGCATTGCGGGAGCCCGGCAGCGCTGACGATCACGACGGTTTTGTCGGCGGCGAACGCAGCTTCGACCACTTCGCGCACCGCTGCCGCACGGGTCGTTTCGACCACGACATCGACCTCGCGCGCGAGCTCGGCGAGCGGCAGAACCGGCACCTTCACGCCCAGCTGATTGAGATCCGCGTACGCCGCTTCGGCATTGCGCGCGGCGACTGCGTGCAAGACGAGGCCGGCCGGCTTGCGGTCCCTGAACGCGGCGGCGAGTTGCTTGCCGATCAAACCCGGGCCGACGATGCCGATTTTCAGTGAGCTCACGATAGTCCGGACGTATTCATTTCTTTAAGCCGTTACCACCCAAAGAAAGCCATGATCGACTCCCAGGTCACATAGCACGCCAGCACATCCAAACCGCAGCCCCCTGCGCCGCACTAACGATGTGGACTGCTGATAGCGTCTCTTCCCCCATAGGGGCTGTGATTTCTCTGGCGCCTACTGGGGGATCGCCTCAGCAGACATGTCTCCAGAGACATGTCTCCAGCGTCGAGATCGAGATGGCTGCATTGACCATTCCCTTTGGCATTTCCAGTTACACCCGCAACCTTCCAGATATGAATGGCGAGCCGTTCATCGTGGCGCGCGCCGCGGGTGCCCGCCTCTTTGATTCCAAGGGAAACGCTTACGTCGATTATGCCCTGGGCATGGGCGCTGACTTTCTCGGCCACGCGCATCCGATAGTGGTGGAAGCGTGCATCGAAGCGTTGCGCAACGGCTCCATGCCGGGCTTTCGGCACGAAGGCGAAGAGCGTGCGGGGCGAGCACTCGCCCGAGTCGGCGGCGAGCGGATTACTCGCGTGACATTCACCTCCACGGGAAGCGAGGCGGTGCATTTGGCCTGCCGCTTGGCTCGCCACATTACGGGCCGGCCGCTCGTGGCGAAGTCCGTGGGCGGTTACGACGGTTGGTTCGACGACATGTTGTTCGGTTTGGTTGATTCGCCCGAAGCCGAGCGCAGCCCGCACCGTCCAATGCGTAACGGCGTCACGCTGAGTCGCATCAACGACTTTGAGGATCTCGAGTCGCTTTTCGAGCAGCATGGGCGGGATCTCGCCGCGGTGATCGTCGAGCCGATTCTGGGCACCGGTGGCTCTCTCATGCCCAGTCGGGCGTATTTGCAGCGTCTCACGGAGCTCGCTCAACACAACGGCACGCTAGTCATCGCCGACGAGGTGCTGGTCGGTCTCAGGCTCGGCTACAAGCTCGTCTCGGAAGTCCTTGGCCTGGTGCCCGACCTGGTGACCATGGGCAAATCCATTGGTAGCGGATTGCCAGTCGCCGCGCTGCTGGGCACCCCGAAGACTTTCGAGCCCTTCGATCAAAATCGCCTGCCGCGCCTTGGGACCTATCAAGGAAATCCGGTCGTCACGGCTGCCGTGTCGGCTACAGCGCAGGTGCTCTCGAGCGCCGACTATTCAAAGTTGTTTGCTTATGGTGCGGAGCTACGCCGCAGTATCGTCAGCGCGTTTGCCGAGCACGGCATTACGGTCTCAACGTCCGGTGTCGACAGCCTCTTCTCGCTCTGGTTTACGGCGCAGCCTCCGCAAACTTATGACGAAGCCAAAGCGGCCGTGCGTCGCGAGGTCTCCAGAGAAATCTTCGAGACCATGAGACGTCATCAGGTCATCACCCTGCCCTCGCCTTGGAGCCGCCTCTTCATCTCCTTCGCGCACGGTGCGGAGGAGTTGCAGATCACGCAAGACGCATATCGGGCGGCCGCGAAGCAGCTCGCCCAAGGGCAACTGCGCAATCGCGTTGCCTGACGTGCCGCAATTCCCCTCGGAGGGCTGACTCAGGTGCTCAGTCGACAGCTTGCGCGAACCCATGAATCCATTTCAGCCATCGGATTTGGCTGCGTTGGTCTGTTGCGCGCGGAGGCGCAGGAGCAGTCCGAGTCGCTCGCCACGCTCCTGCAGGCCATCGATTGCGGCATGACTCATCTCGACACTGCCGCGAGCTATCAGGCGGGCCGGAACGAGCGGTTCGTGGGTGCGGCGATCAAGGGCCGTCGTGATCGTGTCTTCGTGGCAACGAAGTGCGGCTATACGATGGACTCGGACAGCATAGTGCGAGCCGACAACAAACCGGCCACGATTGTCAGCTCCTGCGATGCCAGCCTCGAGCGGCTCGGCGTGGAGCGTATCGATCTCCTTTATCTCCATCGCATCGACAAGTCCGTGCCGATCGAGGACTCCGTCGGCACACTGAGCGCGCTCGTGCGCGCGGGCAAGGTTCGCTACATCGGTCTTTCCGAATGCAGTGCGCAGACCTTGCGCCGGGCGTGCGCCGTGCACCCGGTCGCCGCCATGCAATCGGAGTATTCGCTCTGGGCCAGGGATATCGAGGACTCCGTTCTGCCGGCGTGCCGCGAGCTCGGCGTGAGCCTCGTGGCGTACAGTCCCCTCGGTCGTGGGTTTCTCGCCGGCAAATATCGCAGCTCGTCGGAGGTTGCGCCGAACGATCGCAATCGGCCATGTTTTCAGGATGAGGCGTTCGAGCACAACCTCACCATCCTGAACGCCGTGCGCGAGTTCGCCGCGAGCAAGCAATGCACGCCCGCTCAGCTCGCCTTGGCGTGGGTGTTGGCTCGAGGCGAGGACATGCTGCCCATCACTGGCATGAAGACGCGCGCGCACCTTGAAGACAATCTCGGCGCGTTGAACGTGACGCTGACCGCCGCCGAAGCCGACGCACTGTGCGACCGGATCGCCGCGTTGGGGCCGCGCGGCGAGCGCCACGCGGCCGGCAATCTCGCCGCGATGGAGCGCTAGCCGATGCGTCCGAACTTCCACCTGGAGATGAAAGAATGATGGAGCCCGATCAAAGCGCGCGACTGCCGTTGGAGACCGGCCGGGATACGCTGGTCGCACCACGCTCATTTTTCGGCGCGCCCTGGTGCGACGATCTCAGCAAGCTGGACGCCGACGTCGCCTTTATCGGTGTGCCGCACGATCAGGGCGCGAACAACTCGGGCGCGCGCTATGCGCCCAACGAGCTGCGCGACACGCGTTGCTTTTCCTACTCTGCAGGCCGCGACGAGAACGGCAAGCCCGGCGGCTATTTCGACATCGACGCAGATCGCCATCTGCTCGCCGGCGTCACCATGGCCGATTGCGGCAACATCACCAACCTGGTTGGCGACGTGGAGCGTAACTTCTCGCGCATCACGCGTGTGATCCGCCAGATAGCCGCATCCCGTTCGCTCTTTGTGGCGTTCGGCGGCGATCACTCGATCACCACCCCGATCGTGCGCGGGCTCGATCAGATCGGACGGCCGATCGACATCGTGCACTTCGATGCGCACCACGATTATCGCGATCATATTCAGGGCATTCGCACTGGGAACAGCACGCCACTGCGGCGCTGTGCGGAATACCCGTGGGTACGCAATATTTCGCATTTCGGCATTCACGATTGCGGCTATCCGCGCGAGCCGATCGACGCGATGCGTGCGCGCGGCAATGTGCTCGTGTCGGCCGACAAGTTCCGCGCGATCGGTCCTGAGGCGGCAATGGCGCTCGTGCCGGAATCGGACGCGATCTATCTCACCTTCGACATCGACGCCATGGACCCGAGCTGCTGCCCGGGCACCGGCTCTCCCGTGCCGGGCGGGCTGACCTATCTGGAGGCGCGAGCGGCCCTGCGTGCGCTAGCCAAACGCGGGCGCGTCATCGGCATGGATCTCGTGGAAGTGGCGCCGCATTTCGATGTGAATGGCATCACCTCGCGCACCGCTTTGAATCTGGTGATCGACTTCCTGACCGCCGTGTTCGAAGCATAGTTGCAAGGGTTCGCGTGGGGGCATGACATGGAGCTGACCCGGTACGAACAAGAGATGCTCGGCGGCGAGCACGGTCCGGCCAAGCAGCGCGCGATGCAAGGGCTCATGCAGCTCGGCCGAGCCTTCGGCGCGCCGCGCATGATCGAGATCGGCTACGCGCACATCCACGCGGGCATGGCGCTCTATCTCGAGGACGTGCAGCTCATGGAGCAGCTCGCCGACCTCGACGCGCGCATGGCGGTGCCCGCCTCGTCCAACATCGCCAATGCCGACATGCTCAATTGGCAGCAGACCGGCGCACCCGAGAATCTCGTCCGGCTGCAGAAGCGCTCGATCCCGGCGCACAACCGCATGGGCAGCGCATGCTCGTTCACCTGCACGCCGTACTGGGCCGGCCACTGGCCGACCTGGAACATGCACATGACCTCGATCGAGTCGACGGTCACCATCTTCTGTAATTCAGTGCTCGGCGCGCGCAGCAATCGCGACGGGTTTTTCGCTGTGTACGCCGGCATCACGGGGCGGTATCCGTTGTTCGGCTATCACGTCACCGAGAACCGGCTCGGCACGCAGCTGTTCGAGGTGGATTCGAGCCTGTCGTTCTCGAGCACGACGGACTACAGCTGCCTCGGCTATGCGATCGGCACCAAGGCGGGCAGCGGTGTGCCCGTGATTTCCGGGTTGCAGCGCCGCCCGACGCTCGATGACCTCGACGCGCTCGGCGCGGCCATCGGCACATCCGGTGGCATCTCGATGTTCATCGTCCCCGGCGTGACGCCGCCGTACGCGACGGTCGAGGCCGCATTCGGCGGCAAGCGCATTCCCGAGCCCACCCCGGTGCGCAGCGCCGACATCGACAAGGTCTACGAGCACTTCAGCAATGGCGATGGCGAGGACGTCGACATCATCAACCTCGGTTGCCCGCATGCGTCCTATGAGGAGATGAAGTCGTATGCCGAGATGTTCCGCGGCCGCAGGATCTCCGGCAAGGCCGATGTGTGGATCACGACGAGCCGCGGCGTGCGCCGCATGTGCGAAGAGGCGGGGATCGTCCGCCAACTGGAAAACGTCGGCGCCAAGGTAATCGTCGACACGTGCCCGATTTCGTGTCACTTCGCGAAGACGACCTCGCCGGATCCCGCACTGAATATCAAGCCGCCCGAGTTACGGACGGTCCTCATCGACTCGGCGAAGCAGGCCAAGTACGTGCGCGACATGATCCAGTGCCGCACGCTTCTGACCGGTACGGCCGAGGCCATCGAAACCGCCATTACCGGGCGCTACCTGCCGCGACGGAGTGCACATGGCTGAGATCCGCGCACGCGGCATCGTTGATGGCGACGCCGCCGGTCCCGTCCTCGTCACACCAGCGCTTTCTTTTCTAGGTGATGTCGATATCCGCAGTGGCTGCATCGTCGGCGACCTGCCCGGGGTGAAGGGGCAGACGCTGAAGGGCCAGATGCTCGTGATGCCGTTCACTCGCGGCTCGGCCGGCGCCTGGCGCTTCCTGTATCAGCTCTCGAAAGTCGGCACGCATCCGCTGGCGATCATTACCGACGACGTACCGGACCCGTCCGTCGTGCAGGGTGCGATTCTCGCGGGCGTCCCGGTAGCCTGCGCTCCCGAAATTCGCACCGCACAGTTTGCCGTCACGGGAGAGCAGTTGCGGCTGTCGGTGAAGGACGGTATTGCGACGATAACCGTCGGCTCGTGACGGCGGACCGTCGCGCAGCTTGCCCAACCCGCCTCAAGCGGCAATGCGCCCGATCTTCTCGCCCTTCTGCGGTGTGATCAGCTCGGGTCGCGTGGCCCCGACGACGATAGAGTCGGAGAACCGGAAGCCGCCGACACCCGGCACGCATACGCTCGGCTCGATCGCATAGGTCTCGCCCGCGAGCAAGGCACGGTCTTCGAATTGCAGCGCCGTCGGGAAATCGTGCATGACGACCCCGATGCCATGCCCGGCGCGGAGACAGTAGCGCTGCGCGACGCCAGCGCGCTCGTAGACAGCGAGCGCTGCCTCATGGATGCCGCGCACGGGTTTGCCGGCGACCGCAGCGTCGATGCTGGCCTGCTGGGCCGCCTGCGTGACATCCAACAGCCTGAGTACTTCGCGAGGCGGTGAGCCCGTGAGCCATGGACGGATGATCTCCGCTGAAAGGCCGTTGAGGCGCGTCCCGATCGTCGTGATTGCGATGCTGTCCTTCTCCAGCACCTTGCCGCTTGCGACGCCATCTCCTTTGGGGCTCGATGAATTGACGCCAGAGAGGGTGAATATGCTGCTGATCACGAAGTTCTCACCGGGCATCGTGCGGCCCGCTTCGGCGCTGAGCTTCGCGGCGACCTGGTAGTCGATCTCCTTGAGAAACCGTCCGGGCCGCATTTCTTCGCGATACACATCTATTGCCCAGACGCTCAGGGCGGCGGCGCGCCGCATCGTCGCTACCTCGTCCGGATGCTTGCACCAGCGCAGCCGATGCAGCGCTTCGCCCGGCTCGACCCACTGCAGGCCGGGCAGCAGCCCCGCGACACGGGCGAATGACTTGCTCACACTATCGACGGCGATTCGCGCCCCAGCCAATCCGGCGCTGGAGAGAACCTCTGCCACGATCCGCGGCCACTCCCGGAGTGTGCGACCCGCAACGTGCTGATGAGGACACTCCGGATAGTGATGGACAGTGTCGATCCACAGCGCGCCGCGCGCCGCGGCCGTGGTCACCGAGTGCCGACTCAGCTCGGAGACGACCGTAAAGGATCTGCCGCTGGCGGTGACGACGAGAATGATGGGACGCTCGGCAACGTCCTCATGGATCTCGCAGTTGCTCATCCATTCGAACCACGCCGTGCTGGACACCGCCAGCGCGTCGTACCCGTGCGTCTGCAGGAAATCACGAATGCGGTCGGATCGATACGCGCGGACCGCATTACTCAGGCCGACCATGGTTGCCCCTTTTGATGAGCGCCAGAGCTGAAGACACATCTAGCGACGCGATCCCCCAGCAGGCGTCAGAAAAATCACAACCCTATGGGGGAAGAGGCGCCATCGGCAGTCCACTTTCGTAGTGCGGCGCAGGGGGCTGCGGTCGCGCCTATGGGCACCCCCACAAGACCTAAACGGTGGAACTCTATGCGTCGCTCAATATCGGTTCCTCCGGACGCGCCGCCTGTGCCGCGCGACTTTCTCGGCTACCTGCGCGCCTTCGGTCCAGGTCTGATCATGGCGCTGACCTGGCTGGGAGCCTCGGACCTGGTGAGCTCGACGGTGGCCGGCTCTTCGTACGGATATGCACTCCTGTGGGCACCGATCCTTGCATTCGCCGCGCGCTTTGCGTTCGTGAACATCATCGCGAAGTACGAGCTGTACAACGAGCGGGGCGAGAGCCTCATTGGGGGAATGCTCCGCATCCACAAGAGCGTGCCGATCATGCTGCTGGTGATGGCGGTACTGTTGGGTCACTTCTACAACGCGTACATGATCAGCGGGCTCGGCGAAGCGACGTACCGGATCGTAGGGCCGATCGGCGCGCCGTGGATGTGGTCGTTCGCCTGGATTGCGGCGTGCATAGCCCTCATCTTCTTCGGCGCATTCAAGACAGCCGAACGCATCTTCTATGTGTTCCTGGCCGTGTTGAGCATCGTCTTCATCGGCCTTGCCATCTGGGTCCGCCCGAGCCCCACCGACATTCTGAGCGGCATCTTCCTGCTGCAGATCCCGCCCACAGCAGGGAAATTCGGGGCCGTGCTGGTCGTGATATCGCTCATCGGCGCGATGGCCGGATCGCTGGCGAACCTGCTGTACCCGTACTTCATGCGCCAGAAAGGCTGGACCGATCCGAAGTACCGGCGCGTGCAGACCTACGACCTCCTGTTCGGCACTGTGGCCGTGATCCTCCTCGATCTTTCCGTGTGGATCGTGGCCGCCGAGGTTCTGCATCCACGAGGAATGCAGGTGTCCGATATGGGCGGACTTGCGAACATGTTCGTCCTGGTCCTGGGTCAGGTCGGCAAGCCGATCTTCCACGCCGGGCTCATCGCAATGATGGCATCGTCGACCATCGGGTTGTCACTGGGACACGGATACCTGAGCCAGGACATCATGCACAAGCTGGCCAATGGCCCGAGCTCGTCGCTACCGCCGGACGCAGTGGAAAGGTCCAAGACTTACCGGCTGGTGGTTCTGTGGTGTCTGATATCGCCGTTCATATGGAGTGTCCCGGGGATGCCGGGATTCGTGCCGCTGTCGATCGTCGTGAACGCCGCTGCGGTCGTCCTGACTCCGATACTGGCTGCGCTGGTCTGGTATCTCACTGCCCACCCACGCTTCATTGGCGAGGAGTACCGCAACGGGCTCTGGAGCAATTTGATGATGGCGGTGCTGTTCGCGCTGGCGTGCTATGCCACCTGGCAATCGATCACAACCCTCTTGTAAGGCACGTTCGATGAAACGTCGTACTGCTCTCAAGCTTCTCGGAGCGCCGACTGCCGCCGCGCTGCTCGGGACAGGTGTCTGGCGTGAAGCGCTCGGTGCACCTGACCCGTTTCGGGTAGCAGCGTCGCGCGCGCGCGGTGGTCCGCCGACGCTAACCGAGACAATCGCCGCATTCGTCAACCGCGCGCGCTTCGAGGACTTGCCGGCCGCGGTGGTGCAGAAGACGAAAGAGCTGCTGGTGTTCTCGTTTGCGTACGCACTCGAAGGCGTACACGGAGTAAGGGGCAAGCAGATCGACGCGCTCGCGCCGTTCCTCAAGCAACCCGGCAGCGGCGGAGCTTCTGTTATCGGCCGACGCTATCGGCTGTCTGTCAGCGATGCTTCGTTTGCGAATTGCAGCGTGATTCGTGGCGATCACGGCAACGACGATGTGCTGTGGCCGGCTGCAGTCCACACCAGCGCCATCATCATTGCGCCGGCTCTGGCGTTGGCGGAAGTCCACGGTCTTTCCGGGCGCGATATGATTCTTGCCATCGTGCTCGGGTACGAGGTCGTCGGAAAACTGGGGCGCGCCGCCGACGGATGGAAGGCACCGATGCCGCGCCGCGCGACGACGATCTACGGCGCCTACGGGCCAGTCACCACCGCCGGGCGACTGCTGAAGCTGAGCAACAGCCAGTTGGCCAACGCTTATGGCTATGCCGCCAACATCGGCATCGGCATTCCCGAAGGTAGTTTCATGGACCACTTCTACAGCTTCTTCGCCGGCAATGGCGTGCTCGCCGCACAGCTCGCCGCGGCCGGCGGCGCCGCTTACTCGCCAACGACGCTAGAAGGTGAGCACGGCCTCTATCGATCGTTCTTCGGCGAAGTACCGCAAGCGTTGCCGGCGCTCATCGGGGCGTTCGGCTCCAGCTGGGAGATTCTCAATGCGGAGCCGAACACGTTTTACACCACCGGCCACATTACGGTCGCCATCTCACTGCTGAAGAAGATCCTGCGGGAACAGGCGCTGACGAGCGAGCGCATCGAGCACATCGAGGCGGTGCTGCCGTACGCGAACTACGCCGGTGCGCGCCTCCAAGCACTGTCCGCCCAGGGCCCGTTTACCCGCCTGATCGATGTCACCTCGTCGCTCCCGTTTGCGTTTGCGCTCATCACGCACTTCGCTCAGACGAACGTGGATCCGAAGCAGTGGTACGACGAGCACGAAAATCTGCAGGCGATCAACGATCCGAAGCTGCTGCGCATTGCGAAACGAGTGTCGGTGAAGTTCGAGGAGCATCACGACAGCTCACGCTATGCGCGCGTCGAGGTGCTGACCAAGGGCGGCCAGAGATTTCGCAAGGAAGCCAGCAAGCTGGACACTTCGATCCCGCGCAGCGACTGGAAGACCTGGCTGGCGCGCGGCTCGGGCGTCGTCAGTCAGACGCAGCTTGATTTGCTCGAACGCTCGATCGCGGACCTCGAGAACGTGCCAGCCGCTTCAGTGCTGCTGACGGCGGCGACGCCGTCCCGAGCCTAGGCTGCAATCGCGCGCGGCGCCTACTTTGCGGCGCGAGTCTGCCAGTGAGCCGTCGTGACAGGCTTGATGGCCACTTCCCACAGAGCCTCCAGCAGCTCCTTGCGCCGGCGCTCGTCCCGCGCCTGCTGTTCACGGTCCGGGAACAGTCGCGCCAGCGTTTGCTCGCGATCCCGATCGCTCATGCCGAACGGCACCAGCACGCTCTTGTAGGTGACGCTGACGCGCACGTCCCAGCGGTACGGATCGGGCTCATAGGTTTGAGGCTGCTGCACCTGGACGTCGAGGATGTATCCCTGCTTCATCTCCTCGACCATGATCGGCCAGTGGCTGCGGCGGAAAAGCTCCATCCACTCCTCTTGCTGGCCCCACTTGATGCGGTAGTAGTACTCGACGGTGAAGGGCTGATCGCTGCTCGTCGCAGGCGCGGCGGCGTGCGACGCTATCGCTGCCATGGCGAGCAAGCTCGTCAGAAGCGTGCGCAGGCTCATCGTGGGGCTCCTGGTGTGTCTGTGGGGCCGGCGGCGCCCTTGTTTCGCTACAGGCCAAATGATGTAGACATTTCAGGCGAGCCAATCCCCCAGTGCCGCAGCGGATATTTTTGCAGCCTCTTCTCAAGCGCTTGCGCCCGTCGCATGATCTGCTTCTCCGCACCTGCGACCGCCCGCTTCGTGCAACCATCGATAAAACAACGCTGCAGCGAGTCCGAGACCCGGCGCCCGAGTGCCGTCGAATCGGTCTTCATCAGCTATCAGCACGCCATCAAGCGTGTGATCGCTCGCATCACCGGGTCGCGGACGGACGTCGATGACCTGGCGCAAGAGCTGTTCCTGCGTACGGTGGCCGCGGAAGCACGCCGGCCGATCGACAACCCCAAGGCGTATGTATTCGAGGCCGCACGCAACATCGCGCGCACCGAGCGAACACTGCGAACCCGTCGGGTGCTGGAGGTGATAGAGAACGCGGCGAATTCCGACGCAGGTGCCGAGGAGCTATCGGCGGAAGCGGTGACCGTGGGCCAGGAACGTTTCGCCATGTTCTGCGAAGCTGTGACTCTGCTGCCGCCGCAATGTCGAAAGGCCTTCCTGCTGCGCAAGGTGTACGGCTGGTCTCACAAGGAGATCGCGGCCTCATTGGCCATCTCGGAGAGTACGGTGGAGAAGCATATCGGCACTGCCCTGGCACGCTGCGCGGCGTACATTCGCACGCACGAGCGAGGCGAGGCGCAGTCCGCCAGGGTGCAGCAGATCTCTGCAAGGAGGCGGTTATGACAGAGCGATACGAATGGTGTGAAGTGAGCGCCGTCGAAGTGGAAGCCGCGGCGTGGATCGCGCAGCTCGACAGCGGTCGCTGTTCCGCCGCCGATGAGGCCGCCTTGCGCGAGTGGTGTGCGCGCAGCGCCGCGAATCGCGATGCGCTGCGCCGGCTTGGCGCAATCTGGTCGGAACTCGACGAGCTCGCGGCTTTGGAGTCCCGGCTCGCTCTTGAGCCCGAGCGGCCGGCGCCGGCGCCGAAGCCGCGCTGGACACGGTCTTGGGCTGGATACGCTACGGCTGCAGTGTTGGCCGTGCTGATCGGTGCGCTCGTCTGGACAGGACGCATTCCGGGCATCGGCGACGCCGATTCGCCGGTACGGATCTACGCCACGCAGATCGGCGAGCTGAAGACGGTCGAGCTCGCCGACGGCTCGATCGCGCGGCTCAATACGAACACTCTGCTGGAGATCGGTTATCGCGCCGATGAACGTCGCGTGCGCGTAGTGAAAGGCGAAGCGCTGTTCAAGGTGACCAAAGACGTCAAGCGGCCGTTCATCGTCGCCGCGGCCGCAACGACGGTGCGCGCCGTCGGAACCCAGTTCGCCGTGCGCCTCGCGCGGGATGAGGACGTCGAGATCGTCGTCAGCGAAGGGCTCGTCGAGCTGGCGCGTGCCCAGTCCGACGCCAGCGGCTCCGCGCAACCGGTGGCGATTTCGCGGCTGCGACCGCTGCAGGTCGCCCACGTCGACGCTGCGGCAACGCTGCCCGTACGCGTCCAGACGATCGATGCTGGTGAGCTCGCGCGCCGGTTGTCGTGGACAACGGGTATGCTCGAGTTCAGGGGTGAGCCATTGGAGAGGGTCGTTGCGGAGGTCGGTCGCTATACGCCGCTGAAGATCGAGATTCGCGATCCGCAGTTGCGTGCACAGCCGGTGGGCGGGCGCTTCCGGGTTGGCGACACGCAAGCACTATTCGACGCATTGGAGAACGGATTCGGCGCAACGGTGGTCCGTGAGGGTGACGTGGTCATCATCACGCTCGATAACCGATAGAAAAACTCGCAAGCCCCCTATGGGGGCAGAGGCGCCATGGGCAGTCCCCATCGGTGTTGCGGATCGGAAGCCGCGAACGGCTTCGCATCATGCAGCGTCGTGAGGATGGTAGTCCTGTTCGCGCTGCTGGTGCCGGCGATTGCCCGGGCCGACGCGACATTCCAGTTCAGGGTTGACGCTGGAGCTGCCGATGCCGTGCTGCTGCAGATCGCGCAGCAGTCGGGGAGTCAGATCCTGTTTTCTTTCGACCTGGTGAGATCGATCAAAGCGAACGGCCTGATCGGCGAGCACACCGTGGCGAAAGCCCTGCAGATTGCGCTCTCCGGCACGGGCTTGAAGGCGGAGCTGCGCGCCGGCGGCGTGATCACCATCGTGCGCGATCCGGAGCCTGAGGACGCGCAGGCAGGACAGACCCTGAAACGAGCGATCGGCGGGTTGCCGTCGCTCGCCGACGCACACTCGCTGTCACGCGAGGCAATCGAGACAGTCGTGGTGACGGGCTCGCTGATCAAGCGCACGGAAACCAGCTCGCAGTCGGTGACCGCCATATCTGCGGATGAGATCGCGCTACGCGCAGCGACCAACGCGTCCGAGATCCTCGACGCAGTGTCGCAAAACCTGCCGGTCGAGGTCAGCAATTCGTTTCCCGCCGCTGGCACGGCCATGGCTTCGTACGCAAGCCTGCGCTCGCTTGGCTCGGAAAGCACGCTGGTGCTGTTCGGCGGACGGCGCATCGTCAACAGCCCCTATCTGAACAAAGCGGTCGACTTGAACACGGTGCCGACGGCGCTGGTGAGCCAGGTGGACGTGTTGTCCGACGGTGCCTCGTCGATTTACGGCTCGGACGCGATTGCCGGGGTGATCAATTTCATCCCGCGCGATGAAATGCAGGGCCTGGAGCTGTCCGCCAACACGCTGCAGCCCGAGGACGCGGGCGGCCAGTCGTACAGCGGCACGGCGACAGTGGGCTTCGGCTCGCTCGCCGCGGACGGCTGGAACTTCTATGTCGGCGGCGCGTGGCGCGAGCGGGAACGCATCCGCATGACGGAGCGCGACTTCGCGAGTACCTATTACCTTCCCGAGCACAACGTCGACCGCACCGGCGCGCAGACGTTCCCGGGCAATCTTGTGCAAACGAATCCACCGCCGACCCCTGCGTTGATCGCTAATCCGTACTTCCCGGACTGCGCGCCGCCCCGTTCGGTTCGTGTCGGATCGCTCTGCCGGCACGATCCCGCCGCGGAGGTGAACGCGCAGAATCCGGAGCAGCAGCTCTCGGCGCTGGCGAAGCTCACCGGCAGATTCGGCGAGCACGAGGCTTCGCTCGAGTACTGGTGGGCGCAGTCCACGATCAACTCGCGGATTACCGCGCAACCCGTCTCGAGCCTGTCGATCGCGCCGGCGAGTCCGTACTACCCCGGCAACGGCATCACTCCGGCGGTGCCGGGGCTCGATACGACGCGGCCGGCGCAGCTCGAGATGCGAGTGAATCCCGTGGGGCTGCGCGAGACTGAATCGATCAACGATACCGACCGGATCCTGGCCGAGATCGAAGGCGACGTGGCGGGTTGGAACTATCAGCTGTACGCGTTGCACTCGACGTCCGCGGTCGAGATCGACGCGCTCGACGGCATCGTTTCCGCTCAAGGGCTGGCGGATGGAATCGCCGGCGCGAACGGCGCGCCCTTCCTCAATCCGTTCGGCGAGCAATCTGCGGCGGGCACGCAATATCTGCGCGACATCCAGATCCACGACACGATGCAGAAAGCGGAGGGCACGCTGACGATGGGCGGGCTGCAGTTGGGCCGCAAACTGTTCGATCTGCCTGCGGGGACCGTCGCGTCCGCGCTCGCTTTGGAGTACGGCACCGAGGAGGCGGAATTCAGAAACAACCCGGGCCTGCTCGCGGTCCCGGCGACGATCACCGGATTTTCGGCGACCGCCCAGGACGTGAAGGCGGACCGCGGTCGCTACTCCGCCACCGCGGAAATAATCGTTCCGATCGTGCAGCGACTCGAGGCCGATGTGTCGGTGCGCTACGACCACTATGACGATTTCGGCGGCACCGTGAACCCGAAAATCCTGCTCACCTGGGAAGCGATCGACGATGTGCTGAATTTGCACGGCTCCTACAACACGGGCTTTCGCGCGCCGACCTTGTTCGA
>Ga0209382_10000904_pt1 | contig 47934 bp, 44 predicted proteins | sample SoiMetdeltSBSDD5_FD_187599 | JGI IMG/M metagenome (GOLD analysis project Ga0209382, IMG submission 187599) | Bulk soil microbial communities from a Populus tree surrounding site in Tennessee, USA - Soil MetaG P. deltoides SBSDD5 (SPAdes) (version 2) | ecosystem: Environmental > Terrestrial >...
AGCGGGGTCTTCGCCGCCTTGGTGCCGGCTCGGTTGTCGTCGAGGAGCTGGGGCCACGGGTCGGTGTCGGCGAGGCGGCGCTTCGTCAGCGGTCCGGGCGGTGACTCGCGGGCGGGCGCGCAGCCCGCGTTGCCCGCCTCGGCCCACTTGCGGCCGGCGGGGGTGAGGACCTGGTCGAGGTCGACGTCGGGGTAGGCCGCGCCGAACCCGGCGGCGATCAGCGCCTCGCCCTGGTCGCGGAGCTCGGCGGGGAGGTTGCCGACCACGTCCGGCACCTCGCTGGCGGGCGCGCCCGCCATGGTGCCGACGATGTCGAGGTCGGGCGTCCAGTCGGTGGCGAGCTCGTCGGCCCAGAGGGCGGCGTGGCCGCCCTGCGAGTAGCCGGCGATGGCGGTCCGGGGGCCGATGGCGACGCCGGGGAGCTGGCGGGCGGCCCGGGCGATGTCGAGGGGGTCGGGCACCGCATAGAGCTCGTCCGTGCTCCGAACCTCGACCGCTTCCGGATGCTGCACCGCGGTGGCGGCCTTGCCCCCAGCGCCGTCGTCCCCACTCCCACCCGAGCACCCGACTGCGACGAGCCCGACCCCCACGAACAGCAACAGCCGCCGAAACCCCACGTCCCGGGATTATAGACGTAGATGTTCGTCTAACTCGGCGAGTCCTCGTCCGGGAAGCGGAGGGGTGGGGCGGTGATCTCGGCGGAGCCGGCGGTGGCGAGCATCTCGGCGCGGGTCTGGAGGTACACCGTGAGGTGGAGTGAGCCGATGACCGGGAGGGAGTCGATCACCCGGTCGATGGTCTCGGGGTCCAGCTCGGGCGAGGCCGGGGGATGATCGCGGAGGTACTCGAGCAGGATCTTGTTGGTCAGCATGGTGACGGCGTCATCGGGGGTCATGTCGGGCAGCTGGGCCAACAGCAGGGCGAAGACCTCACCCTTGCGCTTCGGCAGTTCGTTCAGCGCCTGCTCGCCCTCGGGCGTCAGCTGGACCGGGTCGCCGCCGACCAGCGCCGCGGCCAGCTCGTCGTAGGCGGCGTCGTCGAACGCGGCGCCGTGGGCCTCGGCGATCTTGCGGCCCTCGATCGGCTCGACGACGGGCTCGCCCGGCCCCTCGTGCTCGATGACCAGCACCAGACCGCCGTCCAGCTCGTCGGCCCGGGCGAGCCGGCCCACGTGGATGCCCCGGGTCAGGTACTGCGGCTCCCGCACGGGTAGGCCCCGCTGCTCCAGCTGCACGGCCACCGCCTGGGTGATCCCCAGCAGCATGTCGGCCTCGCCCCGGTTGATGATCACGACGGTTTCGGGGATCTCGTCCCGGTGGGCCGCGACCTGGTCGGCGACGTCGTCGATGACCCCCCGCTTGAAGGGTGACAGTGCTTCGGCCAGGGTGTTCGACGGCCGGTCGAGGTGGGGGTTCACCACGCCGGGCACCACGATGGCCAGCACCGCGGCCCCGCTGGCGAACGTCGGCACCCACTGGCGCTGGGTGATCTCCACCCGCGAGGCGAGGTCGACCAGCGCCAGCCCCAGCAGCACGCACACGAACAGGGTCAGCGGCCAGGCCCAGTGGTACAGCGACAGCCGCCAGCGCTCGACGCTCGACGGTACCGACGAGCCGTTGACCAGCCCGGCGGTCAGCACGATGCCGGCCATCACCGCCATTCGGGCCCGGTGCGGTCTGGGCCGCCACCAGCGCACCGCCAGCCAGCCGATCGTCGTCGCCACGGCCAGGGCCGACACCCAGGTGAGCACCGACGGCTCGACCTGCAGGAACCGGCCGTCCAGGCTCAGCTGACCCAGCAGGGGCGGCAGGCCGAGGACGTGGGCCGCCTGCTGCAGCGCCGAGCCCCAGCCGACGGACGAACGGTCGTCCTGCAGGGCGAACGTCGCCATCGCCGACAGGTTCCCGGGCCCGCGGCCGAAGAACTGCTGGAACAGCACCGGCGACCACACCAGCACCCACGCTCCGCCCGCCAGGCCGCCCCAACGGGCCAGGCGGCGGCGCTCGACCGGGTCGCGCCAGCGCCCCTCGCCACCCCACGCCACCAGGCAGCCGACCGCGCCCAGCACGGTCGTGACCAGCACGGTCGGGAGGACCGACAGGTGCTGCTGGCCGGTGAACGACAGCACCGCGGCCGCCAGCGGGGCCAACCGCAGGTCGCCGCACAGGAGGCACCACACGAGCACCATCGAGCACAGCAGCGGGTAGCGGGCGATGTTCGAGCTGACCGGGTTGACCAGGGTCGTGGCGCCGGTCGTGAACGTGATCGCGCCGAGCACGACCGCACCCAGGACGCCGCCCGCCGGCCCGAGCCGCCGGTAGATCGCCCACGCCGCGACGAGCACGCAGCTCGACGTGATGAGCAGCGACACGGCCAGCATCCCGTGCGCCGCGCCCAGCAGCCGCACGGCCGGTGCCATGACGTAGAAGTGGACGGGGCCCGGGTGGAAGACGTCCGTGTGGTCGGAGGTGTACATGTCCGAGGTGGACGGCTGCCCGAGCATCGGCGTGCGGTTGGTGCCCACGTCGTAGACCCGCAGGGCCATGAGGGCGGGATCGTTGGCCGGCGTCCAGTCGGGCGCGGCCCAGGCGAAGGCGGCGACCGGGGCCAGGAGCAGGGCGAGCGCCAGGGCGGCAGCGACGAAGCGGCCGCGGCGGTCGAGGTCCCGGAGACGGTGGGTGGTGAGGGGTGGGGCGGCGGCCTCCGTCGCCTCGTTCGGCGGCGTAGCCACACTCTCGTCGTCGAACGCGACCGCGTCCGACAGCTCACGAACCAGGAGCCCCAAATCCAGACCGTCCTCGTAACCCCAGCATCACGACGGGCCCAGCACCCAAAAGGCCGTCCCAGGGCCGGCGCTTTGGCTCGCGATGACCGATGTTACTGCACGAAGTGATCACGCTCAGCCGGTTCCGTGGCGGCCCGTTCGGGGGGTGCGGCTTGAAGCACGATCAGGCGTGGCGTAGACCTGGGGGTTGAGCGCTCGCTCAGGGCCAGGGCTGGCGGGCATCCCCGGGCCGGCGCAACGAGGGAGGCAACCGCGCCTCGACCCCGTACCTGAGCCCATGACCACGCGCCCCGACCCGCCGCCCTTCGACGAGGGCCCCCCGACCACCCCGCCCGACCAACTGCCCGCGCCCGAGCCGCCCGAGCCCGCCGGTGCCACCGCCGAGGCGGGGCCGCCGGTGCCGCCGGTGCCGATGGCGGTTCCGCCGGAGGTGGGGGAGCGCATCGTGCGGGCGATGGATCGGGCGCCGGATGCGGTGGTCACGCTGGTCAACCCCGACCTCAGCATCGCCTGGATCAGCTATTCGGCCACCTGGATCACGGGCACCGATCCCACGGGCCGGCCCGGCGCCTCCTCGCTCGAGCGGATCCACCCCGACGACGTCGAGCGCCTCCTCCACGGCCTCGCCCAGCTGCAGGCGGCCGAACCCCGGGAGGCGCCCACGGTCCCGGTCATGGAGCCGCTGCGGTACCGCTTCCAGCGCTTCGACGGCCGCTGGGTCGTGATGGAGGCCATCGTCCACAACCTGCTCGACGACCCGGTCGTGCAGGGCCTCCTGGTCGAGGCCCGCCCGGTGGACGGCGGGCTCGACGGCGTCGGCAACGTCGTCGACCTCCTCGCCGCCGACGCCCCGCTGGTCGAGGTGCTAACCGCCTGCGCCGGCCTCGTCCCCGTCTACCTCGGCGCGGCCGCCGTCGTGGCGCTCACCCACGACGGCCCGATCGTCGGCGTCGAGCCCGACAGCCCGGCCGCCCGCCTCATCGCCGACGAGCGCTGGTGGAAGGAGGGCCTCCGCCGGGGCGACGTCGTGGCGCCCGCCGACTTCGCCGAGTTCTCGCCCGACCTCGCCGACGCCGCCCGCGCCGAGGGCTTCCTCACGGCCTGGGTCCTGGCGCTCCGGGACGCGTCGACGACCGAGGTCATCGGCTGCGTCGTCATGTGGGTCCGCATCGACATCGAGCTGAACATCTCGGTCGACACGGCGTTGCGCCAGACCCGGCGGCTGGCGTCGCTGGTCATCGCCGAGCAGCGCCACCACGACGAGCTGCTGCGCCAGGCGATCACCGACCCGCTCACCGGGCTCAGCAACCGATCGGTCCTGCGCCGCCGCCTCGATGCCGCGGTCATGCCCATCACGATGGCGCTCATCGACCTCGACGACTTCAAGCCGGTCAACGACACCTATGGCCACCACACCGGCGACGCCGTGCTCCAGGTCGTCGCCGAGCGCCTGCGCGGCGCAGTGCGCGAGGACGACCTGGTCGTCCGGTTCGGCGGCGACGAGTTCGCCGTGGTCTTCGCCGACGACACCTCGCCCGACAGCGCCGCCCGCCTGTCGGAGCGGGTCGCCGCCGCCATCGACGCCCCGATCGTCCTCGACGCGGGGGTCAGCGTGGCGGTCCGGGCCAGCATCGGGCTCGCCACCGGGCCGGCCGACAAGGTCGTCCACGAGGCCGACGACGCGCTGTACCAGGTGAAGCGGACGAAGCGCGGCCCGGCTTCCTAGCGGGGCAGCGGGGTACACGAGGTGCATGTCACGGAGGCCCCGACGCTGGCCGTCGCTGCTGTTCGTCGTCGTCGTGGCGCTGCTGGTGGCCGGGGTGGCGTTCCTGGCGACCCGCGCCAACGAGCTGGTGGATGGTGACGACGACAGCGGGGCGACGGGTGCGACCTGGCCGCTGCGGGGGACCGCCGTCGCCGGCGACGACACCGACGCGGTCGACCGGCCGGCGCTGGCGGTGAAGATCGACGACACATCGCACGGCCGCCCCCAGGCCGGGCTGGCCGAGGCCGACGTCGTGTTCGAGGAGCAGGTCGAGGGCGGGCTGACCCGGCTCCTGGCCGTCTTCCACTCGGCGGACCCGAGCGACGTCGGGCCGGTGCGGTCGGCCCGGTCGACCGACCTCGGTGTGCTGGCCGAGCTGGCGCGCCCGCTGTTCGCCTGGTCGGGCGCCAACCCCACGTTCCGGGCGTCGGTCGAGGCGGCGGACGTGGTCGACGTCGGCTACAGCGCCGCACCCGACGCCTACCGCCGGGTCGACGACCGCCGCGCCCCCTACAACCTGTTCGCCACGCCGGCGGAGCTGCGATCGGAAGGCGCCGACGGCCACGGGCAGAGCCCGCCGGTGCTGTTCTCCTACCGGGCGGACGACGAGCCGGTCGCGGGGCCGGGGCAGCGGGCCACCGACAGCTACCGGGCGGCGACCACGGCGACGACGATCGAGTGGACCTGGGACGCCGAGTCGGGGACGTGGCTGCGGGCCCAGGACGGGACGCCCCACGTGGACGCCGACGGCCGGCGGGTCCGGGCCACCAACGTGCTGGTGCGCACCACCCCCTACCGGGACAGCGGCGTCCGCGACTCCCGGGGCGCCGTCGTGCCCGAGGCGGTGCTGGTCGGCCAGGGCGACGCCCTGCTGCTATCCGACGGCAAGGCCGTGCCCGCCCGCTGGCGCAAGCCGTCCGCCGACGCGCCGACCACCTACACCCGTACCGACGGCGAGCCCCTCCTGCTCACGCCCGGCACGACGTGGGTGGAGGTCCTCCCGCCCCGCTGAGCCGGGCTGGCCGCGTCAGCCGGTGAACGGCGGCTCCTCGCCGACCGGGACCGCGGGCGGCGGGGGCGGGGTCGTCGCGGGTGCGGTGGTGGACGGCGAAGTCGTCGTTGGCGGGCCGGTCGTGCCGAACGCCAGTGGGGCGCGGGCGATCCGGTCGGGCCGGGCGCTGAACCCCAACGCCACCTCGATCACGCAGGCGCCGGCTCGGGTTGTGCAGTCGACGGGGTCGCCGCCGGCGGTCGGTACGAGCGTGGCGTCGACCCGGTACGTCACCTCGATCCGCCCGTCCTCGTCGGCGACCGCCCGGACGTCCTGGTCGAAATTGCAGCTCGTCCCCGACCGCGGCCGGTCGGCCGCGCACTGGTAGACGAACGTCTCGAACAGCGACGACAACCCGGTGGCCCGCACGGTGACCTCCTGCCCGTCGCGCAGCTGGGTGGCCGGCGTGACGGTCAGCGCAGGGACGGGCGCGAGGGGCGCGTTCGGGTCGAAGTCGATGGCCACGAAGCCGCTGTTCTCGAACTCGGCGAGCAGCCCGATGCCGATCTTGCAGGTCCCGGGCGCGGCCCGGCAGTCGGTCTCCCGACCCGACTCGTCGAAGATCCGGGCGTCTACCGGGAAGTTCACCCGAGCGACGCCGGAGCCGTCGGCGTCGGCGAAGTAGGCGTTCTCCGGGTCACATCCCGACTCGTCGACCGCGTCAGCGCGGCACTCGAAGACCTCGTGCTCGGTGTTCGGCTCGAAGCCACTGCCGGTGACCTGGATGACCTGGAAGTCGACGAGGCCGGTGGCCGGCTCGGCCGTCACCGTGATGCCGCTCGGCGGCGGTTGGGCCGGCTCGGCCCCCGCTGCGTGGGGCGCCACGATCCCCGCCGCCGCCACTGCCAACCCGACCCGAAACGCCTCGACCACCCGCATGACCCGACGGTACTGACATATTTATGACCATGTCGGGACGGCTGGGCAGATGGGGGATCGCCGCGCTGCTGCTGGCGACAGCAATGGCGTGCAGCGGCGACGACGACGATTCGGCGTCGAAGGGCAAGGGCAAGGACGACTCCACGACCACCACGGCGGTGGTGCCGGGGGACGAGTGGGCGGTCGCCACGCCGGAGGCCGAGGGCATGGACGCCACCACGCTCGCCCAGGCCAAGGACTACGCCTTCGCCGACGGCATGAACACGCAGGGCGTGGTGGTGGTCCACGGCGGCAAGATCGTCGCCGAGTGGTACGCCGACGGCGCGTCGGCCGACTCGTGGGCGGCCAGCTGGTCGATGGCGAAGAGCTTCACCAGCGCGCTGATCGGCATCGCCATCGAGGAGGGCGAGATCCCGGGCGTCGACGAGCCGATGACCACCTGGTACCCGGAGTGGAAGGGCACGCCCAAGGAGAAGATCACGCTCCGGGACGTGCTGCAGATGTCGTCGGGCCTCAAGTGGAACGAGAACTACGACCCGAGCTCACTGGGTCAGTCGGAGATCATCGAGATGGTGGTCGGCCAGCGCGACGAGCTGGCGTACGCCGCCAGTCGCCCCGCCGAGGTCGACCCGGGCACCCGGTGGAGCTACTCCAGCGGCGACACCATGCTGCTGTCCGGCGTCCTCCAGAAGGCCACCGGCATGCCCGTCGCCGAATACGCCAAGGGCAAGCTGTTCGACCCGATCGACATCGAGAAGGTCGATTGGTGGCGGGACGGCGGCGGCCACACCCTCACCTACTGCTGCCTCGACACGACCAGCCGGGGCTTCGCCCGCCTGGGCCTGCTCTACCTGCGCCACGGCGTCTGGGGCGGCGAACAGGTGGTGCCGGAGCAGTGGGTCGACGACTCGACCACGGCGGCTCCGGCCTCGGACGACGCATACGGCTACCAGTGGTGGCTCGACGTCGAGGTCGACCCGGACACGTCCTTCGCCGCCATCGGCCACGACGGCCAGTGGATCTACGTGCTGCCCGAGCACGACCTCGTGGTCGTCCGCAACGGCACCTACGTGAAGGACCCCGGCCCCGCCGTCGCCGACCCCAACCTCTTCTCCCGCTACCCCTCGGACGGCCTCGTCCCCGGCAAGGGCACATCGTCCCCCAAGGAATGGGACGACAAATCCTTCCTCACCCCCATCGTCGACTCCCTCAAGCCTCGGTAGCGACGTCGGCGGACAGGGCGGTGAGGGCGGCGGTGGAGGCGGCGCGGGCGGCGCGGGCGGCGTCGCGGCCGAGGGCCATCAGGGCGGGGGCGCGCCAGGGGCGGCGGAGCATGTAGCGGACGGCGGCGCCGACGTCGGGGGAGCCGTCGGGGCGGGCGAGGGCGGCGACCGCAGCGTCGACCCCGGAGTCGGCGTTGTCGCTGATCGCCCGGAACACCGTGAGCTCGCGGCCTCGCTGGTCGCACACCGCGGCGACCGCGGCGGTCTCCATGTCGATGGCCGTGAAGCCCTGCCGCTGCAGGTCGGCCATGCGGTCGGCGCCGGCCTGGAAGTCGTCGAACGTGACCAGCCGGCCCGCCGGCGCCAGGCCGCACCACCCGCACGCCGTCGGGTACTCGGCGCCGGTCACGCCGTCGACCACCTCTTCGGGGACGACGACCTGGCCGATCGGCACCGAAGGGTCGACCCCGCCGGCGATGCCGACGACGACGATCCGCTCGACGGCGTCGTCGGCCAGCAGCCGCTCGGCGGCCCGGGTCGCACCGGTCATGCCGACGCCCATCAGCGTCGCCACCACCTGGTGCGGGCCCACGGACCCCACGTAGGTCGTCCCGCGGCGCTCCAGCCCGCAGCTGCGCGCGAACGGCCGCAGCTCGGAAGGCATCGCCGCCAGAACTCCGACAACCACGGCGCCATCATCGCAGCCCGCAGCGCTTCCTTCAGGCCGACGCCACCAGCAGGGCCAACGAGGCCCCGGCCAGCACCAGGAAGACGCTCGGGTACGGCACTTGGTCGTAGGCGCCCATCCGGACGGTCGTGCCCACGGCCAGCACGAAGTAGGCGACCAGACCGACCGCCGCGGCGAGCCCGACGAGCGGCACGCCGACGCCGACCAGCAGGCCCAGCGCCCCCGCCGCCTTCAACAGGCCGAGCGTCGGCAGCCGCGCCTGGGAGATGCCCAGCTCCCCCATGTTGGTGAGGAGCCACTGCGGGCGGGTGAAGTCGACCCACGCCGCCCACAGGTTGGCTGTGGCGGTCAGGATCGCTACGACGATGTATGCGGTGAACATGGCGTGACGACGGATCCCGGCGACGGAAGGTGACCGATGCAGGCGACCGACGAGCAGGTGCGCGACTTCGAGGCCGAGCGGACCCGCCTGCGAGGCGTCGCCTACCGGATGCTCGGCTCCCTCGGCGAGGCCGACGACGCCGTGCAGGAGGCGTGGCTCCGCTACAGCCGCGTCGACGCAGGCAGCATCGACAACCCCGCCGCGTGGCTGACGACGGTCGTCAGCCGAATCTGCCTCGACCTGCTCCGCACCCGGGCGTCCCGGCGCGAGGACCCGCTCGGGCCGGCGCACGCCCGCAGCGACGGTGCCGGCGACCCGGCCGAGGAGGCGGCGCTCGCCGACGCCGTCGGGCTCGCCCTACTGGTGGTCCTCGACCGGCTCGGCCCGGCCGAGCGCGTCGCCTTCGTCCTGCACGACCTGTTCGCCGTGCCGTTCGACGAGATCGCCCCCGTCGTCGACCGCACCCCGGTCGCCGCCAAGAAGCTGGCCAGCCGCGCCCGCCGGCGGGTCCACAGCGGGCCCGACGAAGCCCCGGGTGCGGTCGACCTGGGCCGACAGCGGGAGGTCGCCGCCGCCTTCCTCGTGGCGTCACGGCAGGGTGACCTCCGGGCGCTGCTCGCCGTCCTCGACCCCGACGTGGTCCGCCGGGCCGACAGCCTCGTGCTCCCGGTGGGCGTGGCGACCGTGGTCCGCGGCGCCCAGGCCGTCGCCGAGGAGACCCGCACCAACCGGGGCCGGGCCCGTGTCGCCGAGCTGGCGCTGGTCGACGGCTCGATCGGCCTCGTCGTCGCTCCTCGGGGCCGCCTCTTCGCCGTCCTGACCCTGACCATCGAGGGCGGCCTGATCACGGAGATCGACGTCCTCGCCGAGCCGGCCCGCCTCGCTGCGCTCAGCCTGACTCTGCTGCCTGGTCCCGACGGGTGAGGCGGCGCTCGCGCAACCCGAGGACGCTGCCGAGGACGAGGGCGGCACCCAGGCCGCCGAGGGCCACGGCGCCGGTGGTGCGGCGGGACCGTTCGGCGGGCCCACCGCGGTCGGCGTCCTCGGCGGCGAACGGGAGCTGCTGGTCGCGGCTGGACGACAGGTCGCCGGTCGACGACGGGGTCGTCGTGGTCGTCGAGCCCGGGGTGGTCGTCGAGGAGCCCGACGTCGAATCCGAGGTGGTGCTCGTCGTCTCGCTGCTCGGCTCCGTGGTGGATGTCGACTCGGACGTCGGAGCGGTCGTGGGTGACGACGTCGTCGGCGGCTCGGTAGTCGACGGTTCGGCGGTGGTCGTCGGCTGCTCCTGGACGGGTGCCCGCCACGCGATCGGCGCGGCCAGCGGCGCGTCGGACCGCAGCACGATGTCGCCGAACGCCAGCCACGCCGAGCCGTAGTAGGTCGGCACCTGGCGACCCAGGTCGTCGGCCAGCCCCAGCAGCCGGGTCGCCGAGTCGCGGTCGCCCGCGGCGTGGGCAGCCGCCGCGGCGGCGACCAGGCCCAGCGGGTGCTCGGTCGTGTCCACCGCCTCGCCGTCGAGCGAGTACGCGAGCCCCGAGCCGTCACCCTCGAGGTCCCGCAAGCGCGGCCACAGGTCCTCGGCCAGCGACGCACCCTCGGAGCACGCGGCCAGCCGCACCGGGATGCGGGCGGCGTCCAGCCCCCAGCGGCCCGAACCGCCGCCCGACGGTGAGTCGATCGGCGTCGGGTCGCCGTCCGAGGAGAGGCGTACCCAGTCGGGCGGCAGCCCGTCGCGCGCCAGGTCTCGCAGCAGCGCGTCGGCGTCGTCGCCGAGTTGCTGCCAGCCCTCGTCGTCGGTGACGTCGGCCAGCACCGCCCAGTCACAGCGGGCCAGGTAGCTGGGGTTCACGATCCGGTCGCCGACCGCCCAGGGCCCGGCGACCACGACCCGGCGCGACCCCACCGACGCCGTCTCGTGCCGGCCGACGGCAACCGCGACCCGGCGCGCCTCGTCCCGCCACTCCGGCCGGTCGAAGCGGTCGGCCGCCACGGCCAGCGCCGCCGCGATGTCGAGGTCGGCGTCGGCCGCCGGGCTCTCGTCGGCCACCGCGCCGTCGGCCCAGCGCCAGGCGAACAGCCCGTCGTCGCGCTGCAACTGCTTCTTGGTCCACTCCCACACCTGGGCAAAGCGGTCCTCGTCGCCGGTGGCGACCGCCAGCAGCAGCGCGTACGCCTGGCCCTCGCTAACCGTGTCGTCGCCCTCGTCCCGCCGCACGACCCGCCCGTCGTCGTCGACGTAGTCGGCCAGGAACCGATCGGCCGCCTCCGACGACACCACGTCGCCCGCCTCCGGCACCGGCGTGTCCGAGCCGTCCCGCCCGACGACGAGGACCACCACGACGGCGACGACCAGCAGCCCGGCCCCGAGCGCGAGCAACCAGGCCCGCGCCGTCACGACCGAGCCTCCGCAGATGCAGACGCCGACCCCGGGGCCAGCGCGAACCGCACGCCGGCAGCCAGTACCGCCACATGCACGAAGGCGAACGAGGCGTTCGTCACCGTCGCGGGCGACCGGTCATGAACGAGACCCCAGGCCGCCACGCCCACCAGCACGAGCATCGCGGCGAGCGGCACCAGCACCGGCCGCACCTGGCGACCACCGGCGCCCTCCTTGGGTGTCACCGCGAAGCTGCCCTTGCGCCGGGTGACGGTCAACACAGTCGCCACCACGTGGATCCAGAAGCTGGTCGACATCAGCGCGAACGCCGAGAAGCTGTAGCGCCCCCGGCTGGCCACGGCGACGGTCGCCATGCTGGCCACGAAGTACGGGCCCCAGTGGGCCAGGAACTCCTCCGGCGATGCAACGTCGATCGGCTGCGCGCCGGTCAGGATCCGCACCACCGGGAACAGCATGTAGACCAGCAGCGTCCACCCGGTCAGCCAGTAGGCGCCCGAGAGCAGGTACTGCAGCCGGTGCCGCAGCGGCAGCCGGGCCCGCAGCACCTGGGGCAGGGCGGCCAGGCAGCCCCGGGCCCACCGCAGCTGCTGCGACACGTACGAGCTCATGTCCTCGGGCCCGAGCCCGGCAGTCAGCGCGTCCGGCAGGTAGCGGGTCGTCCAGCCCCGCTCGTGCAGCCGGACCGACAGCTCGAAGTCCTCCGTCAGGGAGTCGAGCGCGAACCCTTCCACCGACGCCAGCGCCTCCCGCCGGAACACCACGTTGGTGCCGCAGCAGAACATGGCGTCGAGGTCGTCGCGCCCCACCGCGATGGTCCCGAAGAACAGCGCCTGCTGCGACCAGCTGGCCTCGGTCACGCCGCCCCGCCGCCAGTTGGCGTAGTACTGCGGGGTCTGGACTAAGGCGACGTCCTGTTCGAACTGGGCGAGGCACACCTCGACGAAGCTCGGGTCCGGCACGTGGTCGCAGTCGAGGATGGCGACGAACGGCGCGTCGGTGCGCGCCAGCGCCCAGTTGATGTTGCCGGCCTTGGCGCCCTCGGAGCCGGGCCGGGCGAGGTAGTCGGCGCCCAGCCGCCGGGCCATCGTCTCCATCTCCGGTCGCCCGCCGTCGTCGAGGAGCGTGACCCGGACGTCGCCCCTCATCGCCACGGCGGCCGCGACGGTCGGCTCGACGATGCCCACCGGCTCGTCGTAGGTAGGGATGAAGACGTCGACGGCCGCGTCGATCCCACCGGCAGGGACAGGCCGGCGGTCCCTGGGCCGCAGGTGGGCCATCGTCCACCAGAAGCCCATGCCCTGCAGGAGGTTGAAGCCCTCGGCCGCGATCAGCAGCAGGTAGAGGCCGAGCTGTGCGGGCCGGTCCGGGTCCAGCAGCCACCAGGCGTACCGCACGGCCAGCACCACGTTGGCGACCAGCAGCAGCCGCAGGACGCGGCGCCGGCGGTCCAGCCCATCGCGGGCGTCCCAGTCCTGGGCGGGCGCCTCGATCCGCCAGTCGACCGCCTCGATCACAGAAGAATCGCTCATCGGAAGGTCCACACCTTCGTGTCGTCGTGGCCGTGCTCGACCACCAGTTCGCGTTGGGACGACAGGTCTTTCACCAGGCGCAACGTCGGGTCGAGCGCCTTGTCCTTGGGGGCGAAGGCGAACGCGCCGACGATCACCACCTGCCGTGCCGACTCCAGTCGCTCCGGCGTGGCGTCGGCGACCGGCATCGTGTCGACGTCCGGCGCCTCGTGGTCGACCAGGTCACCCAGCTCGTCGGGGGCGTACACGATGACGTCGTCACGCCCGGCCCGGTCGGCGGCCTCCTCGACCACCGAGGTCACGTCGAAGCGCTCCAGCGGCTCGACCCGGGTGGCCTGGTCGAGCAGGGCGACCGCCAGCACGCCGGCCACCACCGCGCCCGCCAGCCGCACGCGGGGCCACGGCCCCAGCAGCGTGACGGCCCGCCCCAGCCCGATGGCCAGCATCGGGACCGCGGTCGCGACCCACTCGAGGGCGAACGGGGGGTTGCGGGGCGCGCCGGCCACCTGCAGCACGAGCAGCGCCACGAACGGAGCGGCGGCCAGGGAGATCAGCATCACGCCTCGGGCCGACCACGTGCGGCAGAAGAGGACGAACGTGGCGAGCAGCGTCAGCGGCCAGAGCGCCAGCAGCCGAGAGGTGACGTCCTCCGGGTGGAACCCGACGACGGCGGTGACAGCCGTACCGGCCAGGCCCAGCACCGATCGCCCCGCCCCCGGCGCGCCGGCGGTGGCGTACTCCAGCGGCGGCACGAGGTCGGGCGGTCCCCACCCACCCCGCTGGACCAGGACCCCGATCACGGCCACGACGCTGATCCCGACGGCGAGCCCCCACCCCTGCCACTCGACGGCCGCGGTGGCGGCGTCCGTCGAGGGTGGAGCCAGGACGGCAGTCGATCCGGCGTCGTCGGCTGCCGGCGTCGGGGTCGACGCCACGGATCGCCGCAGCAGGAAGGCGGCGGCCGCCAACAGGACGGCCACGTGGAGGATGCCGAACTGGTGGGCCCAGACGAGGGCGGCGCAGGCGAGGCCGCAGATCGCCCAGTCGGCGAGGCGGCCGTCCTCGACAGCCCGCACCAGCGTCAGCACGGTCAGGGTCGCCAGCAGGGCGGCGACGGCCCCGGGGCGGGCGCGGTCGGAGAGCCACACGACGCCGGGCCCGAGCGCGGTGACCACTGCGGCGACCAGGCCGACCCGCCGGTCGTAGAGGCGGGTCGCGGTCACGTAGACGGCGGGGATCAGCAGCACGCCGGCGATCAGCGACGGCGACCGCAGCGCCAGGTCGCTCGCCCCGGCGACCTGGCGGGCCAGCCACACCAGGCCATCGAACAGCGGCGGGTGGGGATCGCTGCGGTTGGCCGCGGTGACGTGGGTGGTCGCGGCCTCGTCCAGCCACAGCGGCTGCGGCGCGACCAGCCGCACGACGACGGCGACCAGCGCCAGCGCGGCGACGGTCCAGCCGACCAACCGGGGCCCGTCGCCCGCCTCCTCGACCGGGACGACGAGTGGCCGCGGCGACGCCAGCGCGGTCGCGGCGAACAGTCCGACTGCGGCAACGCCGGCGCCGACCAGCAGCGCGGTCACCGCGGTGTCGACGGGCGCGTCGCCGGTGTCGACCATGACCAGCAGCTGTACGCCGAGCGCCAGCCCAGCGAGGGGCAGGAGCGTCGGTGCGAACCCGGCGCCGACCCGGTGGTGGGCCAGCAGCTCGACCAGCGCCAGGACACCGCCGGCCGCGGCGGCGTACGGCGCCAGCGTCTCGAGGCGCCCGTCGCCGACATCGACCACGTTGCCGAGCCCGATGGCCACCAACACCCCGACGCCCCCGGCGAGCGCGGCGGCAAGCAACCCCGGGGTCAGGTCTTCGCGCCGCCCCCGCAGGAGGCCTGGCATCCACGCGGCCGGCACGAGGCCCGCCGCCAGCGGGAGCGCGACCAACCCGGCCAGCGCCGCCGCGACCGGGAGGTCGTCCGTGTCGGCGAGACCAGGCACCACGACCAGCAGCTGGAGCGCGGCGAGCGCGGCCCACGCCAGCAGCCCGACCGACCCGGCTCGTCGAGCCCCCAGCGCCGCGCGAGACACCAGCACGCCCGCGGCGGTCAACAGCACCAGCGCCCGCAAGGCGTCGTCGGACAGGCCGGCGGCGCCCACCAGGAACGCAACACCGGCGATGACCTGAACCCCCACAGCCCAGCGTGCGATCACCACCTCGCGTGCTTTCCCCCGCACGCGCCGGCCCAGACGAGCCAACCACCCGGAAGGGGCGGGCCACGGCTGGGTAGGTACCCGGGATGCATCCCGTCGCAGTCACCCCCCGGCCCACCGAAGGGTTCCGCACCGTTCTCGACGACGACCAGGTCACGGCCCTCGACAACACCCTCGCCCGGCTCCGGGACGCCGTCGGCCCGCACCGCCTCTGGCAGGTGAACTCCACCGCCCGCGGCGGCGGGGTCGCCGAGATGCTGTCGACGCTGCTCCCGTACGCGCTCGGCGCCGGCATCGACCTCGGCTGGCTGGTCGTCGAGGGCGACGAGGCCTTCTTCGACGTCACCAAGCGGCTTCACAACCGCCTCCACGACGACGAAGGGGACGGCTGCCCGCTGGGCCCGGCCGAGCGGGCGACCTACGAGCGGACGCTCGCCGCCGAGGCCGAGACGCTGCTCGAGCAGGTCGCGCCCGGCGACGTCGTGATCCTGCACGACCCCCAGACCGCCGGCCTCGCTCCGGTGCTGGCCCAGCGCGGCGCCCGGGTCGTGTGGCGGTCGCACATCGGCGTCGACACGCCGGGCGACCTGGCCCGCGGCGCCTGGGACTTCCTCCGCGACGACGTGCTCGCCGCCCAGGCCCTGGTGTTCACCCGCCCGTCCTACGTGTGGGAGGGGTTGCCCCCGGACCGGGTACAGATCGCGGCGCCGGTCATCGACGTCCTGTCACCCAAGAACCAGCCGCTCCAGCCCGAGGCGCGCGACGCGATCCTCCACGCCAGCGGCCTGATCGTCGACCCTCGGCACCCCCGCAGTCTGGCCGCCTTCATGGACGACGGCAGCCGCGAGCTGGTGACCCGACCGGTCGAGCTCGTCGAGGACATGCAGATCCCGCCCGATGCCCGGCTGATCGCGCAGGTGTCGCGCTGGGATCGGCTGAAGGACCCGGTCGGTCTCGTGACCGCGTTCGCCGACCACGGTCCGCCGGACGACGACGTCCACCTGGTGGTCGCCGGGCCGTCCCTGGAGGGCGTCACCGACGACCCCGAGAGCGTCGAGGTCTTCGAGGACGTCGTCGCCACCTGGCGGGAGCTGCCGGCGGCCGCCCGGGAGCGGTCGCACCTGGTGTGCGTGCCGATGGTCGACCTGGCGGAGAACGCAGCCATCGTCAACGCCCTGCAGCGCCGGGCCGACGTGGTGGTGCAGAAGAGCCTCGCCGAGGGCTTCGGGCTGACGGTGACCGAGGCGATGTGGAAGCAGCGTGCGGTCGTCGCCTCCCGGGTCGGAGGCGTGCAGGACCAGATCACCCACGGCGAGGACGGCCTGCTGGTCGACGACCCCGAGGACCTGGCGGCGTTCGGGCAGGCGTTCCGCGACATCCTCGCCGACCCCGACCGGGCGCGGGCCCTGGGCACCGCCGCCCACCAGCGGGTGTGTGACAACTACCTCCCGCTCCACTACTTCGCGGCCGAGGCGGCGGTGGTCGCCCGGACGCGGGCGGGCCAGACCACCTGAGCCGAAGGGTCGTCGAGGCGATGGCCACGGCAAAGGTCCACCGCGTCGAGGTCGACGGACCGGGGATCCGGCGCCGCCGCGCCGGCCGGGGCTTCACGTACCTGCACCCCAACGGCCGCCGGGTGCGGGACCGCCAGGTGATCGCCCGCATCAAGGCGCTGGCCATCCCGCCTGCCTGGCACGACGTCTGGATATGCCCCGACCCCGCCGGCCACATCCAGGCGATGGGGGTCGACGACCGGGGCCGCCGCCAGTACCGCTACCACGCGGCTTGGCGGGAGGCCCGGGACTGGGAGAAGCACGAGCGGGTGGTCGCCATGGCCCAGGTGCTGCCGCAGCTGCGGGAGCGGGTGACCGCCGACCTCGCCCGCGACGACCTCGGCCGGGACCGGGTGCTGGCCGCTGCGATCCGGCTGCTGGAGGAGGGCTTCTTCCGGGTCGGGGGTGAGCCGTACGCCGCCGACAACGGCTCGTTCGGCCTGGCCACCATCCAGAAGCAGCACGTCCGGGTGCGGGCCGGTCGGGTGGTGGTGTTCGACTACCCGGCCAAGAGCGGGCAGCGCCGCAAGGTCGAGGTCGAGGACCCGGACGTGGTGCCGGTGGTCCAGGCCCTGAAGCGCCGCCGCGGCGGCGGGCCGGAGCTGCTGGCCTACAAGGACGAGGCCGGCCGCTGGGTCGACGTCCGGTCGGCCGATGTCAACGACTACCTCCGCGAGGCCATCGGCGAGGAGTTCAGCAGCAAGGACGTGCGCACCTGGTCTGGGACCGTGCTGGCGGCGGTCGCGCTGAGCAAGGACGAGTCCGTGCCCGAGGCCATGCGGGAGGTGGCCGAGCAGCTGGGCAACACGCCGGCCGTCGTCCGCTCGGCGTACGTCGACCCGAGGGTGGTCGAGCGCCTCGACGAGGACGGGGCGGCCCTCGGCGTCGACCCCGAGCTGGCCGAGGCCGACGCCGTAGAGGCCGCTGTCGTAGAGCTCGTGGAAGGTGTGGAACGGCGGTGACGGTCAGTAACCGCCACCGCCGTTCCAGCACGGAACGTGAGGTTCACATCACGGCTTACATGGCATAACATGCGTTCCAGCAGGGGTGTGCTTGCCGTTCCACCGCCTCGGACGGGAAGCACACCCCGCTTTCGCGCCCGGGGTCAGCTCTTGGTCGGGCAGACGAGGTCCGCGGTGCAGTCCAGGATCCAGTTCCGGACCACCGGGATGTCGACCCGCTGGTAGCCGCCGAGGTAGCGGCAGTTGTTTGTGTAGCCGTAGCTGGTGTCGCCGACGAGGAAGCCGTTCTTCACGGCCGGGCCGCCGGAGTCACCGAAGCAGGTCCCGCCCCCGGCCCGAGGATCGTGCTCGTTCCCGTTCAGCTGCAGGATCTGGCTGGTGAGCTTCTGGCCGATCTCGGTGGTGTAGCGGCGCACGATGGGGAGCCGCTGCGGGATCGGGGTCTGGCTCCCGTCCTCGTTCTGGCGCACCTCGGTGCCGTAGCCGATGGTCAGGAACTCGGTGCTGTTGAGCGCCGGCTGGGCGAACTGGTCCAGGTAGTTGGCCGGCGCCAGCGGTGTGGTCGGTAGCCCGACGGGCGTGTCGAGGATGACGACGCCGGTGTCGTTCCAGTTGTCCAGGTCGGTGAAGTCGCTGTAGTTCGGGTGGGTCACGGCGCGGCCGAGGACCCAGCTCTGGTCGCCCTGGTACTTCGGCGCGGTGATGTCGCCCGGCGCGAAGCCGACGGCGGAGATGGCGTCATCCGGGCCGCTGTCGTCGGCGGCGCGGGGGACGTCACGCTCGGCGTCCGAGGCCGTGCGGGCGATCAGCGGATCGAAGGTCACCGCCACCTTGCCGATGTCCTGGAAGGTGCAGTGCGCGGCAGTGACGACCACGCGCGGCGTGACCAGCGTGCCCGAGCAGCGGAAGCGGCCGTCCGGTTGGTAGAAGACCACCATCCCGACGTTCGAGTACGTGTTGTTCAGGTCCTCGGTTCCGCCGGTGATCGCCTCCGACGGGTTGGCGACGATGAAGAGCGCTCCGAGGCCGAGCATTGCGGCGACCACGGAGCACAGGGCTTTGCGCATGTTGGCACTCCCCCAAGGGTGTCGGTTGACGACTTGTACGCAATCGAGATCGTTCGCTGAACCATCAGCGTTACCGGCGACGTAGAGGGAGCATGCGACACGACCGACACCACGACCGCCACGAGGGATCACCCCCATCGCCAGTGGGGGACGCGGGGGAGGCGCCCCATCACGGTGAGCGGTGCCGGGCGCACAGTCGAGCCATGGAAGCTCGTTCAGCTCATGCAGTCGAAGAGCCGGCGGTGACAGCCCGGGGCCTGCGCCCCTACCTCGGCGGTGCGGTGACGGTGCGGACACCTTCGACCCTGCTGCACGGCACGTTGCTGTCGTGCGTGCGCAGCAGCGCGTGGCTGGTCGTCGACGACGAGGACGTCGTCGTGCGCCTGGCCGACATCACCTGGGTCGCGGCGGCCTAGCGCAGGAAGTCGCGTCAGATCGGTGGGCCTGGGGTACACGATGCGCGAGACTTTCCGCACTGGCGGTAGGAGGGCGGAGAACCAGACATGACCGAAGGGGTCGACTACGCAGATAGCCGGCCGGATCCCGCATGCCTGCGGCGCAACGGCAAGGCGTTCGCCGGCCGCTACGTCGGCGGCCGGCTCTCCAAGCGCATCACCAAGTCGGAGGCCGACGCGCTCAAGCGGGCCGGGCTCAAGATCGTCACCATCTACGAAGGTGCCGCCGGCGAGATGATCCAAGGCCGGGCGGCCGGGGTCGCTGCCGCCCAGGCGGGCCGCTCCCAGGCCACGGCGGCCGGCATGCCGCCCAACCGGCCGATCTACTTCGCCCTCGACGTCGACCCGGCGCTGCTCACCCCAGCCCAGCGCGACCAGGTGGGCCCGTACCTCGACGGCGCGGCTTCGGTCATCGGCCGCCAGAACGTCGGGCTCTACGCCAACTTCAGCATGATCGAGCGGCTCTGCCCCACCCACGCGCCGTGGGGCTGGCAGACCGTCGCCTGGTCCCAGGGGAGGTGGTCCGCCAAGGCCCACCTCCAGCAGTACACGATCGAGCGGTCGCTGTGCGGCGGGGCCGTCGACCTCAACCGCACCAGCCGCAGCGACTACGGCCAATGGCCGTTCACGCCCACCTCAGGAGTAGTCCGAGACATGGCTTTCATGGTCAGCAACCCCAAGGGGGCCCACCTGCTGGTCACCGGCAACGCGGCGGTGCTGGTGACCTCCTCGCAGATGGTCGCCAACCACCGCAGCGCCGGCATCCCCGTCATCAAGTGCGACGACAACCAGTTCAACCGCTACGCCAAGATGCGGATCGACGTCGACTCGGTGCACCAGACCGAGGTGTAGTCACGGCGACGGCCAGGGTTGGTCGTGCACCGACCCTTCGCCGCCCAACCGGCGCCACAGCTCCTCGCTGACGTGAGGGGCGAACGGGGCCAGCAGTCCGACCAGCGTCCTCACCGTGGCGTGTGACGTCGGCCGGCGTCCGACCAGCGTCATCAGCGCCGCGATGCCGGTGTTCAGGTGCATCGACTCGATCGAGCTCGTCACCTGGTCGACCGTGGACGAGGTGTCGACGTCGCAGGCCTCGTCGTCCAGCGGGCCGGTCGCCAGCCGCCAGACCCGGCCCAGGAAGCGCTCGACGCCCACGATCACTGCGGGGTCGAACTCGCCGTCGGCGTCCCACGGTCGGGTGAACAGCAGCGCCAGGCGGGTGACGTCGGCGCCGTGGGCGGCGATCAGCTCGTCGGGGTTGACCACGTTGCCCTTGGACTTCGACATCTTGGCGCCGGCCTTGGTCAGCATCCCGTGCAACCGCAGCCGGGGGAACGGCTCGGCGAAGGGCAGCAGGCCCAGGTCGTGCAGCGCCAGGCCCACGAAGCGGGCGTACAGGTGGTGGCGGGTGACGTGCTCGGGGCCGCCCGCGTACTGGTCGACCGGCAGCCAGGTTCCCGTGCGGGCCGGGTCCCAGGGCCGGTCGTCCATGTCGACCGAGGGGAACCGCAGGAAGTACCACGCCGAGTCCAGGAACGTGTCCGACACGTCGGTCTCCCGCCTGGCGCGGCCGCCGCAACGGGGGCAGTCGATCGACACCCAGTCGTCGAAGCCCGCCAGGGGCGACGCGTCCGTCCCGGTCGGCGCCAGCCGGTCCAGGTCGTCGGTCTCGGGCAGCAGCACCGGCAGCTCCGCGTCCGGCACCCCCACCTCCCCGCAGGTGCCGCAGTGCACGATCGGGATCGGCGGCCCCCAGTACCGCTGCCTCGAGATCAACCAGTCCTGCAGGGGTTGGTCGATCCAGGCCCGCTGGCGGTTCTTGGCCTTGTCGGGCCAGTCCAGGGTGGCCAGGCCGTCGCGCAGCCGCTCGGCGTAGGCCGTCGTGCGCAGGAACCACTGGCGCAGGCGCCGGGTGACGACCTCGGTGGCGCAGCGCTCGCACCGGTCGTCGTCGACCTGCTCCCGGGCCAGCACCGTCCGGCACGACGGGCACCACAGCACCGGCGCCTCGGCCCGGTAGGCCAGGCCGGTCTCGAACAGCCGCAGGAACAGCCACTGCGTCCAGCGGCAGTAGGCGGGATCGCTGGTCGACAGGGCGCAGTTCCAGCTCCAGGCGCAGCCCAGGGCCTCCAGCTGGCTGCGGTAGGTGGCGGTGGTGCGGGCCGTGACCGCTCGGGGATGCTCGCCCCGACGCAGGGCGTAGTTCTCGGCGTTGATGCCGAAGGCGTCGAAGCCGATCGGCTGCAGGACCGTGCGGCCCAGGCGCCGCTGGTAGCGACCCCACACGTCGGCGCCGGCGTAGCTCAGCGCGTGCCCGATGTGCAGCCCCTCGGCCGAGGGGTACGGGAACTCGACCAGGTTGTAGACGGTCGGGCCGTCGGCGGCTACCAGGTCGACGTCGTGGCGCCCGGTCGCGACCCAGTGGGCCTGCCACCGCCGCTCCACGCCCGCAGCGTCGTAGGGCACCGCCACCGAAGTGGCCCCTCACCGCTCGTCACGCTGCGCATGCCCCGACCGTACCGAGGCGCTCTCGCCCGCCGACAGCGATTTGCCGACGGGTCGCTAGCGTTAGTCGGACAACGTTGTCCGGCTAACGAAAGTCTGAAGTCCTCATGAAGCTCAGCATCTCCGTCGCCAACCACTCCTGGCCGGGTGGGCCCGAGGTCATCGGCCCCCACATCGCCCGCATCGTCCGGGCGGCCGACGAATCCGGCATCGACACCCTGTGGGCGATGGACCACATGTTCCAGATCCCGTTGAACGGACCGGTCACCGACCCGCTCCTCGAGTCGTACTCGCTGCTGGGGTTCGTCGCGGGGCACACGTCGCGGATCCGGCTCGGAGCGCTGGTCACCGGTGTGAGCTACCGGCCCGCCGGCCTGCTGGTGAAGGCCGTGACCTCGCTCGACGTCCTGAGCCGGGGCCGGGCCTGGCTCGGCATCGGCGCCGCCTGGGACGAGAACGAGGCCCGGGCCTACGACCTCCCGTTCCCGCCCCGGCCCCAGCGCTACGAGCTGCTGGAGGAGACCCTGGAGCTGGCGCACCAGATGTGGGCGGGCGACGCTTCCCCGTTCCACGGCAAGCACCTCCACCTCGACAACCCGTTCCTCAACCCCGGCAGCGTCCAGCGGCCGCACCCGCCGATCCTCATCGGCGGCTCGGGGGAGCGGAAGACCCTGCGCCTCGTCGCCCGGTACGCCGACGCCTGCAACCTGTTCGACGTGCCCGAGGGCGTCGAGATCGCCGGGATCGTGGGCGGCCTCGACGGCCTCCGCCACAAGCTCGACGTCCTGCGGGGCCACTGCGCCGACGTCGGCCGCCCCTATGAGGCCGTCGAGAAGACGATCACCAGCACGTGCGCCCTGCGTCCCGACCGCCCCGGCGCCAGGGGCCGGTCGGAGGTGCTCGACCACTTCGCCGAGCTGGCCGGCGTCGGGCTGGAGCACGTCATCTTCGAGCCGAACCACACATGGGACGAGGCCTCGCTGGAGCTGATCGCCTCGCTCGTGCCCGAGGTGGCGGCGCTGCCGTAGGGCGCTCTCGTAGCCTGAGCGCGCTTGGCTGCCAACGACGAGGACTTCCAGGCCGCGTTCTGGGCGGCCAAGCGCGCCATGGCGTCCGCCAGCGACGCGGCGTTCCGGCGCCACGGCGTGCACGCCGGCCAGCAGTACATCCTCACCACGCTGTGGGAGGAGGACTGCCTGGCCCCCGGCGAGGTCGCCCGCCGGCTGCAGCTGGCCACCCCCACCGTCACCCGGGCGGCCACCCGGATGGAGGCCGCCGGCATCCTCGAGCGCAAGCCCCACCCGACAGACCGCCGCCTGGTCCGCCTGTGCCTGACCCCGCGCGGGATGTTCCTCCGCAAGACCATCCAGCGCGAGATGCGCACCCTCACCGACCGCGCCCTCGCCTCCCTCGACGCCCCCGCCCGCGCCGCGTTCACGCACTACCTCACCATCCTCCGCGACAACCTCACGTCCTGAGCCCCGCCCACACGGCGCCGGCCACGGCGCCGCTGGCGGCGAGGAGGTAGAGCCGGTAGGGATCGACGGGCCAGGTCGAGCCGACGCTGGCCGCCACCAGCACGCCGGCTGCGGCCAGGGCGGCCTGGTACGAGGTCGACGCGACCACGTCGAACACGGTGAGCGACCGCACCGAGCTGTCGTGGTCGACGGTCCGGTGGACCAGCTCCATGATCGACATCCCGACCGTGGAGGTCGCGCCGGCCGCGAGCACGAGCGCCCCGAGCACCGCGAGGCCCTCGGCCGCCCCGTCGACCGGCGCCCGCAGGGCCGCGAGCAGGGCGACCGCTCCCACCGAGACCAGCGCCGCTCGTCGGGCCCGCCGCAGCAGGCCGGTAGCGGTCGCCCGCCAGAGCAGCCCGGCGAGCACGATGCCCGCAACCTGGGCGGTGGCGACGATGCCGAGGTTGACGTCGGGCCAGAGGACGTCGTGCGCGAACGTGACGAACAGCGGCAAGGCAGATGTCGTCAGCAGCCCGGCGGTGATGCACAGCCGGAGCACCCCGGGAGGGAGCGATCGGCCGGGCTCCGACGAGGCTGCGGGGCGCTCGGTCGGCGGCGTTGGTGCGAACGGCAGGCGGTGGGTGATCCCTGCGAGCACCACTGCCGCCCCGCCGAGGCCGACGAGGATCAGCACCCGGGCGGTCTCGCCGGCGAGGCCGAAGCCCATCAGCACCGCGACCATCAGCGCCCGGGCGCCGGCTCTGGCTTGGGCGTTGACCTGCTGGCGGCCGGTGGCGCCCAGGACCACCGAGAGCAGCGGCTGCCAGGCCGTGGCGTAGAGCACCGACAGGCTGACCTCGGCGAGCACGGCGAGGGCGAGCGCTGCGGTCGCCAGCGCGCCTCCGGGCCGGGCGACCACCACGATGGCTGCGAGCAACCAGCAGAACAGCGCGTCGATGAGCAGGAACCAGACCAGCCGCTGCTTGGCGAGGGCGAGCCGCAGCCGCGCCGCCCAGAGCTGCACCGGCACCGACAGAACCCCGAACCCGAGGCCGACGCCGATGGTGCGGGCATCGAGGCCGAGGTTCTCGAGGGCGACCATCTGGAACATGTCGCCACCGTCGATCCCCAGCGCACACCCCAACGTCGGCGCGCTGAGCGCCACGGCGACGACCCGCCACCGCGCCCCGCGTCCCCCGGCTTCGTCAGCCGTGTCGACGACTAGCCGAGCCATTCCTGGAGGCAATCCTCCGCGGCCGTCCATGCGGTGGGCCACTGGGAGCGGAGGATCTGGCGTTCCTGGCGGAGGGCGGCGACGAGGGCGGGGTCGTCGTGGAGGACCACCTCGGCGACGACGGTGTCGTGATGCTCGCCGAGGACGTCCTGGAGCTTGGCGAGGGCCTTGGCGCTCCGGGCGGCCGCGCCGCCGACCAGCGGCTCGACGGCTTCGGCGCCGTAGCGGCAGCGCTTCGCCCGGATGCGGACGCGGTGGAGCTGGCCGTCGGCCGGGTCGGCGGGGAGGGCTTGCACCTTCTTGCGGAGGCGCCGCCAGGTACGCCCCACGAGCGGCACCGCGACGTTGACCGCGGGCTGCCAGGTGGCGAGGCCGGGTGCGAACGCCGGCGCCTCGACGGCATCAGCGACCGAGGCCAGCAGTCGCTCGGCCCGGTCGCTCCGGTACGTCGCTCGCAGCGCGGTGGAGGCCGCCGCGCGTTGATGCTCCAGCTCGGGCCGGCGGGGCGTCGACCGGTCGCCGAGCCACTCGAGCAAGACGTCGAGGTCGCGCACCTCGCCGATCTCGTCGGCAAGCCAGGCGAGCTCGGACCGCAGCTCCTCCGCCCACGCCTCGTCGAGCAGGCGCTCGAAGGTCCGCAGGTGCGAGCGCAGCCGGCGGGTTCCGACCCGCTGGTCGTGCACGGCCTCGGGGTCGTCGTGCCCCACGTTCGCCTGGAGCTTCGCGGCGGCGGCGGTCAGCACGCTGGGGAGCCAGTCGGCGACGGGCGCGTCAGGTGGGAGGTCGGGCAGGGCGATCGGAGGCACGCGCGGCTCACCGTATCGAGGCCCGTCAAGCGTCCGTCGGCTTCGTCCAGGTGATCGAGTAGCGCCAGAGGACATGGCGGCTGAACCGGCTGCCGGGGAGGCTGTCCGCGGCGAGCCGGCGGCTCTCGGCGTACGTCTCCGGCGGCGGCCAGAGCTTCGGGGCCGTGGTCTCCCAGTAGCGCTTGGTCAGCTTGTGGAGGCGCGTGGCGACCGCGCCGGCGACGTCCCAGGGCAGGTCGCGGGGGAACGACGACCGGGCGAGGCCGACGACGGCCAGGCGACCACCCGGGCGCAGGAGCTCGGCCATGTGGGTGAGCGCCGCCGCGGTGCCCATGTGGTGGACGGCCGCGACCGAGACAACGGCGTCGAACGGCGCCTCGCCCTTGCCCAGGCGAGGAAGTCGCCCAGCACGTAGTCGACGTTGTCGCCCGCCGCCTGCTCACGGGCCCGCGCCAGGCTCGGCTCGTCGAGGTCGATCCCGACCACCTGCTCGGCGCGACGGCTCAGCTCCCGCGTCAGCACGCCCTCGCCGCAGCCGACGTCGAGGACCCGCCCGCAGCCCGCCGGCAGGGCGTCGAGCACCAGCGGGTGGTAGTGGATGTTGTGGTTCCAGCGGCTGTCGGTGGGAGTGGTGGTCGTCGCCCGGCTCACGCCCGACGCTCTAGCACGACCTCGGAGTCGAGGGTGATCGCTCTCCCTTCGGACGGCACTTCGTCAAGAATGCGCCGGGTGAGGGATCTCGTCGCGCTGCCGAAGGCCCACCTGCACCTGCACCTCGAGGGCTCGGCCCGCCTCAGCACCATCACCGACCTCGCCGCCCGCAACGGCACGGCGCTCGACGTCGAGGACCTGATGACGTTCTCGACGCTGGCGGAACTGATCGCCTGCTACCAACTGGCCCAGTCGACCGTCGCTGTACCCGAGGACATCGAGCGGCTGGCCTACGAGCTTCTCGTCGACGAGGCGGCCCAGGGTGTGCGCTGGTGCGAGCCGACGGTCACGCCGTTCGGCTTCGCCGACCAGTTCGGCTCGGCCGACGTGGCCTGGGAGGCGATGCGCCGGGGCTTCGACCGGGCCGCGGCCGAGACCGGGATCGGCTGGGGCGCCATCGTCGGTCACATCCGGACGCACCCCGTCGAGAAGGCGGCGACCATCGCCCGGTGGGCGGCCGAGCGGGCCGGCTCGGGCGTCGTGGGGTTCGGCCTCGCGGGCGACGAGCAGCTGGTGGGGCCGGAGCCGTTCACCGAGGCGTTCGCCATCGCGGCCGAGGCGGGGCTGCTGCTGGTGCCGCACGCGGGCGAGACCGGCGGGCCGGAGTCGGTGCGGGGCGCGCTGGCGCTGGGCGCGCACCGGCTGGCCCACGGGGTCCGCTCTGCCGAGGACCCATCGCTGGTGCGGCGGCTGGCGGACGAGGGCATCACGTGCGACGTCTGCCCGACCTCCAACCTGAAGCTGTCGGTGGTGCCGTCCATGGCGGACCACCCGCTGCCGACGCTGCTGGAGGGCGGCGTCCCCGTCAGCCTCGGCACCGACGACCAGCTGTTCTTCGGGTCGCTGCTGGTCGACGAGTACGAGGTCGTGCGGGACGGCTTCGGCCTCTCCGACTCCGAGCTGGCCGCCATCGCCCGCACCTCGGTGACCGCATCGGGCGCACCCGCGGACCTGAAGACCGACCTCCTCGCCGAGATCGACGCCTGGCTGGAGCCCTGACCGTGGCCTCGTCGTCGACCTGGCCGTCGATCGACGTCGGGCGGCTGTTGGCGGACATCGAGGCGCTGGGGGCGGTCGGGTCGACGGGGGATGGGGGGAACTGCCGGCTGGCGCTGACCGACGAGGACGCGGGTGGTCGGGAGCTGGTGGTCGGCTGGATGCGGGACCTCGGGCTCGACGTGCGGGTCGACCGGATCGGCAACGTCGTCGCCACCCGGGCGGGCCAGGACCGTGACGCCGCGCCGGTCATGACCGGGAGCCACATCGACACGGTTCGCACCGGTGGCCGCTACGACGGGACCCTCGGTGTGCTCGCCGGGCTGGAGGTGGTGCGGGCGCTGGACGATGCGGGCGTGACGACCCGGCGTCGTTACGAATATACCGAAAATTTATCTTAGTTACTGAAAGATCTTAGCGGTCGAGGGGGGCGGCCGACGATGGTCTCGAAGGCGTGCGGGTCGGTGACGCCTTCGGTGGCGAGGAGGAGGATGGTGGCGTCCTCGGGGAGGGGGAACGTCGCACGGTGCTCGTCGACGAGGGCGGTCAGGGCGGCGAGGGCGGCGGCGCCGGTTTCGCCTACGTCCAGGCCGGCCTCGGCCAATGCCCGCATGGCGTCGCGAGCGCGGTCGTCGTCGATCGCGACGAAGGCCGAGAACCCCGAACGCAGCGCCGGGAGTGCCAGTTCCGACGCCAGGCCGCAGTTGAGGCCGGCCATGATCGAGCGGTGGGGGCCGGGCACCTCCACGACCTCGCCGGCCTCGACCGCGGCCGCCACGCACGCCGCCGTCAGCGGCTCGACCCCGACCAATAGCGGCCCGGACCCGGGAGCAACTCCCGAACGCAACACGCTCGCTGCCGTCGCCCCCAGCGCGCCGACGCCCAACGGGACCACCACCACGTCGGGCGTCGCCGACAGCTGCTCGGCGATCTCGTCGAAGATCGTCGTGTAGCCCTCGATGACCCAACGGGGCACCTGGTCGTAGCCGGGCCACGAGGTGTCCGACACCACGAGCACGCGGTCCGACGCCATCGCGGCGGCGGCGCGCACGGCGTCGTCATACGTGCCGTCGATCACCACGACCTCGGCGCCCTCCCCGGCGATGCCCTCGATCCGAGCCGCCGCCGTGCCGTCCGGCACCAGGATCGTGGCGCCGAGCTGCAGCAGCCCCGCCACGTGGGCGACCGCCCGGCCGTGGTTCCCGTCGGTCGCCGTGACCAGTCGCAGCGGGCCGAGCGAGTCGGCGACGACCTTCGCCAGGTCGTCCGTCGTCGCCCACGCAGGTTCGTCGCCGAGCCGCTCGCACAGGACCCGGTACGTCGCCCACGAAGCCCCGAGCACCTTGAACGCCGGCAGCCCCAGCCGCGAGACCTCGGCCTTCACCACCACCCGGCCCACCCCGCACCGCGAGGCCAGCGCCGGCATGTCCAGCAGCGGCGTCGGCGCGTAGCCCGCAAGCCGCCGGTGGAACGCCCGCACCGCGGCCCGGGCGGGCGGCGCGGCGATGGTCGACACGGCAGGGTTCAGCCACAGGCGCGAGGTCACGGTCACGGGCCACTGCCTAGCGCGCGGCCGCCTCGGTAGGGTGCGACGCAGTGAGGTTCACGGCCGACGCGCATCCGGGCCTGGCGAGCGGGCAGATCACGGTCACGTTCCGCCCGTGGTCACGCCCCCAGGTCAGGGTCGGCGGCACCTACCGGATCACCGACGACATCGTGCTCGTCGTCGACGAGCTGCAGCAGGTGAAGGTCGGCGACATCACCGACGCCGACGCCCGCCGAGCCGGCGAGGCCGACGCGGCGGCGCTGCGCACCCGGATGGCCAAGCCCTCCCGCGGTCGCTACGCGACAGGCCCGGCGACGCCGAAGGTCATCGGCGCCGACACCGCGGTGTGGCGTGTCGACTTCCACCGCATCGAGCCGGACGCAGCACCCCGGTTGGCCGACCAGGCCGACCTCGATCACACCGAGGTGGCCGACATCACCGGCCGCCTGGCCCGCCTCGACGCCGCGGCGACCGACGGCCCCTGGACGGGCGCGACCCTGCGACTCATCAAGGAGAAGCCCGGCGTCGTCTCCACGGAGCTGGCGACCGAGCTCGGCCGGGAGCGGGCCCCGTTCAAGGTCGACGTCCGCAAGCTCAAGCGCCTCGGGCTCACTATCAGCCTCGACGTCGGCTACCGCCTCTCGCCCCGGGGCGAGGCCTACCTGGCGGCGGCGAGGAAGACCTAGCGCACCTGGAGGAAGACCTAGCGCACCTGGAGGCCACCGAGGAGCAGGCCGATCGCCTCGACGAACGTGGCAGTGTCCAGCTCGGGGTCGGAGATCCGCAGCACCGACATCCCCATGCCGAGGCCCATCACCGCGGCGGCGAGGCGCTTGGACTCCATCGGGAACGGGACGCCGAGCTGCTTGCGCTGCTCGTCAAGGATGCAGGCGATGATCGTCCGGGCCTTCCGCAACCCGGCGTTGAACTGGCCCCGGACGGCCGGGTTGTGCCGGGCGGCCAGCAGGAACTCGGTCACCAGGACCACCCAGTTCTCGTCACCGAGGACCGTGGCCGACCACGTCTCCAGGGCCCGCAGCCGAGCCTCGGGCGTGGGTTCGACCGACGTCAGCTCGGCCTGCAGCAACTGGACGCTGCGCAGCATGCGGTCGGCGATGACCGCCAGTCCGAGATCCTCCTTGCTCGCGAAGTTCGAGTAGACGGCGCCCGTCGTGTAGCCGGCCGCCCGCGCGATCTGGCCGATCGACGCGGCGAGGAAACCCTGGGCCACGAACACCCGCTCCGCCGACTCGATCAGCCGCGCCCGGGTCTGTGCCTGACTTTCTTGCCGAGTCAAAGGTCTCGGACTCATTTGCTGGACCGTACCTACGGGCGGGGCCTTGCGTCTCGCGGTTCCCCGAAGGTCGGCCTGCTCAGGCCCGTGCGAACTGGCTGACCCGGGTGCAGGTGCACACCTGGAGGTTGTAGTCGCTGTAGAAGCGGTCGCGGCCGGCCCGCTGGGCGGCCGCGTGGTCGACCTGGGTGCGCCATCCGCGCTGCGACTCGTCGTCGGCGAACGTCACGAGCGTGGCCCGCTCGCCGTCCTCAGCCGCGAAGGTCTTGTAGTCGACGTAGCCGGGCATGGCCTGCGCCAGCTCGAGGATGACGTCGGCCAGCTCGTGGAACTCGTCGTCGGCCAGGCCCGACAACCGGGACCGGAACACGGTCACGACCTGGCCGTCGGTGAAAGGCGGGAGGTCAGCCATGCCCGGACCGTAGCGTTGGTCGTCCTCGCCACCCTTCTGATAAAGCACCAGGGCATGAGGTTCGTCATCTACGGCGCCGGCGCCATCGGCGGCGTCATCGGTGGTCGCCTGTTCGAAGCCGGCCACGACGTCACGCTGCTCGCCCGCGGCGACCACCTCGCCGCCCTGCGCGCCGACGGCCTCCGCCTGGTGTCGCCGGACGGAGCCGCGGTCCTGCAGGTGCCGGCCGCGGAGCACCCCGCCGAGGTCGACCTCGCCCCCGGTGACGTGGTGGTGCTCGCCATGAAGAGCCAGGACACGCCGGCAGCCCTCGCTGCGCTGGCCGCGACCGCACCGGACGGCGTCGCTGTGGTCTGCGCGCAGAACGGCGTCGAGAACGAGCGGATGGCGCTGCGGATCTTCCCGGACGTCTACGCCATGACCGTCATGTGCCCGGCAACGCATCTCGAGCCGGGCGTGGTCGTGGCCCACTCGGCGCCGACGAGCGGGATCCTCGACCTCGGGCGCTATCCCCAGGGTGTGGATGACACGGCGGTCGCCGTGGCCGCGGCGCTCTCGGGCGCCACGTTCGTGTCCGAGGCCCGGGCCGACGTCATGCGCTGGAAGTACCGCAAGCTGACGTTGAACCTGGCCAACGCAGTCGTCGCGCTCTGCGCCGCCTCGCCGGACATCGGGACGCTGCTCCGCTTCGTGCGGGCGGAGGGCGAGGCGGCCCTCGCCGCGGCGGGGATCGACCTCGTGTCGGTGGACGAGGACCGGGCGCGGCGGGGCGAACTGCTCACCCAGCGGCCGATCGAGGGCGTCGACCGCAACGGCGGGTCGTCGTGGCAGAGCCTGGCCCGGGGCGCCGGCAGCATCGAGACCGATTTCCTCACCGGTGAGATCGTGCTGCTCGGCCGGCTCCACGGAGTGCCCACGCCGGCCAACGAGCTCCTCCAGCGTCTCGCCGTCCGGGCGGCGGCGGCCAAGGAGCCGCCGGGCCAGCACGACGCCGCCGAGCTGCTGGCCGCGATCGGTCAGGCCGGTCAGGTCGGTCAGGCCGGTCAGCCCTCCGAGGCCTGAAGCTGCCGCCGGCGGCGGGGGCCGGAGGACAGGCGCTCGAAGTCGGCCCGGTCGCACAGCATCAGCGCCGCCCGCTTCTCGGGGAGGTCGAGCTCGCCGGCCTTGTGGAAGCCGAGGAACACCAGCAGCGACAGCAGGTTGTGGTTGCGCACGTCGGGCTCGCCGACGATGCGCACCGCCCCCGGCCGTTGGAACAGGAACCGGTTGGTCGCCAGGCCGAGCGACACGCTGTAGCGGCCCCGGAAGTCCTTGTCGCCGATCAGCACGTGGGCGCCGACGTCGCCGGGCTCGACCGGGTAGTGGGCGGCGAGCACGTCGTGGGCCGGGTCGTACACCTCGAGGTAGCCGACCGGCGTGTCGTCGACGAACGTGAGGTAGTTGGCCCGGTAGGGGTCGGCGTCGTGGTCGGCGAGGTAGGCAGCGATCCGCTCGACCGGCCACGCCATGTCCCAGTACTTCACGACCTCGGGCTCGTGCATCCACTCGTGGACCAGCTCCACGTCGAGTGCCGGGTCGACGGGCCGGGTCCAGATCGTGCGGCTCCGGGTCGTACTGCGCTCCTCGTAGACGGCCCGGTCTCGGAGGACGTGTGCCTGCGTCACACCAGCTCCAGCGGGTTGTCGATCCAGCCCGACGCCGACGCCACCGGCCGCTCGGGGTCGTCGCGGTAGCCCCGCTCGAACAGCCGCACCCGGTTGAGGCACAGCTTCACGAACGCCGGGGCGTCGAGGTCGAACAGCTCGAACCGGTCGGTCAGCTCGTCGGCGAAGCGCTCCTGGTAGGCCCGCAGCACCCGCCTCGCCGAGGCCCAGAACTCGGCTTCGGGGAGGCCGAAGCAGTCCTCGAGCAGCTCGGACAGGTAGCGGTGCACGCAGACGAGCAGGCCGCCCTGGATCCATTGGACCAGCACCGGCGCCTCGAGCCCGTCGCCCAGCACGCGGCGGACGTCGGTCGGGAGCGCGGCCAGCTCGGGCAGCGGGTCGGCCGACACCATGGCGTCGTCGACGAAGTCCTTGACGACGAGGCGCACCGGCACGTCGTCCCGCAGCACGAGCAGGCAGTTCTGGGCATGCGGCGAGAACGTGACGCCGTAGCGGTAGAGCACGTGCACCAGCGGCGGCAGCGTGACCCGGTGGAGGCGCGCCACCCACTCGGCGACGTCGAGGCCGCTCGCCTCGATGATCGGCGCCAGCAGTGGGACCCCGGCGGGGTCGCGGTGGAGCAGGGCCGCCAGCGTCACCGCCCGCTCCCCGGGGGCGAGGTGTCCGGCGACCGACGTCCGCCAGATGGCGCCGAGCAGCTCGGTGTGCTGGTACGGGACGTCGGGGACGGCGCCGAACGCCGTGTGGGCCACGCTCACGCTGGCGACCTCGCCGAGCAGCAGCAGACCCGAGCCGGCGAGGAACGGGTCGGCGGCGAGCAGGTGGGTGAGCCACTCGGTGAGCGCCGGCGCGACGAGCGTGCGCTCACGGGGCAGGCCCCGGTACACCGAGGTGTTGAGGATCGACAGCGGCAGCTTGAGGTAGCGGCGCCCGGGGTGGTCGACGTCGGCGAGGGTGCGGATCGACTGCTGGGGCAGGTAGCGGGCGGGCGCTTCGCCCAGCGACACGAGGGCGCCGCGGGCCAGGTCGCCGGCGTGCAGGGGCACGATCCGCTCGCGCCATTGCCAGGGGTGGACCGGGATGAACGCCGTGGTGTCGGGGTCGAGGCCGGTGGCGGCGGCTCGTTCTCTGAGGGTGTCCCAGACGTCGTCGCCGACCTGCTCCCGCACCACCGTCTGGTGGTCGAGCTCGGTCACGGTCCGGACGTCGGCCCGCCCGGGCGCCGCCGCGAGCCAGAGGAGCTGCACCGGCCGGGCGGCCTCGGGGGTGTACGCGGCGAGGTCGTCGGCGTCGAAGCCGATCCGGCCCTTGTTGGCCACGATCCAGGGATGGCCCCGCATCTCGCCCTCGACCTCGGCGCCGTCGGCCTTCGCCAGCTCGGCGGCGGGACGGCCCCGGGCCAGCTGCCAGGCGTCGGACAGGACCGTGTTGGTGATCTCGCCGATGGCGCCTGCGGTGGTGGAGGGGTCGACGCCCAGTGCGGGCAGCGCGATGGCGACGACCTCGACTGCGTCGGGCAGCGGTGCGTCGACGCCGTCGACGACCCAGCTGAGCGACGCCGGATCGACCCGCCAGTGCCCGAGGAAACGGCGTATGGCCTGGTACGTGACCGTATGGCGGTCGGTCAGCCGAACCCGGAACCTGCCGTCGTCATCGCCATCGCCATCGCCGTCGGGCACGAGCACGTCCTCGAAGACCAGCTCGGTGAGGATCTTCGCCAGTAGCTCCCGGTTCGCCCGCGCCCACACGTCCGGCGTCAGCGCCCCGAGGAGCTCGGCGTGCGGCGGGTTCATCCGACGGGGGCTCCGAAGCTCTGGAACACGTTGCGCTCGCGGACCGCGTACACCTCGCGGCCGGCGAGGGCGTTGGTGACCACGGCGTTGCGATGGGCGCCGAGGCCGAGGTCCGGGGCGCCGACCCCGTGGGTGTGCAGCTCGCCGTTCTGGACGAAGAGGCTCGACTTCGGCCGGTCCCGCAGCCGTAGCCGGTAGTCGAGGTCGACCGCGGGGCGCCCCTGCCCGTCCCGCCCGACGAGGTCGACGAGCTCGGCGCCCAGCGGCAGCGCCGCCGGCCGGTAGCCGGTGGCGAGCACGAGCACGTCGGTCTCGTGCTGGAACGTGACGTCGTCGTCGAGGTGGTGGAGCGTGAGCGTCAGCGGGCCGCTCTCGGCGCCGTCGATCGACTGCAGCTCGCAGGCGGAGCGGTAGTGCAGCGGGGGCTCGGCGCCGTCGATGGTCGCCTCGTAGAGGGTGTCGTAGATCGCCGCGCTGGTGTCGCCTGAGATGCCCTTGTAGAGCAGGTCCTGGGTGGCGCGGAGCGCATCGCGGCGTTCCTCGGGCAGGCCGTGGAAGTGGGCGGTGTACTCGGGGGTGAAGTGCTCCAGCCCGAGCTTCGAGTACTCCATCGGCAGGAAGCCCCGGCTGCGGGTGAACCAGTCGAGCCTGCTGCGGCCGATGCCGGTGCCGGTACTGGCGCCGGCCAGGTCGGCGACGATCTCCGCCGCGCTCTGGCCCGAGCCGACGACGGTCACCCGCCGGGCGGCCGCGACCCGGGCCCGGTTGGGCAGGTAGGCGGAGGAGTGCAGGACCCGGGGGTCGTCGCGGTGGCGGGTGGCGCAGGCGGGCACCAGCGGCTGGGAGCCGACGCCGAAGACGACGGCGTCGGCCCGGTGCTCGACGACCTCGTCGCCGCGCTCGACCAGGACCGACCAACCCTCGCCGCCGGGCACCGGCCGCACGGCCACGACCCGGTAGCCGAAGCGGCACGCCGGCAGCTGGTCGGCGACCCAGCGGCAGTAGGCGTCGTACTCCCGGCGGGGCACGTGGAACCGCTCGTAGAAGTAGAAGCGGTAGAGCCGGCTGCGGCAGTGCAGGTAGTTGAGGAAGCTGAAGGGGCTGGTGGGGTCGGCCAAGGTGACGAGGTCGGCGAGGAACGGCACCTGCAGCGTGGTGCCCTCGAGCAGGAGGCCAGGGTGCCAGGAGAACGCCGGCTTGGCCTCGAAGAAGGCGGCGTCGACGTCGTCGACCGGGGCCAGCAGGGCGGCCAGCCCGAGGTTGAAGGGGCCGAGCCCGACGCCGATGACGCCGTGGGCCTCGCCTGCGGTCATGTCGCCGCGGCGGGTTCGGCGGCGGCGAGTGCCGCCAGATCGTCGGGCCAGCGGTCGACGAACGCCTCCCGCGTGCACTCGAGGATCAATGCCCGCTTGGTGGGGAGGTCGACCGCCGCGACCGGCTCGTAGCCGAGGGCCTTGCAGAAGGCGAGCATCCGGCCGTTGAGCTCGTTGGGCTCGCAGATGACCCGCTCGATGTCCGGCTCCGCCAGCAGGTAGGCGAGCACCGCCCGGCCCATGAGCCGGGGCAGCCCGGTCCCGATGGCGTCGGGCGGGCCGACGAGCACGTGCCAGCCCCGATCGGTGGGGCGGACGGGGAACCAGGCGGCCAGCGGGTCGTCGGCCGGCCGGTAGGTCTCGACGTAGCCGAAGGGCTCGGGCGAGCCGTCGCTGCCGGCGTCGGCCGGTGCGTGCGACACGATCCACGGGACGAGGTGGTCGCTCGACCGCTGGCGGGCGAGGTAGGCGCGGGTCTCGTCGATGTCCCGGTCGGCGCCCCACCAGGGGGCGACGTGGGGGCGGTGCAGCCAGTCGTACAGCAGCGGGGCGTCGACGTCGGGATCGGCCCGGTCGAACAGGAGGGTGGTGTCGCTGCCGGGCAGCGTGACGGTCCAGTGGGTCATGCTCATGGTGTCGGGCTCGTCGGGTGCAGGGGGTTGGGCACGGTCACGTAGACGGACTGGGTGGCGATGTCGCCGACCAGCTCGTCCAGGCCGTGCAGCCGGGTGCGGAGGTTGGCCTTGCACGGCCAGCGGGGGTCGTCGAGGAGGCGGTCGATGAGGGTCGGCGGGTACCGGCAGGGCTTGGCCCGCTCGGCCTCGAGGCAGCGGCGGAGGTCGGCGAGCAGGACGTCCTCGTCGCTGCAGCCCGCGGCGCCGAGCGCGTTGACGACCCCGAGCGTCAGGTTGAGGAAGGGGTAGTAGACGAGCCGCTCGTCGGCAAGGGCCTCGGGGAAGATCGACTCGCTGGCCTCGCCGTGCGCGGGCAGCACCGCGCAGACGTCGTCGTGGGCGGCCTCCCGGTGGAAGTAGCCCTGGCTGTCCCGGTAGACGCAGCGCTCGGGGAGGCCGGCGGCGTCGAGCTCCAGCAAGGTGTTCTGCTGGTGGGCCTCGAAGCAGAGGCCCGCGTCGAGGTAGAGCCGGACGAGCGAGACGACGGCGACGTCGAGGAAGCGGGCGAACCACTCCCGGCCGGCGTCTTCGACCGGGACGTTCCGGCTGGCGGCGAGGCGGCGCACGATGTTGCCGAGCCGGCTGGTGCCGCCGAACGGGTGGTCCTGGCAGAGCGTGGTGAGAGCGGTGACATCCTTCGGCGCGCTCGGGCTGTCGGGCCAGCGGTTCTCGCGGAGGAGGACCGAGAAGCCGTCGATGACCCGGCCGCCGCCGCTGGTGACGACGGTGAGGAAGGCGGGGTCGTCGACGCACACGAAGGCGGGGGCGATGCGGGCGGCCTGCTCGCCGAGGGCGCTGCGGCGGAAGATGCCGGCCTCGACGGCTCGTTCCAGCTCCTTGGGGAGCGTCACGCGCACCGAGTTGGTGACGCTGACGTGGAGCGAGAACTTGAGCTGCCACGGCCAGGTGGCCTGGTAGACGGTGCGGACCGAGGTGGTCGGGGTCACCGGGCTGCCGAGGGGGCCGAGGTCGACGAGTGCGCCTCGGTCGAAGAGCTGCGCGACCTCCGGTTGGTCCTGGAGGTAGGCGAGCTCCCAGGGGTGGGCGGGGACCAGGATCTGGTCCTCGAGTGCGTCGAGGCGGGCGCTCGATCTCGCGTCCTTGGCGACCGCGGAGTCGCTGCGGAGCATGTGCTCGACGAGCTGGGGCGCCGGGGTGCCGGTGGCGCTGCCGTGCCGGACGACGTCCGGCTCCGCCGCCAGCCAATGCAGCTGGAACTGTCCGCGGAGCTCGGGGGAGTAGCGGCGGCGCTCCCGGGGGCTCATCTCGCCGCGGCTCTTGGGGGTGGGGTGGAGCGGGTGGCCGAGGAGGAGCGCCTGCTCCGACTCGATGAACCGCAGCGGATCGGCCGACCAGAGCCGGTCGACCTCGACGCGCCGCTCGTCGATGAACTCGGCGACGTTCCCGATGCTGTCGACCATCCGGCTGAGCAGCCCCGCCTGTTCCCCGCCCCCGAGCTCGTCCAGCAACAACCCGACGAGGGTGGGATACCCCACCGGCCGGGGGGCTTGATCGCCGACCCGGAACAGGACGGGCAGCTCGTACCGGTGCCGAAAGGTGGCACTCCGATACCGAACCCGGGCGACGATCACGGCGGCCCCGCCGAGGACCGGCACGATCAGCTCGTCGCCGGTGATGCGCCACTCGGTGCTCTCCCGGAGGTAGCAGTTGAGCAGGGTTTCGACGGCGGCGGCGTGGGCCGCCTCGTCGCCGCCGATCTCCGGCCCGGGCGGGGGTGCCCCGGTGTCCTCGAGGACGGTCGAGAGAAAGCTCACGTGGTTGCTACCTCCAGGTGCGCACCGGCCAGCGCCGTTGCTGTCGTGCGAACAAGATCGAGAAGCCCCGCCAGGTCGTCGACCGTGACCTCGGGGTTGAGGAGCGTGATCTTCAACGCCACCCGCCCGTCCAGCCGCGTCCTCCCGACGACCGCCCGCCCGGTTGCGAACAGCCGGCGCTGGACCTCGGTGTTGACCCAGTCGAGGTGCTCCTCGTCGGCTTCGGGGTCGCGCCAGCGGAAGACGACTGTCACCAGGGAGGGCGGCGCCAGCAGCTCAAGGTCGGGGGTGGCGTCGATGAGCTCGCCGGTGGCCGCGGTGGTGTCGACGAGGTGCTCGACCATGGCGCCCAGCTGCTGGCGCCCGGTGCTCCGGAGCGACACGACGATCTTGAGGGCGTCGAACCGCCGGGACGTGTCGAGCGACCGGCTGACCAGGTTAAGCACGCCTTCGTCGGCGTCGTCCTCCCGGTCGAGGTAGTCGCTGCGGTGGCGGACGACGTCGAAGCTGGTTGCGTCCCGCACCAGCAGCGACGACGCGCCGATCGGCTGCCAGCCCAGCTTGTGCAGGTCGGCGGTGATGGAGTCGGCGAGCTCGATGCCTGCCAGCCTCGACGCCAGCCGCGGGCTGAAGATGAAGCCCGCCCCGACGGCGGCATCGACGTGGAACCAGGCGCCGCGACTGTGGGCACGGGCCGCCAGGGCGGGGAGGGGATCGATGGCGCCGAGGTCGGTGGTGCCGGCGGTCCCGACGATGGCGATGGTCCGGAGGCGTCGGCGGCCCAGGTCGGCGAGGACCTCGTCGAGGGCGGCGATGTCGATGCGGCCCTGCTCGTCGGTCGCCACCGCCACGACGGCGCGATGGCCCAGCCCCGACGTCGCCGCGCTGCGTTGGACGCTGAAGTGCGCGGCGGCCGAGGTGACGATGCGCCAGTCGCAGGCGTCGGGCGGCAGGCCGTCGCGGGCCGTCGACCAGCCAGGCGGCGCGGCCTGGTCCCGGGCCAGCAGGAGGCCCAACAGGTTCGACGCGGTGCCACCCGAGGTCAGGACCCCGGACCGGCCGTCGGGCAGCCCGAGCTGACCGCCGAGCCAGCGGACCAGGTGGTCCTCCAACAGGGTGGCCGCCGGCGCCTGGTCGAACGAGTCGAGCGACTGGTTGGTGACCCCGATCGCCAGCTCCGCGGCGGCCGAGCTCAGCAACGGCGGCGTGTGGAGATGGGCGACGCAGTGCGGGTCCCACGGCCGCACGCCGTGCGCCAAGACGCTGTCGCCGACCTCGGCGAGGACCTGCTCGACGCCGACCCCCTCGTCCGGACAGATGTCGATGCCCGAGATCTGCTCCTCGAGGTCCCCGGTCGCCTGCCCCGACCAAGGCCCGGCCTGCGCCACCGACCGCTCCAGCGCATCGAGCACGTTCCCGGTGATCGCCCGCAGTCGCGCCTGCGCCCCCGCCGCCCCGGAGAAGAACGACTCAGCTGTCACGACCCCACCCCGCCAGCACCGCGGCGGATCCATCGCCGCCCTCGCTGATGATCGCCTGTAGCCAGACCAGCGCTGCCGGTACCTCCGAGGCCAGCGCCGGGGTCACGATCCCACCCCGGCCGGTGCCCCGGTGGAGGCATCGATGAGCCCGTCCACCGCCGGTGCGTCGGAAGAGAACAGATCGTGCGTCATGGCGTCACGCTCGTCAGGGCGCCGGCGAAGGCGTCGATCACTTGGTCGATCGCTTCGGCGCCGATGATCAGCGGAGGCAGCATCCGCACCACGGCATCGGAGCGGCCGCCGATCTCGACGATGACGCCTCGGTCGAGCATCTCCTGCTGTACCGCGGCGGCGCGGACGCCGTCGGGCATCGGCCGGCCGGTGCTGTCGAGGCGGTCGGGATCGACCAGCTCGACGCCCACCATCAGGCCGCGGCCTCGCACCTCACCGACGATCGGCCAACCGGCCGTGACCGCCTGGAGGCCGTCGAGCAGGCGCCGGCCCATGACCGCCGACCGCTCCACGAGCCCCTCCTCGACGACGCACCGGATGGTCGCGGCCCCGGTGGCCATGGCGAGTTGGTTGCCCCGGAACGTGCCGGCATGGGCGCCGGGCTCCCACACGTCGAGCTCGCGCCGGTAGACGATGACCGCCAGCGGCAGCCCGCCACCGATGGCCTTGGACAGGACGAGGATGTCGGGATCGAGTCCGACCGCCGGTCCGGCCCACAGGGCCCCGGTCCGGCCGAGCCCGGTCTGCACCTCGTCCACGACCAGCAACGCTCCCGACCGCCGCGTGCTCTCGCGCACGGCGGCTCCGAACGCAGCAGGCGCCGGGTGCACACCGCCTTCGCCTTGGACCGGCTCGATGACCACCGCCGCCGGAGGCGGCGCGCCGCTGTGGTCGTCGAACAGCGCCCAGTCGAGGGCTCGTGCGCACAGGTCGCTGCTGCGGTCGAGCGTGCCCGAGCCGAAGGGACAGCGATATGGGGCCGGGAACGGCAGGTGCCGAACCTCAGCCATGAGAGGGCCGAGCTGCCGCCGGGGTGCATGTGCACCGGTCAGCGCCAGGGCCCCCTGGGTCATGCCGTGGTAGCCGCCGCCGAAGGCGATCAGGCCCGGTCGGCCGGTGGCGGTCTTGGCCAGCTTGACTGCGGCTTCGACGGCGTCGGCACCTGTCGGTCCGCAGAATTGGATCTTGCCGTCTGCAACATGGGGTGGCAGAGTAGCGAACAGACGTTCGATGAACAAGTCTTTCGCCGGAGTCATGAGATCGAGCGTCGTCAACGGAAGGTCGTCTCGGAGCGCTTGCTTGATGGCCTCGACGATCGCCGGATGTGCGTGCCCGAGGGCCAGTGTGCCGGCGCCCGCCAGGCAATCCAGGTACTCGTCCCCGCGGCTGTCCCGGACATGGACGCCCCGTGCCGCCACGAGGTTGAGCGCGAGGCGTCGGGCGTAGGTGCGGGCGGAGGACTCGCGGTGGCGCTGGCGACCGAGGGCCGGATCGCTGGGCGTCGTGAGCTGATCGACGGGAGAGTGCACGTTATTAGGAGGACTTTTTGCGGCGGTGTAGGGATTCCTAACACACGAAGAGGACCGAATCCATGACGTTTCGTCGTTTCTGATCGCCCAAAGAGGGCCTTGCTCGCCGAAGGGCTAACGGTTATATTCCATAGCTAACCGTTAGATTGGAGGCGAGCGTGCGGACAGCGTCCAGGCGAGTAGGTGCGGCGATGGCGGCAGGGCTGTTGGTTGCCCTGCTGGCTTCGTGCAGCGACGACAGCAGCGACAAGAGCAACGGTGCCGGCGCCTCCGGCAACGACGGCGCCGGCAACAGTGGCGACCGGGTCGAGGCCGGTGGCACGGGCTCCGACTCCTCGGATGCGGCAACGGCCGATGCCGCCGAGTGGAAGAAGGTCGTGCCCGGCGGCGACTGCCAGTGTGCCGACGGGTCGGCGTACAACTTCTGGGTGCACCGGGGCGACCCGCAGAAGGTCGTTGTCTTCCTCCAAGGCGGCGGGGCCTGCTTCACGGCGGACACCTGCGATCCGAAGAACGAGCTCTACCGGACCACCGTCAGCGAGGCGCCGCATGCCGAGGGCATGTTCGACTTCGCCGACCAGCGCAACCCGTTCGCCGACCACTCGGTCGTGTACGTGCCGTATTGCACCGGTGACGTGCACCTCGGCGGCGCGACCAAGACCTACGCCAAGGGCCTCACGATCCAGCACAAGGGGTTCGCCAACGGCACGGCGGCTCTCGATCACCTGGCCGAGGCGTTCCCCGGCGCGACCCGTGTCGTCGTCGCCGGCGAGAGCGCCGGGTCGGTGGCGGCGCCGGTCTACGGCGCGCTGGTGGCCGACCGGCTGCCCGAAGCGGCGGTCACGGTGCTGGCCGACGGGTCGGGCTCCTACCCCGACGACCCGGCGATCGAACGACTGATGACCGACGTCTGGGACGTCGACGAGGCGCTGCCCGCCGGGTTCGACGAGGCCGACCTCAGCCCACCGGGCTTGTTCGTCCAGAGCGGACGCCGGCACCCCGAGATCGTGTTCGCCCGCCACGACTTCGCCTACGACGAGAACCAGTCCGGGTGGTACCCATACCTCGGCATCCCGCTCGGCGACCTCGTGGAGCGCATCGACGCGAACGAGGCCCAGATCGAGCAGGCCGGGGTGGACCTGCACAGCTACGTCGCCCCGGGCGACGAGCACACAGTGCTGGGCGACGCCGAGCTCTACGACGGGGAGGTCGGCGGGCATCGCCTGGTCGACTGGGTCAGCGGGTTGGTCGAAGGCAAGACGGTGGACGATGTCCACTGCCGTGAGTGCCGGTCGGGCTGAGCGTCAGGAAGGTCGAGCGATGCAGCAGGAAGTGATGCTGGCCATGTTGGCCAAGGAGCCGTCCCACGGGTACGAGCTGCGGGCCCGGATCCGCCAGGCGCTCGGGCCGCTCGGCACCGCCATGAACGCCGGGCAGGTCTACGTCGTGCTGACCCGGCTGGAGAAGGCCGGCCTGGTGACGTCGGAGCAGGCCGGGGGACCGGCCGATCGTCCCGAGCGCAAGGTGTACGCCCTGACGCCGGACGGCCAGCAGCGGGTCGCCGCCTGGCTGACCGAGGTGAGCTGGCCGAAGCCCGACCTCGCCGAGTTCCACCTCAAGCTGGTCGCTGCGGCGGCCGCTGGACTGGCCGACCCGATCGCCATCGTCGACGCCCAGCGCCGGGAGCTGCTGCGGCGCCTGCGCGACGCCCAGCGAGCCGCCATGGAGGAGCCTCCCGGCTCCGACGCCGCCCTGCTCCTGGAGGGCGTCGTGCTCCGCCTGCAGGCCGACCTCCGCTGGCTGGAGGCCTGCGAGACCAGCTGGATCGACCGAAGGAGGCCCCAATGACCAGCCCCGACACCACCACCGACGAGACCGCGGCGCCCGTAGTCAGGGCGAGGGGGGTGCGGAAGCACTACGGGGACGGGGAGGGGCTCGTGCGGGCGGTCGATGGGGTCGATCTGGAGGTTGGCGCCGGCGAAACCGTGGCGGTGATGGGGCCGAGCGGGTGTGGGAAGTCGACGTTGTTGCACCTGCTCGGGGGGCTGGACCGGCCGTCGGGCGGGGAGATCGAGCTGGCTGGCCGGCGCATCGACCAGGTGGGGGAGAAGGCCCTGGCCCGGCTGCGGCGCAGCGACGTCGGCTTCGTCTTCCAGGCCTTCCACCTCATGGACGAGCTGACCGCCGTCGAGAACGTCGAGCTGCCGGCGCTGCTCGGCGGCCGCTCGCCCCGGGCCGCCCGCCGCCGGGCACTGGAGCTGCTCGACCGGGTAGGGCTGACCGATCGGGCCGGTTTCCTGCCCTCGGCGCTCTCCGGCGGGCAGCGCCAGCGGGTCGCGATCGCCCGGGCCCTCAGCAACGAACCGCTGGTCGTCCTCGCCGACGAGCCCACCGGCAACCTCGACAGCGCCGCCACCCTCGAGGTTCTCCGGCTGTTCGACGACCTCCACCGGGCCGGCCAGACGCTGGTCATCGTCACGCACGACGCACGCATCGCTGCGACCGCCGACCGCATGCTCACGATGCGCGACGGCGCCTTCGTCGACGAGACCCGGCTGACTGGCGGCACGAGGGGCCGGCTCGGCGAGCTGGTCGGCCTCGAGGGTTGAGGGTCGAGCCGTGCTGGGCCGCGCCCTTCTCGTCGGTCGCCTCGCCGCCCGCGACCTCCGCCGCCGGCCGGCCGAGACCGCGCTTCTCCTGCTGGCGATCCTGGCCGCCACAGTCACCCTCACGCTCGGCCTCGCCCTGCACGGCGTCACCGACGAGCCCTACGAGAGCACCCGGGAGGCGACCGCCGGGCCCGACGTGGTGGCCAGCATCGGTCCCGACGGGATCGGCGAGCGGGCCGGCCTGGACGCGCTCAAGGACGCGAACGGGGTCACCGGCTACAGCGGCCCGTACCCGCTCACCGAGACGACGCTCGAGGCCCGCGGCTACACCGTGCCGGCGATCGCCGAAGGGCGCGACACGTCCACAGCCGAGATCGACCAGCCAAAGGTCACCGCAGGCCGCTGGGTCGAGGACGGCGGCGTCGTCGTCGAGGCCGCCTTCGCCGATGCGCTCGGGCTGAACCCCGGCGACGATCTCACGCTCGACGACCGGACGTTCCGGGTCGTCGGCATAGCGGTCACCGCCGCGATCCCGCCGTATCCCGAGACCTCGTGCCTCGGCGGAATCTGCCGGCAGGAGGCCGCCCTCGTCTGGCTCACCCAGGCCGATGTCCGGAGCTTCGTCGCCGCCGAGAGCGACCTGCACTACGTCCTGAACCTCAGGCTGGCCGACCCGGCCGACGCCCCCGCGTTCGCTGACGCGCACGCCAACCGGCCGCCGCTGCCGCTCGCGTTCCCGTGGCAGGAGGTCCGCGACAGCTCGGCCTCTCTGGTCGACAACCAGCAGCGGGCCCTGCTCATCGGCAGCCGGCTGATCGGCCTGCTCGCCCTGGCCAGCGTCACGGTGCTCGTCGGCGGCCGAATGGCCGACCAGACCCGGCGCGTCGGGCTGCTGAAGGCGGTCGGGGGCACGCCCGGGATGGCCGCGGCTGTGCTCCTCGCCGAGTACGTCGTCGTTGCGCTGGCCGGAGCGGGCCTGGGCCTCTTGGTCGGCTGGTTGGTGGCGCCGGTGCTCACCGAACCGAGCGCCGGGCTGCTCGGCCGGGCGGGGCCGCCACCGCTGACCGCCGCCGTCGTCGGGCAAGTCACCGCAGTGGCGCTCGCAGTGGCGGTCCTCGCGACCGTCGGCCCCGCGGTGCGAGCGTCGAGGACCAGCACCGTCCGGGCCCTCGCCGACGCCGCCCGCCCGCCCCGCCGGACGGCCTGGCTGCTCGCGCTTTCGGCCCGCCTGCCAGTGCCGCTGCTGCTCGGCCTGAGAGTCGCAGCCCGCCGCCCCCGCCGGGCCGTGCTCGGCGCGATCAGCATCTTCGTCACGGTCAGCGGGATCGTCGCGGCGCTCGGGGCCCACGCCGACCTCCACGCCGACGAGGTCGCGGCGGGCGACCTGCTCGGCAGTGTCCGGGCTGATCGCCTCAACCAGACGCTGCTCATGATCACCGTCACGCTGGTCGCCCTGGCGGCGGTCAACGCCGTCTTCGTCACGACGGCCACTGTCATCGACAACCGCCACGCCTCGGCGCTCGCCCGCGCCCTCGGCGCCACCCCGCGTCACGTCAGCGCCGGCCTCGCCGCGGCCCAGGTCGTCCCGGCCCTGGTGGGCGCCATGCTGGCGATCCCCGGCGGCCTCGGCCTCCTCGCCGTCGTCGACCCCGACGCCACGCCCGTCCCGCCGCTCTGGCAGCTCGTCGCGGTCGTTCCCGGCACGGTCCTGGTGGTCGCCGGCCTCACCACGATCCCTGCCCGCCTCGGCGCCCGACGCTCGATCGCGGCCACCCTCCGCTCGGAGTTGATCTAGCCACGAATCCCCGACACACCGCCGGCCGATGGGCCAAAATGCACCCCCTACGCAAAATTTCGTTGGGGGGAAACAGCGATGGCCAAGTCCAACGATCCCGGGTTGCCGATCAAGCTCGACCCGGTGTCCAACGGCGAGTACGCGCCGCCACCCGCATCCGAGGTCGTCAGGGAAGCACAGCGTCGCGCCCGGCTGATGTGCGACGAGAACGCGCGCCGCATCGGGATGGATCGCCGGCGCTTCCTCCTCTCGGCCATGGGGGCGGCCACCACGCTGTACGCCCTCGCCGCCTGTGGCGACGACTCGTCGGACAAGGGCAAGAAGCCCGGCGGCAGCTACGACGTCCCCAAGGACGCCATGGTCGACTCGGACGTCGCGCTCGACAAGCTCGGCAGCGATCAGCCGATCATCGACATGCAGTCGCACCTGCTCGAGTACCCCGACGGCTACGAGGGCTTCAACTTCGGCACGCTGTTCGCGGGCGGCAAGGACTGCGACGACCCCGAGCTGTTCTCGTGCTTCGACACGGACCGTTGGATCGAGGAGATCTTCGATCGCAGCGACACCACGGTCGCCGTGCTGTCGGCGCTGCCGGCGGTCGGGACGTACGACCCGCTGTCGGCCGAGGTCATGGACAAGGCCCGCCGCCAGACCGAGGAGCTGTGCGGCGACAACCGCGTGCTGGTCCAGGGCCACGCCTGGCCCCACATCGGCGAGCTGTCGGCCGCCCTCGCCGGCATGGAGGCCGAAGGCCAGAAGTTCAAGATCTCGGCGTGGAAGGCCTACACCCACGTGGGCAACGGCTGGTCCCTCGACGACCACAAGGGCATCAAGGTCGGTGAGGCGTTCCTGGCGAAGGTCGAGGAGATCGGGCCGCCGATCGTGTGCGTCCACAAGGGCTTCGGCGGCGTCGGCATCCCCGAGTTCGCCGACCCGGTCGACGTCGGCGTCGCCGCGAAGAACCACCCGGACCTGAGCTTCTGCATCTACCACTCGGGCTTCGAGCGGGTCGACATCGAGGGCCCCTACGACCCGGCCAAGCCCAACGGCGGCGTCGACCGCCTCATCAAGAGCATCGAGGACAACGACATCGGTCCCGGCGGCAACGTGTACGCCGAGCTGGGCTCCACGTGGAAGGTCGTCATGGCCAACCCCGAGGCCGCCGCCCACGTGCTGGGCAAGCTGCTGACGGCGTTCGGCGAGGACAACATCCTGTGGGGCACCGATTCGCTCTGGTACGGCACGCCGCAGGACCAGATCCAGGCCCTGCGGGCGTTCAAGATCAGCGACGAGTTCCAGGAGCGCTTCGGCTACCCCGAGCTCACCGACGAGATCAAGGACAAGATCTTCTGGCGCAACGCCGCCCGGCTCCACAAGATCGACGTGCCGCGCAAGCCGTGCCGCACCAAGGAGGAGGCCGAGGAGGCCCGCCAGAGCTCCCGCTTGGGCAACTGGACCTACGGCCCCCGCACGGCCGCGCAGGCCCGCCGGGTCTTCGCCGCCGAGCACCCCTGGGTGTCGTAGCCCGGCGAACTGCGCTGCGCGATCGCCGAGGAGGACGGGCTAGCGGCCGAAGACGGCCAGCCACTCCTCGGCGTTGCGGGGCTTGAACACGAAGTTCAGCTTGCGGGTCTCGCCCATCGAGGCGGACGGCTCGGGGGAGTAGAGGTGGCCCGGGAAGAGGATCGCGTCATCGGGCACCTTGGCCAGCTTCTGGGTCAGGCTCTCGTACAGCTGGGCCGCATCGCCGCCGGGCAGGTCGGTGCGGCCGCAGCCCTCCAGGAACAGGGTGTCGCCCGACACCAGGTAGCGGCCGTCGACGAAGAAGCACTGGCTGCCGGGCGTGTGCCCGGGCGTGTGGATCAGCTCGATCCGCACGTCGCCCGCCTGGACGACGTCGCCGCTCTCGTGCTGCACCAGGTCCGTCAGGCCGGCCCCGGTGACCCGCTGCACCCACGGCGCCTCGTCGGACTGCACGTGGATCGGCACCGGCCGCAGTGTCAACAGCTCCCGAACCCCGCTGATCTGGTGGCCCATCATGTCGCCGCCCACGTGGTCGGGGTGGTAGTGGGTGGCGAGCGCGCCCACCAGCTTCATGCCGTCGGCGTCGAGGACGTCGAGCAGGCCCCGGATGTCGTACGCCGGGTCGATGGCGACTGCCTCACCGGTTCGACGGTCGCCCACCAGGTAGGTGAAGTTGACCATCTGGCGCGCCAGCGGGTCGGTGCGGGCGATGTCGCGACCGCACAGCAGCTGCCGGAAGTAGAGGTGGTCGTCCGCGGTCACCCGGCGAGCGTAACTGGGCCGGTCAGGAGTCGTGGGGGTCGACGTAGACCTCGGTCTTGTCGGCGTCGATGCCGGCGCCGATGGTCTCGCGGCCCTCGAGCGTCTCGGCAAAGTGACCCTCGACGTCGATGAACCCCAGCGAGATGTCGGAGTCGCCGCCGATCAGGTCGCCGGCGGCGTTGCGGTACAGCGCGGTCACGGTCGGCTGGCGGAGCGCCCGCTTGTAGGTCGAGTCGGCCTCGAAGCTGGTGTTCACGAGGCCGTCGTCGTCGACCTCGCTGCTGGGGTTGCTGGCGACGACTTTGCCCTGGTCGGCCATCGGCGCCCAGCCGGTCGGCTCGACCGAGCGGACCTCGAGGTGGTCGATGCGCTCGATGTCGGCCAGCTCGATCTCAACCAGGCCCGGCGTGATGGTCCCGGCGACCCCCATCTGGGCCTTGGCCGGGAGCACGTGGATGTAGGACGTGGTCGTGGCGAGGACCTTGCCGTCGGCGTCGAGGAAGTCGAGGGTGACCGCGACGTCGGTGGCGGCCTGGTCGACGGTGTTCCTGACGACGACGGCGTAGCCGTAGCGGGGTTGGGAGCGGAACTTGTCGACGTAGTGGCTGCCGCCGTTGTCCTCGACGGCGAGGGCGTCCGCGTCGGGCGTCGCCGGGGTGGTCGTCGACGAGCTCTGGCCCCCGCCGCCGGTCGAGTCGTCGTCGTCCTTCTGGGTGAGGAGGAACCCTCCACCGGCGGTCGCCGCGACGACCAGAATCGCCAGCCCGACCAGCCATCCCTTCTTGGAGCCTCCGGACCCCTGCTGCGGGCCGGAGGTCGGTCCAGGTGGCGGGCCGGGCATTCGCCCGGGTGGCGGTATGACCCCACCGGAGGTCGGCCCGGGCGGTGGCGGGCCCGGCACCGGGCCGGGCGGATGGGGACCCGGCGCTGGTCCCGGGCCCGGCGGGATCGCCGAAGGTCGCGACCCAGGTCCCGGCCCGGGCGCGGGCGGGACGGTGTCGCCGGGGGGCGAACCGGTCGGGGGGCCGTAAGGAGGCGGTGGTCCCGGGGCAGGGCCAGGTGACGGTGGCAGGGCGTCGCCGGACGGCGAGCCGGGAG
>Ga0209382_10000905_pt1 | contig 47919 bp, 40 predicted proteins | sample SoiMetdeltSBSDD5_FD_187599 | JGI IMG/M metagenome (GOLD analysis project Ga0209382, IMG submission 187599) | Bulk soil microbial communities from a Populus tree surrounding site in Tennessee, USA - Soil MetaG P. deltoides SBSDD5 (SPAdes) (version 2) | ecosystem: Environmental > Terrestrial >...
GACTGCGGCACGGTAGAAGTTTACGAGCAGGAGAGGCGTAATGGCCAAAGTCACTCTGCTGAAACGGGAGCCAACCCACGCCCAAATTGCCAACCGCGCGTTCGAGATTTACGTTTCTCGCGGCGGTGAGCATGGTCACGATACTGAAGACTGGTTTGAAGCCGAACGGCGGCTGCGGACCGAACTTCGGCCTAAGAAGCCCGCGGTCAAGCGAACCTAGGCGAAAGGTCCGGTCACTTCCCCTTCGCCCGGCGCGGGTCAACGGTGTCGGAGAGGCACTGATACTCGATCTGATACGCGCGTACGCTGCGGTCGAGCCGCAGTTTCTCGGTATCGAGCGCCTGATACGCCTTCACTTCAGATTCGCACTGTCGTCGAGCGCGCGCGCCTCGTCGGCGAGCGCTTCGGCCTTCTGCACGTCGTCGAGCACCGTGGCCGCAGCTTGTTCTCAGGGCGCGGAGGACGTCAGCGAAGGTCTTCACTTGGTGAGTTCCACGATCTTGTCGAGTACGTGCGCCAGCGCCCACAACCCACCGACCGCCGCGCCGGCGCACCACCAAAGATCCAGATTGGCGATGTGGCGGCCCGTGATGACGTTGGCCGCGATCTGCACCGCGAGGCCGGTCCACACTCCGACGCCTGCCATGACGACGAGGATCGCGACCACAGGGGCGAGGATCCGCTGCAGGTAATTCAGGCCATCTCTCGTCGCCACGTCCATTCAAGTAGAGCAACCGGCGTGCCGTCTGCGCGCTGCCTCACAACCGTGCGCGGGTTGCTCGCCACGCGTCCGACGACGTCTGCAGACGCGTCCGGATAACCACTTTTGGTGCCAAGGCGGTGTCAGTCGACTACTCACCATTGGTCACTCCGCTTCACTGATGCTCGCCTGGCTTCCCGAGCAGCCGCCGCAGCGCGCCCTCGACCACGCGCGGCGCGTCGGCCCGGCCTCGTACAGACTGGTCTCGTCCTTCGACGTAGCCCTCGCAGTCGCGCGCGATCACTTCTCACCACGCCTCGAAGCCGTTCCGAGCTCGCGGTACTCCTCGAGGGCAGTCTGTTAAGCGCCCGCGATCTGGGTCTATTGAGTCTTCGCGCTCGCCAGGGGTCTCCGATCCCGCGCGGCGGCGGCCTCCGCCGTGGCGTTCTGCTGGAGCCGCTCGCGCAGCGCGCCGTAGGACTCTGCGCGAATCACGCGATCGAACTGGGTCCGATAGCTCGAGATGAAGCTGACGCCCTGGACCATCACGTCGTAGATGCGCCAACGTCCGTCGCGCACGTGCACACGGTAGTCGAGCGGGATTTCGGTGCCCTGCCTGGTCACCACCTTCGAACGCACAGTGGCTACGCCACCCTCTATCGATTCGCCAAGAAACGCGATCTTCTCGCCGCGGACCGCCTCGACTTGCGTCAGGTAGGCACGCTCCAGGAGATTCCGGAAAAGCGCTACGAACTCCAACTGTTGGTCGCGCGGGATCGTCTCCCAGTACCGGAAGAGCGCGCGCCGCGAGATCTCGTCAAAATCGAACATCTCCCGAACGATCTGGCGGATCTGATCCGTTCGTTCGCCGCCGAGCGCCCCATCGGGTCGGCCATTCTGCGTGATGTTCATCAAGCGCGTGACAGCCGCCTCGACGGCGTCCCGCGGACCAACCGGTGGCGAGGCCTGCGCGGCCTCGGCCATGAGCAGCCATGCCACTGATAGCGCGATTCCTATCCAAGCCGTCATCGTCGTTCCCTCCCTGAGCACTACGCTAGGCCGGTGTCGGTGGACGACGCTATCCATGAAAGACACCAATAGATCCTGGAGAATCACCAATAGGCTCCGGAATCATTGAGCGGAACGAAGGGTGGCGGAGGCCAGGCCCACGCGCGCGGCGGCGCCTGCCCGCAGTCGGGTCAAGCTCAGTCACGGCATGGAGGTGGAGGATGAAGATGGGCAGCCGGGGGGGGCTCACCATCGTGGGTGTGCCATCGGAGTTTCCGGATTCGTCCCTCGCGAGTGTTTCCGTCACGAGAAGTAGTTGAGTCATGAAGAAGAGCGTCATGGAGGGCGCCCGGCGAATCCGGCCCGCGGTCTGGTCGACGGCCGAGTCGGAATCCCGATGGATTTCCTGTAGCGCCCTGACTTGGCGAGCTCGCCGATCTTGAATTACTCCCTGGTCAGTGGAGATCAGTGGCGCGGCTTGACACGTCGACAGCGCACTCTGAGGGACATTCGCCGCTGTCGCTCACCGAGCTACGTTCCGGAAAATAGCTCGTCTCGCAGCGGCGCCGCCCGTTCACCGGGAAATCACTTCTCGGGTATCTTCCAAGCGCGACCTCATGATTCATCTGATGGTGGCCGCTCACCATCGCGCTTAGGCTGAACCATAATAGCGGTGCGCTCGGGGATGTGAGGATGAAGCGACTTATTAAGGTGCTCCTCACCGTGTTGTTTGGGCGCCCCCGCACTCCGCCATGGCCATGGGAGAATCCGCCCGGGAGAAGACTCGCCGCGATGTCAGGCCGGAAGCACTTGCGGGGGTTTCGGCTGGACTGACCTGATCGTGCGCTCTGGCAGGAAAGGCATGCCGTCGCCGAGCACGAAGTGGCCTTCATTGGGGAGGCCTGAGAGTCGCTCGGACTTTCCGTCGGAGGAGCGCACCTCGATGAGGATGTTTGATCATCAATGTAGCCGAGCTTGTGTCCGGTCGCGCGCTCGAACTTCGGCCCGAAGCCTTTCCATGACCAACTGCATCCCGATGGCGCTCAGCACTTTGAGTTCAGCGGCCTCCGCCTTGATGCCGAACACAAGCAGAAACATGAACCCGATATTTGCCGCTGAGATAAGTGAACGTATCTTCATTTACCTCCTCCGGTGAGATGGAGGTCGTAGCCCTGGCGGTACATCCCGACGGCGACGTGTCCGATGCCGGACCAGGAGTCGAGCCAGGTCCGCAGCACCCAGAGCGCGCGGGGTCCGCCGACGGGCGCGAGAGCCCGGCGAATCCGAGCGCCGCGACAAGCAGACAGCCGCGCTGGTCGAGCATGTCAGTTGAACCACCCCACGCGCCGGATCTCGCTCCGCAGCGCGAGAGCTACCGCCAGGCGAGGGCGCGCGATGATCGCTTGAAACTGGCTGCGCATTAAGAAACAGGGAGTCTCCCTAAGACAGTCTCCAACTGCGCATACCGCGGTCTCGGCAAGTGCCAGGTGCCGCCGGGTACGAAGTCCCGCGTATCGTCCTCCGAGGCCTTCCGCAAGACTTCGCGGAGGCCGTTTCTGATGTTCTTCTGAAGCCCCTGAAGGTCCGGAGTGATGTACGGATTGAAGAGACCTCGATGTGCGGGCTCGGTAAGTTGCCGCGAAGCGCCAATCGCGCCGAGTGCCCGAAGATTCCAAATCAAAGTGTCGCGCTGCTCACCAGCACGGCGCCTAAAGAGCAGGGCTCCAAGGCAGGAACTAAGTTTAGTTGAAGCGGCCAACGCGCCGGATCTCGCTCCGCAGCGCGATGGCTCGCTTGAATTCGACCCTGACCTGAGCCCACGCCTCCGGGCTCCAGTGCGTGTGCAGCATCACGCGCAGGACGCGGTTGATGCCGAGCCTAGGGGTGTCAGAGGCAGGCGCGGCGGTCAGTCACGCGCGCAGACTCCGCTGCGGTGCCCTCACACCGATGCGCTCGTGAGCGATCCACGTTCGATCCTTTACCGTGGCGGGCTGATCAACCCTCCGGACGTGAGTGTGGATGCGCTTGCCGCCTTCGATCGAGTACGGTCGGCTGGCGACTTCCCACTCACCGGTTTCGTCGGAGAAGCGGTCTCCGACCTGGAGGTGCCGAGGGAGGACGTGGTAGGACACAAGCCTGATCCGTCGCCCTGAGTGCATGGTCCCGCTGGTTGCGCTGCGGGCCGGTGGCCGCCGCAGGGTGGCCCTGAGGGCGTGGAGTGCAGCTTCGGCCTCTCGGATCAGCACGTCCGCGTTGTCTTGCAGTTGGTGGCTCTGCTTGACCAAGTAGCGTGCCGCGTCGCGCGCCTCTTGCGCCCGACGTCGAACCTCCCCCGGGAGCAGCGCGCAGGAGTAGAGATGTGCCCGGATGTTCTCGGTCAGGTCCGTGTGGCACCACGGGCACCCGTATGAGCGGATGCCGACCGAATCACGCGAGACCACCTCGCGCAGGTGGAACGTTCCTGTGCAACGAACGCACTCAGCGACTGGATGGTCCCGACAGTAGATGAGGAGAAGCGTCAGCTCCTCGGCGCTCAGAACACGAGGCCGACGACAATTGAGATGGCCCAGACGACCGTAGCCAAAAACGATGGTGTCCTCCGGCGAGATCACCTGAGAGCACTGCGGGCACGTCCGCCCTTGCTGTTCCATTGTCGGCGCACCTCCCGATCAATGAGCCGGACGTCATTGGGCGACGGAAGGATAACACCTAGCCCGTCCCTCGCTCAATACGCGGCGGTTCAACATACGCTGCGGTTCAAGTGTCTCCCCATGCCGAGTCGGGAACAGTCGTCTGCCCGGAGTTGACGCTTCCGTTGTCTCGCCCTAAATCGCGGGACCAGCGATGAGGGATCAGTTCCGATGGTTTCTGAACGACCTGTCGATTCGGGCGGTTACTGTCTCATGCGTTCCTCCTAGTCGTTCGCTCGTCTCCCGGCTCCCGAGGCCGGTGTATCTTAGCCGCCCGCGCTTTCGTGGCCCAAGGTTTCGCGCTTGACAGGGATTCGGTCAATTCAGTATTTTTAAACCGTCCTTAAGTCCTGGTAAATCTCAAACTCAGGTCGGTGGAGCCCCAATGAAGGTGCGCGTCGCCCTGAACGTCAACGACGAGTCTCGCGAAGCGCTCGTGCCGGTGCACAAGACCCTGCTCGAGGTCTTGCGCGAAGACCTGGCGCTCACGGGCACCAAGCACGGCTGCGAGCTCGGCGAGTGCGGGACCTGCACCGTGCTCATCGACGGTGAGCCCGTGCTGTCGTGCCTGGCGCTTCCGGTGGAGACCGAAGGGCGTCGGATCACGACAGTCGAGGGGATGGCCGAGGGCGGACTGCTGCACCCGCTCCAGCAGGCCTTCGCCGAGCTCGGCGCGGCGCAGTGCGGCTACTGCACGCCCGGCATCCTCTTGACCGCGACCGCGCTGCTCGCCGAACGCCCGAGTCCGACGCGCCACGAGATCAAGGAGGCGCTGGCCGGCAACCTGTGCCGCTGCACTGGCTACACGAAGATCCTCGACGCGGTCGAGCTGGCGGCGTTGCGGATGGGACGTCAGGAGGCCCGTACATGACCAAGAACCAGTTCACGGTCATCGGCCGGCCGCTGCCGAAGGTCGACGCGTGGGCGAAGGTGGTCGGCGAGACGAAGTACGCCGACGATCTCTTCCTGCCGCGCATGGCGTACGCGAAGCTCTTGCGCAGTGCCCACGCCCACGCGCGCATCCGGTCGGTCGACACCACGCGGGCCCGCGCGCTGCCCGGCGTGCTCGCGGTCGTCACCGCCGCCGACCTGCCGCGTGTGAAGTTCGGGATCCTGCCGGTGTCGCAAGACGAAGAGGCGCTCTGCGCGGAGAAGGTCCGCATGGTCGGCGACCCGATCGCCGCCGTCGCCGCGGTCGACGAGGAGACCGCCGAGCAGGCGTGCCGGCTGATCGACGTCGACTACGAACCGCTGCCGGCGCTCATGTCGATCTTCGACTCGCTGGCGCGTCCCGAGGTGCGGATCCACGAGTACGGCGACGGCCCGAACGTGCACAAGAACGTGGCGCTCCAGTTCGGCGACGTCGACGTCGCGTTCGACGGCGCGGACCTCGTGCGCGAGGACGTCTTCTTCTTCGAGGGCAACAACCATTTGCCGATGGAGCAGCACGCGGCGGTCGCCCACTGGGCGGCGGACGGCAAGCTCACCTTGTGGTCCTCGACGCAGACGCCTCACTACGTCCACCGCGTGCTGGCCAAAGCGCTCGACACGCCGGCCGCGCACATCCGGGTGATCGCCACACCGGTCGGCGGCGGCTTCGGCGGCAAGACCGATCCCTTCTCGCACGAGATCGTCGTCTGTCAGCTCTCGAAGCTGACCGGCCGCCCGGTGAAGATCGCGCTCACGCGCGAAGAAGTCTTCTACACGCATCGCGGCCGGCATCCGGTGCTGATGTGGATCAAGACCGGCTTCACGAAGGCCGGCGACATCACCGGCTGCCACCTCAAGACGTGGCTCGACGGCGGGGCGTACGGTTCCTACGGCGTGGCGTCCACGTTCTACACGGGCGTGATCAACCCGGTGACCTACAAGATCCCCGTGTACAAGTTCGAGGGCGCGCGCATCTTCACCAACAAGCCGCCGTGCGGGCCCAAGCGCGGCCACGGCACCGTCCAGCCCCGCTTCGCCCTCGAATGTCAGCTCGACAAGGCGGCGGAGCAGCTCGGGCTCGATCCCGCCGACATGCGGCGCCGCATCGTCGCCGATCCGTTCACCAAGACCGCGAACCATTTGACCGTCACCACCATCGGCCTGGGCGAGTGCATCGACAAGGTCGTCGAGGCCTCGGGGTGGCGTGACAAGCGCGCGCGCTACGGCGCGGCCGCGGAAGCGGCTCGCGGCGGGCCCCGCTCGGCGAAGAAGCGCGGAGTCGGCATCGCATGCTCCGCCTATCTCACCGGCGCCGGGACGGCGATCTACTGGAACGACATGCCGCACTCGGGCGTGATCGCTCGGGCCGATCGCGGCGGCGGCGTGACCGTCCTGTGCGGCGCCACCGACATCGGCCAGGGCTCGGATTCGATCCTCGCGTACCTGACCGCGGAGGTGCTCGGCATCGAGCCAAAGGACGTCCACGTGCACCCGGCCGACACGACCCTGGCGCCGGTCGATCTCGGCTCGTACTCGTCGCGCGTGACCTTGATGTGCGGGATGGCGGCGATCCAGGCGGCCGAGCGGCTGCGCGACACGATCTTCACGGCGGTCGCGCGCAAGCTCGAGGTGAGCCCCTCAGCGCTGGTCGCGCGCGACCGGAAGGTCGGCGTGGCCGACGATTGGGACAAGGCCGTGCCGTTCGCCAGGGCGGTCGAGCTCGGCGAGGCGATGCACGGCGTTCTGGCCTTTCCCGGCTCCTACGCGCCGCCCAAGCGCGCGGGCAAGTACAAAGGCGGCGGCGTCGGCCCCTCGCCGTGCTACTCGTATTCGGCGTGCGTGGTCGAGCTGACCGTCGACGAGGAAGTCGGCACGGTCGACCTCGAGAACGTGTGGATCGGCCACGACATCGGCCGCGCGCTGAACCCGTTGCTGGTCGAGGGGCAGGTCGAGGGCTCGGTGTACATGGGCATCGGCGAGGCATTGATGGAGGAGCAGGTCTTCAGAAAGAATCTGCACAAGCATCCCTCGATGCTCGATTACAAGAGCCCCACCACCCTCGAGACCCCGGAGATCCACACCATCCTCGTCGAGACGGACGACCCCGAGGGCCCGTTCGGCGCCAAGGAAGCCGGTCAGGGACCGCTCCTGCCGGTGATCCCGGCGATCGCGAACGCGATTCATCATGCTCTGGGTATTCGGATCGACGAGGTGCCGATCACGCCGGACAAGATCCTCAAGGCGCTCGACCTCAAGCGCGCGGGCAAGCCGGCCCGAGTCGGGCCGGAGCGGCTGCCGCTGTTCACGTTCAAGGAGCCACTGGTCGTCGAGTCTGCGTTCGGCAAACCCGCCGACGCGGTGGTCAGCCGACCATTCGCCGCGGGGCCCGTGAAAGACAAGCCGGGCTCGCTGACGGAAAAGCCGGGCTCGCCGACAGTGACGCGATGAAGACGCCGCCGCGGAGCCGGCTCGCTTCAAGTTCGGGCGTGCGGAGCCCGGTCGCACCTATGTCAGGCCACCCTCGGTCCAAGCCGGCCTCACGGACCCCGCTACAACGCAGCCGGGCCGCTTCTATGTCAGGCCACCCTCGGTCCAAGCCGGCCTCACGGACCCCGCTACAACGCAGCCGGGCCGCTTCTATGTCAGGCCACCCTCGGTCCAAGCCGGCCTCACGGACCCCGCTACAATGATCAGGCTCCCGGCGTTCACGTACCTGGCGCCCACCACAGTCCACGCCGCCGCGCGGCTCATGGCCGAGCATCGCGGCGATGCGATGCTGGTCGCCGGCGGGACCGATCTCTACCCGAACATGAAGCGACGGCAGTTCGAGCCCAAGGTGCTGGTCGGGCTCCGCGCGATTCGCGAGCTCTCGGGGATCCGGGGCTCCGCGCGAGGCGGCTTCACGATCGGCGCCGGCACGACGCTCTCGGCCGTCGCCTCGCACCGCGACATCCAGCGCGATTTTCCCGCGCTCGCGACGGCCGCCGGGCTCGTCTCCTCGCCTCAGCTCCGGAACATGGGTACCATCGGGGGCAACGTCTGTGTGGACACCCGGTGCAACTACTACAATCAGTCCTACGAATGGCGTAGGGCCATCGGGTTCTGCATGAAGAAGGACGGCGACATCTGTCTGGTGGCGCCCGGGAGCTCCCGGTGCTGGGCCGTGTCGTCGTCCGACACGGCACCGGTGCTCTGGGCCCTCGGCGCGAAGCTGAGGCTGGTCGGAGCCGAGGGCGAGCGCACGGTGCCGATGGCGGCGCTGTACCAGGACGACGGCATCGATTATCTTGCCAAGCGTCCCGACGAGATCGTCGCCCACATCGAGCTGCCGCCGGCCGACGGCTGGCGCTCGGTGTACTTGAAGCTGCGCCGGCGCGGGTCGTTCGACTTTCCGGTGCTCGGAGTGGCGGTGGCGGCCAGAATGGAGGGCAACGTGGTCCGTGACGCACGCATCGTGCTGGGCGCGGTTGCCTCGCAGCCGCGGCCGTCGGAGAAGGCCGCGGCGGCGCTCTCGGGCCAGCGAGTGACGCCGGAGCTGATCGCCCACGTCGCCGACCTGGCGGCCGGTCCCGCGAAGCCGCTCGACAACACCGACTTCACTCATCCGTACCGAAAGAAGGTCACGCGGGTCTTCGTCGCGCGGGCCGTCGCCGCGGTGGCGGGGCTCGGCGAGCCCGGCGCATCGTCGGAGGAGGTCGCGTGACCGCGCTCGGCGAGCGCATCAAGCGGCTGCGCGGCGAGCGCGATCTGCAGCAGCGGCAACTGGCCGAGAAGGCGGGGCTCACCCCCAGCATGGTTTCTCAGATCGAATCGGGACGGCTCTCACCTTCCCTGAACACGCTCGGCAAGATCGCCTCGGCGTTCGGCGTGCCGATCGCCGCGCTGTTCGACGGCAAGCCGGCCGGCAGCATCGTGATCTCGCACAAGCGGGACTACCCGGTCGTCTCGTTCGACGGCTCCTCGGAGCGCTGGGCCGTGCTCGGCGCCGGGCTCTTTCAAGGCAAGATCCGCGCGGTGGTCTCGACGCTCGGACCGAAGTCCCGCGGCTTCACGACCGAGAAGGTCATCATCAAGCCGGGCCAGCTGAAGCTGTTTTATGTGCTGGAGGGCAAGGTCGCGCTCCACTACGACGGCGACCGCCACCTGCTCGAGGCCGGCGACAGCGCGCTGCTCGACGGCGGCGTGGCCCACGGCTGGGAAAACCTCGGCGGCAAGCAGGCCCAGGCGCTCTGGGTCATTCTGGGATAACGGCGGCATGGCTGACACGGCAGAGCGCGTGCGGGTCGACTTCAGGACGGAGCCGTCGAAGTATCGCCACTGGAAGCTCACGTTCAATGGCCCCGTGGCCACGCTGGCGATGGACGTCAAGGAAGACGGCGGGCTCCGGCCGGGCTACGAGCTCAAGCTCAACTCGTACGACCTCGGCGTGGACATCGAGCTCTACGACGCGATCCAGCGGCTGCGCTTCGAGCACCCCGAAGTCGGGGCGGTGATCGTGACGTCCGGCAAGGAGCGCGTGTTCTGCGCCGGCGCCAACATCCGCATGCTCTCGCAGTCGGCGCACGGCTGGAAGGTGAACTTCTGCAAGTTCACCAACGAGACGCGCAACGCGATCGAAGAGGCGACGGCCGAGTCGCGCCAGGTCTATCTCTGCGCGGTGAACGGGCCGTGCGCGGGCGGCGGCTACGAGCTGGCGCTCGCGACAGATTGGATCGTGATGGCCGACGACGGCAACACGGCCGTGTCCTTGCCCGAGGTTCCGCTGCTCGCGGTGCTGCCGGGCACCGGCGGGCTCACGCGACTCGTCGACAAGCGCCGGGTGCGCCGCGACCGCGCCGACTTCTTCTGCACGGTCGAGGAGGGGATCAAGGGAGCGCGCGCGGTCGAGTGGGGCCTGGTGGACGAAGTGGCGCCACGCTCGAGGCTCGACGAGGTCGTGAAGCACCGCGCCTCGGAGCTCGCGGCCCGGACCGACCGGCCGTCGAGCGCCCGCGCCATCGCGCTGGCACCGCTCGAGCGCTCGATCGACGGCGATCGAATCCGCTACGGCCACGTGGCGTGCGACATCGACCGGGCGCGCGGCCTGGCCGAGATCACCGTGAGCGCACCGAGCGAGGCGCCGCCCGCGGACATCGCCGGCATTCACGGAGCCGGCTGCGCGTTCTGGCCGCTGGCCTTCGCGCGCGAGCTCGACGATCTGATCCTGCACCTGCGTACCAACGAGGACGAGATCGGTCTCTGGGTGTTCAAGACGTCGGGACGCGCCGATCTGGTCGAGGCCTACGACCGCCTGCTCGCGGAGCACCGCACTGACTGGCTCGTCCGCGAGATCCGCCTCTACCTGAAGCGCACGCTCAAGCGAGTCGAGGTCTCGTCCCGCTCGGTGTTCGCGCTGATCGCGCCCGGATCGTGCTTCATCGGCACATTGCTCGAGCTCGTGCTCGCCGCCGATCGCTCCTACATGCTCGACGGCGCGCGCCCGGGCGAGAACGGGCCGCCGGCGACGATCCGGCTGACCGAGATGAACTTCGGCGCCTACCCGATGGTCAACGGGCTCACGCGCCTGGCGAGCCGGTTCCTGGCTGAGCCCGGACGCACGGACAAGCTGCGCGCGCGAATCGGCGAAGAGATGGACGCGGCGGCCGCGGCCGAAGCGGGGCTCGTCACGTTCACGCCGGACGACATCGACTGGGACGACGAGGTCCGCATCGCGATCGAGGAGCGCGCGGCCTTCTCGCCCGACGCGCTCACCGGGATGGAGGCGTCGATCCGATTCGGCGGACCCGAGACGCTCGAGAGCAAGATCTTCGGACGGCTCTCGGCGTGGCAGAACTGGATCTTCCAGCGCGGCAACGCCGTTGGGCCCAAGGGCGCGCTCGAGGTCTACGGTACGGGGCGGCGCAGCGAGTTCGACCGCAGGAGAGTGTGATGGCCGGTATCGACTACAGCGAGCGCATCCCCAACAACGTCGGCCTCGCCGACAATCGCCGGCTCCAGCGCGCGCTCGAGGAGTGGCAGCCGAAATTCATCGAGTGGTGGATGGAGATGGGCCCCGACGGCTTCCAGGCGAAGGAGACGTACCTTCGCACCGCCGTGAGCGTGGACGCGCAGGGCTGGGCGCAGTTCGACTACGTGAGGATGCCGGAGTATCGCTGGGGACTGTTCCTGGCCGAGCCCGAGCCGGGCCGCACGATCGGCTTCGGCGACCACATGGGCGCACCCGCGTGGCAGGACGTGCCAGGCGAACATCGCGGCGTGCTGCGCCGGTTGATCGTCACGCAGGGGGACACCGAGCCCGCCTCGGTCGAGCAGCAGCGCCATCTCGGCCTCACGTGCCCGTCGCTCTACGACCTGCGCAACCTGTTCCAGATCAACGTGGAGGAGGGCCGTCACCTCTGGGCGATGGTCTACCTGCTCGACGCCTATTTCGGCCGCGACGGCCGCGAGGAGTCCGAGGCGCTCCTGCAGCGCCGCTCGGGCGATCGCGACAAGCCGCGCATCCTCGGCGCCTTCAACGAGAAGACGCCCGACTGGCTCTCGTACCTGATGTTCACGTACTTCACCGACCGCGACGGCAAGTACCAGCTCGCGAGCCTTGCCGAGAGCGGCTTCGATCCGCTGTCGCGTACGTGCCGCTTCATGCTCACCGAGGAAGCGCACCATCTCTTCGTCGGCGAGACCGGCATCGGGCGCGTTGTGCAGCGCACCTGCGAGCTCATGCGCGAGCACAAGACCGACGACGTCCGGCGGTTCGGCGGGATCGATCTGGCGACGATCCAGCGCTACATCAATTTCCACTACTCGGTGTCGCTCGACCTCTTCGGCTCGGAGATCTCGACCAACGCCGCGAACTTCTACACGATGGGCCTCAAGGGCCGCTTCGAGGAGAGCAAGAAGCGCGACGACCACCGCCTGAAGGACGCGACGTACTCCGTCGTCGAGCTCGAGGGCGAGCGGATCACGACGCGCGAGGCGCCCGCGCTGCCGTCGCTCAACGAGCGCCTGCGCGACGACTACATCGCCGACTGCCAGCGCGGCCTGGACCGCTGGAACCAGGTCATCAAGAAGCACGAGATCGGCCGCGAGCTCACGCTGCCGCACCGCGGCTTCCACCGGGCGATCGGACTTTGCGCCGAGGTGAAGGTGTCGCCCGACGGGCGCGTGATCAGCGAGGCTGAGTGGGACGCGAAGAAGCACGAGTGGCTGCCGGGCGAGGCCGACGCGCAATACGTGCAAAGCCTGATGCAGCCGGTGACCCAGATCGGGCGCTTCGCCAACTGGATCGCGCCGCCGGCCCGCGGCGTCAACGGCCGCCCGGTCGACTTCGAGTACGTCCGGCTGGCCTAGCCGTGAACGCGTCCGAGCTGCTCCCTCAGCAGTTCAACGTCGCGACGTGGTTCGTCGATCGCAACGTGACCGAAGGACGCGGCGCGGCACCAGCGTTCCAGTACCAGGACCGGACGCTCACCTACGCCGACGTCCAGGAGCTGACCAACCGGACCGGCAACGCGCTGCTCGAGCTCGGGATCGAGCCCGAGAACCGCGTGCTGATGGCCTGCCTCGACGCGCCGGAGTTCATCGGGACCTTCTGGGGCACGATCAAGATCGGCGCGGTGCCGATCCCGACGAACACGCTGATGCGGACGGCCGACTATCTCTACTTTCTGAACGATAGCCGCGCCAAGGTCGCGGTCGTCTCGGCCGCGCTCCTCGCCGAGATCGGCCCGGCGCTCGCCGACGCGAAGTTCCTCAAGCACGTGCTCGTCGCGGGCGGCGCCTCGGGCTCCTACGAAGCGTACGAAGCCCGCGTCGCGAAGGCCTCCGCGAAGCTCGCCCCCGCGGACACCTCGCGCGACGACCCGGCGTACTGGCAGTACTCCTCGGGCTCGACCGGTTTTCCCAAGGGCGCCGTGCACCTGCAGCACGACATGGTGATGTGCTGTGAGACCTACGGTAAGCAGGTGCTGGGCATCCAGCCGTCGGATCGCGTCTTCTCGGCGGCGAAGCTCTTCTTCGCGTACGGGCTCGGTGCCACCGGCTTTTTGCCGATGGCCGTCGGCGCGCAGGCGATGCTCTATCCGCAGCGGCCCACGCCCGAGGGCGTGTTCGAGGCCATCACGCGCTATCGCCCGACGCTCTTCTTCGGCATCCCGACGCTCTTCGCCGCGATGCTGGCGGTGAAGGACGCCGAGAAGCGCTTCGACGCCTCCTCGCTGCGCCTGTGCGTGTCGGCCGGCGAGGCGCTGCCCGAAGAGCTCTACAACCGCTGGCGCGAGCGCTTCGGGGTCGAGATCGTCGACGGCATCGGCACGACCGAGATCGGCTACATCTTCATCTCGAATCGGCCGGGCCGCACGCGTCCGGGCTCCACGGGCGTGGCGGTGCCGGGCTACGAGCTCGCGATCGTGGACGACGACGGGCGTCCCGTGCCGCAGGGCGAGATCGGCAACATCCGCGTCAAGGGCGACTCGACGATGGCGTACTACTGGAACAAGCACGAGAAGACGAAGGAGACGCTCTTCGGGCAATGGATCCAGACGGGCGACAAGTACTACCAGGACGCGGACGGCTACTACTGGTACTGCGGCCGCTCCGACGACATGCTGAAGGTCGGCGGGATCTGGGTCTCGCCGATCGAGGTCGAGGCGACCTTGATTCGTCACGCCGCGGTGCTCGAGGCGGCGGTGGTCGGCCGCGAGGACACCGATCGGCTGGTCAAGCCGCACGCGTACGTGGTGTTGAAGGATCCGGCGCACGCCGGTGACCAGCTGGCCGACGAGCTGAAGACGTTCGTGAAGGACAAGATCGCGCCGTACAAGTACCCGCGATGGATCGAGTTCGTGACCGACCTTCCGAAGACGGCGACCGGCAAGATCCAGCGGTTCAAGCTGCGGGCCTGAGGCCCGCGGCCCGCGGTGTACGACCCCCCGCTCGAGACGCTCGCGCCCGATCGCCTGCGCGAGCATCAGTGGCGCCGCTTCCGCGCGATGGCCGGCGAGCTCCTCGCGAGCAATCGCTTCGTGGCCGAGAAGTGGCGTAGGGCCGGCGTCGCATCGGTCGACGATCTCGGCGGGTGGGACGATTTTCGGCGGCTTCCGTTCACCAGCAAGGCCGAGCTCGTCGCAGACCAGGCCGCGCATCCACCGTTCGGCACCAATCTGACCTATCCGCTCGAGCGCTACGTGCGCATCCACCAGACGTCGGGGACGAGCGGCGCGCCGCTCCGCTGGCTCGATACGCAGGAGTCGTGGGAGTGGTGGGCACGCTGTTGGGGGTTCGTGCTCCGCGGCGCCGGTGTGGGACCGGCCGATCGCGTCTTCTTCCCGTTTTCGTTCGGCCTGTTCATCGGCTTCTGGGCGGGCTTCGAGGGCGCCCGGGCTCTCGGCGCGCTCGCGATCCCGGGCGGCGGTCAGGACTCGCCGACGCGGCTGGCGTGGATAGAGGCCCTCGGCGCGACCGTGCTCGTGTGCACGCCGTCCTATGCGCTGCACCTGGTTGAGGTCGCCCGCGAGCGCGGGATCGACCTGGCGAAGCTTCCGGTCAGGACCACCGTCCACGCCGGTGAGCCGGGCGCCGGCATCCCCGCGGTTCGCGCTCGCATCCAGGCCGGCTGGAACGCCCGTACGTTCGATCACGGCGGGATGACCGAAATGGGCGCGTACGGCTTCGAATGCGCCGAGCAGGCCGGGCTTCACGTGAACGAGTCGGAGTTCGTGCTGGAGGTGATCGACCCGGTCACGACCGCGCCGGCGACCGACGGCGAGCTGGTCCTGACGAACCTTGGGCGGCTGGGCTCCCCCGTCGTCCGCTACCGGACCGGCGACCACGTGCGCCTCGGCAGCGGTAACTGCCCGTGCGGGCGCACCTTCGGGCGTCTGGCAGGCGGCATTCTGGGCCGCCTCGACGACATGCTGATCGTCCGCGGCGTCAATGTGTTCCCAGCCGCCATCGAGGGCGTGGTTCGTCGTTTTTCGGCGGTCGAGGAGTTCCAGATCGAGGTCTTCAGGGACGGCGAGCTCGACGAGGTCCGCGTCCTGGTGGAGCTCGACGACGCCTCGGGCGTGGCGGGGGTGCGAGAAGCCCTCCGGGCGACCCTCGGGATCCGCCTGGAAGTGGCCGCGGTACCAGCCAGAAGCCTGCCCCGGTTCGACCTCAAGGCGCGGCGCGTCGTCAGGAAGTAGCGCCCTAAAAGCGCCACCTTGAAAGGCGCTTAGTTTTGTCCGCGCATCGGCTACTATTTTTAGTGCCACCTGAAGCGCCGCCTGAATGAACGAAAACGCGCAGGGCGAAAGTAGCGTTCCCCGGGCTACGCCCGAAGTGTCGGTACCGCTCAGCGACACGATCACCATTTTCTTCAGCGATATTCGGGGATTCACCGACACCACCGAGGAGCTGGGCGACGAGGTCGCCAACCACCTCGTGCGCGAGCAGGACGCCATCGTCCGAAGCCACATCGAGGCGTACAGCGGCGATGTCGTCAAGACCCAGGGCGACGGATTCATGGTCGCTTTCAAGGCCACGCGAGGCGCGATCTTGTGCGCGATCGCGATCCAGCGCTCGGTCGCCCAGAAAAACCGGAATCAGTCCGGTCCCAGCATCGCGATCGGCATCGGCATCAACACCGGCGAGCCGATTCGTCAGGAGGACGGCGACTACATCGGGGGCACCGTGAACCTGGCCTCGCGCATCTGCGCCGCGGCCGGGCCGGGCCAGATCCTCGTGGCGGAGTCGACGCGCTACGTGGCCGGCCGCATCGAGCTCAGGCGATCCGACGGCGGCGTCGTGGAGTACATCGATCGCGGGCTCCAGCCGCTGAAGGGGTTTCCGGAACCCAAGCGGCTCTTCGAGGTCACCTGGCATCCGGCGGCGGGGCTTGGCGAGCCGCCGCCGAGTCAGCCCGCGGCCGCGACCGACGAGACCGAGATCGCCGCCGTCAAGACGGCGGTGCAGCGCGCCATCACCGTGCTGACGCGCGTGCTCGGCATCGGCCACATGGACGACCCGGCGTTTCCGTCGCTGCTCGAGTGTCAGGCCAAGGCCAGCGAGCTTCGCGTGGCGTTCACGCGCGCGGGCGGGGAGGGGCGCAACCTCACCGCCGAGAGGGTGATCGAGAACATCCATCCATTCGAGAATCTCCTCACGCTCATGCTCGAGCGTGACACCTTGACCGACGAGCGATGGGCACAGCTCGACACCGCAGTGGCCCGCGTGTTCGGACGGACTCTCGTGAACGCGGCCGCGCGCGGCCGGCTCACGATCGCGATGGCCGAAAAGCCGGCGCCGCCGCCACCACCGCCCCAGGCGTCCGAGTCCGTCCGCGAGGCTCCGAAGGAGTCTGCACCTGCTCCGGCGCCCGCCGCCGCGCCGCGCAGCTCTGCCCCGCCCGCGGTCCCGCCGGTGCCGCCCCTGGACGAGCGAGCCATCGCGGTTCGCTGGTGGGCGGCCGGCTACGCGGCCTGGAGTCAGTGGAAGCCGTCGGGACTCGCGTGGGCTCACGCGCTGCGCGCGGAGATCAGCCGGTTCCCGTACCTCCTGAGCGTCCACATCCGGACCGCCGAGGATCGCGACGAGGGCCAGCTGGCCGGCGGCTACTTCCTCCTGCTCGAGCACGTCGAGAACGTCTGCCCGGGATTCATGCGCACGGTGTTCGACCGCGCGGTCGCCGACGTCGGTGTCGATCCCGGCAACCTCGGCCGCCGGCTCTACGAGCTCATGGTGGACGACGGAAAGCTGCGCGAGACGTACGCGTCGTTCGTCCGCGACGTCATTCAGGTGGCCATTCCGACGCCGGGAATGTGGGCGGACGCCGGAATCGTGGAGCAGGACGACGTCACCACCCTGGTCTCGCGCTCGACCCGAACCGTGGGTGACGGGCAGGAGCAGACGTCGCGATTGACCGATCCTCAAGATCGCGCCGCGGAGCGGCGATTCCTGGTGACGCTCGAGCCGATGACCTCGCGGTTCTTCTATGCGAAGAGCGGCAAGCTCCAGAACCCGCGCGATGTCGACATCCGGCTCACGTCGAGCGACGCGGCGCCGTCCGACCGAGCCTGGTATCTCAGCGTGCGGGACAGCCTGAGCGTGCGCTCGGATCCCAAGCTGATCCCGACCGCGGGCGTGACGATCCCGAACCTCGGGCGGGACAGCTTCGGCGTCTGGGTCGCGGTGTTCAACGCCAACCCCGTCGAGGTCGTGACCTACGAGCTGACGATGACCGTGAGGCAGCAGCGGGGGCAGCAGCCGACGCCCGGCCGGTCGCTGTTCGCGCGACCGGGCGGCCCGCGTTGAAGCAGCGCACCGGCGATCCCTGGATGCCCGCCGCCCGGTACGGGCGAGAGCTGCCGACCTTCACCGTGAACCTGCTGGTCCGCGACGTGCCGCGCGCCGCCTCCTTCTACACGAAGATCTTCGCCGCGACGGTCCACTACGCCGATCCCGATTTCGCGGCGATCAACGTTGGTGGCGTCGAGATGATGCTCCACGCCGATCACACGTACGACAAGCATCCCTGGCACGCGCCGCTCACCCAGGGCGAGCGCCGCGGGCTCGGCGCCGAGCTCCGTGTGCTCGGCATCGATCCGGACGCGGTCGAGCGACGCGCGCGGGACAACGGCGCTGCGCTGATTCAGCCGGCTACGACCAAGGCCCACGGCTGGCGCGAGGTGATGGTGGAAGACGTCGACGGGTATCTGTGGGCCGTCGGCCTTCCCACGACGCCCGAGAAGTGAGCTACATCGACCAGACGCTGCTCGCCGACGAGCGCGTCGTCTATCGGACCGCGCTGCACTGGATCATCTTCGCTCGGGGCGTCTTCGTGCTGCTGGTGGGGCTCGTGGTCCTCGTTGCGTTCTCCCACGTGCCGGTCGCGGGGCTCGCGGTGCTACTCCTCGGCGTGCTGCTGCTGATCCCACCGTTTGTTGCTTACCAGACCACCGAGCTCGGCGTGACGAACAAGCGCCTGATCGTGAAGGTCGGGTTCATCCGGCGGCGTACGCTCGAGCTCCTGCTGCGCCAGGTCGAGGCGATCTCGGTCGACCAGACCCTGGGCGGCCGGATGTTCGACTATGGCTCGATCACGCTCACCGGCACGGGCGGCGTACGCGAAATCTTCCACCGCGTGCGTGAGCCGTTGGAGCTGCGGCGACGCATCCAGGGCCAAGTCGCGTAGAACCAGGCCGCTGAAAAAGGCCCATCTGCTTCGTTGGCGCCCTCGCCGGCGCGCTCACCGTACTCGAAGTACGGCTCGCGCGCCGCCTTCGGGCGCCGCCTCGCATCTGGATCTTTTTGAGCGGCCTATTGCCGTTGCTACCGCAACTGCTACTGCTGCTGTTGTTGCTGCTGGCTGGCGACGTCGGCGGTGTTGGTGACGATGCGATCAGGCGGGCGGGCCGGGATTTCGCGGAAGACCGGGAGGTCGATGTGGCTGAGCTCCTCCCGGAGCGTCGAGACGACCTTGCTGGCGACGGCCTCGGTCATGACCTCGGCCTTCAGCGTCTCCTTGGCGACGCCGCGATAGATCCCCTTGTTCGGGGGGACGTCGTCGTAGTGACGGCCGTGGCCGACGACGACGTAGCGGTCGTCCACCGGCCGGTTGTGAGTCGGATCGAAGGGCACCCAGCCGGCGCTCGGTGAGTGGAACTCGACCCACGCATGGCTCTGCGAGGGCTCGCGCTTCTTGCGCTCGATGTGGAGGTAGCCGCTGACGTAGCGACAGGGGATGTCGCGCAGGCGCAGGAGCCCCAGCATCAGGTGCGCGAAGTCCTGACACACGCCGCCCCCGATCTTCAGGAAGTCCTCGGTCGTCGAGTCGTACGCGGTCACGTTCTTGCGGTACTCGAAGTTCTTCTGGATGTAGGTGCCCAGCGCCAGCACATGCTCGCCGATCGACGCCGTCGCCGCCAGGCCGATGGCGCGGTGCGCGGCGCGCAGCGCCGGCGTGAGCTTCACCGGGCCGCCGAACTCGAGGAAGTCGCGCAGGGTGTAGGAGGGGCCGTCGGCGGCCGGACGCTCCTGGAGCGAGTCGATCGCCACGCTCGGCATCCGGGTCTCGACCAGCGAGCGTGCCGACACCGCGATCCGGTCGTGAAACTTCGTGATCGTGAAGTGGTGGGTGAGGTTGTCGTTCCAGTCGCGGTAGCGGTGTACGCTGGTCGGCGGGCCGACCGCGAGCTCGAAGGACGCGACCGACTGCTGGGGCGTCGTCTTGGGCTGCACGCGGAGCTCGAGGAACGACTCGCTGATGAACGTGTCGTACTCGAACGAGAAGCGATGCTCGACTTGCAGATGCATCAGGTCACGAAGTACTGGGTCGCGATCGCGTCGTGGGTCTTTGCGAGCTCGCCGACCACGCGGTCGAGCAGGCCGACGAAATCGCCCCGGCGCATCTGGGCCTCATCGTCGTAGCGCAGGTCGGCGTGCAGGCGCCCGATGATCCGCGCCGGCGAGGTGAGCTCGGCCGTCCCGGAGATCGCCGCCAGGTACTCGCGCACGACCGAGGCGCCATAACCCAGCGACCGCGGCGAGTCGGCGTCGAAGAGCAGGAAGCCGATCACCAGATTGGGCTCGAGCCGGGCGCCGTAGACCCGCCGGTAGTTCTCGAGCGACGACAGCCCGCGCAGGAGCGTTCGCCACTGCGTGTAGTAGAGCGGCGCGTCGCCGCGCGCCTCCGCGGCCAGCAGCGCCGGGAGCTTGGCGCGAAGCACGAGCGCCGAGCGATAGCTGCGCTCGAGCGACTCGCCGAGCTTGAGGAAGCGCCAGCCATCGTCGTGGGTCGACGTGTGCTCGATCGCCCCGACGACCGTGAAGATGCCCTTGTGCACGGCGCCCAGCGCGTCGCGGAAGGCCGGAAGGTCCGGCATGCCCTTCTTCTCGTAGGCCTCGACGGCGCGGAACACGTCGTTCAGCGCCAGGAACACCTCGACCGTCAGCGCCTCGCGCACGGATCGCGCGTTCTCGCGCGCCTTGCGGATCGAGAAGTTGATCGAGTAGGCGTTGGCCTGGTCGGTGAAGAACGCATAGAGGTAGGGCACCGAGAGCGGCGCGAACGGCGTGATCTCGCGCGTGAGCTGCGCCGAGGGGAAGATCTCGAGCATGTCCTTCCACGCGGTCTGGGCCAGATCCTCGGCGAGCCCCTGCGTTTCGGTCGAGAAATCTTCGGTGACCAGGAGGAGCCGCGTGATGTTCTCGGCGCGCTCGAGATACCGGCCCATCCAGTAGAGCGAGTCGGCGACGCGGGAGAGCATCAGGCGTTCTTTTCGGCGAGCACCCAGGTGTCCTTGCTGCCGCCTCCCTGGGAGGAGTTGACCACGTACGATCCCGGCCTCAGCGCGACGCGGGTCAGGCCGCCCGGGAGCACGCGGACCGAATCGCCGTAGAGGATGAACGGCCGGAGATCGATCCGGCGCGCCTCGAACTTACCGCCGGTGTAGGTCGGGTGCGACGAGAGCTCGACGAGCGGCTGCCCGATGTAGTTGCCGGGGTTCTTCTTGACCTGCCCGAGATAGGCGTCGATTTCCTTCTTGGCCGCGAACGGCCCCATCAGCATGCCGTAGCCGCCGGAGTCTCCGGTGGTCTTGATCACGAGCTCGCGCGCGTGGTCCTGGATGTAGGCGAGGTCCGGCGCGTTGGCGCCGAGATAGGTCGGTACCTGGGCCAGGAGCGCGTCCTCGCCCAGGTAGTAGCGGATCAGCGCCGGCATGAACGCGTAGACCGACTTGTCGTCGGCGACGCCGGCGCCGGGGGCGTTGGCGAGCGCCACGTTGCCTTCGCGATAGACGTTCATGAGGCCCGGCACGCCGAGCAGGCTGTCGCGGCGGAACGTCAGCGGATCGATGAAGTCGTCGTCGACCCGACGGTAGATGACGTCGACTTTCTGTTTGCCCTGCGTCGTGCGCATGAAGACGTAGTTATCCTCGACGATCAGATCGCGGCCCTCGACCAGGGTCACGCCCATCTCGCGGGCCAGGAACGAGTGCTCGAAGTAGGCCGAGTTCGCCATGCCCGGCGTGAGGATCACCACGACCGGCTTCTCGCTGAACCGCGGCGCCGAGTGCACCAGGGTGTCGAGCAGCAGGGTCGGGTAGTCCTTGATCGGCCGGACCGGGTAGTACTTGAAGAATTCCGGGAACACGCGGTTCAACGTGTTCCGGTTCTCGAGCACGTAGGAGACGCCGGAGGGGCAGCGGCAGTTGTCCTCGAGCACCAGATAGTCTCCGGCGCCGTTCCGGATGATGTCGGTGCCGACCACGTGCGTGAAGATCTGGCGCGGTGGGATCACGTTCAGGAGCTCGCGCTTGTACTCCTTGCGCGAGAGCACGATCTCCGCCGGAATGATGCGGTCCTTGACGCACTTCTGCCCCTGGTAGACGTCGAGGATGAAGAGATTCAGCGCCGTGACCCGCTGGACCAGCCCCGCCTGCAGCCGCTCCCACTCGCGCGAAGGGATCACGCGCGGCACGAAGTCGAACGGGAAGATCCGTTCCGTGCCTTCCTTCTCGCCGTAGACGGTGAACGTGATGCCCTGGTCCATGAGCGACAGCTTCTGCAGCCGCTCGCGCCGCTCGATCTCGCCCTGCGTGAACGATTCCAGAATCGAGACCAGGGGCCGGTAGTGCTGCCGGGCGGTCCCGTTCTTGTCGAAGGCTTCGTCGAATGCCTTCTTTTCAGGCACCCATTTCACGCGGCAAGAATAGCATTCCGGCCGTGGTGGCGACGCGCCGGGTGATCCGGGGTTGGCGCTGAAACGTAGTCATGGTAGTGAAGGTCGATGGCGACGATCGGCGCGGATCTCGTCAGGCAGATGGCTGCCGGTGACCGGGACGCCTTCTCTGTCTTCTACGACCGCTACGCGCCCGTGGTGTTCCCGTTGATCCTCCGCATCGTCCGCGAGCGCGCCGACGCGAGCGACGTCCTCCAGGAGGTGTTCTGGGAGGCCTGGCGCGACGCTCAGGGCTATGACGCTTCGCGAGGCAGCCCCGAGGCCTGGATGGTCATGCGCGCGCGCACCCGCGCCATCGATCGCATCCGGTCGACCCGCCGTCGGGGCGAGACGTTCGTGGCCCCGCTCGACGAGAACCTCGCTGCGGCGCCGCGCGATTCGGCGCCGGACGCCGCCGAGCGCGCGTCAAACCGCGGGACCATCATGACGGCGCTCGATCGGCTGCCCGAGGCGCAGCGCGAGGTCATCGAGCTCGCGTACTATGCGGGGCTCACGCAGACGGAGATCGCCGAGCGGATCAAGCAGCCGCTGGGCACCGTGAAGACTCGGATCCGTCTCGGCCTGGAGCGCCTGCGCGAGATGGTGAAGGCACCCTCATGAACCAGATGAATCACGAACCGTACGAGACGCTCGCGGCGACGTACGCGGTCGGCGCGCTGGACGGCCAGGATCTGGTCGACTTCGAGCGCCACCTGGCCGGCGGCTGCGACGTCTGCCAGGCTGCCCTGCGGGAGTCGGCGGAGACCCTGGCGACCCTCGCGCGCTCTCGGCCCCCGATGATCCCGCCGCCGGCCGTGAAGGAAGAGCTCTTGCGCCGCATCGTCGCCGCGCCCGCGCCGCGTCGCGCCACGCGGCCGCGCCCGCTCGTGTGGGCGGTGGGAACGGTCGCGGCGGTGATCGCGGGCGCGGCGTTCACGGGCGCGTTCGTCGCGACCCGCTACGAGGCCAGGCTGGGCGTGATGGCGCGCGAGTCGGCGGCCCTACGCGCGAGAGTCGAGCACGAAGAGGCCGCGCTGCGCGAGCAGCTCGCGGTCTACCGGAGCGCGGCCGACCTGCTCCGCGATCCCCAGGCGCAGGTCGTCACCTTGCGCGGCCTGGGACCGAGCCCCGCGGCGACAGGGCGAGTCATCTGGCATCCTGCCAACGGCGGCTATCTGTTCGTCGCCAATCTGCCGTCGGCTCCGGCGGGCAAGGCATACGAGCTGTGGACGATCGGCGACGCGGCGCCGCAGCCCGCGGGCCTCTTCCAGGTCGACGCGTCGGGGCGCGCGGCCCATCGCATCGCGCCGGCGGAGGGCGGTAAGCCGGTGAAGGTGTTCGCGGTGACGCTCGAAGTCGAGGCGGGGGTGCCGAAGCCGGAAGGCCCGATGGTGCTCGCCTCGGCTAAGTAGCGCGGCGGCGTCGCGCTGCGTGCAGCACCGCGACGATCGTCATCGCGTCCTTGATCTCGTCGCGCTCGACCATGCGCACGACCTCGTCGAATGGAAACGCGCGCACCTCGATGAACTCGGTCGGATCGGGCGGGCGCTCGATCGGGCGGAGCCCTTCGGCCAGATAGATGTTGGCGGTCTCTTCCACCACGCTCTTCGACGTGTGGCAGACGCAGAGCTTCACGAGCCGGTCGGCTTCGTAGCCGGCCTCTTCGGCGAGCTCGCGCTGCACGGCCGCCTCTTCGCTTTCACCGGGCGTCATGGCGCCGGTCGGCATCTCCCAGTAGAAGGCGCCCGCAACGTAGCGATACTGGCCGACCAGCACGACGGTGGCCGCGTCGAGGAACGGCAGGACGCCGATGCACGGAGGACACTCGACGACGCCGTAGATCGTCGTCAGACCGTCGGGCAGCGCGACCTGATCCTCCCGCACGCGGATCCAGCGATTCTGATAGACGGGCCGGCTCGTGAGCGTGCGCCACGGAGTGCGCGCCAGTTGTCGACGATCTGTCACGACGCGATGACCTCCTGCCGTCGAGCGGCGGGTGGACTGTAGCACGCGGTCCGCGCGAGCGGAGGTATACTCGGCCCATGCCGCTTCCCAAGCCCGTCGAAGCGCTGTGGACCGAGCTCGAGGCGGTGCGCGCCGAGATTCTCGCGGAGGCCGACAGTTTGTCGCAGGCGCAAGCCGATTGGCGCCCGAGCGAGAAGGACTGGTCGGTCGGCGAAGTCGTTCATCACTTGACCATCGCGGAGATCGCGACGGGCAAGCTGACGACGAAGCTCTCGAGAGAGGCCGAGGCTTCCGGCCGGCCCGCCGGCTTTCCCGCCGATTTGACGGCGTTTGCGCCGATGCCGCCTGCGCCGCCCGGACCGGCCGACGCGCCCGCGGTCGTCTGGCCCGAGTACGGCCGGCCGATCGCCGAGCTGCTCGCGACCATGCGCGCCACGCGCGAGCGCAGCCGTCAGTCGATCGACAAGCTGGCAACGCTCGATCCACGGCCGCTGACGTTCAAGCACTTCCGCTTCGGCGATCTCGACCTCTCGCAGTGGTGGCAGCTGCAGGCCCATCACGACGGCCTGCACCTCGCGCAGATCCGCGAGATCAAGCGCGCGCCGGGTTTCCCGCGCGCGTGACAGTCGGACGCCCGTGAAGGTCATCCTGCGAAACCCGCGGCGCGAGGTCGACGTGGCCGGCAACCGCCGCGTGAAGGACATCCTCCGCGAGCTCGACATCATTCCGGAGACGGTGCTGGTCATTTGCGGCGACGATCTCGTCACGGCGGACCAGGTCGTCCGCGAGGGCGACACGATCGAGCTGCGGCCGGTGATGTCGGGCGGCAGCGAGCGCGCCCCATGAAGTGCCGCAAGTGCGGAGAGCCGGCGGTGCTCGAGCTCCGGCGCCACAACGCGGCGTTCTGCACTCCGGACTTCCTCGAGTTCTTCCGCAACCAGGTCCGCGAGGCGATCCGCAAGCACCGGATGTTCACGCGAGACGAAGCCGTGCTGGTCGCCGTCTCCGGCGGCAAGGACTCGCTCGCGCTGTGGGACGTGCTGATCGACGAGGGCTATCAAACGACCGGCCTCTATCTCGACCTCGGCATCTTCGACTATTCCGTCGAATCGAAGGCCAAGTGCGAGAAGTTCGCCGCGGCGCGCGGCGTCCCGCTGATCGTGAGCGCCGTCCGCGACGAGGTGGGCGCGCCCGTGCCCATCATCAAGGAGGTCACTCGGCGGCCGCCGTGCTCGGGCTGCGGCCTCTCCAAGCGCTATCTGATGAATCGCGCGGCGCTGGACCACGGCATTCCCGTCGTCGCGACCGGTCACAATCTCGACGACGAGGCCGCCACGCTCTTCGGCTCGGTCATGCACTGGCAGACCGACGCGCTGCCGCGCCAGTCGCCCGCGCTGGCCTCGACCCATCCCAAGCTGGCGCGTCGGGTCAAGCCGCTCTACCGGCTGTCGGAGCGCGAGACGGCGGCCTTCGCCTTCTTGCGAAAGATCGACTACATCGTCGAGGAATGCCCCTTCGCGAAGGGGGCGACCTCGATCGCGCACAAGGAAATCTTGAACCGGATGGAGGACGCCTCGCCGGGCGCCAAGCACAACTTCCTCTTCGGCTTCCTCGATCGCGCGCGCCCGGCTTTCGAGCGCGCCGAGGCGGTGGAGCTCAACGAGTGCGCCCGGTGCGGGCAGGTGACGACCGGCACGATCTGCGCGTTCTGCAAGCTGGCCGATCAGGTCAAGCGTCGAGTGGCGCCGTAGCAGGAAGCCCGGGCGAGCCCGGGCGGGGAGAAGAGCATGCCGACCGTCGAACGCAACGGTGCGTCGATCTATTTCGAAGAGCACGGCCGCGGGTTTCCGATCCTGACGTTTGCGCCGGCGGGCCTGCAGTCGACCATCGAGGTCTGGAGCCGCCCCGCGGCGCCAATCAATCCCATCTCTGAGTTCGCCGGCAGCTTCCGCGTGATCGTGATGGACCAGCGCAACGCCGGCGGCCGCTCGCGCGGGCCGATCAGCGCGCAGGACGGCTGGCACACCTACCGCGACGATCACATCGCCGTGCTCGATCATCTCGGCATCGAGCGCTGTCACCTCTACGGCCAGTGCATCGGCGGGTCCTTCATCATGAGCATGCTGAAGGCGCAGCCACAGCGCGTCGCCGGCGCGGTGCTCGCGCAGCCTATCGGCCGCGTCGGCGCGATGGCGCCCGGCCGGTCGGCGCGATTCAACGCCTGGGCCGAGACGCTCGGCGACCATCCCGAGGCCACGCCCCAGGTGCTTGACGCGCTCCATCAGAACCTCTACGGGCCGGGCTTCGTCTACAGCGTGGACCGCGCGTTCGTCCCGACCGTGCAGACGCCGTGCATCGTGCTGGCCGGCAACGACGAGGCGCACCCGCTGCCCATCTCGGAAGAGGTCGCCAAGCTCTTGCCCAAGTGCGAGTTCATCCGCGAGTGGAAGCAAGGCCAGGCCCTGGCGGACGCCAAGCCCCGCATCAAGGAGTTTCTGACCAAGCACACGCCCGCTCGCTGACGGGCCGGCCGGGAGATCTCAGGATGAGCGCGAAAGTCGAGACGACCTTCCGCGGTGACACGAGCCAGCTCGAGCGCCGGATCTCGATGCGTGAGAAGCTCACGCCGGCATACTTCGAGCTCGAGCGCGAGAAGATCTTCCGCCGCGCGTGGCTGCCGATCGGCCACGCCTCGCACGTGCCCGAGCCCGGCAGCTACTTCGTACGCGAGCTGCCGGTGCTCAAGACGTCGCTGCTGGTCGTTCGCGGTCAGGACGGGAAGATCCGCGCGTTCCACAACGCGTGCACGCACCGGGGCAACAAGCTCGTGCGCGCCGGCGAGGGCTGCCGCAAGAGCTTCGCGTGCGGCTTTCACGGCTGGGTGTTCTCGACGGAGGGCGATCTGCGGCTGGTCACCGACGAGCACCAGTTCAGAGACCTCGACAAAGGCGCGCTCGGGCTCAGACCGATCCACACCCAGGTATGGGAGGATCTGATCTTCGTCAACGGGGCCGACGAGCCGCACGAGTCGCTGCGCGAGTGGCTCGGCGAGATGTTCGACGAGTACTCGGGCTACTTCGAGCAGCACGAGCGGGTCGCCAGCGTGCGCATCAATGTGAACAGCAACTGGAACCTCGCCGTGAACTCGTTCACGGAGGGCTATCACACGCTCTACCTGCACCGGAACTCGGTACCCGACTATCAGGGCGGCAAGATCAATCCGGACCGCCACCGGCCGTTCATGCAGCTGTTCAAGCGCCACCACCGCTACTCGGCGCCGGCCAATCCCGACCATCGCCTCACGCCCGCCGAAGCGCTCGCGATCAAGTACGGCAAGCGGATCATCCCGGCGTTCGGCGGCGAGATGCCGGCGCTGCCGCCGGGCGTGAATCCCTCGCGCTACGAGCACTGGGCCTTCGACGTCGTGCAGCTCTATCCGAACGCGGTATTTCTGTTCGGCAACAACTGGCACATCGAGATCTTCTTCGGCCCGAGCGACGTGGACCACACCGAGGTCGTCCAGGACCTCTACTACTACCATCCTAAAAACGCGGGCGAGCGTCTGAGCCACGAGTTCTTCCTGAGCCGCGGACGCCAGGTGTTCCTCGAGGACATGAACACGCTCGAGGCCCAGCACGCGGTGCTCTCGTCGGGTGTGCTCAGCCATCTGCAGCTCTCGCAGCAGGAGATGAGCCTGATGCACCACTACAAGGTCTCGCGCGAGATGCTCGATGAGTGACGCGCTGCTGCCCGAGGCCTTCGCCGATCTCCGCCACCTCGGCGAATGGATCGTGCCGACCGAAGAAGGGCGCCACAAGAAGAAGATCGCGGTCGACATCGAGACCGCGCGAAGCTTCTACCGCACGGTGTTCCCGCGGCTGGAGGCGATCATCGAGCACCTCAACGGCGTGGCGTGGGAGACGATGGGCCCGGCCGACCGGAACCTGTTCCTGCTCGGCGCCATGTGCATGGAGCTGAGCCACCCCGTCGAGCTCGGGTGGCAGACCACCGACATCGCGGACGCCTTTCCGACGAGCCGCGTGGAGTTCCTGTCGGAGTCAGCCGGCTACTAGGCGCCCTCGTCGCGGCTCAGCGCGGGGCGTTCTCCAGCCACCACGGATCGCGCGCTTCCGGGATGGTCTGCACGAGCACGTTCTGCACCTCGCCGCCGACCTTCTCGGCCCGGGTGATGTAGATGTTGGCGAGAACGTTCTGGCTCTGCGGATCGAACCGGAACGGGCCGAGCGTCGAGTCGAACTGGACCTTGCGAAGCGCCTGCAGGAACGCGGCGGTGTCCTCGACGTTGCCGTTGACGCTCTCGAGGGCTCGCGCGATCACATCGCCGCCGATGTGGCCCATCTGCACGAGCGGGTCCATGTAGCCGAGCTTCTGCTTGGTCGCCTCGACGAACCGGCGGTTGGCCGGGAAGTCGAGAGCCGGGATATAGGTCGCGATCTGGTACGCGCCGATCGCCGCGTCGCCCATGCCGCCGAGCCCGCTCTTGCCATCGAGCGTGGCTCCCCAGTTGGCGAGCGTGAGCTTGTCCTTCAGACCGTACTCGGCGTAGGTCTTCACGAACCGGATCGCGTCGATCCCGGAGTAGACGATATAGACCACGTCGGCGTCGCTGCCCGCGCGACCGATCTGGGTCACGTAGGTGCCGAAGTCGGCCGTGCCGAGCGGCGCGAACACTTCGGCGAGCACCTTGCCGCCGGACGACTCGAACCCCTTCTTGAACATCTCGGCGTGCTCACGGCCGTAGGCGTAGTCGCTTCCCGAAAAGATCGCTTTCTTCTTGCCGAGCTTGTCGTGAAGCCACTTGCCCATGTAGTACGAGCCGGTGCCGCCGGGCTGGAACGTCCGGAAGATGTACGGGCTCCGCTGATCGCGCGTGAGCCCGCCCGAATTCGCCATCGTGATCACCAGCGGCACCTTCGCGTCGTGGACGGCGCCCCGCACCGCGTAGGCAACCGCGCTCGAGACGATGCCGGTGAGCACGGCGACCTTCTCCTGCTCGATCAGCTTGCGCACCTTCGTGAGCCCGACGTCGGGCTTGGCTTCATCGTCCTCGACGACCAGCTGTACCTCGCGCCCCGCGATGCGATTGCCGCGCTGGTCGAAGGCGAGCTTCATGCCGACGAGCTGGAGCTCGCCGAGCACCGCGAACGGGCCCTTGAATGGATACAGGACGCCGACCTTAATGGGCGTCTTCGCGGCAGGCGTCTGCGTCCAGCCGGTCGCGATCCACGCCGCGGCGAGGCCGGTCGTGATCGCCAGGACTACCAGGAGCTTGCGCATAGATCCTCCTCGGAACATTGCGGGGCACGCTGCGGCGGCGCCGCGCGGGCGAGCTTACCGGCCCGCCCCGCACGGCGCCGAGGACGCTGCTACGTCGTGGAAATCTCGCGCGCCGGAACCGCGATCACCGGACAGTCTTCCAGCACACCCCGCTGGTCAGCCTCGGCGAGCACGGCCTGGATCGTTCGCACGAGCTGGCGCGCCGCATCGACGCTCAGCTCGACGGCGACTCGGGCGCCCGGGCCCATGGCCTCGTTGACAAAATCGATGTTGAGCGCGTGCTCGAGCGGCAGATCGTACGGATGGTCGTACGACACGTTCGCCTCGCGCACGTCGAACCACTCCGGGCCGCTCTTGCCGCGGCCGAAGATTCTGACCTGCTGAGCGATCATCGTGCACATGCGCTCGGCCTCTCGCTCAGCGCAGGGTCCGGTCGGTGAAGGCGAAGAGCTTCTTCCAGCCGTCGACCGCCTGCTCCTGCCGGTACGCCCCGCGGTCGTAGTAGAAGAAGCCGTGGCCCGCGCCGTCGTAGCGGTGGAACTCGTAGTTCTTGCTGTGCTTCTTGAGCTCCGCCTCGTGCTGGTTCACCTGTTCCGGCGTCGGCGCCTTGTCGTCGTTGCCGAAGAGGCCGAGAAGCGGGGCCGAGAGGTCTTTCGTGTACTCGATGGGCGCGACCGGTTGATTCGGCGTGAGCTCTTCCTTCGACATTACGACGCGGCCGCCCCAGCAATCGATCACGGCGTCGAAGCCCTTGAGCCGCGAGCCGGCGAGAACCGCCTGGCGGCCACCCGAGCAGGTGCCGAAGACGCCGATCTTCCGGCTGACGTACGGCAGCGAGCGCAGCAGCGCGTTCGCGCCATCGAGATCGCCGAGCACCCGCGCATCCGGCGCGCCGCCAGCCGCGCGCACCTTGGCGCCGACGTCTTCCGGCGTGCCGTGGCCGTCACGGAAATACAGATTCGGCGAGATCGCGACGAAGCCATGGTGCGCGAACTTGCGGGTGCACTCGCGGTACCACTCGTCCCAGCCCGGCGCGTGATGGATGACGACCATGCCCGGGAATGGACCGGCGCCGAGCGGCCGGGCGACGTACGCGTTGATGGTCTCGCCGTTGTGCCCCTTCATCGTGATGGTCTCGGCGATCATGCCTTCGTACTGATCGGTCTGGTACGCGTGAGCCATTGAGCCTTCCCTCCGTGTGCGGTGTAGTGAAGCGTCCTGTTTCGCGCTCGCCTCGGGATTCCTAGCCGAGGGATGAGATGCCGCTGATGTTGTAGAGGCGCGCGCAATTCTCCCAGAGGATCTTGCGGCGGACCTCGTCGCTGAACGGCAGCCCGAAGAACTGCTCCATCGCCTCGGGAAACGCGCCGTCGGAATGCGGATAGTCGGTCGACACGACGAAATAGTCGGCGCCCATCTTGTTCACGACGTCGACGGCCGGCTCCTCGTCCACGTCGAGGGCGATGTAGCACTGGCGCTTGAAATACTCGCTCGGCGTCAGCGTGAGCTGGTGCTCGCAGCCCGGTCCGAACTTCTCCCACTGGTCGTCGAGCCGCCAGAGCCACCAGTAGAGCCAGCCCGCCGTGCCCTCGAGGAAGGCGCAGCGCAAGCGCGGATGACGCTCGAGGATGCCGCCGGTCGTCATGCTGGCGATCGCGCCCATCAGCTCGACTGGATTGCGGATCGCGTGGGCGATCGGATGGAAGTTGGCGTGGCCGACGTAGCGCCGGCCGGCGTCGTCCTTCAGGGATGTGTTCCCGGTCGGATGAAATCCGATCGGCACGTCGAGCTCCTCCAGCGCGCTCCACAGGGGATCGCAGGCCTCGTCGTGCAGGTGCTGGCCGTTGACCGGATTCGGCGTGCCGATGACACCGACAGCACCGAGCTCCCTGACGCACCGGCGCGCCTCGGCGATCGCCTCGGGGATGTTGTGCATCGCGATCTGCGCGGCGAACTTGAGCCGCGACGGCTTGGTCTGGCAGTAGTCGTACGCCCAGTTGTTGTAGGCGCGCGCCAGCGCCGCCGCGTAGTCGGGCGCGAGATCGTCGTGCATCAGGATCTGGCGCCCGCGCGTGCCGTACATCACGGCGACGTCGACGCCCTCGATGTCCATTGCCGCCAGCGTGGACTCGGAATCGAAGCCTCGGCCGCGAGCGACCTGGAAGTGAGGATGCCGGGCGCGGCTCCGCCGTCGCAGCTCGCGGCTCGACGTGGTGGCGCCGATCGCGTTGGCGTGCGCGGGGATCGCGAGGCCCTGGACCTCCATGCCCATGATCGTGTCGGCGTTGCCTTTGTCTTCCGCGTTCTGGGCGCTCAGCGTTCGCTGCTGTCCTCCGAAGAACTTCGGCGGGTTTGCCCGGTGCGGCCCTTCGAGGTAGCGGGCCCAGAGATCGTCGGGCTCCATCATGTGAAGGTCGCTGTCGAGGATGAGATAGCCGTCACGCGCCATATCGCACCTCCCCAGGGCGCCGATTATGCCCAGAAGGGCACGCGAGATAAAGGGCTCGCCTGACAGGTCTCCGCTTGGCGCGCTTTAGAGGGTTCACCCGATTGTTCGACCTCGGGCCTCGCAGGCACAGTCAATCGAGCCGACTGAACACCCTTAACCGCTGATTGGGGGTACTCTCATGACCCGCCTGCTGTACGCCGCACGCTCACTCGCGCTCTGTCTCACGCTCGTGTTGGTCTTCGAGCCTGTCATGGTCGCGGTTCAACCCGCCTGGGAGATCGGCTCGGCCTTTGCGAAGGGACCTGGGGGGTCCGGTGGCAGCGGCGGCAGCGGTGGCAGCGGTGGAGCGGCCGGCAGCGGCGCCGCGTCTGGTAGCAGCGGGCCCGGTGGCGGTTCGGGCGGCAGTGGCGGTGCTGGCGCGGCCGCCGGGGGTGCCGGAGTCAGCGGGGCCGCGGGTCCCGGCGGCGGCGGCGCGGCGGCCGGTGCTGGTGCGGGCGGCGTCGGAGTTAGCGGCTCGGCCGGCGTCGGCAGCGGCGGCGCAGCGGCCGGTGTAGGTGCCGGTGCCGGCGGAGTGGGTGTGAGTGGTTCGGCTGGCGCAGGAGGCGGTGCGGCAGGTGCGGGGGCCGCGGGTGGCGCCGGGGTCAGCGGCGCTGCTGGGCCCGGCAATGGGACCGGGAACGGCGGGCAGGGTAATGGGAGCGGCAACGGCGGGCACGGTGGCGCCGGTGGTGCCGCCGCGGGTGGCGCCGGTGGTGCTGCCGCAGGCGGGGCCGGAGTCGGCGCCAGTGGCGCGGCGAGTGCCGGCGGCAATGCGGCCGGAGTCGGCGCCAGTGGCGGGGTCGGGGTAGGCGCTGGCGCGGCCGGAGTCGGCGCTGGCGTCGGTGTCGGGGTCGGTGCGAACGGCGCGTCGAATGGTCCCGGCGCGCCTGGTCCGAGCGGCAGTCCGGGAGCCGACGGTGTCAGTGCTGGCGGCGCGAGCACCGGCAGCAGCGCGCCATCGGGAATCGCGCACCGTAAGCCTATCGACACGACCGAACCGGAGCGCTCGGCTCAAGCCGCGGCGAAGGGCGCCGCAGAAGCGGCGCGGCTCGCAGCGCTCGCCGGAGAGGCAGCTCGGCGCGCCGCCGACACTCAGGGCGCCGGGCAGTCTCCGGCGCGGGCCGAGGTGCTGGCCACGATCGCGGAGTCCTCGAAGGAGGCCTCGCGAGCGGCAGCCGATGCATCACGCGACGCCGCGCGCGCGGCCGCGGCTGCGGCCCGTGCCGCGAGTTCGCCGTCGCAAGACGCCGCGATCATCGTGCAGCAGGAGAGCAATCGCGCCCGCGACGCGGCCGAACGCGCCTGGGAGGCCGCCGACGAGGCGAAGGACCGTTCAGGTCTGGTCGCATCGGGTCCGGCGGTGCTCTTGACGTCGTCGACTGGATTTTTCCAGGGCATCCGCCGCAGCATGCAGGCGGAGTCGAGCTTCCAGAGGGGCAGCGTCCTTCTCGAGGAACGCAAGTACAAGGAGGCGCGCGAGAGCTTCGCCGAGGCGACGTTGCTCTATCCGGAGCACGATCAGGCCAGGGCGATGCTCGGATGGTCGGAGTATTTCGTCGGCGATTATCGCAGCGCCGTCGTGACGTTCAAGAGCGCGCTCCGACGTCAACCGACATGGGAGGGACTCCACAACGGTCTGGGATGGAGCCGGCTGCGCGCCGGCCGATATCAGCTGGCGGCCGCGTCGTTCCGCTCGGCGCTCGACCGCAATCCGGACTACATCGACGCCTCGAACGGTCTGGGCTCGGCGCTGTTCGAGCGCGGTAGCTACGAGCTCGCGTTGCCGTCGCTCCAGAAAGCGCTCGACGGCTCGCGGCGCTTCATCGGGGCCGAGCCTGCCGAGGTCACGACCCTCAGAGGCAAGGTGGCGTGGAGTCTCTACTATCTCGAGCGCCATCGTGAGGCGCTCGCGATGTTCATCCGAGCCAGCCTGGCCGCGCCCGAGTCTTATCAGTACCAGGTCGGGATGGGATGGTGCTATCTGAAGCTCGGTCAGAAGCAGGACGCGCGGGCGGCGTTTCAGCGGGCGGCGAAGCTTGGGCCGAACGACGAGGCCGTCCGCGAAGGCCTGCGGCGCGCGGGACTCTGATCGTGATCTCGGAGCCGCGGCCCGAGCATCCGCATCGCTGCACCGCCGGCCACCGCTGGCAGCACACCGGACCGGCGGCGCTGCAATGCGTGATCGCTGCCTATGATTCCGTCACCGGCGATCTGCCGTTCGTGCCGGCGTCGGAATGTCCCGTGTGCTGCGGCCGGCAGGACTTGCTCGTCAGAGAGCTGCATCCACACTACTGCAACCTGTGCGACGGGGACTGGGATCACGAAGGCGTGTGCGTCGACAGTCTCGCCGCGTACTGTCCGTGGTGCTTTCCAAAGACCGATGCAGAGCCGGTGCCCGGCGCTCGGCGCGGACCCCATTTTCACTACTGTTCGGAGTGCGGGCACAACTGGCAGCACGACGCCGCCTGCGCGGCCCCGCTTCGGGTTGCGCTGCCGGAATGTACGGCCTGCCTGGCCGCGACCGCCGAGATCAGCGAGGCGCCGCCGCCGGAGCCCGAGCTCGTGCTGCCGCTGCCTGTGCGTCTGCCGCGCGCGGTCGGTGGCCGTGTCTCGCGGCTGGCGCGCCCAATAGGCATCGCCGCGGCGGTGCTGCTCTCGCTGCCGATCCTGTACACGGGCTACGTGTCCCTCATGCGTCCCGCGGTCGATGGCAGCAGGTCCGCTACGAAAGCAGCGCCGACGCCTGCGTCGATCGCTTCGCCGCCGGCCGCTCCGGCGCCGACCGCGCCGAGTCGAGTCGTCCCGGCGCCGCCGACCGCCGCACCGGCAGTCGGCGCCATCAAGCCCGAGCCCGAGCCGCGCGCCGCCAAGGCTCCTCCGGCGCTGTCGACGGCGACGGTACCGAGAGCGGAGGAGCGTCGCATCCCGCCCCGCGACAGTCCCGGCGAACTGCGCGCCGCGCGGGCGGCCGAGCAGCGCGCGGCGGACGCACGGGTGGCCCAGCAACGGGCCGCGGACGCGCGTGCAGCCGAACAGCGTGCAGCCGAACAGCGCGCAGCGGAGGCGCGCGTGGCCGAGCAGCGTGCCGCGGACGCGCGGGCGGCGCAGCAGCGCGCTGCCGCCGCACGACCGGCTGAGCAGCGCACGCCGGATGCGTCACCGCGGAGCGATGCTCCGCCCGTAGCGGCGCGTCCGTCCGCGCCCGACGCCGGCCGAACCGACGATACGCGTCCGAATGTCGTGACGCCCGCGCCGCCGAAGCGCTCCGAGGTTGCGGCCCAGACCGCACCCCCGGCGCAGGCGGCCCCGCCAGCCGCCGACGCGAGCGCCGTTCGGCCGACTCCGATGGTCGTGAATTTGCCGTCGATCCCGGGGGCGCCGCCGTTCGGCGGCCTCAACGGCGGCAGCGGCCGAGATCCGTCGCTCGACGGACACCCAAGGCGCGTCTTGCGGTAGCATCCGCTCGGTTTGCGCCAGCCCCCGGCGGCCCGGTAAGATGAATCATTGTTCGTCTCTCCTGGGAGGTCGCCATGCGGGATGCCGTCATCGTCGGGGCCGTGCGAACTGCCGTCGGCAGAAAAGGCGGAAAGCTGTCGGGCATTCGCCCGGATGATCTCGCCGCGCTGGTCCTCAAAGATCTGGTCGCCAGGCTCAAGGTCGATCCCGCCGAGATCGAGGACGTCATCCTCGGGTGCGTCGATCAGCTCGGCGAGCAGGGCTTCAACATCGCGCGCAACGCCGCGCTGATCGCGGGCCTTCCCGTCGAGGTGTGCGGGACCACCCTCGACCGCATGTGCGGCTCGGGTCAGCAGGCCGCCAATTTCGCGGCGATGGGCGTCATGTCCGGCCAGTACGACGTCGTGATCGCCGGCGGCATCGAGCACATGACGCGGGTGCCGATGGGGTCCAATGCCGTGGGGCCGGGCGACGGGCCGCTCTCGCCGAAGCTGCAAGAGCGCTTCAACATCGTCCCGCAGGGCATCTCCGCCGAGATGATCGCGGAGAAATGGGGGCTCAAGCGCGAGGAGCTCGACGAGTTCTCCGCGCAGAGCCACGAGAAGGCGGGCCGCGCGATCGCCGAAGGACGCTTCAAGCGCGAGATCATGCCGGTGACCTTGCCGGACGGATCGGTGTTCGACACCGACGAGGGAGTTCGCGTTCCGGTCAACCGCGAGAAGATGGCGACGCTCGCACCTTCCTTCAAGTCCGACGGCGTCATCACGGCCGCCAATTCCTCGCAGATCTCCGACGGCGCCGCCGCGCTGATGTTCATGTCGGCCGACCGCGCGAAGACGCTCGGCCTCAAGCCCCGCGCGCGCGTCGTCGCCACCGCGCTCGCCGGCGTCGATCCGACCATCATGCTGACGGGCCCGATTCCGGCGACTCAGCGCGTGCTGCGCAAGGCCGGCATGACGCTCGACCAGATCGACCTCGTCGAGATCAACGAGGCGTTCGCGTCCGTCGTGCTGGCGTGGGAGCGCGAGTACCATTCGGACATGCGCCGCGTCAACGTCAACGGCGGGGCGATCGCGCTTGGTCATCCGCTCGGCTGCTCGGGCGCCAAGCTCATGACGACGCTCCTGCACGAGCTCGAGCGGACGGGCAAGCGCTTCGGGCTGCAGACAATGTGCATCGGCTTCGGTCAGGGCATCGCGACCATCATCGAGCGGCTGTAGCGCCGCGGCGCGGAGGAGACATGGCCGGATTTCGTTGCGCGAAGTGCGGGAAGGTCGCGATGGCCCAGAAGATCTGCTGTGGCCGTCCGATGAAGCGCGCCTGATCCAGCCGCACGGCGGCCAGATGGTCCAGACTCTCCCCAACGACTACCGACTCGCACGGACCGTCATTGCTGCAGAGCTAGGGCCCGCCCGCATCGCGGAGCTGCATCGACCGTTTCCACTTCTCGACTGGCTCGTGATCGTCGCGCTGCCGAGCGCGTTCGTGGGCCTGGCGCTGGCGCTCGGTCGGCTCCCGCTCGGTCTTCCGTGGCTCGCGTGCCTCGTCGCGCAGGGGTTCTTGATCCAGGCACTGGCCTACTCGGTCCACGATCTGTTCGTGCACCGGCGGGTCGGCGGTAAGCGCGCCGGCTACGTCGTCGGCGTGCTGTTCGAGCTGCCCATCCTGGCCAGGCGCACGTGGTACGCGCTCTACCATCTGGATCATCACGACCAGATGAACACCGACGTCGATCCCGAGGAATACAAGCAGGATCTGGACACGCGCTGGAAGAAGGTGGCGTGCCTCACGCTGCCCGGCCTCTTTCTCTTGTTCGCGCGCAAGCTGCGGTCGCCAGACGATCCGTCGACGAAGATCGAGATGGGGCCGATCAAGGCTCCAACGGATGCGACCCTCATGCGTCAGCTCAGGCAGGAGCGCCTCGTAGCGGTCGGCGGCCTCGCGGTCCTGGGCCTGGCCACGTACGTGTCGTGGCCTCTGGTGGTGTTCGGCTACGTGCTGCCGTTCGTGATCGTCACGCCGATCGCGAGCATGTGCCGCCTGGTGCTGGAGCACGCCGAGAGCGATCCCACGAACGTGTTCAGCTGCGGGACGTTCTACCGGACGGGGCTGGTCTCAGGGCCTCTGTTCTTCTGGGACGCGGGCGATTGCCACGTCGTGCATCACATCTATCCCGCCATCCCGTTTTACAGGATGCGCAGGGCCGTGCGACTGATGCGACCGGTCCTGGTCGGACACGGCGCACGCGAGCGACGTTCGTTCTCGGGTCTGCTCTACGGGTTCTTCGTGAGGAACGAGCGGCACCGGACCTTGTGGTCCCGCTAGGGTCGGCGAGCGGCTGCTAAACGACGGCCAGCGCGTCCTGGATCGCCGAGTCGAGCTCGCCGGGCCGCACCGGCTTGAAGAGGCACTTGCGGATCTTGAGCGTCTTCAAGCGACCGTGGTCCTCGTCGCGTAGCCCCCAGCCGGTGATCAGCAAGATCGCGATGCCCGCGTCGACCCGGCGCAGGCGCTCGGCGACCTCCCAGCCGTTCATCCCGGCCATGCCGAGGTTCGTCAGCACGACGTCGAAGCGCCCCGGTCCGTAGGCGTTGAGCGCGGCGCCGCCGCTGGCGGCGGCCGTGACCGTGTGGCCGACGCTCCTCAAGATTTCCGTCAGGGTGCCGAGGACCTTCGGGTCGTCGTCGACCAGGAGCACCCGGGCGGGCCGGCGCGCCCGCGGGAGCGCCGCATCAGGCTCTGAGCCGACGGGCTCTCTTGCGACGGGGAAGGTGAGCGTGAAGGTGGCGCCGCGCCCGGGCTCGCTGTCGACGCGGATGTCGCCGCTGTGCCGACGGACGATGGCGTAGACCATCGACAGGCCGAGCCCCGAGCCGCCCTCGCCCTTGGTCGAGAAGAACGGCTCGAAGATGCGCCGACGCACCGCTTCGGGCATCCCGACGCCGGTGTCGGTCACCGTCAGCACGACGTTGCAGCCGGGCTCGCCGCGCGTCGACACCGTCAGTGTGCCGCCGTCGGGCATGGCGTCGAGTGCGTTGAGGAGCAGGTTGGTCATCAGCTCGGTCAGCGCCGCCGGGCGGCCGTTGATTGTCTCGATCGTGCCCAGGTCGAGCCGGAGATCGAGCGGCCGGTTGTCGCGCGCGATCTTCTCCTCGAGCCGCGGCCGGATCATCGCCACCGCGTCGTGCACGCTCTGGTTCACGTCGACGCCCACCGGCGGGCCGTCCGGGCGCAGGCGCGCGAACTGCTGGATGCGCCGCACCGTCTCGGCGCCGTCCACCGCGGCCGCCTCGACGACGTTGAGCGAGCGCGCGACGAACTCGGAGTCGCGCAGGCTCTGCTTCATGAGCTGGGCGTAGCCGAGGATCGCCTGCAGCAGGTTGTTGAAGTCGTGCGCGATGCCGCCGGCGAGCTGGCCCAGGGCCGTGAGCTTTTCGGACTGGTGCAGCTGCTTCTCGACCTCGCGCTGGGCGGTGATGTCGCGGACGATCGCGATCAGCCCGTCGAGCCCGCCGTGGCGCCCGCGCAGCGCCGAGAGCGTCACCGCCAGCTCGACCGGCCGCGGCTGGCCCGCGGTGGCCGTGGTCTGGAACTCGTGGCGCGGCGTGCCGTCGGTCAGCCGCCGCCGCGCTTCGGCGTAATCGCCGCGAGGCAGCATGTCGGTGATCGGCCGGCCGATCGCCTGCGCCGCGCTGTAGCCGAAGATGCGCTCGGCCGCGGGGTTCCACTTCTCGATGCGGTCGTCCGGCGAGACCGAGATGATCGCTTCGCCGGCCGACGAGATCGTCTCCTCGAGCCGCTGCTTGGTGTCGGCGATCTCGCCGTACAAGCGAGAGTTGCGGAGCGCGATCGCCAGGTACTCGGAAAGCATCTCGAGCAGCTCGCGCTCGCGCGGATCGATCGCCCGGCGCGTCGACCGGTTGTCGATGACGAGGTGCCCGAGCGGGCCCTGGATGTCGCGGATGACGCACGCGACCACGAGCGCGTCGTTCTTGTCGACGCCGGGCGGCGGCTCGGGGAGGATCTCGACCCGGTCGTAGCCCAGCGCCGCGCGCAGCTGCTCGGTGACCGCGGCCGTCAGGTTCTGCGGGTCGAGGTGGCCGACGATCGTCCGCGAGATCTCGCGCAGGATGGAGAGCTGCGTGACGCGCAGCGACTGCTCGGTAGCCTCCGCCTCTTCGAGCTCGCGTGTCTTGGCGGAGAGCTTGCGCATCTCCTCGACCAGCCGCGCGACTTGCCCGCGCGTGCCGAGATCGGCCTGGCGGCGCACGAGCGCACGGTGCACGACGTCCTCGAGATCCTGGCGCGAGAAGGGCTTGATCAGGTACTCGAACGCGCCATGCGTGAGCGCGTGGCGCACCGTCTCCAGCGAGGCGTACGCCGTGATCATCACGACCTCGATGGAAGGATCGGCGCGCTTGACGTGGCGCAGGAGCTCGAGGCCGTCCATCTCGGGCATCTTGATGTCCATGATCACGACGTCCGGCTGGAAGCGCCGCAGCAGGTCGAGGGCGGTTCGGCCGTTCTCCGCCGTCTGGATGGCGTAGCTCGGCTTCAACAGCATGCGCAGCGACTCGCGGGGCCCCAGCTCGTCGTCGACGACGAGCACGCGCCCAAGCGCGTTGGCGGTGACGCTCATGAAGTGGCGAGCGGGAGCGTCACCAAAAAGTGGAGCTCGTGGCGACCCTGGCGGACGGCGAGCTGTCCGCCAACCGCTTCGACGAGACGCTGGCTCACCGCCGGGCCGACGTCGATCAGGCTCTCCTGGACCATCTGCACGGGATCGAACACGCGATGGAGCTTCTCGGCCGGCACCGAGGCGGTGCGGGAGCCGACCAGGATGCGGACGCCCTCGCCGCCCTCGCGCTCGGCGTGGCGGGCGACGGAGACGGAGACGCGCGCTTGATCCGGTGGTGAATTGTGTGCGAGATACCAGATGAGGTAGGAGAGGGCTTTACGGAGCTGCGCCGGATCGATCTTCACGACCTGCGGCGTCGTCTCGCGGGTCACGTCGAGCTGCAGCGGCCTGGCCGGCACCTCGTCGACGAGCTCGATCGCGGTCACCACATCGTCGACGACGGTGTGCACGTCCACGGTGGTGAAGTTTAACTCACCTTCTGTTACCAGTCCCGCAAGTTTCTCGAACACCTCGACCAACCGGCGCACGTCCCGACGGACGACGGACGAGAAATGCCGACGGAACTCGGGGTCGTCGTAACGCTCACCGATGAGCTCGATGAAGGTGTTGATCGACACCAGCGGATTCTTGATCTCGTCCGCGATGCGCGCGACGACGCGCGTGAGCAGCTGAGTCTGCTCCACCTGCCGCTTTTGGGTGAGGAGCTCCTTCTGCGCCGTCAGATCTTCGAAGACGAGCACGGCGCCGAGCGGCGCTCCGTCCTCGCCGCGCACGGGATAGGTGGAGACCTCGAGCCAGAGACCGCGGAGCGCGAGCTGGATCTCGTGCCGGCCCGCCGCCCGTCCCGTCCTGAGCGTGTCGAACAGCATGTCGCCGAGCGGCGACGGGAGCGCGCGCAGATCCTGCTTGAGGACCTCGCTGGCCGACAACTGTAATATTTCTTCGGCCCGGCGGTTGATCGTGCCGATGCGCTGGTCGCGGCCGATCGTGATGACCCCGCTCGACATGTGGGCCAGGATGCGCTCGCTGAATTGCTGCTCGCGCTCGAGCTGGTTGTGGAGCGCGATGTCGCGAATGGCCGTGGCCAGGTGCGAGGCCAGATCGAAGAGCGTCTCGGTCTCGCCGCGCCGATACATCGAGCCGACGACCGGGTGTCCGACGGTCAGGATCCCGACCAGCTCGCCGTGGGCAAGCAGCGGGACCGCGAGTACGCTCTGCAGCAGCTTCAGCTCGCGGGTAATTTCCGGATCGGTCAGCTCGTGCAGCCGCGCCGGGCGTCCCTGGGCGGTGAGCCAGCGTGTCAGGCCCTGCCCGGCGTGCAGGCGTACCGATTCGACGATCGGCCGCGCCAGGCCGCGATGGGTGGCGACGCGATATTCCTGCGCGTCGGCGTCCGGGAGCAGGAGCGCCATGCGGGTGGGCCGGACGAGCTCGCCGATGGCGTCGAGGAACATCTCGAGCGCCCGCGGCATGTCAAAGCCCGCGGCGAAGGCCCGCGTGAATTCTTTCAACACGCGGGCGAACGCGGCGCCCTCCCACGGCTCCTCAGCGCTGGCGGTGACCCCCCGCGTCTCGGGCGCCAGGCTCGAGCGGAGCGCGGTGATCTCACGGGTCAGGCGGAGCTTGTCGATCACCCGGCGGAGCACGATGGCGAGCTCGGCCTGGGTGAACGTCGCCGGCAGCGTGTAATCGGCCGTCTCGAAGTCGTCTGCGGTCCCGCCGATGGCGACCGAGAGGGCGGAGGGAGCGATCTCGCGCACCCGCGCCACGAATGCCTGGGCGTCGCGCGGCATGCCGATCCCGCCGCGCAGAACCACGTCGATCTCGATCAGCCGGAGCGTTTTCAGCGCCTCGGCGTCGCTTGGCGCTGCGAAGACCGCATGGTCGCTGAGCGCGGACACGAGCCGCGCCCGGAGCGCTTCGTCGGACGTGACGATCAGGACGGTATTCATGCCGACACCCGCGCGATTTCCGGAATGGCGAGCGGAAAATCGACTGTGAAGACGGCGCCGCCGGCGTCGCGGTTCGTCACCGTGATGCGGGCACCGTGGGTCTGGGCGATCGAGGCGCAGATCGCCAGACCCAGTCCCGTGCCCCGCTCCTTGGTGGAGAAGAATGGGTCGAAGACCCGCTCGAGAAGCTCCGGCGGGACGCCGGGACCAGTGTCCACGACGGCGACGATAACACGGTCGGCCGTCGTCGCGGCCTCGACTCGCACCATGCCTTCCGGCGCCGTCACCTCGTGCGCGTTCATGAGGAGATTCAAGAAAAGCTGCTCGAGCTCGAGATGATCGGCGAGCACCGTGCACGGCGAGTCGCCGATGGCCACCGACAGCACGACACGTTTCTCGGCGAACACCGGTCGCATCGCCTCGACCGCGTCGCGGACCGGCGCGCGCAGGTCGATCGGGTGGTGCGGCCGCTCTCCCGGTCGCGACAAGGTCCGCAGCCGATCGAGCAGCCGCTCGATCGACGCGATCTCACGGCCGACGACCCGCTCGAACTCCGCCACGAAGCGATCGTCCGCGCGACGGCGCGGCATGAGCTGTGAGAACGCCTTGACCGCGGCCAGCGGGTTCTTGATCTCGTGGGCGATTCCCGACGCGAGCATCTCGAAATACGCGAGCCGCTCGGCCCGCTGCCGCTCGACTTCGAGCGCTTTCAGCGGCGTGAGATCGCTGAACACCGCGACGGCGCCCAGGACGGCGCCGGCCTGGTCGTGCAGCGGCGACGTCGCGCAGATGATCGGCCGGGTCGTCACGCCATCCGACAGCTGAGCCTCGGGCTGCGTTCTGGCTCCGCCGCCCACGATGGTCTCGGCGAGCATTCCGCCCACGCATGCCGGCAGCACACTGAGCGGCTGGAATCGCACGCGCGCGACCGCCAACCCCGTGAGCTGCTCCGCCGCGCGGTTGAAGAGCGTGACCTGGCCGGTTGCGTCGACGGCCACGACGCCGCTCTCGATGGTGGAGACGATGTTGTTCAAATGCTGGTTGGCCAGCAGCACCTGCGCGTACAGCTGCGCGTTCTTCACCGCGACCCCGGCCTGGTTGGCCAGCGTCATCAACAGATCGAGATCTTGCGGATAGAAGGGATCACCCGCGAGTTTGGGCCCGACCACGATAGCCCCGATGACGTGCGCCTCCGACACCAACGGCAGCACGAGTGCCCAGTTCAGTCGCGCCAGCGCCGCATGCAATCGCTCGCGCTCGCTGGTCGGCCGCTCGTGCGCGATCTCGTCGGTCAGCAGCAGATCTCTGGTCTGGTCCAGCGCCTCGATGATTTCGTCGGGCGCCTCGGTGGGCGTATCGAACTGGCTCTGCGCATGACGCTTCTCAGCGATCGCCCGCCTGAACGGCGCGCCCACCTCGGGCGCGGCGCCTCTGAGGTACACCGCCGCGCCCTCCGAATTCGTCGAGCTCGCCACGGTGTGGTTCACGAACTGCAGCAGGACCTCGAGATCGAGCACGCGCGTCAGCGCGCCGCTCGCCTCACGCAGCGTCCGCTGATAGTTCACGCGTGTGCGATAGACGTAGCGGTCGAGCAGGCGCCCCGCGGCGTCGCGCGTCAGTGGGATCAGGAGACCGACGACGACGATGGCGACGACAAGAGGCACGAATTCGTCAGCGCTGAGGTGATCCGTAAGCCTCGGCCAAGCCAGCGCCAGCAGACCGCCGACCGGGAGAAGGGATACCGCGACCGCGAGCGTAAACGTCAGACCCCTGTGAACCACCACGCGCACGTCCATCAAACGGTGGCGGATGATTCCGTGGGCAATGAGGACGACGAAGGTGAGCGCGCAGAGCGGACCAATCCAATTGTAGCTAGTGATGCCCGTTAAGAACGGAAGGAGCAGATTCGCAGCAATTCCACCGCTGGTACTCAGCACAAAGCCCAAGGATAAATAGTGGAGTTGCACACGAGCCAGGCCACGAGGCCGTGACCACTTCGATATGAGGACGAGCAAGGCAATCAACCAGGCGAGTACGAAGTACGCCGCATAGACCGGGTAGAGGCTGCCGGTTTGTCTAATCGGCCCACCCGACGTTATTGATGCGTCCTTCACCGTGAGTTCGGTGGCAAAAGAAGCAATCGCGAGGAGCGCCCCGATCGCGAAATTCGTCGTGAGCGCCCACGGTGCGAGCCACGGCGTCGGAGTTGGATAGTAACGGACGAACGCGAGAAAGGCGGCGGGGATCAGACTCGCGCCGGCGAATGCCATCCTTGCCCAGAAGAGTGGATTTGATCCGGAATAGAAGAGCCCCACTCCCAAGATCCAGATAGCGCTAAAGAGAGTGAAAGCCCCAAAGGAGCGGTTCGACGGGGCTTCTGGAGAGGCACGCCAGACGAGAATTCCAAGACCGACGACCATGAAAGACACAACGTATAGCGAGAGATGGATCATCTAGCCGATGGCTCCAACGACAAGCTTGGGAACTCCACCTCAGCGACCGTCCCACCATCGAGAATGGATCGCGGCAGCAGCGCCAACCGTGCGCGGTGAAAATCGGCGATCTCCCGGCAGATCGACAAGCCTAGGCCGGTCCCCGACGGCTTAGTAGTAAAGAAAGGATCAAAAATCTTTGGACGAACAGTCGGCTCGATTCCGATACCCTCGTCAAGCACCCGCACGATAACGAAGTCTTCGCCCGCTCTGCCCTTGAAATGATCGGCCTCAATCGTGACGATGCCTCCATCGGGCATCGCTTCGACGGCGTTTCTCAAGAGATTTACGAAGAGCTGAACAAGCTGGCCGGGGTCACCCTGAATCTTTGGCAGTTCATCAGGGCATCGCAGTTCGATCTTCACCTGCTGCTCATGTGCAGTCGGCGAGTGGATGGCCACAATGTCGTGAAGAAGCGGCGGTATTGATACGACGCTTAGCTTGCCTCCCTCGCTTGGCGCCATTAGGCGGAGACGGTCCGCCAATCGGACAATGCGTGCGACTTCCATCGGAAGAAGCCGGACAGCAGTGTCTCGGTATTCAGGGTCGTCGAAGCGGTCGGGGAGCATTGAAATCAGGTTCGAGATGGCAGCTAGTGGATTACGAATCTCGTGTGCTATGCCTGCGTAGAAGCTCGCCATGATAGCCAGATGCTCAACCCGCCGCTGATTTCTCTCCAAGGCCTTAACAGCGGAGAGGTCTGTCACGACTACCAAAGCTCCAGACACTCGCTTTTCATCATCGTGAAGGGTAGCCGTCGACAGGATGACGTGCAGAGTCCCGCGGACCACATGATCAATCGTCACTTCAACTTCACGTGGATGCCAGCCACCACTGACTGCCAGCACCAGCGCCCAGCCAACCTCGGACGGCAACACGTGAATGAGTGCGCCTTGGTACTCATCGCTCAGATTCAGTAACTTCGTCGCGGCCGGGTTGAAGCTGGTAATTCTGCCTGCGACGTCAATAGCTACCACTGCCGAATCGAGCGACTCCAGCAAACGCTCTGAATATTCGAGCATGTGGATGCGCTGTCTATAGAGAAGCGCGTTGTCTAGTGCAATTGATGCGAGATCCGCGAGAGACTCAATGAAGACAAGATCGTTCTTGAAGTACGCATCTCCGCTGCGCCGCGGGCCGGCTAGGAGGATGCCGAGCAGTTGGCCTCGGCGCCCCAGCGTGACGAGAACTTCAATTCCTGCGGCGTGCAATGCAGAGTGCGTCCTTCGCGCACTGATGTCTTCGGCCGACGGATTCACAACAGTCACCGACGTCGTGGGCTCGCTGGCGCTAAGAGCAGCTAACACTTCGGGGGCAAGTGTTGGAGATGAGCCTCCCGAAAGTCGTTCGAACGCGTCAGTCTCGAATGACTTCACGAGGAAAGTAAAGGATTCTGGAACCAGAACCTCTGTGAGAATTTGTTCAAGCTCAGATGAAAGCTCGGTGGGTTGCATCAGGCGGCTAAGGCGACGGGTCGCACCCCTCAGGGCGAGCGGCTGATCGATTCCACGGTAGAGATATGGGTCTACGAGACGACTAATGAATCGTTGAGCAAGATGCAAGAACATAGCAATGGCAATGACGGTGACAATCACAAGATTGTGATGCAGAGAGAGCGCTTCGATTTCCCAGCTGGGGGATACCAATCTTGCGCCTGCGACCAAAGCCACTGAAGCGATCACCATCGCGACGGCGTAGGCAAGGCCCCGGCTAACGAAGATCCTTAAGTCCAAAAGACGATGGCGGATGATTGCATGCCCAACCAACGCCACCAGCGGAAGGATGAAATATGGACCGAACCAACTGTAGGCTGAACGCCCCGTAATTAGCGGGAAGACAAGATTTACGCTAAGAGCACCGACTCCCAAAATCAGCAGGCCGGTACCTAGATACTGAAGCTGAGCCCTTTCTTGACCGCGTGCCTGCCGCCACTTCGCCAGGAACAGACCGAGAGGAAGAAGGCAGCCGACGAGCATGTACAGAGCGAAGATCGGGTAGAGCAGCCCCGGTTTTCTCGTGGGCCCCGACACGCCGAGTGAAACGTCATGGACAAGAAGGGGCGTAGCGATCGAGAGAACGGCAAAGACTACGCTGGCGGACAGGGTCAATTGAAGGAGTCGCCGTGGAGGCCAGTTCCCCGGTGAGGGATAGTTGTGAGTGAACGCTAAGAAAGACCACGGTATGAGACTTGCGCAGGCAAAGGTGGTGCGACTCCACAAATCCAAATTGGTGTTTGTGTGCAAACCAGCGATGCCAAATACCCAGCCAGTTAATGTCAGCGTGTAGACCGTGAACCAGCGATTGACTTTACTTTTGGGTCGGGCGCGAAGGACGTAGAGTGCGAGGACTGTCAGTAGCGCTCCGATTGCGAAGAGTGAAGGCGGTATCACTATCGCGGGAGCTAAGCTGGCGCACCTACGATGAGCACTGAGTGCGACCCGCCAATGCTTTGAGAGTGAATTAGCACGTTGCGTACTCTTCCTTGTCTCGAAACGTTTGGAACGTAGTCAAGATCGCACTCAGGATCAGTTACTCGGTAGTTGATGGTTGGTGGGATCATGCCGTCGCGAATCGCAAGGCACGCCGCGACGACCTGGATCGCGCTGCTGGCCGCAAGGGCCTGGCCGCACATTGATTTGAGCGAAGACACAGGAACGTTCCAAGCGTTTTTGCCGAACGATTTTTTTATGCCCGCCGTCTCAGCAGCGTCGTAGTCGATCATCGAATTGCCGTGAGCGCAGATATAGTCGATGTCACGCGGTAGCAAGTCGGCGTTCTGGATCGCAAGAGTCATACTGCGGGCAATTGATTCGCCGCTTTCATCAATCTTTCGGAGATTGCCGCCGTCCGAGGCACCGCCTTGACCGAGCACGCGTGCATAGATTGGGGCGCCGCGTAGGCGCGCACTCTCTTCGTCCTCAACAATGACCGCGGCTGCACCTTCAGCGAGCACTAGTCCTGAACGAAGGCGATCAAAGGGCCGGCTTGCTTCCTCTGGCGGACCTTCCCAGGACGAAAGAACGCCTGCCGCCTGACATGCTGCAATCGTGCACTCGGAAAGCGGAGCTTCAGTTGCTCCTGCGATTACCGCGGTGGCAGTTCCGCGGCGAATCTCATCGGCCGCCCAAGCGATCGCATCGAGTCCGGCTACGCACGCGGTCGCAAATGTCATTGTCTGTCCGTGAATAGACGCCGCAGTCGCCACGTGATTTGTAGCCGCATGAGCTGGGAACTCGAGTGATGCCCAAGGTTTGATTTCTCGCCCTTGTGTGAAGCGTTCGAAGTTTGGCTGATGAACGTCCGCCAACCCATTCGTTGACGTGCCAATCGCGACTTTCACTTGCCCCCTGTGCCCATTGAGGCCGTTCAGACCACTGTCTGAACGAGCCATTTCTGCGGCCGCTACCGCGAATTGGCTGAAGCGGCCGGCGGTACGGTATGCCAGATTGGGCATCCACTTCTTTGGATCGAAGCCTGAAACCTCACCAACGATTCGGCACTCAGCCGGCAGCTTCGAGCCGTCGAAAAGCGTTGGGCGACCGATGCCGGAGCGGCCCGCGAGCGCGGCCTCCCAGAACTTCTCGATACCGATGCCGATGGGGGAA
>Ga0209382_10000906_pt1 | contig 47902 bp, 68 predicted proteins | sample SoiMetdeltSBSDD5_FD_187599 | JGI IMG/M metagenome (GOLD analysis project Ga0209382, IMG submission 187599) | Bulk soil microbial communities from a Populus tree surrounding site in Tennessee, USA - Soil MetaG P. deltoides SBSDD5 (SPAdes) (version 2) | ecosystem: Environmental > Terrestrial >...
CATGCTGGAGATTCTCAAACTGATGAACCCGAATCTGTATCAGCAGATTCCGCCCCAATACAGGTAGGACACAATGGCTCAACTGAAGAAACAGCCGGGGCAGTTGTCCCCGGAGGACATGCAGATGGCGGGGGGTCAGGTCATGGGCGGAGCCCGGCCCCGAGGTCCCGCAACGATGCCAGCCAAACCGGGAATGGGCGGCCCGATGCCTCCCGGCCCGGCGCAGCCCGGCCCCTTTCAGCCGATGGCTCAGCCCTCCCCGATGAACCTCGCCACGCCGCAGATGGAGAACTACGGCCCGGGGCTCGGTGACGGCATGGGCATGGTGAAGGATGTTCGCCTGAAGCAGCCCGGGCTCAGTGGGCCTACTCCTCTCCCCGGCCAGATGCAGGGCATCGGCGCGATGGGCAAGGGTCAGGGCGCGGTCATGGGCGGCGGCGGTGGGCAGGGGATGCCCGACGATGTTCTCGCCCGCCTGATGGCGATGTTCCAAGGAAGGGGACAGACCCCCGGAGGTTTCGGTGGCTAAGCTAAGAGCACTCGCGCGGGGATTTGGAGCGGCTGGCCGCTCGTTGGGCGACATCATCGCTCGACAGGAAGCCCTCGCGAAAGAGGAGCGGGCAAGAAAAGCCGCAATCGCGCTAGAGCAGCTTCAGCAGCAGGGGATGATGGACCGCCAGCGGGCGCAGGAACAGAGCGCCCTCCAACGGCAGATTCTCGGCAACCCCCAACAGGCTGAGCGGCTCCAGTCTCAGGGCGTGAGCCTGCCCGGGCTGGACGTGAGTAAGTATGGGCGGTCCCCGGCGGAGCGCATCTCCCCCCTCGCAGAGGAAGTGGAGAAGGCGCAGACGCCGGAGGCGGTGCCATCAGCGCCGGGATTGCTCGGTCGTGCTCAGCAGGAGGGGCTCGACACTAGCTCGATGCCCATCCCCATCCCGTTCGCGGGCGTGGGTCAAGCCGCTGCACGCCCCGACATTCGTGAGTTGATGCGAGCCCGACAGGAGAAGGAGGGGCGCACCAAGGCGGCGGTGGAGGCGAAGATGCGTGGGGAGGAACATATCATCCCCGGCACTTCGCAGAAGGGGAAGGTCACGCCCGGCGGCGAGACGTTGTTCACGGAACTCTCCCCCACCCAGAAGGGGCAGGCCGAGACCGACCAAGCTCTCTCGGGGAAGCTGTCGAAGGTCTACGCTGTGGCGCAGGGGCAGGCCCAGAACATGGTTGAGCGCCTCACTCGCGCCGATAAGGTCGCTACCGCTGGCGCAACTAGCGCCGCTGAGGCTGCTGGCCGCTTGGGCGAGGAGTTCTCCCTGACTAACATGGCCCACAAGGCGCAGTTGGCGGGGATGGTGTCTGCGGCGCAGACGGCCGGTGAGGCCGGTGCAGGCGGTGCTGGCACGGGTGGCGCTAAACCCACCCAAGGTGAGAGAGACGCGGGCGCGATGTTCGTGGCGCTAGTGAACGGCCACGCGAAGGCGCTGGAACAGGAAAAGAAGGGGGCCGTCATCATGCCGGGCCTCACCACTACGTTGACCTCCCCCATCGTGGGCGCGGTCGCGGGTGGGATGTATCCTCCCGGCGCGGTCCAGTATGGGTCCACGGCGCTGGACTTTATCAACACCTACACCCGTTTGATGTCAGGTGTCGCCGCCCGGCCGGACGAAATCGACCGCTACACGTCCTCGCTGTTCCGTCAGCCGAGTGACACCGCGAAGAGTGCGGCGCAGAAGCAAGCAGCCCGCGCTGTGTTCATGGCGGCCGGGCAAATCAAGGTCCAGAACAGCGGCTACGCGGCGGGGAGAGCCCTTGGTCGGGCGGTCGAAGCTGGCAACATGACGCCTGAGATGCTGGCCGCCATCAAGTATGAGCCTGAGATTCTCCGGGGCATCATGTCGGTCATCGACCTTCCCCCAGAGCTTCTCTCAAGGATGAGATAATGGCTGGACAGAAAACCGTCAAGACGCCGGACGGGAGAACCGTTGTTGTCCTCCCCGGCGAAACCGACAACCAAGCTATCGCACGGGCGGCGCAAGCCCCCGGCGTAGAGGGCATGTCTCGTCAAAAGACCCGCGTGATTGTCGGGCCGGGGGGCGAGCTTATCGTTGCTCAGCCGGGAGAGTCGGACGCGCAGGCGCTCGCCGCCTACAGGGGCAAGCCGCGCCTTGGACTCCTCGGGGCTCAGCAGCCGGAGATGGAGTATGCTGCGACCTCACCAAGACAAGGTGCCGCGACGGTCCTCAAGGGCCTCGGGTTGGGCGCGAGTATGGCTATCCCGGGAGTTGGCATCCCCGCTACCGTCGCGCGAGGACTCATCACAGGCGGCTTCGGAGCCGGAGCCAACGAGCTTGAAGGAGACTCCCCCCTCATCGGCTTCCTCCTCAACCAGTTCCCCGAGATGATTGGGAGCGGGATTGCCGCGAATGCTGCACGGGGTGGTGTCCGCACCGCTCTCAAGATGTCTGGCCTCAACCAGACCGAGGCTGAGCGCAACAAGGCCATCGAAGCCTTCATGCGCGAGGCTGACCGCTCCCGTAAGGTGGGTCAGAAGCCCATCAAGGTCGGCCAACAGGGCGTTCCCGCCACGCGCCTAGAGGAAGTGGGCGCGTCCATGCGCGGGAAGGAGCAGGCGAGCCCCTACAAACCCACGGTCGCCACGATGGTTGAGCGTCCCCAGTTGGGGCCGGTCCCACAAGGCCAGCCTCCCCTCGCCTCCTCCACCGTTGGGAAGGACATGCAGACGAAAACGGCTGCATCCCTCGACCCCGGCAAGCTGGACCGGACGTTGGACAACGTAGAGCGCCGGTTCCTCGCCTCACAGGTCTACAAGAGGGGCAAGGACATCTACCAACATCTCGGCATCGCTGAGGACGACTTCATGCGCCTCCCGGATGACGAGTTGATGAAGTGGGCGCGGTCCACCGACATGAAAGCGGAGGACTTTGGCGACCTCACGCGGGCGCTCAAGCGAGATGCCCGGCCCATCATCCGTTCCCGCGCTGCTGGTGAGTATGTCCCACCCGCGCAGGCTATCAGGGAGGGCGACTACCAGTCCCAACTCGCTACGCAGGGCCAAGAGGCCCTCAAAACAAACATCCCCGGCCTCGAAGCGGACCTGAACCGCTATGGAGACCTCGCCCAGATTGAAGGCATCAACGACGCCATCCGCGAAACGCTCGGCAAGGCGTCCGTCCGAGGCGGTATGGCCGGAGCGCAGGGCGGTGCGGTCGCTGGTCGCGCCGGTGGCCTTCTCGGCGGCCTCGCTGGCATGATTGCGAGTCCCAAGAACATCTCCGGTGCGGGCTTCAAGCTCGGCCGGGTGTTCGAGCCGAATAGAATGTTGAATCCGATGAACATCGCCCGCACTGGCGATATTACTGACGACTTCGTGCGCGGCCTGATGGCGCTCATGTATAGTCCTCGGGACGAGGAGAGATAGCATGACACCAGACACCAACGCTACCAACGGCAACCCGACCACCTATCAGGAGGCGAACGTCGGCCCGTGGTGGAGCCGGATTCTCAACAACCGCAACGCGGTTATCGCCTGTGTGGCGCTCTACCTGATGTATTTCTTCACAGGGCTCTACGATACCAGCCTGACAGGGCTGGCTGCTCAAGTGACCCACCTTGAGACCAGCCTCGCGGAGCACAGAGAGGCTGACCGCACCTACAATGCGAAGCTCATCGACCTCCTCACCCGGCTCAACGACCAAGCCGTGGCACAGACCCGCATCGCGCGGATAACGTGCTGGAACAGCGGTAGCACGGCTGCTCAGCGGATGGCCTGCTACGACCAGAAGGTAGACGGCCCACAGCCGGTGAAGTAATGTCCCGCGCCATTGATGACCTCTCTCAGGAGTTCCGACCCAAGGCGGAGCGCCTCCTCGCCAAGCTGGCGGAGGCCGGGCTGTGTGTGATGATAATCGACACGCTCCGCACGCACGATGAGCAGATTGAGAACATCAAGAAGGGGGTCTCGTGGACCCTCAACAGCCGCCACCTGACCGGGAACGCGATTGACCTTGTGCCCTACGCCCAGTATGAGCTTCATGGCCCCGACAAGCTCCAGTGGGACGCGAGTGACCCGGCGTGGTTGAGGATGGGCGTCATTGGTGAGTCCCTCGGCCTCGTCTGGGGCGGGCGCTGGAAGCAGCGCGACATGGGCCACTTCGAATTGAGAACCTGATGGCTGTGAGACGCGTTGACCAGATTCGCCGCCCCGCTGCGTCTGCCTTGTGGGAGGCGGACTCCGAGGAAGAGTTGGCCCCCACCCCCTTCCGCGCTGCGGTTGGCCGTTCCCCTGAGGAGGGCGACTGGGCGCGGGTGGGCAAGAACATGTTCATCTACATGGACACCAAGTGGCACCTTGTGTCCAACCGAACCGCTAGAGAGTAGCCATGCCGAAACTTCGAACCGACTCGCCCGCGCGAACCAAGGCGATTCAGACCTATAAGGACTACACCCCCGACTGGTTGGAGAAGATTCTCAACTTTGTCGTCGGGGACCCCGAGGACCCGGCCTCGCAGGTGACGCAACTGGCGATGCCGGTGCCGATGGTGTCGGCGTATGCCAAGTTCTTTGGCGCGGAAGGGGCGAAGGCTGCACGATTGAAGGGCACTCAGAACGCCATCGAGACGCTGAAACAAGTGGGCCAATCTATTGGTGCCTCGCCCGAACAAATCGCTGAGGCGGTCAAGGTGATGGAGAAGCGCCCTCGCGTAGCGGCGCACACCGCTGTGCAGGAGATTTTTGCGAAAGACCCCTCGATGGGCGCTAGCGGCATCGCCAACTACACCCCCTCCGGCCACGGCATGGGGACGATTGGGCTCACCGAACGCGCGGCTCCTTCGCTCGCGCACAGCACTGCCCACGAGATGGGCCACGCCGCCCAGAACATCGGTGTCAAGAACAACTTTACACCCATGTATAACGACGCGGAGCTACTCACGGGCTACTTCGACAACCCGTTCGAGCGTTCTGCTCGCCGCATCGCGGACAACAAGGTCCCGCTTCCGAGCACGCCCGAGACGGCAGCGGTGTGGGACCAACTGCTCGAACAGATGGGCAAGGTTCGTCGGCCGGGGCTCCCGCCGGTCACGGAACAGCTTCGTAAGATGGGCATTATCAAGTAGTTACAGGCATTGACCAGTGGCGCTCAGCGTGTTATACTGAGCACTTCCCATGCCTACACCAATTCACCGGCTCACGAAGGCGGAGATGGTTTGGCTCGCCAACCATCATTGCAAGGCCCACCGCCACCCCTATCTCACGCACTACAACTGCTACCTCAAGGAGCACCCGGACCAATCACGGGTCGGCTTCCTTGACATTGAAGCCAGCCACTTGACCGCTGACATCGGCATCGTGCTGAGTTGGGCCATCAAGGGGGCGGGCAAAGGGAAACCCATTCTCTCGGACGTGATTACGAGCGAAGATATCACGAAAGCTGGCCTCACCGGGCACGAGGACAAGCGCATCGTGACCTCCCTCGTCGAAGCCATGAAGCAGTTCGACCTCCTCATCACCTACTACGGGAGCCGGTTCGACATTCCCTTCATCCGCACCCGGGCGGTGGCGATGGGGATTGAGTTCCCGCTCCACGGGACGCTCAAGCATCGAGACGCGTATGACCTTGTGAAGCACAAGTTCCGGCTGCTTAGCAACCGTCTCGTGCGGGCGAACAAGGCGCTCCTTGGGAAGTCCGACAAGACCGAGATTGACTGGACCATCTGGCGGGCGGGCGCTCGGGGCAACAAGAAGGCCCTCGCCTACATCCTCGACCACAACGAGAAGGACGTGACGGACCTTGAGAAGCTGTATGACGTAGTGGTCAAATACAGTAGGAAGTATGAGCCCTCTGTCTAGGCCAGACCGGCGGTATGTAGAGGTTGAGTGGGAGGACGCAGCCAGTCCTTCCCTCACCGAGGTCATCTCCGTTGACGACGCGGACCAGCACACGGTCAAGCGCATCGTCACACGGGGCTGGCTGGTGGACGAGAACGACAGCCGCTACCTGCTAGCGGCTGAGTATGTCGGCAACAACGAGTTTCGGAACGGCACCATCATCCCTAAGAGGATGGCTATCTCATGCGAGAACTACGGACCCCAACGGCGAAGGAAGCGTGTTGGGACTGCGGCGAAAGAGTTGGGACCGTTCCCGCTGTCATCTGCGGTGGCGTCGAACACCGAATCTGCACCCTCTGTAGAAACCAATGGCGACCCTTCTGCCCCTCGCTCTGACGTGGGCTAGGTTTGTTGAGCACCTAGACGGGAACTGGATGTGGGAAGTCCCACTCCTGTTCTGGGTGCTGTTCGAGTTGTATGCCCTCGCCACCCGCATCCCCGGGTTCAAGGGGAAGCGGATACCGACCCTCTCGCAGCGGGTGTGGTGGGCCTACGACCGGTTTGCGGGCCTCCCACACGCCGTGCTGGCCGTGTTTCTGGCCCTCTATCTCCACTTCTTCGTCTACCGGAGGCGCAAGCCACCCAAGAGCTAGCCTCTTGCTTTCGCTTTCCCTTCGTGCTAAGCTATCCCTGAGGCTCCCCCCGGTTCTGCTCGCGACCTTGATTGGCCTCGCGGTGGCAGCCCCTCCTTCAGCCGGTGCGGGGAGCCTCTCCACTTCGTCAACCATGTAAAGGATGGTGCTACCGTGAAACGACTCGCTCTCTCTACCCTGTTAGCTGTTCTGACCCTCGCTCCTGCGTCGTTGTGGGCGTGGTCGAGCAACTTCCCGGTCGAGAAGGTGTATCGCGCGGTGGTGTTCCTTCACATGCCTGACCTTGATGAGCAGTTCGAGACGCAGGTCGGCTGCACCGGCACGAGCCTCGGTAATGACTTTGTGGCGACTGCGAACCACTGTGCCGTGGTCCACCCGATGGAAGCGTATGGGAAGGCAATGCAGGTGGTCGAGCAGGACGAGGCCAACGACATCGCCATCCTGCGGTCAGTCGGAGCCATCAACATCCCGGCGTTCAAGCTGGCCCCTCTCCCCAAACCCGGCGCGGACGTGATGACACTCGGCTTCCTCGGGGCTCGCCACACCATGACGTTCTTCCCGGGCACGTTCCAGACCGGCCATGACGCCGAGACCGAGACCGGTATCGTCGCGGGCCACGCCGGGAATGGCATGAGCGGCTCACCGGTCATCGACACCGAGGGGAGGCTCGTCAGTATCCACCTAGGGCGTCTGGACCCAACGATGCAGGGGGATTACACCCTCGCCGCCATCGCTGACTACAGCGCCGCACAGAAGTTGTTCGTCAAATACACCACGTCGAGGGGCGGGGCCAAAGGAGGCAAGTAATGGGACGTATTGGAAAGTTTCTCTCGCTAGGTTTGAAGCTGGTGCCCTACATCGGGGTCGCCATCAACACCATCGAGATGGTGGCTAGCACCATCAAGGAGTTGAGGGGGCCTGCCAAGAAACAGGCAGTCCTCGACGCGGTCACGAAGGGGCTCCCGATTGTTGAGAACCTCATCGACCGGGATGTTGTGAATGACTCGAAGGTGGTTGAGGCGGTTGGGGATTTCATCGACGCCTACGTCAGCCTCCAGAACGCCATCGCTGCGGTGAAGGCGTCGAAGGGGACGGGCGAACCAGTCGAGTAGTTGTAGACAGACGCGCCGAAAAGGAAAGGGCGGGCTAAAAAGCCCGCCCTTTTTTATTGTCTGGAACAATTTCTGCTAGGAAGGGGGAAACCGCGAGCGCCTCGCTCACCGGATAATCAATCCCCATCTCCTCAATCACCAACAGGTGCGTCTTGAGCACCGCGATGATTCTGAACTGGTTCTGGTCATGTCGTGTTGGGACCCGCACCATCTGTCCCACTCTGAAGATTGTCTTTGGCATTGATTTTCTCCTCTACATACTCCGCGCCGTTGATGTTGAAGTAGACGGCGGCTGCGTGGTCCTCGTCCCGGTCTCCCCGGAACCACTGGATGAAGTGGCGCAGGGCGGACTCCCGGAAGCGGTCGAGTTCGGGCTGGCCACTCGCTAGCATCCAGTTCCGGGCGGCGTATTTCTTCGCACCGTTGGTCAGGTGGACCGCCCACCGGCTGAACATGGGGCCGTCCATGATGAGGGAGTATGTCACCTTGTCGGTCGCGGTGTCCCGCACCATCCCCGAGGCGAACGACTCCCTCTTACCGCTGTCCTTGATTGTGAAACGCGGAAGTGCTTCACGTTGACGCCGTGCTTCCTGTTGGTCTGCTTCCTCTTGGATGGCTGTAATGATACTGCCCATTAGAGAACCTCCCGCTTCAGCACGTCGATGGCCTCCTCAACAGTCGGCACGTTGATGACGCTCACTAGGTGATGGAAGATATGGCGTGGCTTGTCCCCAATCCTCACCACCGTCTTACCCCGCGCCACCGCGTAGCCAAACTCGAAGTTGCGGCCGGTGGAGCAACCGTAAAGGCGGTCCACTAACACCAGCGCGTCGGCGGACTCGATGTCGTCGAGGTCAGCCTCGGCCTCGCCGCGAGCCGCGTCGAAGGAGAGGGTCCCCTCCTCCAAGTGAGACTCAATCCACCGGCTCGTAACCTCAATCCCCGCCTTGCGGAGCGCAGAGGCGACCTCTCGGGCCGCCTCCCGCTCGACAAAGGGGGCCGCTACGTAGACGCTAAACGGTCCCATTAGCCAATCACCGGTAGGGCGAGGAGGAGAGCGAGAAGCGCCCCTATCGTTGACGCTACGATGATTAGAATGAAATCTCTCACTGTCATCTGAGCCCCCCTAACCAACCACTCTAAGCAGGACCGACTGGACGAAGCCCGCTACGATGACGCCGCACGCCGCCGCTAGCACCAGCCAAAGAAATTGAACTACTGTCATCTGAGCATCTCCTTAAGTGGTCTATCCACTCCTGATACGTCCCACCGCCGCCGAAGAATTTTCTAATCCTCTCTGACCTTACCTCATCGCAGCCCACACTCTTCCAACCTTCGCCTCGGTCCCGATGGAGAGGTATTCTCCCATCCCCCACGCGGGGTCGAGGGGCAGTTGCGGTATGGGTTCTTCCATGACGCGCTGGCTTAGCTCTAGCGCGTGCTCGACGCTTGCTTCGCTTGACTCTCCGAGAATGCTGTCGTGAATCCATAGCCGCATCGACTCTCCTACCTCGGGGTGGTCATACCAGAGCCGCTTCCCGGCCCGCTTGATGATGGCAGCAGCGGTAGACTGTGGAAGGAACGATACAAGGCGCTTAGCATCCTCGCCAAACGACCAGACCCACTCCCTCTTTCCTCCGTTGTCCTCAGCTTCGAGCAGCGTCCAGTCGAGAACGTTATAGAAACGGTGGATGTAGCCGAAAGGGTTCTGGGCGTAAGCCACCCCCAACGTCCAAGGGTCCACGACCTCTCCACCCTCCGGCCGTCGCCGCTTGGTCCCGTCCACCCGAATCGCCAACTCCCGGTGCCACGCTGGAATCTCAGGGAATAGGTCGAAGTAGAGACCTTGCAGCGCGTGGGCTTTCTTGGGCGTAGGAAATGTCTCAGGATACTCATAGCTCATCTTCACCGCTGTCATCATGTAGTTGGAGCCGTGGACGATGCGCTTCGCGGTGTCGTATGCCACCGGCTCCTCGCCCTTCAGCTTCTTGATGTAGGCTTTGATGTCCGCGTTGGACCACTTGAGGTCAATGGGACGGCCCACGATATGAGAAGCAAGATAGGCGTGAACACCCATCTTAGCAAAGCGAATGTAGTTAGGAGCGCCAGCGAAATAGCCGACGAGGACAGCCTCGATGGCAGAGAAGTCTCGCTCCCAAAATACACTCCCCGGGGACGCGATGAAGATTTCCTTGACCCACTTGGCATACTCACTCCCGCTCCCACGGGGGATGTTTTGGAGGTTGGGGCCAACCGAGGAGAGTCGTAGGCTGGAGGGGTTGTGGGTAAAGGTGGTATGGACCCGGCCGTCTGGTCCGACCGGGAATCCACCCAATACGCGAGGTTTGAACTCACCTTCCACCTACAGACCTCACTCGGAAACCCATCGCATCCTTGCGAGGGGTGAGGAACACTTGAAGCTCGTTCCAATGGTTCGCGCACAGGTCCAGCGTGAGCGTCCAGTCGTCGTCGCCCACCTTAACGGTGATGGTTTTCACCGATTCTAGCCCGCACAGGTCGCAGTAGTGGACCCTCACACTTCCTCCTCCATCACAACCGGTGCGCGTTTCGCACGCTTGACTCTCAGTCTTACCTCGACAGAGACGCGGCGCTCGACCTCTTCAGCGATGGCCCGTTCGAGAGAGGCGGTAATGTTGTCGTGGAACTGGTTCATCACCTTCGCGTGCACCACCTGCTCAACCTGCGCATCGATGTAGCGTTCAAGGTTGCGCTCTAGGGTCTTGAGCATCGCTTGGAAGTCGTGCTTCTCGATGGGCATCTACGGCTCCTTGACCTCAACGAGGCCCCGAAAGGCTTCCTTGATGAGGGTGCAGCCCCGCAGGAGTTTCACAAACCACCCGCCGCCCCGGCGGATGGCGACACAGTTCTCACGGCCCGCGCCCCGCTTGCAGTAGGTGCGGAGCGCCCGAGGCTCGGTGGACTCCTCAAGGTCATGGTGGTCGATGGGCATGTTGCCGATGCCAGCACCACCGCCCGCACCGCCCCGCTGATACTCGCTGAACTGAGCATCCACAGGCATCCACGTCGCCGCCTTGACCCACTCGATGGCTGCTAGCCGCTGGTTGGGACCCAACAACACCGACGACACCCCACTATCTGAGTGGAAGGTCGAGCCAGCCCCGAACATCTGGCAGCCAGCCGCGTAGGTGCGAGCGTCGTCGAGCCAGTCCCCGTGGGGATAGCCGGGGCCAGAGCGGCTGTCGGGCCGGGCGACCTCAGCGTAGCCGGTGGGCTCGTCGCTGACCACGGGGACCCGAACAGCCTCTAACCCATCCGCCCCGTCACGGAACTCGGACAGCGCACGGCACGTCCGGGGCCACTCCGGCTTGCGCTCGGTGTGGAGCGTGACGTAATCGAGGACGTGCGCGATGCGGCCGTTCTCAAGGTCATAGTTGCCGCTGGCCCTCAGGATGCGGCCCTTCCTCGGCACCACCCGGTCGAGGTCCACGCCGTTCTTGGCGGGCTCGTTGCAGGTCTCGACGAAGTTGGCGTTCCAATGCGGCTCCAACAGGCCCATCATACGGCCTACATGGTCCAGCATCGCGTCGGTGTTGAACCCTAGCGTCTGCGTATCCGCCCCAAGCACAACCTCCACCCGCATCCCGACGCTCGCACAGAGGTCGAGGAACTGGTGCCACCTGTTGTAGTTGTAGTCGGGCTGCTTCGGGCTCAGTCGGCCGAGGCCGTTGGCCTTGCCGATACCGTTCTCGTCATACATCGAGAACACCCGGATGACGTTGAAGCCAATCTCAACAAGCTCCAGCAGGACCGGCATGATGTCCTGCCCCACCATGTGGCGGTGGAAGAGGGAGAACGCATCAGCCCCCCGGAAGGGGAACAAACTCCCATCCTTCTGCCGCTTGATAGCCAGCCCATCGATGTAGAGGTCGCCCTCCTCGCCGGTGTGGGAGCCTCCGCCCCCACCACCGCCGCCAGCCGACCCCCGCCGCGTGACGAAGAAGTAGTCGCTAATCATGGGTGTTCGATTGTCTTGAAGAAGTATGGCACGCCAGCGCGGATGGCGCTAGCGCCCGGGTTGCCGGGGAAGAAGGTCTCCCACGAGCGGAGGTTCTCAATCGCGCCATCGCGCTCCTCGAAGTTGCCCTGCTCGTTGAGAGTCACCCACTTGCCGTTCCGCTTGATGCCGAAGCCGCCGAGTGCGGCGACCTCCGCACGCGGGGACATCACCTTCTCCCCGAAGATGGTCGGGGTGAAGTAGGTGACTTTGGTCCCGTCCGTGAGTGGCTTCACTGTGCCACGGTCCTCTTCCCTAAGTAGCGAGATAATCATACACTGCTCCTGAAGCCTTCACTATCAGTGTAGGCTTCTCTGGTTTGGGTTGGTCAGGGAGCGGCGCGTTGTTGAAGAACCGCTCCAGATACGGGCGAAGCGCGGTGTGAGTGGTGTTGGTGAGCCCGTCCTTGGTCCCGAAGCGGAACAGCATAGCGCCGAACCACTCGTGGATGGCGGCAAGGTGCGAGCCTAGCACAATCACCTGCGCCATGTCCGCGTCACTCAGGGTGCCATTCCTGTCGTAGACAGAAAGGACCGGCATCAGTCTGAACTTGCGGGCGGTGAGGCGCTCCGACTCGTCGTGGATGAAGTGCATGAAGTCGTCCCACGACTCGCCTGCGTCCTTGTAGAACTGCGGCGCGAGGATGTCATGGGACTTCAGCTTGGCGAGGACCGACTCCCGCACATGGCGCGAGTCCTGATACACAACCAGCCCGGCCCCTTCCTTGTCAGCGATGGGGCGGGCTGCGTCGATGGCGGCTTCGGCGGTGAGGCCAGCACCGGTATCCTCCCCCGCCCACACCGCGTAGGGAAGGATGACCTTGCGCTCCTTCACGTCGGGCGCGGTGCCAATCACAGCCGCCCACATGAGCCGGGAGCGGATGGGGAGTCGGTTGTTCCCCAGTAGAGGGCTGCCCTCATCGTAGTCGTTGAAGATGAACGGGGCCAGCGTGAAGGCGCGGTCCATAGGCCGCACGTCCTCGACCTTCGGCATCGGGGTGGGAGGGTTCTCGACGTAGGCTTGGAGTTGGCCTACCTCAACCACCACCATTGCCCCGTGCTCAGGCGCGAACACTCGATAGGCACCGGTGTCGAAGTCGAGGTCGAGGAGGCGAAGAGTATCAGGGCCACCGCCTTGGTCGGTGGTATAACCCACCCTCAACCCCGTCCCGAACGGCCGGATGTCAGGGAAGTATTCCTGTCCCACCGTGGGGATGACCCACCCCTTCTCATTGGAGAGGTCCCGAACAGTAAGCCGCTCCCGCCCGACCTCATACTCCATCAACAGCAGCCGCCCCTCGAACAGGACCGGCTTGATGAAGCGGATGTTGGCGCGTTGGTGGAAGTTGAGCGGCAGGTGGGTGCGGACATTGATGATATGCCACAGCCCGTCGTAGTAGGCCGCGTGGTCGTAGCGGGTAACGACCTCACCTAGCGCGAGAGGGACCGGCAGGTCCATCTGAAGCTGCCCGTTCGAGCCATACACGGTGATGCCCGCCCCCGTGGCAGGGCTCGTGAACATCACCAACTGCCCCGACTCCGTGACCTCGAACAGCTTCATGCCGTCGAAGGGGCCGAGGGCCGGGCTGTTGGTGCGGACGCTGGACATGCTTGGGTCCGTGGCCGCGTTGTAGGTGGCTGCCCACAGGTTCTCGTTCGCCATGAGGTCATACGCCCCCTTGCGGGAGACGATGACGCGCTCTGTGGTGCGGAGGTTCAGCCTGACGATGACACACTCCCCGCTGGAGCAGTCCTGATAGACAATCTCATCCTCGTTGAGCCACGCCCCGTTATTCCCGGGCGCGACGGCCTTGCCATCAACGGAAACAGGGCCGAAGCCGTAGACGGCGCGGCCGGTAGTTGGGTGGATGACCATTTATGCTGGCCTCCCGATGTAAGTCCCACCGAGTTTGTCGAGTTCCCGATATTCTAGCACACCTGCGTAGAGCGGGTCAACTTCTCCAAACTTTCGTATCATTTCCTTCACCGCCTTCTCGTTCATGGTCGCACGACGCTCGCCGGTTTTCTTGTCCTTGGTGGTGGGGACCGGACGGCCCAACGCCAATTGGTAGCGGATAAGCTGCTCGCGGGAGGGCTTGAATGGCACGAGGCGAGCAAACCTAATCACCTTTTCCTGTCTGACGACAGGGCAGGCCCCCGCGCAGGGGTTCTGCGGCTTCTTGGCAGTGGGCCGCTTGAGCGTCTTGAAGTGCGGCTTGGTCGGGTTGATGAGCCCGCACCGGTCGCACCGCTTGACACTGGCCTCCACTTCAATTGATATGAGCCCCTCGGTCTCAGCCGGGGCACGGACGAAGCCTTGTGGAGGGTCCCAACGCCTAGCAGAGAGAGGAACGCGTGCTTCAAGTCCCGCCAGAACCTCGGTCTGCTTGGCTGCGAGTTGGACAGCTTTTTCGAATCGAACATCTTGGTCAATGAGAACTCCTACACGGGACATGTGGCGCAGGATGGGGTCGAGGTCGAGGACATCATCCTGATACACCTTCCACAGCCCGACACGTTTCAACTCCCGCTCGATATGGAGGAAGGACCGAAGCTCCACGTCCGCATCGGTGGCGTTGTAGAACGCGGGGCGGCTGTGGGATAGGTGCTTCCACTCCGGCTGGAAGGGGGTGGCGAAGGTAGCAACAAACCCTAGCTTCTTGGGCAGGTCGCTCTGTAGTATATGCCACGCCACCATCCCGTCATGGACCAGCCCGTTGATGGCGACCCCGTTCGACACTATGCGGGGATTGTCAAACCCGGCATTCCAGACAACCTTCTCCCCATCTCCCTCAAGGAGTAGCCGAATCGCAGCCATGTATTCGGGACGCCACGGAACCGACAACGCCCCGAAAGGCTCAAAGGAAAATCCAATCCTCCAGATAGTGAAGGTTGGGTCATCGTCGTCGGAGAGGGCCTCTTCGTCCTCGCCCTTCCCGGGAGTCTCAATGTCATAGGCGAGACGGATGGTGGGGTCGTTGTTGAGGCTGGCTCGGTAACGCTTGGCCCACTCGTAAGCCTCTCCGGGTAGTGGGTCAAGGACGTAGTTGGTAAGCTCAATTGGTAGCCCCTCCCGGGCTATGAGGACGGCCTTCTGTATATCGTTGATGAATGCGGACGACCACTTGCTCATCCCGCGCTCGATGAAGGAGGGGTGAACAGTGGGGACGAGATGGGTGGTGCCCGGGCCGGGCCTCACATAGCCACGGGTGGAGAGGATGCCCTTCCTACCTGTGAAGGCCGCGAGCGGCACATTCCCCATCGGAACAATTACCGAAACGCGGTCTATCAGTCTATCCCAATGCTGCTTACGGCAGTGGTTGATGGCTCCGCCCTCGTAGGGCTGGCCTTCCAACTTGTTGTCAGGCGGGCGGCACCACGTCACGTTCCAGATGTCGAACAAGGAGCGGTCGAGGCCAGCCAACTCTATCAGCCTCGTCAACCTGCCCCCGGCCCGCCCCACGAAAGGTGCCCCCTCCTCCGCCTCGTCCGCTCCACCCGCCTCGCCCACGAGGGCGACTCGGTAGCCGCCACTCGCTAGCTGAGGCCGTATGAACCCGGTCGAGAGCGGGGCGAGAGGGCACCCCACACAGGAGGGAGGCTTAGTTAGCAACCCCTACACCTTCCACCAGCGTGGTGGCGTAGTCGAGCATGTCCTGCACATACTTCACTTCCTTCTCCCAAGGTTGGGGTCCTTGCAGAAGTCGAGATGACGCAGCCAACACTGCGACCACCGCATCGCCTGTGCGCTCCCCGTCCACGCTCTCCAACACGCTCTCCACGAGTGCGTCCACGCCATTGGAGCTAACCTTGTGGGGCTGCGTCACTTCCGGCCCCGAAGAGAGCGCATGAGAATGGCGGGGCCTGAAGGAGCAACTTGCTCCGCCTCGCCCTGCACGTCTCCCACCTTGCGCGGCTCCTCCAACTGGGTCAGGTCCAATTCGGCTGGCTGCATGTGAGCGCATATTGTGCACCCCAACATGCTCCCGCCCTTCAGCACCAACAGCCGCCCGTGCTCCTTGTCGCGTGGGCACACAACCGCGTTGGGATTCTGGATGGACTGCTGCCTGTCGAGTGCGAGAACGAGCGAGGCCCCTTCGAGCCTAACTCTGGAATCTGTGTTGTTAGCCATATCCCTACCGTTTCCAGAAAACAAAAAGTGGGGCTAGACCTCAGTCCAGCCCCACTGCCGAGGGTGCGACCCTTACGCGGGCTACAGTCGCACGCCGCGTCTTACTACTTCCGGGTCGGGTCAATCACATACTTGACCCGAGCGTTCGCGAAGAGAACCTCAGAAGCGATGATGCGCCCGTCCGGGAGCACGTCACCCTTCTTGAGAATCGCCTTGCGCTTGTTGGTCGCGGGGTCGATGGGGAAGTTCTCAAACCCCACCACTTCCTCGCCGGTCTGCTGGTCTTTGGCACGCCAGTCGAGGGTAATCTGGATTACCCTTCCTGCCGCCTGCCGCATCGCAGCCTCATACTCCGCGTTCTTCTGCGGACGCGCCGTCACACCCGCAGCGCGGATGACCTTGGAAGCGGATGACACTTCCATCGGTTCCTGCGTGCGGCGGTTCACGAATTTCTTCACGTTCACGGTGTAGAAGCGGATTTCATAGCCATCCGCCCCGTTACCGTTCTGGACCAGCTTCAGCGGGCCGACCTCGAAGGAACGGTAGCCCTCATCGGTCGCGCCGAGTGTCGGGGGAGTTCCCAACGTGGTCGGAAGCTGCGCCTTGTAGATGAGAGGCTTGCCATCGGGGCCAAGCGCGTCCGGGGGAGCCTGAAACTTGCTCCCCGCGTTGTGCTTGTCCCAATTCATCTGGTCGGGTTCGCGGAGGTTGGTTTGTGCTGAGTCGCTCATTCTCTGGTTCTCCTGTTGTAGTTGTAGTTGTCTATAGACACGCCGATGAGTATGGTGAATGCGATGGTTAGGAACTCCACCATTAGAGCCCCTCGCTTTCCAGTTTCGCGACTGCCTCCCTCTGTCCTGCTTCGGTTATTTCCCAAAAGGCCGGGATGGACGCAGGGTCAATGATGGCGGGCATAGGCGTGTCGGCGTCGAGAGGATAACGCGCGTTCACGTAGCACATGCCCATACCACCAAGGTTGTCCTGCGCCTTTGTCACGAGAATGTGCTTCGGTGACTCTCCCGGTGTAGTCGCCTGCTGCACCATCCGCAGAATGTAACGCATCTCCTTAGGCAAGCGTCCCGTGAGCGCCTGTCCGATGCCCTGCGGACCAATGATGGCCATGCGGTTAGGGTCGGTGCCTTGGTGTTCCCCGAAGGTCCACAACAGGTCCACCCCGTGCTTGTCCGCTAGCCAAGTCGATTTGTGCAACGAGTCGAGTAGGAAGGTTTGCCCTAGCCCATACTGCGATTCGTTGTTCGCCCCGATGTTGCCGAGGCCCGCGATGTTCACGCGGTAGATTTTCATGGCCCCAATCTGCTTCCCCTGAGCAGCTTCGTCGGCCATGTGCTTCAACAGGTGCTCCCCGATGGACGTGAAGGAATCGAAAATGACGAGCCCAACATCATCGGGAAGGGGGTTGCTCACCGCGTCGTTGAGCCACACCCACGGATTGTCACCCTCCTTGTAGTAGCGCGATTCGACAATCCCGCGCTCAACAAGGGGGTCGATGGATGCGTGCCCACCGAAGTCCGGCGAGAACAGCAGGGTGCGCTTGCCCGTGGTGCGTTTCACCATCTTGGCCCATTCGCCCCCCTGCGTTGTCTTGCCGGAGCCTGAAAGTCCGTAGAGTCCTAGGATGCGTCCCATTGTCATGGAAGGAGAAACACACGGATAGCGATGAGCACGACGCCGAACAGCAACACGCCCATCACACTCAACGCGAGCAAGCCTACTAAGATGTCGCTGAGAACTCCTAGCACGTCGTTTTCCTCGTCCATTGTCTCCTCAACACAGAAACCGGCGGAGGGGTGCTCGGACATGCGCCGAGGCCCTTCGCCGTTTGTTCGCCGCTTTGCAGCAGCGAGCAGATTTCCCAACATTTTGGCCAGAACAGTGAGTGTAGCACGGCGGGCCAAAACGGTCAAGCCCCAACCGGTGGCGTTGTGTTGGCCTCCTCCAACTCTCCCTTGTGCCCTATCACCACGTCCGCCCGGCGAATCTTCTTGTCGCTGTAGACATGCGCGTAGGCCGGTTGCTCATAATCGAGCGGCTCGCCAATCTCATCACACTGGCCGAGCAGGTAGAGTGGTCCCCCGACTCGTCTATCGGATGTATGGAACCACAACTCCTGCCCGGCGAAGCGAACGCGGCGAGGGGTCACTGAACAAACCCCAACAGCACGAACAGTAGAACTAGCAAGAGCAGCACCAGCGCGGTGTCAGTGTCATTCCTCATCTGGGTCCAACTCCTCACTGGGCTCCTCCTCCGGGAACCCGTCTGCCCACAACGTGGCCGCCTCATCCAGCGCCTTGTCGGGGTCGCTAGTCATCTCAGCCAGCCTGAACGCCGCCTTGAGCAGCCCGGGGATGATTTCATGGTTGAGCAGGCCCAACCCATCCACCGCGCCTAACACAGCGGCGGCTACCTCGCCCTCAGAGTGTCGGTCCAACAGTTGCGGCAATGTCAACTCCATCGAACAGGTATGAGAATGTTCCGTCATCGTGCCGCAGTGTTCGAATCGGCACATGATAGCGTCGGCGGAGGAAGAACACAGCACCGTAGATGTGCCGTCCATCCTTGCCCAACCGGGTCGCTAGCTCATCTAGCGCCCACAGCTTCTTCTCCCCGAACAGGGCCATGAGGTCCTTTGCCACGCCTTTGCGTGGGTAGACCGTGGGCCAGCCGGGGCCATTGTAGATGGTCACTGTGGAAGCCCCGCATTTCTACGCATTCGACGCACCTTGTTCACCAGCTTCAACAACTCCGTAGCCTTCAACGCGGGGCCGGAACTGTAAACTCGACGGCTAGGGTAGAACCCGTTGATAGCCCGAACCGCCTTTTTCCCGAACCGCATAAATGCGTCCGAGTATGGACACATCCCCCCATGCGCCCACTGCTGAAACGCCTCCGGGAACGGGTGGAACGCCGCGTCGTAGCGCATCAGTTCACGGTTGAGGTTTGTCGATGCTCGCTCTATCTCCGAGCTGCCAACCCACGCTGTGCTCGATGTATCGTATAGCGCCATAAAGCGCAGCCGCGCATGAGCCCTCTGCTCCTTCTCGGAGCGCCGTTTGATATTCCTCATTCTTCTTCCTCTCCTTCGTTCCGTAACAGTTCCTCAACATCGTGGTGGGGCGTGCGTGGAACAAACACGCCACTACCTATCGGGTCGCGCCCGATGTCCGCATCGTGGCAAGCGAGAAGGAAGGGGCAGGCATCGCCAAACGCGGGGCGGCATTCTTTGTATCGCGGTTCAAAATACCGTTCCCGCACAGAGACACTCTGTTGTGCGCGAGCCCTTACCTTTTCAACTTCCGCCTCTCTTACCAACCTTCGCCTAAGCAAACGATTCAGAAGCCTCTCGTTCGAGAACACGGGTTGAGAGAGGGGGAACTGGGACCGCCCCACTTCCTCACCTAACTTCTCCACCCACGCCCGCACGCCGCCGGGATACTCGAAGGTGGGGCGTAACTCCCACCCACTGTGCCAATCCGGAGACCACAGGTCCCCGCCATCAGAGTAGGCCCACACGTAGGGGTGCCGTAGCTTAGCCGACCGGACCTGTCCCTTGGTAAGGCCCATGATTTGCGCCCACTTCACGGGCTCGCCCAGTTCCTCCACCACAGCGCGGATGAGAATCTGAAGCTGAATCGCCGTGACCCATGACGCAAACCACGAAGCGGACAGAATCTTGACCGACTTGAAATCCAACACCACCAACCGGCCATCGAGTTTATCTCGCAGCACTAGGTCCGATGTATTCGCGACCCACAGGCGTCCACGTTCTAGGATGAGTTCATTCTCAGAACTCACTACCTCATAGCGGGCGAGGAGAGACGGCAGCACATACAACGCAAACGCCACCACCCACCCAATGCGCCTGACATGTGGCTCCCACAACGTCTGGTCGTTGGTCGGAACCGGACCAATGCCTTCCAACACGGAATCGAGAGACTCCCCAAGCAGCAGGCGGGAGAGGTCACTGTGAATCTCCCGCCCCTGCTTGTAATAGACAGCTTCCACCACCGGGACCATGCCGGTCCCGTCGTGCTCCTTATACCACCACCGCTTCATACCGCACGACCAATCGGTTTCGATGGTCGTGCGGTCGGTAAGAAGCGGCTTCAACTAGCCTCCGACTTTCTTCGGGTTGCTACTCGGCTTCGGCACAAGGCCGAAGAAGCGCATCACCTTCTGGCCGAAGGTGAGTGCGACGGGTTCACCATTGCGCGTCGAGTAAGGGATTCCGCTATCGCCCCAGTTGGTCGCGCAGGTGCAGCCACCCGTCGCAAAGACTTGTGTCGTCATGACGCCGGACGAGTTGTAGAAGGTCTGGAAAATCATCCCGCCCGGTCCACCACCAACGTCAATCGTGCGGCTCACGTCGTAGTCACTGGACGCGCCACCACAATTAGCAGCGCACGTCTCGTTCGTGCATTTGTCACTCGCGTCTTTGAACGCTTTGTCGCGTCCGCGATTATAAGGAGTTGGGCCTGTTCCATTCCATGTCGTGTCGTCCCCCTCCTGCGGATAGCCGAAGCCCGAACCGCTAATGTAGAAACTGCAATGGCCCGGTGTGGCACACGTCACCTTGGCCGACGACGCCATCACAAACACACCCACCATGAACAGCCCGGTCAGAAACGTTACAATTCTCATTCTCATAGACTCTCCTCTTTTCTAGGAGGCTTATCCCCTAGCTTGCCTTTCTCATATCATTCACCACAAACTTGTCCTGCTTCTTCATCGCCTCAATCTTCGCTTCATCGAAGCGCGAGACCGAGGCGCAGCAGTCACAGTCAAAGTTGTGAATCACAACCAGCGCGACCGATGGGGTTTCCTTCCGCTCGGGGCCGTCGCTAACCCCTAGCAACCCGCACACTTTCTGATTACCTTCGTTGAGTGGATACACGTCCACGTCAATCTTGCCGTCCTTGCGGAGCGCCATGCTAGTTCCCTCCCTCGTTCGAGAAATTGTTCTCTGCCTCGGTCAGTCAGTTAGCGGGGCCGGAAGCCCGCGCCGCCTTCTCTGCGTCTTGCTCCTCTTGCAGGTGCTCACCGATGGTTCTTAGCCAGTCGGGGATGAGAGCCATTACAACCTCACCACCACTAATCTGAGCCATCCGGTCGATGGCTGACATGACCACCATCGCAAGAAAGCTGAACTCAATCGTCTCCCCGCGTGGGATGCCCGCCTCCTCGTGCGCCTTTTTGTCCGCGGCATTAACCTTCTCGAACGTCTCCAGCGACGAGTTCTTGACGGTTGCCCTCACCGCCTCGTTCAGCATCGCGGCAACCCCCACGCGCTTCTCCGGCTTGACAATCGAAAAATCTTTCATGGGATTCCCCCTATCGTAACACAATCACGCCCGCGCCGACCACTCTGCCAGCGGCCAACTTGACCGCTTCCATTGCTTGACAAACATCCTTCGCCATGTTATCCTCCCCTAATCCCTGTGCCCTCATCTGTGCTGAGCGGGACGGAGTATCTTGCGTTGCCCCGTCTCCCCGAAACTTTTCTGGTCGAGCCGATAATCCCAGTCGGCGGCGCGGCGTTGCTGTATGGACAAGAGAAAGTCGGCAAGTCCTTTCTCGCCATACAGTTAGCGGTATCCATCGCCACCGGCGAACCCTTTCTCGGCTTCCCAGTCAAACAGCGCGGCCCGGTTGTCTATGTTCAACTTGACACCCCGCGCTCGCTTTGGCTCAAACGTCTCGACGCGCTCAAACAAGCTGGCGTCGATGTCGATGCAGTCCACTATGTTGATAGAGAGACACTCAACCTGTGGCCCTTCAACGCAGCGAACCCTGAACATAGCGAGAGACTAGCACGGGATTTGGTCCCGGTCAAGCCGGTCGCCGTCATCATCGACACACTCCGAGAATCGCACCAAGGGGAGGAGAACTCGAACACAGAGATGCCACGCGCGGTGGCTTCTCTAGTGAGCATCACCCAACCCGCAGCGATTATCCTCGTCCACCACGCACGAAAGGGGGACCCTGAGAAGCCGGACGACATCCGGCGCGGGTCCCGGGGTGCGAACTACTTAACAGGCCGCATGGATTCAATCCTCCGACTAACAGAGGAGAATCTACACTACATTGGCCGTTCAGTCGAGGAAGGCACCATACGCCTTGCTCGCACCCCAAACTTGTTGTGGGACGCGGTTGACTCAACCCTCGCCCAACACATAGAAGATGTCACGCTCATCCCGGGCCTCTCTCAGCGGGAGCGGGCTAGACTACTGGCCGAACGCACAGGTCGGTCGGTAGATTCTGCCCGCTCCCTACTCCAGCGCCGGGGGGCCTAGGTTGAATAGATAACCACCCCGGGCTCGCCCGTGAGCACGGTGTAGTCGTTCAGCCCGTCGTGCCAAATGGTCATTTCCTTGAAGAAGCCCTTCTCAAACCGTGCTACGCTGAAGGCGTGAGCACCTTTGCTCGACTTCTCCAGCACTAAGTAGAGGCTTCCCTTAGAGAAGCCTATGGGCCGGAAAATCACGCCCGGCCGCAGCGTCAACAACGCCTTCTGGTCCTCAATCTCCTTCAGCGCCCGCCGGAGTTCACTCTCCGTCACAGCCGCGCCGTTCACTTTCGCGGTAATCTCAGCCATTTCTAAGCTCCTCTCGTCTCTTTCTCAACAACGCACGAAGCGCACCTAACATCGCCCGCTCGGGGGAGGAGAAGGTTTCGCTATATACTAGCGGGCCTCTCCAGTCCCCGTAACGTGCGATGGCGTAGCCGTTGCGCAAACTGATGTAGCCAATCTGCCGTCGCCCACAACCGGGCAAACGCAGACTATACTGGCCCCGCGTTCCCGCGCCAGCTAGTGGCTCCAGCGACAGCCGAAACCACTTCAGCGTCAATCGCATCAGCAATCGCGCTAGCATCGACGCCATTCGCTTGCTCCTTCCAGTGTAGTGAACACATGGGGGGAAGTTGGAGCCCCCCTGCGCCTTCCCGTCTCCGCCCGGGCTCCCCACAAATGTGGCAGAACTTCTCACTCGCCTCCTGCGCGAGGTCGATAGCTCGACTCAACACGTCCGGGATGGGGTAATCCTCCGGCGCGAACCGGAACCGCAGCCGCCCGAACATCTCGGTAATTTGGGTGATTTGCACGCCCACCACCGCCGCGTAGGCGAGGACGGGAGCCCAGAGGGGCTCCCATCCCATTCCCGCGTCGATGCTGGTCAGCTTACCGTGCTGGACCGGCATTACCCGCCTCCTTCGCCTGACCGTTGCGGTAGGGGGCCAGATTCAACCCCTTCCCCGCAATCGCCTCGGCCACAGCCTGCAAGCCCTTCACACTAATCTCCGCCGCGTGCTCGGCTCCAGACTTCATCCTCTCCTCAGCCTTGGGCGCGAGGAGGTTGAGATGGTGCAACATCCCATGCGCGGCGACGTTCAAGTCCGCGCCTGAGAGGAGACCGTCTCCACCTTGGCCCTTGGTCCGCCGAATCTGCGCCAGCTTCGCACGCTCGACCACTTCGCGGATGACTGCGGGGATTTGGCCGTCCATCTTCTTGGCCGCCTCTCGCAGGTCCGCGCCGGGGTCAATCAACCCGCGCCCGAAGTGCTTCATCAGCTTCACCACGGTCTCGGCATCGGGAGCGCGAACGGGGACCACCGCGTCGAATCTGCCGGGCCGCAGGAGTGCTTGGTCCAGCGTATCGACGAAGTTGGTGGTGAGAATCACCATCAACTCGCTCCCCTTCGCCTGAATCCCGTCGAGCGCGTTGAGGAGGTTGGTCACGTTCTGAGACCGACCACCAACACGCGCACCCTCGGCGGTCATCACTCTCTCAACGTCCTCCGCGATGATGACGCCTCGGCCGTAATCCTGCATGAAGGAGACTGCCGACGCCAGATGCGTCACATCCTCCAGATACAGAACCGTCGCGCCTCCAACCTGCGCCTTCTGCGCGGCGAGGTTGAGAGTGAGAGTCTTGCCGGTTCCCGGCGGGCCTTCGAGCAGGACGCCCCGCTTCGTGGGGACTCCAGCCGCTTTGACCTGCGCGGGATATTCGATGGGCGTCCACAGGGCGGTGCCCACCAAGTCCTCAACCTCGCGCGGGAGAATCAGGTCACGCTCCGTGACCCCACCCACCGCGACGAACTGAGGCATGGACTCGAAAATTTCATCCGGGTCCGCGTTGAAGTTGACCTTGATGACCTTATTGCGATAGATGGACTCCTTCGCAACAATCGCCTGCGCGTCGTGAACGATGCTCAACACATGCTCGCGCTGAGCCATCTTCACCTTGCCGCTCACTTCCAACACCATGCGCCCGTTACGCACGGTGGGACGGAAGATGAGGTAGCCGCTATTCGCCTTGGGCTCCCACATACCGCCGGGAACCCCGTCCGTGTTGGGGATGAGATACTTCCCCCACGGGACTTCGACGGTTGTCCCGACACCGTTGGGAACCTGCAACATCGTCGGGCGATTGTCCGGGTCGAGCGGGAGAAAGCCATATCTCCTCTCGAACGCCTTCTTCAGCGCCAGCGCCGCATCGAACGGATGGGCGTAGATGACTTCGCTCGTGCTGATAACCGTCTCACCCTCAACGATGCGCTTCTGCAACCACTCCACGGCCGTTTTGAGCGAGACCCCATCATCGAGATACACGCCCGGGCCGACGAGCTTCTTGTCTGCCATGTAGATTCTCCTCTCTGCTACTGAACAACGAACACTAACGCCTAGATTGCTTCGATGTCCGACTCGTGGCCGATAATCTGGCCATGCCGATGGATGACGCCCTCCGGCGAAACCCACGCGAACCCGAACCGATGCTTGCTCGTGAGCCGCTGCGACGGGAGGTCAATCTCGTCGGGGAACAGCAACACGCTTCCCGGGAGGTCCTCATCGCTCACGCGAACGAACTCCTCGCCGTCGAACTCGACCACTTCCGCGTTGTCCCACCGGACGCCCGGCGAGAGCAGGCGAAGCGCCGTGTCACGCACGGTCTGCTCGTTTTCCTTCTTTGTTCTGCCGACCGCTTCCGCCAATCCACCACACCCACACGCCATAACACACACTCCTCTCACTAACTACGTTGAGACTACGTTGAGACTAGAATCCTTCCACCTTCTCGCCCAATCCAAGGGCCGCAGCCGCGCGGAGAATGTGGGCGGCGAAGTGGCCGTAGTCTTGCATCCCAATCGCGCCCCTCTTCGCGGGCGGGAGATACGGCGCGGGGTCGAAGTCGGCCATTGACCGAATCGCGTAACCTTCGTTGAACCCCTTCGCCGTGCGCGGGAACGCCGCGCGACGGATAGGGACGGTCGAGTGCGTCTTGTCGATGTCCGCCTCATCCGGCCCACGCAACGCGGACAGGACGTTCCACAATTTAGCCTTCTCCGTCGAGGCCGCCTTCTCGCTCACGAAAAACTTGTCGATGTAGTCGAGCACGCTCCGCATGGTTTGAGCCTTGCGAATGCGCGGCTTAGCTACCTTCTTCGCCTTCTTTGCCTTCATACACTCCCCTCCCGCAAGCGTTTGAGCGCCTGCAATAGCCTCACACTCTCAGGCGTGAGACTGTTACGGAACCAGCGCCATCTCGCGCGAGCACGGGAGAGTTCGACTTCTCTATCCCGCCGCTCGCAGATTTTGTTGACCCAATACCGCTCGCGTTGGGTCATGTGGGGAACTCCTCCCCCTCGCGAATGTCGATGTTCGCGGCGCTCATCACGGAGACGAGACGGTTGAACATAGCCACCACGTCTCGCTGTGTGGCTAGCCGGTCGAGGTCCAACTCACCCTCGCGAGCGGCCTCCTCCACGCGTTGGAGCAATTTGCGGATGGTCATTTCTCCGCTCCCTTCGCCTTCTTCCCGCCCTTATTGGGCGCGAAGTAATCCGCTCGGTGTCCCGCCGCCATCATGCGGTGGGACTCCATCGAGTCGGTGTAGGGCTGGAAACTCCCATCGGGCACGTTCAACTTGCCCGCGCCCCCGTTGGGAATCCGACCCTCTAGGACCTTTGCGTGGATGAACGCGCGGAACCACTTCGCGCGGACGAACGCTTTGCTTGCCATCGGCGTCTCTCCTCCTGCCTCGCGCGAGCGCGATAGGCGAGTTCAACTTCCAACTTGGTGAGGCTCTCGCGAAGCGAGGCCAGACCGTGCGAGCGAATAACAATAACCTGACTCATTGGGCTCCCTCCAGTTCTCCGTGAATCTTGCACGCCTTACTAGGCGGCCAGATGATAACGCCTTCGTCGTCCTTCTTGCAGGCGCAGACGGGGGCGGAGACAACGTTGACGACTTGGAACGTAGAGGGCTTCGCCTTCCGCACGGGCTCCACGTCGATGGTGATTTCGTCCACTCCTTCAGGCGCGGAACACTGCTCCTCGCCGTCGATGTCCGTGCATGCCCCCCATATCATGCCCTTGATTCCCTCGCCTACCACGAGGAGGTCCTCATCGTCCCCGTCGAGCCACAGCGTGATAATCAGCTTCTTCGCGCTCATGGCTGGTCCTCCAAGAGTGTGTCGCCCGCTCTATAGGTGGGCCACCCACACGCGAACAACAACTCACGCCTCAGCGCGTTGTTCACTGCGCCGTCAGCCGAGCGCATGATGGCGGTATGGAGATTGCCATTCAGCCCAAGCCCACCGCCCGGGCTCATCGTGTTCCCCCCGAGCGCCTGAATGGGGCATTCCTCGCGCCCACCGATGGGATTCTTGCGTCGAATCCCTCCAAGGGGCGCGATGAGATACCACGGCCCCTTAACCTGCGCGAGAAGGGTTAGGAATCCCCTCCGCGTCAGTCGCACACGCCTCCGATATGGCTTGCTCATGGCAGCACTCCAAACGCGCCCATCGCGATGTGCTCAATCGCACGGCGCTTCTCGTCCTCGGTGGGGTCGATGATGAGCCCCATCACCGTGCGCCGCACGATGATAGGCGAGGCATCATACCCGCTCCGAATCGTTACCGTTCCCTCGTCCGCGTCGATGACATCGCACAGTTCGAGATTGAACAACGCCTTCACGGGACCACAACAGCCCGCGCGAGGCCCGCCGACAAGCTCCTTCACCGCGCCAATCGCGCGGGCGAAGATGTTCGGGTTACATGTGCGGCAGAACCAGTGACAGCACAGGTTGCAGAACCCGCATGATGTAACCTCACCGCAGATGTGGCACTTGGCGGTCGCACGCCGCCTGTCCACACCCGGGTCATTAGCGCACCCGTCCCCGGTGTTCATAGACGCCACTCCCTTGCGCTCCCATCTCCCCCATGACCCACACTGCTCCGAGCGCGTAGAGCACGAGGCCAAACACAGCCACCCACCATAGTTCCCTACGCATGACGCAGGTCCTCCACGCCCTCGACGCGCAGCAGACGCCCACTATCGAGGCGCACATACACGCTAGGTGTGACAAAGGCGGGGAATATGACCACGCCAAACTTGTCCCCCATCATCCACTCATCGAAGCGCGGGTGCAGTTCCACGCGCGTCCCGATGGGGAACGCGCCCTTGCCGTAGCCGTTCTCCACAAGACACACCCCTTCCTCCCCGCACGCGCGGGAAAATATGCCCGTCTAATTTGTGTCACACACCCCGTGGGACAGCCTGCGATAGACATACCACCTAGGTGGGGTGAGGGCACCCCGCCAAGAGCACCCCCCACCACGCACCTAAGTGGTGTCCGTCGTGGCGTCTACCACGTTCGTGGGGTGACGCTAGTCGTCACCCAGAAAGTCTGCCGCCGTCGTCGCACCCCGCGAAAGTGCGGCATTGCGCCTAGATTCCACTTTGGCGTCATGTATTGAATCGTGCCCGGACCAATCGCGCTCGAACCGATTCGGCCGTCGTCCGGCCGGTGTCGGCGCGCGTGGCGTGATGTCCTGCGGCACGAAGCGCCGATACGTGATGCTGAGCGGCAGTGGCAGCGTATCTCCATCGGCCGCATATGGCCGGATGGCCGCTGAGCCATAGACACGCCACGTCGTCACCCTGCACCAAACGGTATCGGCCGGTAGTGCGACGTGTTCGGTCCTGCGTTCGACGCGAACGTCCGGCCGTATCTCGCACAGCGGCCGGTATCGGTCAAGCGCCGTCGTCATCGATTGCCCCTTTCTCCGCCGTCGTCCGGCAGTCAGAACCGTTTGCAGGATTGCCCCGAAAACGGCTCAGATTGCCCCACGAAGGGCGACCGACAGACCGGACGGGTTCAGCCCCATCCGGTCTGCCGTTCGACTGCCTCAGAGCGTCTCCGGCTGCTCCTGCTCCGGCTGCTCCGGCTGCTCCACCGGGTCGGCCCCGAGGAAATCGGCCGCCGTGGTGGTGGCGTCCGTCTTGAGACCCGTTTTCGGGCTCCACTGCTGAAGTGCTGTGAATGCATCCTGCACAACGTTGCGAATGCCAGGGTATGCAGTGTATGCCTCTCGCACGCGACGCAGGGTCTCGGATTCGACCTGCTTCGTCATGCTGACACCGGAAGGAATCTGCGGCTCAATCGTAAGGTCCGCGAACTTCCCCGGAGCACCAAGGGCGCTTGCCTGCACCGGCATCGAAATCGCGACACCGTTGCCGTAGTGCACCACTGCCGTGAGAATCGTGGTTTTGCGCAGCCCTTTCTTTCCAGACTCCCAGATTCTCGGATTGTCCAGCTTGCTAACGTTCACTCGTTCGACCTGATTGCCGTTTGCCATGTTGCCTCTCTCCCGCGCGTATGTGCGCGTTGTGCGCACGCGTTAACGTCGCGTGCGTGACACGAAGGTCCGCAGCATTGGAATGCAAGTCTCGGTCCTACCACAAAAGTGGGGCGAATGTCAAGCGAACCGGGCCGGATTCATTGGCTGCTCTGTTGGGCATGGCGCTTGCCAATCTACCGCCGACGTGGTGTGTAAGATGTCCTCGGTTACACGGTAGGAGTTACACACCACCGAAGTGGTGAGCGCATCTCACTCATCCCACCTAGGTCATGGCACACATCTTGCAGGCTTCTCGCTGGCATCGATTGTGCGTGCGAAAGGTGGGCGAAAGTGGTAGAGTCTCCCGCGCTCACCCACCTTCGTGGATGAGTGCGTCGTTGTCAACCCTTTCGCCCTTGTTTCGCCCCTGTGGCCCACCTAGGTGGAGGGGGGTTCGAGGCGGCTAGTTGAAGCTGTATATGTAACAGGCTTAAGGAGTTAGGGGACTCAATCCTCCGACTGAGAGGGCGAAGAGGAGGCGAAATTTCGCTTGACTTTCGCCATCAGTCTGTGTAAACTGTAGACTGATTTCCGCCCCACAACATGCTCCCTGCCCCGGTCCCCCTCCCATCATCTGCCGCCTCTAGCAGCAGCCCCAACCTTGCTGTCCTCGGTCAGGACCCCCGCTCTGTTCAGCGGCTCATCGAGCTACTGATTGAACGGAGCGGGACCCCCCAAGCAGAGCTAGCGAGGCGGATGGGGATAACGCTACAGAGCCTCAACCAATATGTCCGAGGCCGTAGACAGCGCCCCTCACTCATCTGGCTGGCCCGGCTGGCCGAACTCTGCGGGGCTCGCATCGTTGTTGAGTTCCCCTCCCGACCCCTCTCGAAAGAGTAGCCGCTGTGTCAGATACAGTATCTAATACAGTAGATTTGATGCTCCCTAGCAAGGACCAAGCCCTTGAGTTCTGCCTCATGCTGAACGCGGGGCTGCCCTCAGAGGAGGCCATCCGCTTCTTCCTCGACGGCGACACCTCATGGGACGAGGACGCAATCAGGGGCCTCCATGACCGATGGGTCCGCTCTCGAACCGTCCAAGAGGCGATGCTCCAAGTGATGGGCAAGCCGTGGCAGAAACTTAGCCTTCAGGAGCGCATGACCTTCGCCATCAACAAGCACTACAACGAGATGGCCTACTTCCTCTACTCTCACAACTACTCCACCATCTCCGGCGCGGACAAGACCAAGGCCGACACCTGCCGAGTGGCGCTGGAACAGAAACTAGCAGGAACGGCTGGTCGCCTCGGCCCCTTGGAGGAGTTCTGGAAGGCCCTCCAAGACAAGTCCATCTCTCTCAAGGAACGCCCCCAGACCCTCCCGGCTCTGGCTCCCTTCGCGCCCCCGAACTAGCCCGAAGGGGGCGGCGGACGGCTCGGGAGCCGCCTCCCGGAGGCAGCCGGGTGGAGTGGCGCACTCCCTGTATTATATGGGTTTTCCAAAATGAGCCACCTTCTGCTAAGTTGTTGAAAACAAAGCTCCAAAGGGTGGAGTGAGAGAAAATGTGAGTCGCGCCGACTCAACCGGTTTCTTAGGAAATTTCGAGTAGGTGGGTGGTTCAGGCCACTCCACCCCTATGTAGAGTTAGCCCCATGCCCACAACCCCTTCCCGCGCAGAGACTTACCTCCGAGTGGCGGTGGTGTTTTTTGCGACAATCGCGATTTTGTTCGGGATTTTCGAGGTCCTCAGTCCCGACTTCCACGGATTCTTGAGTCTCCCATACTCAACCCCTCCCGATGGCCGGTAGAATCCCCAACGCCCAACGCGACATCGCGCTGACCGAGTTCCGCGAGTTCGCCATCCAGAAGTGGACGGGGGAAAACTCCGTCGAGGGGGTGGGATGGGTCCCGCTAGTCCACCAGCGCAAGTGGTGGGCCGAAACCGATGGCCTGACCCTCCTAGAGGGGGTGAAGGTCGAACGTGATAGCCCGGGGGCGGCCTCAGTCCGTTTGGCGGACGGAACCATCGAGTGGTGGGCGACCCAACCCCGAGAAGGGGGGCGAGCTAGGGTCATCGCTGACCTAGGAGCCTTCAAGACGGGCAAATCCATCTCGGCCGGGTTCTGGGCTGCGGGCTTTGCGGCTATCCCGGACGCAAAGGTCAACATCGTCGGCCTCGAATACGATACCTGCGCCCCCGAGTTCGACTACATCGAGCAAATCCTCCTCTCCGATAGGGGGCTTGGCCTGTATGGGGAAGTGGTCTCTCGACAAAACCGGCCCCGTGATGGTAAGATGTTCCTTGAGTTCAAGAACGGCGTCAAATACGAGGCCCGCTCGTGGGAGCGCAAGGAAGCCCTCAAGGGTAAGGAAATCGACGCCTACGTCTACGCGGAAGCCTACCAACTCCCCGGCCTCGAATGCTACACCGACTTCAGCCAGAACCTACGCGCTCGTCAGGGGTATGCTGTGTTTGCTACCACCCCCGACCGCCCGTGGGTTCAGGAACTTCATAATCGGGCTCATTCTGGCGACCCTACTTGGAAGGACTGGGGGTGCGTGTGCGGTGTGGATGCCGTCAACAACCCCTTCACCTACGACGCTGCTCAGCGCGAGCGCGACCGGGAGTTGATGACCCGTGAGAAATATGCTATCCACTATGGCGGGCAGCTTGGCGACTTCGTGGGTCGAGTCTTTCAATACCAGCGAGGACAGCGAATGTTCTCGCCCGAGACCCATCCCTTCCTCTTCAAAGAGGGTGGGGGAAATCTCCGTGACCGTTTTCGTCTCCCTGCCGGATGGGAAGTCGTGGGTGGCGCGGACACGGGAACCTATTACACCGCGCTGCTCGTGGCGTTCTCTCCTGAAGGTGATGCTTACGTCCTTGAGGAGTTTCCTAACTACTCCTACGTTTCCGGGAGACCTGAGCGAGACGAGGGCGTTACCATTCCCGCGTGGGCAGGTAAGGTTGATGCGGGAACGCGAGGGCTTGGTGCCCGGTCCATCTTCTGGGCGGACGCGAACTCGCAGTTCAAGCAGGAGCTTCAGGCATACGGGCTTACTCTCCTCAAGGAAGAGACGCCCGTCGAGACGCGCACCGAGATAACGCGGGAATACTTCCAGCACGGCAAGATTTGGCTGGCCCCTTGGCTGACCATCCTGCCGTTTGAGTTGGAAAACGCCAAGTGGCCCGAGGAGGCCACGGCCGCTGGCAAGTTCTCCCGCGTCAAAGACCGCGACCACACGCTCGACTCGCTTGAACACATTCTCTCGCGCCGTCCGCGAGGCACTCATCATGTTCGCAAGTCAGGTGACGGCACCTTTGCGACATCATTCTTCGGCCCGCGCCGGAAGAAGGTGGGCAACGCTCACCTTGGGAGTCAGTAATGGGTGGCTACTCGTATCAGGACCTCGAAACGCGGCTCCGCGTAGTCGAGGACAAGCTCGACTTCGTTATGAGAATGCTCCCGACGCCAGTGGCGTCCAAGACCCTCGACGCAACCGGCCAGCGACAGGTGAAGATGGTCACGATGAAGGACCTCTACCTCCTCTCGAAGGCCACCGGGCTCACTCCCACGCCTGTGCAGGAACTCCAGCGCACGGGTGATGAGGCTATCTAATGGCTGACAACCTTCTCGACACCCTGACCGACGATTTCCGGCGACTCAAGCGCCAGAAGGCCCGCAAAATGGGCGGCGTCGAGGGCCGGGTCCTCCTCAACATCGCCTTCGCGCTCGGGGAGCAGTATTTGTCCTACCGGAACATGGGACTTTACCCCGACCCGCAGGAGGACAACAAGCTCCAGCTAGTGTTCAACATGATTGGCCCCCGGCTGAGCAAGTTGCTAGGGCGAATCACCGCCATCGCGCCCGTTTTCCGCGCCCAACCGGACAAGCGCGGCCCCGATGCGATGGAAAAGGCCGAAGTCGCCAACCATCTCATCGTCGGGCTTGACCAGAAGCTCGACCAGCCCTCGAAAACGTGGGAAATCGCGTGGTGGATGACCGTGGGCGGCGTGGCGTTTGAACATACACCGTGGATTCCCAACGCGACAGTCGAGCCGATGCCGCAATTCGACGAACAGGGCCAACTCCTGTTCAAGATGAAGCAAATCGGCATGGAAACCGTCGTCCCGCAGGCGCAGATGGAACAAATGGTCGCGGCGGGCACTCCGCCCGAGATGTTTGAGATATACGAGGAGGTCGAACGGGTCGGAGAGGTCGGGAGCGAGGTTTTTGGCCCGCTTCAGGTGTTCATCGACCAATCTGTGAAGTCCATCGACTCCCTCGCGCCCGACCAGCGTGTCTACATCGCTAGAATCCGCACCACCGGGTGGGTGAAGGAGAATTTCGGCGTCGAAGTCGAGGCGGACAAGGATTTTCAGATTGTTTCGACCAATTTGGCGGCGGTTGACGCCAACCCCACCGCCGGGGTCTACCTGCGCGACCTCGTGCCCCTCCTACAGGGCTCAGCGGACGATACCGACCCCGACATGGTGACGGTTGTTGAAGCCTACACCCCCGCGAGCGAGGAAAACCCCCACGGGCGGTTCGCCATCTTCATCCCGGGCAAGCAGTTGTTGCACGACGCCGAGAACCCCTACGAGGAGGTCCCCATCGTCGATTTCCACTGGAAACCGGTGACGACTTCCTTCTGGACCGCCGATTATGTGACCGACCTCATCGCCCCGCAGCGGTTCATCAACAAACGGATGAGCCAGCTTGGTGAGCAGGCCAACGCGACCATCTACGCCAACCCCCTTCTCGGCGGAACGCTGAAGAAGGAGGACATCGCGGCGGATTACCCCGCCCCCATCGAGAACGGGCTCAATCAAGACGGCGTGAAGATGGTTCAGCGCATGGACCCACCCGAACTACCCGTGTGGTTCATGGAATCCATCGAGCTTGTTGGGAAAATGTTCAACGATGTCGCGGGAGGCGCGGATTTGTTCCAAGAGAGCAAATTCCCGGGCCAGCTTCGCGGCCCGCTCGCCGTCCCCATGCTTCAGGAGATTCTGGACACCGAATGGGGTCCGGTCTACGCGCATATCGGTGAACGCATGGCGCGAGTGAAGCAAATGCGGCTGAATCGGGTGAAACAGTTCTATCCACCCATCCGCACGATGCACTACACGTCCCGGGACCTCAAAGACGAGACGCTCATCTTCAACACCGAGAAAATCCTCAATTCTGGCGTCAACTACACCATCACCATCGAGCGGGCGGGCCTGATGCCCGAACTGAGGGCGCTTAGAGAGGCGCGGGTGACGGAACGGCTCCGTGGCCCTCTTTCCATTATGTATATGGACGAGAGGACCGGAAAGTTCGACAAATCCAAGATTGCGGCCGACCTCCACTTCGGAGACGCGGGTCGCGAGTCCCGAGAGGCCCAATACCGCAAATTGGGTGCTCAAATCACCGAAATGATTTGGAAAGGCGAGCAGGTGCCGCCGCCGCTCCCATTCTACGACCACGCGGTGATGTTGGACGAGCTAGAGGCTGCGATGGCGACTTTGGAGTATCAGAAAGCCTCCCCGCCCATCCAGCAGGCGTTTTCGATGCGCTATGAGGCCCACCGCGCATTCCTCGTCCAAGAAGCTCAACAGCAGCAGCAGGCGATGCAGCAGGGTGCGATTCAGGGTGCAGTAGCGCAGGCGACTCAGCAAGCCGCCGCCCAAGCCGCTTCGATGGCGGTTGAAGAGGCGATGGAGCAGGTGCGGGCGCAGAAACAACTCCCCACGCGCCAGTATGTGGACCAAGCGGCCCAACAGACGCAGCGGGTCACTCCCGCCCCCCGTCCCGGCCGTGAGCGGAAGGTTGTGGTCACAGAAAGAGAGCCTAGCTAATGCCCCTCGGTCCCGGCGTCCGTTTTCGAGTCAAGCACTCCGGCGGCAAGAACATCCGGCTGGCGTTCAAAGGCGACAAGGTAGTCGAGGCCAAAGACCTCGGCCCCACCAAGAAGCCCAAGGTGCGCCTGAGGACACCCTCTAAGTAGCCGCCTTCGCTTGACTTTCGCCTCCCCATGTGCTAATCTGACACGAGCCCACTCAACCGGGCACGGTAGATAGCGTCCCCTTGCGCCTCTACCACCTCGAACAAGGACCCTCCAACAAGCGGGGGGAGACTCGGCGGCAGCCGAATACCTTCCCCGACCTGCACTGGTAGACCACTCGCTGGAAAGGACAAGTCAATGCCAATGGACCCCACGACCGGTGGCGGTCAGGGCGACAGCGGAGCCGCGAATCCGTCCCCGTCCCCTGCCCCAACTGGAGGCCAGCCCCAAGCGGGCGCGGCCCCGTCTCCAATCTCCCTCACCGACGACTCACTCGTCACCTATGAGGGCGCGAAAGAGCCGGTTCCCTTCAAAACCCTTCGCGGACTTCAAAGTCAGTTCACCAAGGTCTCCCAAGACCGAAGCAAGCTCGAAGGCACCGTCAAGCAGTATCAGAGTCAGTTGCAGGAGCGAGACTCGCTCATCAACAGACTCCGAGAAGCGGTCGGTGCGCGGGGCGGACAGACCGAACCAGATTTGCTGGCCCAGATACGCGAGTTGCCCTATTTGACGGGGCAGGACGCGGTAGGGGTAGTGGGTCAGTTAGTTTCGGCCATCCAAACCCGTGACATGGCCCTGAAGCTCATGGCCGCCCGAATGGGCGAGATTGGGCAGCAGGTGAGTCAGCTTCACACCACCCACCTTTCCTCCACGCACGATGCGAAAATTCGCAGCTTTGCGGGGCAGATTGATGGGTTTCCAGAGAAGCTGGTTCCTCGACTGAAGGAACTCTACAACGCCTACGAAGGCGACGACCTCGACGAAGTGTTTGTCGAGGAAATTGCCAAACCGTGGTGGAACGAGTTGCAGGCCGAGGTCAGAGGACTCGACAAGGCTCGGGTGGCAGCCGTGCGACAGAAGCCGTTCGTTCCCGGAAGGGGCGCAACGCCGAGAGTCGCCAAGCCAGCCGATTACAAAGGCGAGTCGGTCGATGAGCAGGCAGACAAGATTTGGGACATGTTTGGCCTAGGTGAACAGGACGAGAAAACCTAAACCACTATGGCTCAGGTATCTAACGTCCAAGAGGCGCTTCGCTACACCTACGGGGTGAGCAAAGTCCTGTATCTCTTCAACGAAGAGGCAGTGACGTGGCGACTTCTTGGTGGGACAAAGAAACCGATGGGCGGCCGAGGGCAGTTCTTGATGCCCCTCTGGGTGCAGAACCCGGGCGCGTTCACGGGTATCGGTGAAGGCGGGGCGCTTCCGTCAGCCCTCCAGCCTGACACCGCCGAGGCGTCGTTCGGACTTCAGGAATACGTTGCCACGTATGATGTGACGTGGAAACTGATTCAGGATGCCCGCAGCGACAAGTTTGCGTTTGCGCGTGCGATTCAGATGCTCGATGAGGGTCTGAAGCGGCGCATCTTCCGCAATCTGAATAGCGACTTGCTCGGCACGGGCCGTGGCGAGTTGGCTATTCTCCCGGCGGCTGACAACTCATCGCCAATTACGGTGAACGCCCTTCCTCGCGTTGAGAAGGGGATGGTCATCGACATCATGGCGATTTCCGACGACGACACGAAGCGTCTGGCTGCGGACATCGTGACGGGGGTTGACCCCATCGCGAGAACCGTCTCCACGACGAACAACCCGGCGGGCACTGCTGCGGGCGACTACTTTGTCATCCGCGACACGACCGACGTGACTTCCCTCGGCGCGGGCAATGCGCGGCACTCCAACGGTCTGTTGGGTGTTGTGGATAGCTCCAACCCGGCGGCCATCGTTGGAAACTACGGCAACATCGACCGCTCCACGGCGGGCAACGAGTTCTGGCAGTCTGTGGAACTTGGCAACGGCGGCACGCTCCGTCCGCTGACCGAGGACCTCGGCTTGCAGGCGCTCGACGGCGCTCGTGAAAAGGGCGGCGCGGAGATTGATGCGTGGTTGTGGAATCCGGCTATCAGCCGACGCTACCACGAAATCCTCCGTTCGGACACGATTGTCACTCTCTCCTCACCGAGTGAGATTGGTGGGGGCGTCGGTCGAAAGCGCGTGAAGCGGGGTGAGACGGGCAATTCGCCGTATGAGTTTAGCGGCGTGCCGGTCCATGAGGACCCGTTCTTCTTCGCCAACACCATCGTGGGGCTCGACATGAGCCACTTCTACCTTGGCGTGGGCGAGAACGAAGTTCCGAGACCCATCTCGGAAATCTTCGACACGCAGCCGTTCTTCCGGCAGACGGCCAACGCGACGTTCGAAGTGGTGTGGTATTACCAGATGGAGCTTCTGTCTGACAATCCCGCCGCTGGCGTGAAAATCGCTGACGTTGCGGAGAGCTAAGCACTAGCGGGTGGGGGGACTACGGTCCCCCTCCCGATTTCTGGAGGCTCCTATGGCAAGTTTCAAAGCAGTTGCATCGCAGGCACCCGTGCGGGTGGCTTACGTGCAGACGGCGGCGGCCGGAACGGCCCCGCTGGCGTATGTGTTCGTGAATCCCACGGGCTCGGGGGAATACTTCGAGGTCGTGGAAGTCAGCTACATCTACAACGTTGCGGGTGGCGCGTCAGCAGCGGCCATTCTCAACAAGTCAACGACTGGCGACCCGGCGGCTGGCACGGCCATCTCCGGCTCGATGGACCTGACGGCGGCGGCGAGAACTCCTCGGAAGGCAACGGTTTCGGCCACGTTCAACACGCGGCTGGTTGCGCCCGGCGAGTCCCTGTCCATCGCGACCTCAGGCACCCTGACCGCGTTGACCGGCCTCGTGGTGCTCGTCACCCTGAAGCCGAACGTCGTTCGCAAGACCCACTAATCAGAGAGGGCGGAGGGTGGCTTGTAATCGCCCTCGCGCCCTTTTTCTGTCTGGAGACAGATGATGAAGTATACCGTTGGAAGTCTCATCGCAGCGGCGTGCGCCGGGAAGGACTCAGAAGTAGTCTGTGCCGTCCTCAAGCGCGTGCCGACGCACGCTATCAAAGAGGCGATTGCGTCCTTCGAGGCCGAAGTGGCTGACAGGGCTAGCATCGCCGCGACCACCGAGAAGTCGGTGAGTGACGAGAAGGCCGAAGCCAAGGCCGAAGTGGAAACGGTGAAAGCCGCCGTAGCCGACGCCAAGGCGACCGCGAAGGTCGAGGCCGACGAGAAGAAGGAAGCGGTAGAAGCGGCCAAGGAAGCGGCCAAAGCGGACGCGGCCAAGGCCAAGTCAGAGAGCAAACCCGTCAAGTAGTCAACCCGGGCGAGGGGCTCCGTGCGAGCCCCCCTTCCCTTATTGGGAGTAAGCCAGTGAAGAATCCAAACATTTTCGACCCCGTTACGCTGTCATTGGAGGAGAACGCATTCCTTCTCGAACATCTCGATGAGCCCGTTGTTGTAGCGATGCCCAAGGTTGGTGCTGGCATCGCGCCAAGCGCGGTGAGAAAGGTGCTGGAGCGGGTGCAGGAACTCAACGCACTCCAGAAGCACCAAGGTGAGGCTTGGGTCGGCACCGATGCGATGCGGGCCGCCATCAAGACCTACCTCTACTTCGCCAACAAGTGGGCGAACGACAAGCGTAAGGGGCGGCCTCGGTTCCCGTCGATGCACTCCTACGACGCGAAGGGGCGGCCACACCGTGGAGGCGTAGGGGCCGACGCGGGCACGGTCAAGACCTACTTCAACGAGAAGGGGGAGCGGGTCCCGTTCCAGATTGAGCTAGTCCCGGACAACATCCCGCAGTGGCACCCCGAGTGGGCCAAGGCGGACCACCCGACGCCCGGTTCAGGCATCGTCATCAACGACGAGCTTAGCCGCATTGAGTGCTTCTGCGGCCATACGGTGCAGTTCAAGCCGGAGAGCCGCTCAAGCTACACGGCGGCACGCGGTAGAATGAGCCGCCACCTGAAAACCGCAACCGTCGAAGTGGACAAGCACCGCGAGATTCGCGAGCTTGAGTTCGGTGGCTAGTGCGGAACTGGCAACGCAGTAGACGGCTACCAGTTAATCACACAATGGCGCTCCCGAGGGTGAAGGTCCCCCCTCGGGAGTCCCTCACATGGTGGTGGCACCCCAACCGCCCCGGCGTGAGGATGGGTCCCGCGTGGTTCGACAAGATGGCCCACGAAGTGGACGAGAACGTGGCGGTGACGTGGAGCGGCTGGCACCAGCGGTGGTTGGTGTGGCTGAAAGCGCCGCAATTCAACCACCCCGTCTGTTGGGGCTGGAAACTTTTGTTCGTCGTTCGAGAGGACGACGGCTCCTATCGCCCGCTGGACGAGCGCGTCCTCGCCCGGCTGTATTCGGCCTCGATGAAGAAGTGGGGCACAGCGAAGAAGTATTTTGACGCCTATCAGAGGGAACAGGCGCGGGACAAGGAAGTCAGAGACAAGGACAACTGGAACGACACCCTCTCGCAAGCGATGGAGTCGTTCGAGCACAGCCAAATCAAGGTTGGCTATGGTCCATCTTCGGGCTCCAAGTTCAGCGACTACCACTCATAATGGCAACAGGGCAGACGATTCTCAACCTCATGGAGGTTCTGGACCAAGAACTCCAGAACCAGCCCGCCGAGGCGGACGTTGCGACCTCTCTCATCGCGCTCAACGCGGCGCAGGACTACTTCGAAAACCTCCTCGCGCTGAAGCCGAATGTGATGGGGGACACGACGGGCACAGTGGCGACGGTGAACAACACCGAGACGACCGTGTTCCCGGCCGGGGTGCTCCGTATCGACCGCCTTCAGTTCCTCGACCCGACGACGAGCAGGCCCCAGTGGGACCTAGAACGGATTGGGCCAAGCGGTGGGCACGCGATGTCCCGCCGGTGGCCGTTCTACCTGTTCACAACGCAGGCCCCGGGGCGTCCATACGCCTATTGGACTAACGGGCGCAACATCTACTGGGCTCCGCTTCCCAACGGCGCTTACAACGTGCGATGGTATGGGCTCCAGTCAGCGACGGACATTACCGCTGGCGGCACCTTCGCCTATCCCGACATTGTGATGCTCCCCCTCGCTTCCTTCGCAGTGAAGTTGATGGGGCTTGGGGTGGGCGATGACGTTGGCGACCACGCCAGCCTCGCCCAAGAGACGTTCTCGCCGGTGATTTCCGCGCTGGAGCGGTATGTGCGGGACCGCGTGGCCCCGTTCGACTACCGCTACACGCACACGACATAGGAGACTTATGTCCTCACCTAACGCAATCGTTGACCACGTTATCACCGCAGGAGCGGCGCAGGACACCGCTGGCGGCATCGGTAGCGCCAAGACGCGCGGACATCTCGCGTGGGCTTGCACTGTCGTATTTGGTGCTGGCACCGGTGCGGGGGTCATCACGGTTGAAACTGCTCCCAACGCAGAGTTCACCGGCACTTGGCACTCCCTCGGCACCATTACGTGGGCTGCTGCGAACAGGGCTCACTACCTGCGCGGCGACGGGCCGGTCATGGCCCTTCGAGCCCGCATCAGCACCGCTGTTACAGGCGGCACCTGCGAAGTCTATCTGCACGCCGTAGACTAAGAGGCTCCTCGTGTCTGAGGAACTCCAAGTCGTCCCCTACACGTCCTTTCTCGGCACCCATGAGGGGATTCATCCTATCATGCTGCCGGAGGTCTACTCGCCTTCGGGGAGCCAGAATGGATACATCGACAAGATAGGGCGGTGGAAGAAGATACCGGGATACTCGAAGCAGACGGCCTCCCCCATCACCACCAACACGGGCGGCTCAGCCACCCGCGTGCGGAACCTGTTCCCCTACCGCAAGACGGAGGGGGGCAGTGTCACCCGGCAGGTGATTGGCGTCTTTGACGACGGCGTGGACGAGTGGGAGATTTGGTTCTCCACCGACTCTGGGACCACCTTCACCTTCATCTCCGACTTCGGCGCGGGTTCGGTTGGGGCCATCGCAGACATGGCCCAGTATCGGGACACTCTCTACATCACCAACGGCGTCATCGCCCCCCAGAAGTGGAACGGGACGACGCTGAGCGGTGCAGGGAGCACGCAGTCACCGACGCCGACTGCTGCATCCAATCCCACGGCGGGGGAGCTTGAGGGGACGTATAAGTATAAGCTGGTCACGGTCAAGAGCGACGGGACGAGAGGGCGCGGAAGCATCACGTCCAACGTCGTCACCGTCACCGACACGCAGATTGACCTGACGTGGGCGGCGGACGCGGACGTGACCGTGGTGGGCTACGAAGTCTACCGCACGACCGGCACTGGTGCCTACTTCTACTTCGTCGCGTATGTGAATGGACGGACCACCGTCACCTACACGGACAACATTGATGACCTCACCATTCTCGAACAGCGGCCCCTCTCTGACCACGGAGACGCGCCGCCAACCGGGACGCGCTTCGTTGAGCCCCACCGAGACCGGCTGTGGTGGCTTGGAACCAGCGCCAACCCTCTTCGTGGCTTCTGGTCCGACTTGGGCCTGCCTGACTCCGTGGGTGCCTCCTCCTACCTCGACTTCTCCGACGCCGAGACCGGAAGCGACCAACTCACTGGTGGCTTCGGTGGGTTCGAGGGGATGCTGCTCGTCTTTACGGAGCGGTCTATTTGGACCGTTTCTGGCACTGGCACCGTCATCGGCAACGTCGTAGACTTCTTCCGCACGAGGAGCAACGCCCAAGCTGGCACGGTCGCCATTCGCTCAGTTGTCAAGGTCCCCGAGGGCTCCATCTTTGTAGACGAGCGCGGCGAGCCGAGTAAGATTACCTCGGGCGCTGTGGCTTACCTCAGCCCCTACAACGACATCCGCATCTTCTCGGGCGACAACGATACGGTCATCTCCACCCCAGTGAAGGAGTCCCTCGCGCAAATCAACTACCAGCACCGCGCGAAGATTCACGCGTTCCACGATGTTGAGACCGGGCACATTGTGTGGTTGTATCCGCATGGCTCCGCCACTGAGTGCAACCGCGCCGTGGCGTGGAACTATCGGCTCGGAACGTGGAGCCGGTGGCTGGCTCTCCCCTTCGCCTCCGCCGCTGTGCTGGACGCGCTTGGGGACGCGCAGCTAATCCTTGTTGGAGAGTCCGACACCGCTAAGGGCGGTTACGTCTACGAGTGGTGGGACGGCAACTCCTTCGACGGGAGCAACATCCAAGCGACGTGGATGACCAACACTATCTATGGCAAGGCAGGCGAGAATGTGTATGGCGGGCGGGACAAGGGCGTCCAAGCTGTCCCCTACACCAAGCGGTGGAGATGGGCCGACTTCCTCATCCAGACCATCGCAGCGGTGACGCTCACGGTGGAGTGGTTCCCGGGCCACACCCCCGAGGCTGGCACCGCGACGGGCTCGAAAACCTTCTCGCCCAACGACACGACGAGGGACACGACGCAAACAAAGGTGCTCCTCAAGACCACCGCCGGTGGCGGCGTCTACCTCCACGATGAGGGGGTCCGCCTCCGCATCTCGGACAACGCCTCGAACGGTAGCTGGTCCCTCGAACAGTTCACCCTCGCGTTCAACATCCTTCAGGGGTTGAAACGCCGGAGCCAGTAAATGTCGGTTGAGCTTCCTTTCGCTACGCCCGACTTCGACCGCATCATGCGGGACACGGGCGTGGCTAATAGCGATGCCATCCGCCTCATCTGGCTCATGTTGCAAGATGAGATAAACAGGCGGGAACGGTTTCAGCAAACGTCAGGTGGCTCGGGCGGGCACAACCTCCTCTCGACCACTCACCCTGACACCGACCCCGCAGACCCGGTTGTTGGCGACCTGATTCAGGCGCTCGGCTCGACCCCGGTGGACCCGGGTGACTACTGGATTGAGGGCGAGTCCGAACTCTTCGTTGAGCTAAACGATGACACAGGGTCGTTGGATTACTGGCTGGCGGGCTCGGGCTTCCTCCAAGACGGGTTCAGTTCCTCCTCCGGGAGCGGGACCAAGTGGCAACGCTTCCCCATCGGCACCATCAACGGATACGTGCTCACCGTCGTTGGTGGACAGGCTGCTTGGGCTGCCAGTGCTGGCGGAACGGCTACGACGTTTGTCGGAGCGGTAGATGCGATATTCTCTGCGGTCTCGGGCAACAACAACGACGTGGCCCTCGGGAGTGTGCTCACTCTCCCCATCGACCCTTCGTGTTGCGCCCTCGGGACGGTGAAGATTACGGGACTACAGGGCGGCACGAACGGCCGCGTGGTGCATCTCGTGAACGTTGGTGCAAGCGGTGACTTCCAGCTAATGCAAGAGGACACCAACAGCACCGCCGCGAACCGATTCAAGGTCTCGCGGGCTCCGATGCCTCCCGGGGCAGGTTGCACCTTGATATACATTGGCTCGCTGAGCCGTTGGATGGTTGTGTAATGGCAGTATACATTGCGGCGGCAGATGGGGTGCTGAGCAGCGCGGCGGCGGTTTGGAAAACCGTCGATGCGACCAGCTACCTCTACGCCGTCAATGGTAGCACCGCGCTGACCACGGCCTATGTTGAGTCTCAGGCGACGACGCCCGGGGCCATCACGGTTCGGGGTATCGCGGTTCACATTGCGGCGCGGGTGGCCTCCCCCACCGGCACCATGAGCGTCCGCATCGCGCAGGCGGGGGCGACTGTCGCGGGCACGGAAGTCACCATCAACGTCTCCGACATCGACCGGCCGGGCGGGGTAGAACTCCACGCGCCGGGGCTCTACTTCTTCAAGTTCGCCGCCCCGGTGACGCTGGCTGCGGCGACCCTCTACACCACCTCCGCGAAGTGTTCGGTCAACGGCGAGGTCAGCCTCTACCGCAACGCGACGGCTGGTAACTGGTCCCGCATGTGGCAGACGGACACCTTCGGCAACCCTGCCGCTGGCGACGACTGGCACATCCTCGGAGAGTGGACCGCCGCTGGCACCAAGACCAACCGCACCGTCACGATGGACGAGACGGTGGCTGTGGACTACGGCGTGGCCCCCGGCACGGACCTGAACCTTCAGGGCATCACGATTGGGAAGGGCGGAACGCTCAACTTTGGCACGACGGCCTCGACCAACTATGTGCTGCAAGCCTCCACCGGGATTAGGGTGTGGGCGGGCGGGATACTCAACATGGGCACGACCGCCACGCCAGTCCCCATTACCTCCACTGCGACCATCCAGTTCGACTGCGCGGCGGATGGAGACTTCGGGTTGCTGGTAGACGGCACCTTCAACGCGCAGGGCGTAGCCCGCACCGCTGGCAAGAACGTGGTGGTGTGCAAGCTCAACACGGACGAGGCGGCGGCCCAGACGGTCCTCGGCGTGGACACCGACACTGGCTGGCTCAATGGCGACATCGTGGACCTCGCCCCCACCAGCCGCACCTTCAGCGAGTCCGAACAGCGGACGATGAACGCCAACGCGGGTGCGTCCTCGATTCAGGTGTCGGCGGGGTTGACCAACGCTCACTCAGGAACCTCGCCTACCCAAGCTGAGGTCATCAACATCACCCGCAACGTAGTGGTGCGGTCGCTTTCGACCACGAACATGGCGTTCGTGGCGTTCGGGCCGACCGCCACTGTGGATTGTGACTGGGTGTGGTTCCGTTATCTTGGTCAGAACAGTGACTACAAATTCGGTGTGCAGGTTCGCACGCAGGCCGGTGGGTCTTGTGCGATGGACTATTGTTCAGTCACCGACTTCGAGACGGCGGGCGTCTACATCGGTGGCACTAACGTAACCTCGAACGCGAACGTCTCCATCAACAACACCGTCCTGACCTCACGGCAGGCGGCGACCATCTCGGTGGGGTTCCAAGCGACCGACTCGGATGGGTCGAACTACTCTGTCAACGGTGTCTACGTCACCGCCATCGACGGCACGGCGGGCGGGCGGGTAGGTATCATCATCGGGGCCGTCCCGAATGGCACCTTCTCCAACCTTGTGGCTGCGGGATGTGAGGTAGATGGCATCCAAATCGCCACGCCGACCACCACTGCGTCCCTGTTGTCGGCAGGCACCTTCACCGGTGTAACAGCCCACTCAAACCAGACGAACGGGCTCACACTCTCGGGGGACTTCACCATCAAGATTACCACCTGCAACGTGTGGCGCAACAATGCGAACACGTCGGAAGGTGGTATCAGCGTCTCCAATCCCGGCATCAAGGAGATTATCGGCGGCTCCCTCTTTGGGAACAACCTCCAGAACATCTTCCTCAGCGGCGTGACTGTGTTCATCGGCCGGAACCTCACTATCGCGGGCGACACCACCTTCGCTACAGCGGACGGCGTGGAGTTCAACGGCTCGCAGACGCTCATGTTCGCGAAGTTCACCGGCTGCACGTTTGGGTCAACGTCGGGAATCTTTGTTGCGCACACCAACGACATTAACCTCGGCGCTGGCCGGAAGATTGTGGACATCACACTGGTCCACACCAAGCTCGACTCCGCGACCGAGTTCACCAACACCGGCTCCCTACAGGGCCAGTCGGTCATCCGCCATCAGCGGGTGGACCAAGCAACGAACGTTCACAAGCGGGTGTATCAGGCGGTGGGCGGCACGGCGTCCTACGATACTACCACGGTGCGGAACTCGGTCTCCTCGGAGAAGCTCGCGCCGTCGAATGCGCCAGCAGCGGCTCCATTAGAGTCGTCGGTCCTTCGGGCGCGGGTGCAGAGCGGGCACACGGTGAGTGTGGCTGTGTGGGGCCAGAAGGACGCCTCCTTCTCCGGCACGGCGACACTCTACCTGAAGGCCAACCCCGCGCTTGGTGTGACGACCGATACCCTCCTCGCCACCTTCTCCGGCGCGATAAATACGTGGGTGCAGCTATCAGGCACCACGCCAGCCGCGACCGAGAAGGGCGTGTTCGAGTTTGTCGTCCGCGTCACCGGCACCGGTGGGGCTTTCTACATCGACGATTGGAGCGCCGCGTAATGGCGAGGCTCAGACAACCAACGCTCGAACCGCTGCAGCCCGACGAGAACCTCGACACTCGGCCGGGGTTCGAGACGTATGTGAAGCCTGTCACGGACCCGATGCAGGCTGCTCGGGACATCGTGAGTGGCAAGACGACCTTCACGGCGGGGCAAAGCTCAGCCTACGACCACGCGCTGAACAAGGTATATCAGGCGGGTGAGTTGCAGAACATCCCGAAGGGCTACGAGGTCAAGAACGGCCAGATTCAGCATCATCGGAACTGGACGCACAACCCGTTGATTGTAGCGGCGCTTGGGTTGGGCGGCGTGGCAGCCCTCCCTATCCTCGGTGGACTCGGCCTCGGTGCCGCAGCGGCAAGCGGTGGCGGCGCAGCCCCGGCCCTCAGCAGCATCCCCACCGGTGCGGCCCTCACGGGCGCGGGTGGTGGATTCCTCGGTGGCGGTGCGGGTATTACCGGTGCGTCTCTCGCAGCCCCGGCCCTTGCAGGCGCAGGTGGGGCAGCGGGTGCAGGTAGCGCCCTCGTGAACGGCTCGACAATGAGCGGTATTGGTTTCGGGGCTCCTTCAGCCCCGGCCTCAGCAATGAGCGGAGTTACAATGGGCGGCCCGGCCGCCGCAGCAGGAGCACATGGTATGGGTTCAGTTCTTCCGTGGGTCAAAACGGCGTTGGACTTCATCGGCGGGCTCGGGGGTGACGACCAAGGTCGCGAGGCCCCGACGAAGCCCTACTTCGAGGGAAGCGGTCCCACCGACCCTCGGAACATGATGTTCAACCTCCTCCAATCACTCTACCCCCTCGCCGGGGCGCAGATGAACAACCTCAACAAGGGTGTAAGCCTCCCCGGGGCGAATGTCCCGCAGGGTCCACCCCCGGTCAACATCCCCGGCCTCCCGTTCCAGATTGGCGGCGGGCTCGGCATGGACCCGGCAGCGAGAGGGAATGGCTCCCTCCCGGGCCTCGCGCTTCCCACGCAGCTAATACAGGCGCTCATGGGTGGCGGGAGCACGCACCCGCAACTGCCTAGCGGCAGCGGCACCGCATCGCCGGGGCTGAGAAGCCCGTCCGCACCCGCGCCGCACGGTAGCGCATTCAACAAGTCCCGCCTTCGGAGACCTCAGTAATGGCTTTCCTCAGACGACCACTCACACAGGACGACGCCTTCGACCCGAACTTCGGGGCGGGGTTTGAATCGGCCTACGACATACCGGCGGGGGCAAACACCACCCCGGGTGTCCCGGCGTATCAGAATGGTGGCATGGAGAACATGCCCACCACGAAGCCGACGCCGCCGCCCATTGCGTCTCCTACCTACAACACCCAAGGGTGGGACACGGACAGCTTCGGGAATCCTCAATACATCGCGTCCAGCTTCGGCAACGCGCCGAGTGGGTGGGACCCTGCCAAGTGGGCCGACCCTATGCACCAGACGCCGAAGTATGTGTGGGGGCGCATCTATCAAGAAGCCCAACAGAGCGGCGACCCCAACTGGCAGCAGAACGCCATCAACAACTTCATGAAAGCCTACCCCGGGACGCAGATTCAGGGCGACATCGCCCACACCCCGTGGGGCGAGAACGTGGACATCTTCACCGACTACGGCCTCGGGAACCCGCTGAGCAAGAATGGGATTAGCTGGAATGTTGAGGGAGCGGGTGGCCCGGGTGGTGGGGGTGGCGACCTCCAGTCCATCCTCGCGATGCTCGGCAACCGCGCCAACCTCGCGGGCTCCATCGGTGGAGCCCCTTCCGGCGGTGGCGGTGGTGCCGCGCCCGGCGGTTTCGACCCCTCCTCGGCAGCCCTCATCGAGCAGCTTGGCCCGCTCCACCCGCAGTGGGCGCAGTATCAGGCGTGGAAGGCAGCGCAGGGACAGGGCGGCTCAGCCAGCGGCGGCTCGGCCACCGGCCCGCAGGCTCCACAGGGCGGGATGCAGTCCCTCTACGATGTCATCGGCCGGATGCTCGACAAGAGCGGTGACTACAACAAGGACATTCTCCAGCGCCGCGTGGAGTCCGCCCGGGAGCAGATGAACTCGGCGCGGTCTAGCCAGAGCGACCTCCTTCGCGGCCAGCTTTCGCAGCGCGGCCTGCTCGGGCAGGGTCCCGAGACCACCGCGATGACGGGGTTGGAGGAGCAACTCAGCAACATCTACGGTGGGCAGGTTCGCGACATCTACGCGGACGAGTCCGCCCGCTCCGACCAGCGCCTCCTCCAGACGATGGGCATCGCGGCTGGCCTCAGCGGTGATGATGCTCAGCGGCTTGTCGATTGGTTCAACGCCCAGACGGGGCGCGATGTTGGCATGGGTCAAATCGCCGCCACGAACCGCAAGACGGACGCGGAAGCTGCTGCTGATGCGGGACGACTCGGGCTCGGCTACAGCCAGCTTGACCTCGACCGGCTCCTCGGGCAGGGCAACCTTGCCCTCGGGAACCTTGGCGAGATGAACCGCTACAACCTTGGTCTTGGCGACCTTGGCCTCCGCCGCGACGTGGCGGGCTATGATGTCCAGCACAACCAATTGGGCGACATGCTGGAAATCATCAAACTGATGAACCCGAATCTGTATCAGCAGATTCCGCCCCAATACAGGTAGGACACAATGGCTCAACTGAAGAAACAGCCGGGGCAGTTGTCCCCGGAGGACATGCAGATGGCGGGGGGTCAGG